>Ga0179593_1719139_pt1 | contig 34189 bp, 45 predicted proteins | sample CZODoug2_1_08_16_FD_185931 | JGI IMG/M metagenome (GOLD analysis project Ga0179593, IMG submission 185931) | Vadose zone soil fungal communities from Angelo Coast Range Reserve, California, USA - CZODoug2_1_08_16fungal (PacBio error correction) | ecosystem: Environmental > Terrestrial > Soil >... | reverse complement strand
TTTCCTTTTCTCTCCCCCAACTCAAGTGGTTACCACGATTGGAATACTTCGCGCCACCCCATTCTACCTCTCTCTGTCTGTAACTTTCCTCTCTTAAGCATTCGTCCGCCTCCTCGTGAAACTAGCGGGGGCAATAATATGGTCCTTTCCTTCCCTCTTAAACCAGACATTTCTCCCTCGGCCATTTATTGTGCTTAATGGCAACTTTATGATAAAACTTCTCCCAAAATGTGGTACACCCTCTTTTTCTTTTCTGGACTTTTCCCCCTGGGCCCTTACAGCGGTGATGACATAGACCGGCGTCTGAAGGGCAGGCGACGGGTTCGCTCTCCGCTGGTTGTGCTACGCCTTTTTTTTTCCCCCTTTTTTTCTAAGTACACTTCTTTCCCCATCCGGATGCCCATCCTTTCTTCCCGTGAGTACGTGCACATGCCTGTCTCTCTTTCTTTTCCAGGTCACGTCAGTCCCCCCAGGACAGATCTTCTTCCATGCGGTCATTTCCCTAGGAAGGTAGCTGACGCGGTCCCCCTTCATGAATTGAATTCCAAGGAAACTCTCCTTATGTAGTTTCCCCCTTAAAGTATTTCCCCAGCGAGCTTTTTGGGGTGCTTTTTCCTCTGCTCCCCTTGAACATTGTTCAGGTTCAGGAGAAAGACTCGCCCATCTTTCTTGAGAGAAGTGAAGAGGATTACTCTTTCTTGGGTTTTCGCCCCCACTAATCTTTTCGCATTAGACTCGTAGGACTCAAAACGTCCCCCTTCCTTAGGTTTTGAGTCATGGCCGCTCACGCCGGACCTTGCCGTGGTCTTCTTGCCGCGAATTAAGCAGACGAGCCAAAATCTCCTGAAGATCTTCCGTGGACTGCCGCTGTTTCCGGGACGCCCTTTCTTCTCTTGTTATGGAATCTCCGGTGGTAGAGGTTCTGTGTGGCGTTGAGGGAAGCAGTTTAGCGACAGGGTAACTCTTGGTTCTTCGGTTTTCGTAATGGATGACTTCCCCTTCGGGGCCCGGCCTTCCTTTTTCCCTCGATAAATCGAATACGCTGTGCCCTGTGGAGACTTTTCGAAGGAAAGCATCTCTTCCTCCCCTGACATTCAACTTTTCTTCACAGCCGGAAACTGCCTCCGGCCGTGCCTTCTTCAAAGCACCTCCCCTTTCCTTCTCCGGTCCCTCCAGCCCGATCCCATCCCGCCGCTGCGTTTCTCGGAATAATGATGACGAGGTTCTCTTCTTCATATGGACAGACCTCTCCCTGGCGAGGAAGACACAATACTTTTCTTTTGGGCGTTCGCCCCCCCGCCTCTCACCTGGCCCCCCCAGGTCCAATTATGGTTATGAAGAAATAATTCCATGAGGAGGAAATGAGAACTCCTCTGACCTTACCTCGTCATTTCCACAAAGACCATTGGGTTTTCTAACTTCTCTTTTTCAGTACTCTTGGAAAGAATGGACAAGTCTCTTTCTGAAGGATGGGAATGGACACGTTTACCCTCTTCATAACTTTGTTTAGACCTTTTCCCCTCTCTTATCTCGGAGAGGGAAAAGACACTGTGGTAGGGGAAGGGCACTGTCCTTTCCTCTTTCCTCTTATTAGGAGGAGCTTTTTCCATCCTCTTTGTAGATCTTTGCAAACCTTGATTTTCCCAGCTTCTACCAATTGATGAAAATTTGTCTTGGGAGGGCTTGACTTTGATCGGACTCTTTCGTGTGAGATCTGGAAAAGGGCTTTTCTTCAACTTTCCCTTCTTTTTTCCAGTACCCTTCTCCGCGGGACACCCAAGAAAATGGGCTCTTTTGGAAAAAGATCGACCTCGAAGAAAACTGCGCACAGTTCCCCTGCTCTTTCTTTATCGAACGCCCCGTCGCTTTGAAACAATTTTTTTTTCTTAGTTGGACCCATGCCTCCTTTGTATCGGCTCAGAAGCGTCCAATGGAAGAGAACCTCGCCCCTCCCGAACACAACGTCCTCCCTCTCTTAACCGATTTTTCGAGGTGCATCACTCTTTGGGTGCATCACCCCAACCGCGACGAAGGCGCTCCCCCCGATGAAGTCCAGGTTTCTCAGATCCATCTATTCTTTTGTTGGATTTTTCGGGGAGGTTTCCTTTTTTGTAGAGGGTGAAACCATCTCCCCTTTTGCCCCCCCACTACGAGGAGGGTGCTTAGGCTCCAGGTAATTGGTCGGTGATTTATTTTTTTCTTCTTTCTGACATTAATCTCCCCCAGGAGGTCTTCTCCTTCTTAATAACCCTCCCCTTCAGGGACATCTTTCCAGTTCCTGAAGTTGAATGCTTTAATTTAAGAAATGACAAATTGCCGAATTCTGTTCAATCTCTTGGCCCTTCTAACCGAATAATAAAACCGGCCTTTTCCCAAAAAAAGAAAGGCGACCCCCCCCCCTTAATAGATGGAGCCTCCTTTTCTGTGAAGGCCACCCCCTGAGTCTTATGGGCTTTTCCCCTGATTGACCGGAATAGACTTTTGGAAGTAGATCTCTTTTCCTATAATCCCTTGATCACGGGCGGTTTTTTCCAGTGCGACTTTAGTAGTGAAGAGCTGTTGATGAGAACGAGGCCCCCCTCTTTTTACCGATCTTCCCCTTCCCTCAGAATTCCCGCGAATGTTTTCCCTTTTCTCTACAGGCCCTTTTTCCCCTTCCCCGGTTCCCTTTAGATAGTTCCGAACTTTGAACAAGGTCTATGAAGTCTTTTCAAGAGAGAGGAATTCCTTTTCCCGTTATTGAAGGTGATTTCTTCCCCCCCTTGTTCCAGAAGGCTTCCACTCTCTTCTCCTAGCCTCTCTTCTCTCATACCCTGTACGAATAGAGTCGCCTTTTGGATAAAGAAGAGGATCCCAAATTTAATGAAGCACTCCCTCTTACATGGGTCCTCTCCTGCCTTCCTAGGCTCCTACCCGATTAATTTGTCCTCTATTCCGGAAAGAGGTGTACATCCTCCCCTTTTCGTATAATAGAGACCGTGGCAGAAGCCCCTGAATGCTCTTTAAGAAGATGTAAAACCAAGGAACCTTCGGCTCAGCGACTTTTTTTCCCTTATGGCTCGCTTTTCTCGCCTTCTTCCCCCGGACCCCTTCCCAGCCTGTTGTAGCGTCGATTTTCTCTTCAAGGGAGAAGGTTTCCCTCTCCCCCTTAAAAATTCCTTCCCCCAATGGGGAACGTTTTTTCCATTTCTCCTTTCTCCCGCCGAACCCTTCCGTCAGGCCGAACGCTGCTCCTCGATCGGCTGTGCCGTCGAAGAAGTTTGTCCTCTCCTCGATGTACACCTCGTTTTTCTCCTCTTTTCCAGCCCTTTGGGTATGATGACTCCCTTTGCAATCAACATCTTTTCTTCCTTTTTCTTTACCCCCTTCCTCGGCACTGGCCTTTGGAAAAGTGGAAAATAATGTGAAGGTCTTTTCCCTCCTTCTCTGGGATGGGAGCCTCACGTCCTTTTAGGCCTTCTCCGGGCAACCTCTAGTCGAGGCCTTCCCGGTCTCTGGGAATTGGCCAGAGGGAGGAGTTGTCGTCCCCCCCCCCCTGGCCAGGTTAAGGAAAGCCCACCTATTATTTTTCAAAAGGTCTCTCGAGGAAGGACCACGCCGTGGAGCCGTTCTTTCCGATTTCCCCACCCCTTCCATTCCTGAGAGATTTGCCAGAAAGAAGGGCGGGAGACTCTTTCCCCCCCTTTCCCCCCACTGATTATAGTCCGGATTTCTTCTGGCGCGTCGGCTATTTCCTCACGCAAATTTGAAAGGAGCGTGACCTTTCATCCGGCGGCCCGAACATCTTTTCCCTCCTAGTAAGCATGCCAGCCTCCTGTCGGAGGTTTTTCGGCGGATCTCGTGGTCGAAACCCCCTCCCCTCTTTTCTGAATTGCTCCCTGGTACGATTTTCATTCTTACCTTCCTTCCCCTTTTCCCTTTGGAATGCTTTCTCCCTAGGCCCCTTGGCATGTGCTTTGCGCGTGAAGGTTTCTCCTGAGTTTCCCAACTACGGACGGTCCATGCCTTCCTCAGGTGCGACCCTTCCCGCTACGGCACGAGCTTTTTTTTTTCCTTCAGAAGATCGTTACCTTTTTCTTCCCCCCCTCTTTTTTTCCTTGCGTCCGGCTTCCACGTCAACGGATGAAGGTATGGTCAGCGTCAGCAAGGGGCAGCAGTGGTCTCTTTTTTTTTTTCCGGCTGACCGTCCCCTTTTTCCCCTCACTCCCAGTCGGGTTTCCAATCTCCTCCCCTCTCCCTTGTTGTGTTCCGGTCGCTTTAAACGCGGTAATCTTCCCGTTCCAGGCCATACAGGCCACCCTCGCTCGGTCCCCCCCCCAGGTTTGCTCAGAATTTCTCGGGGGCTCTTCGCGCTACATCCTCACCCACTCCCTTTGACCCTTTTGACTCGTTTAGCGATGAGGGACACAGCTTCTTGGTGGCTTTTTCAAAGCGGGTTCTTCCCCCGAATGCCCTTCTTTTAAGAGCTGTTCGGTCGTTGGTGGCGGCGGCCCTTTCCCTCTGCCAACTCTCTTCTTTTACTCCTCCGTGTTGTGGGGGGGTGGGTGTTGGATTTCTACCAGATGGGCAGAACCGGCCGGGACGGCCATCTTCACTTTTCCCTCGACCGCATTCTCCTCTTATCCCCTTTCAGATGGATTTTTCTCCTCCATCCCTCCTTTCCCCCCGTTTCCATATGCCTCTCCCCCTTTTCCCACCGCCCTCCCTTTGCGGAGGGGCCTTATAAGCGCGATATGAGGGTATTGTTGGGCTGGCCCTTCTAGAGCAACTGGGTCCCGAGTCGAGTTTTTGCCTGTGATGGCTTGACCCTTTTTTTTCCCCTCTTCCTCTTTTTGATCAGACCGGTTCTCCGGGTTCGGAGTGAAGTGGGTTTTTTTTCCCCGCTTTTTTCCCCCGGGTCCTCCTCGATGGCTTCGTCGCGGAAAAAATAGGCTGGCCCCCTGTTTCTCCTCTGACAGAGGACCTTCTCCCGTGCTTTCTTTCCCCCCTTTCTGGTCTCTCGCGTTCTCCCTTTTCCTTCTAAGGACCATTTCTTCCAAGGTTGTGACGCTTTTTCCCTCCCCTTATCTGAATTCTTCTATTGGAGCGGTTTTTCCGATTTCGGCATTCAGAGCCTCTGTGGCCACATGGCTAGGTTCTTCTTCCCTTCCTTGAGAGACATTCTCTTCTTCAGGGCAAGGTTCCCTTGACAGGTGTTCTTCTTTTCATTCCCCTCGGTTCTTGTTTTCTTTAATCCTTTGGTAACGTCCCGCAGCGTCGAGAGGCAGGCGCCCCAGGAAACGACTGGGGAAGCCTGCCTTGTTCCTATCACCTCCGACTTTTCTTTTCCTTTCCCCAGGCTTTTCGCCCCCTCGCATCCTTCTTCGGGGACCGGGATCTCTGGCCCTTTGGATTTTCAATCGGTAGCTTGTCAGCTCCGGGTGCCTCGTTAAGAGGTTCTGAATAACGGCGTCTTCCCTCCCGGCCAGAGCCTCCCTTTTTAATCCATTTTTTTTTTTCCAGGGGTTACCACCCCCTCCCTCCTTTGATCAGTATGGAAGAGTAGGCTCGTCCCCTTCGATGGGCCCGGTGATGGTTAGGTTTGTTCCTCCCTCGTAGTACCTCTCTTTTCTATAAGGACTTCCCCTCGGCGGGCTCCCACTTCACTCCTTAACTATGTTGGCGCACTTTGCGTTATAGAAGCATCCGCGATGCGGCGCAGCGCGAATCATGATTGGTTTCCCTATTTTTTCCTCGCTGGTATGGCAGCCCTTCCTCTTCCCTATCCTTGAGAAGTTTTTTTTCCGACCTCTTCTTCCACTTCGAACTTTCCAACCTCCCATTATTTCCCTCCCCCTCCCCCCCCCACCGTAGCGGGATAATGAGGGAGGAACCTTTTTAAGTAACGCGAATTCTTTTTCTTTTCATCTCCACAACAAGGCTGGGCCTTCCTTCCCCCCTGGAGTTCTTCCCTGCCATGCTCCCCCTCTCTTAATCCGTAGTTTCTTTTTCAATAGATAATAGCAATCGACTCTTCGCCCCCCACACGCCGCCTTGAGGAGGACGCTCGCGCCGGGACCCTTTTTCCTTGACTGTCTTCCTCTTACCTGGACCATGGACGCCCCCTTTTTTTGCGTCTCTGGCACGCAGTTTATGACAAAAAGACGTCGTTACTCCCTTGAACCGGGGATGCGGTTGCTGCTCGTCTTGCTCTGGCAGCTTCTTTTTTTCCTAGCCTTTGGCGTTAGAACTCCTCTTTTCCGTAAGGCTCTCTTTCCCCCTTTTATTTTACCAGAGCTAGAAGACCCTGGCGCACGTCTTTCTGGCGGGATCGCCAGCGATCTCCCAGTCGCTGGACCCTCTAGCGATGTCTTCCTTTTTCAAGAGTCTTCGGTGTAATAGTTCTCCCCTCCCCCCCCCAAATGGGAAGTATTCTTTTAGCCCCCCCGTTCTCATGACGATGAGTGAAACGCTCTTTTGCCACAGCCGGTAGATTCCCGGCATCCCCCACTTCCCTTCTTGCCATACCCACAGCCCGAGACGTCCCGTTCCATCTGACCCTCAGTGGGTGCTGGGCGGGGGGTGGGCAGGTGAGTGTCTGGCTTTCTTTTGAAACACTCTTGTAAAAGAAGTTTCTTTCCCCGGTGCTTTTATGGGGTGCCGTCCGAATTCCCCCGTCGGTCCTCTTTCTTTTCGGATTTTAAAATAATGCGTTGTTGTGTTGACTTCCCCCGCCGGAGTGCATGACGCTTTCCTTCCGTCCACATAAAGTCCTCCCCTACCTTTACCCATCCGTTTCGAATCCCTCATAAGCTCTTTGGCCCCCCCTAGCCCCTTCCCGCACCTGAAAAACCACGCCGGGACACAAAAAACTTCTTTTGAGAATGATGACTGACCCTTTTCCTTCCTTCTTCAGACCCGTAGCAGTGGCAGATTCTCTCAAGCCCCAAAGATATTGATGACTTGGACTCAGATAGGATTTCCCCCTCTTTCACTTTTTCAGCTTTTCGGCTCCCTTTTTATTCCCGCTTGTTTTATTAACGTGAGTGAAGATGCTGGGCGCGATTCTTGAAAGATTAAAAGCTGGTAAAGAACTCTGAGATGGGCCCTGCTTCCCCCCGCGCTCTTTTCTGATCCTGCGCCTGATTTTTTGACCGAAAGCTTTTTCTCGAGATTTTCCCCCCTCTGAAAGAGCTCCGAGACCTGGGACGTCCAGGGTTACCTTTTCCCCCCGTTTTAGCAAAGCTGTTGGAGAAGGTTTGCCTGCACCAGACCCCCCCCCCCCCCCCCCCCTCTAACCAACCTTGTCAGCGCACCCTCAGGGTCTCCCACCTTCCCGTGCATCCTCTTCCTTTCAGGTTTTTGATAAGAAGCGCTGTGCAATATGCCCTTCTTCCCCCGCGTAAATGGTCCCTCCCTAAGAAGCTTTCAAGTCTTTGGGCCCTCCCCTTACCCTCCCTTTCAACTCTCAGCTTATCTAGAGCGGCCGTTGTCGAAGCCCGATGAGAGTAGACTTCCCCTTTACAATCCAGAGACTTGGAAGTTTTCCAGGCTGTCCCATTATTACTTCCGCCCCTTTTTCTAGTGCTGAGGAAACAGTCCTTTTGCTTGGTGGAGATGACTCCTTCTGTATTGCGCAGGTCCTCCCGAATGATCCCCCCCTGGCCGACCATTATTTCGGCAGACCTTTTTTCCCTTTTTGGAAAGGGTCGATTTTTGGTCCCTTGATCGGCACCCCTCTCCTCTTCTTCCCCCCCAGTCGCCAAGATCGAGCGACACCTCTTTTTCAGCATGATTCCGATGCTGGCCCCCCTCCCCATCTTCGGTAGGTTCCCCCCCCGGTAGCAACATGGTCATCTTCCCTCCCAAGTTCCCCTCTCCTCGGTTGCCGTTGCTTTTCCTCCTGTATAAGGAATTTCTGTCCCCCGAGGTAAGAAGCCTCTTCTTTCCTCGTACATCCCCTTTACATGGCCTGCGTCTCTGCCCCCCCGCATTTTAGAGGAGGCGTGGTCTTCATCCACCACCTTTTTTCCCCTCAACGCCCAAGAACACTTTCGAGAGCACCGAAGTGACCTCCGCGATGTCCCCCTTCTTGTCCCCCCCCTTTCCAGCACTCGATGGCGGGCGCCAGCCCGGGCGCGCGATCAGGTCACCCTCTCCTTCTCTTTCGGAGAGGTGGCGGGCTTTCTTCTTAAATGATCTTGCCCCCCTCAAGGTCGGGTCGTGATTTCCCCCTTGGCTCCCCCCCCTTTCCCTTGTCAGCCGGTCCTGCGCTCTACGCTTTGAGTAACTGCACTTCTTCTCCTTTTTGTCGTGAAACCCCCGACGTTTTCCTCACGAGGACCTCCTGGAGTCTTCTCCTGTCCTGCCCGTTCCTCGTTATTTCCTTTTTCTCAAAGCAACACCACATGGCATGTGGCCACGATTCTACGCTGACGGTGCTAAAGAACGGGTCAAGCCCCGAGTTCCACTCTACGTCACGGTGCTTCCCCTCCTCCTTTGTAAAGCTTTAGGACGGCCGTGGTCCCCTTTTTCCCTCTCTTCTGTATTTAGACGTAATACCCCAGACGGCGCTCGGAGCCGGAATGGCAATTACCTCCACTCTTTCGGTCCCCGGCAGACTTTCCTTTCGTTTTTTTTTGAACGACGCCAGTTCGACCCCCCCCGGTTCCCGCCCTAATCACAATTCGACTTCGACTCTCAGGCCCGTCGAACGTTTCGCGAGTCTTGAGCTCACAGCGGTCTCCTTTCCCTTAAATACAGGTTTGTTTAACCCTGAAGGGACAGCAGGTTTACCCAAGTTGAAGTGTCTAGGGCACCTCAGAAAATACTTTCGCTTGTCTTGAAATGTCCGGGGCCTAGTGAGAGTTCTCTCTTCTTTTCCCCCGTGCGTGGTTTCCCCCCTTTTCTGTTTTCAAGAATGTTTTCCCGCGCTGGAGTTGCTTCCTTCTCGGTTCGAGGGCCGCTCCCGGCCTTGTTTTCTCATTCATCATAATTTGTGTTGTTGAGAGAGCTTCAAACAGATGGCAGAACCGGCCGGATTCCCTTTTCTCCCTCCCCAGGCGAGTTTTCTCCCTCTCCCTTTTTTTCCTCTAGATATGCTCCTCCCATCCGTGAGTTTTGGCCCTTTGCCCTATATGCCCTACTTCTACCCCCGCATGTTCATCGTTTTTCTCCTATGTCGGGGTCTATAAGCGCGATCTGAGGGATGTCCTCCTTTAGAGCAAAACTGGTGGGCCCCCCCGAAGGTCTTCTTTTTCCTTCTGGGTTTTTCCTTCAAGGGACGCTTCTCCCCCTCTCGCGGGGGTGCCCTTGACAGCCCCGGGTGAGTTCAGTAGATTCTCATGGGAGTGTTTTCACTCTGGCGTCTCCTTGAAGCTGCCGCTGACCGCTTTTTGTGACGTGCAAGGTAATTGCTCTCTCGCCGGTCTTTTCTTTGTAACGTTTTTTAAGAAGAAGGAACCTCTCCAGGCTTTCGTACGCATCGCTTTTTTCTCTTCTTCCCCCCTTTCCCCCCATGACATTTTTTTTCATGGTCATGGACTCCCCGTAGTTTTTCTTGAAGTTGGCCTTCCGCTCTATCCCTTTCATGGGGGTTATTTAGGGGAATGCTGGTCCTCTGCAGAAAGTCAAGATTAAAAGGTCCTGTCTTTTTTCCCTGACGCCCGATAGTACTCTCGTTGAAGCGGACTTTTTTGTAGAACCTTTAGCCCCTCCGCTTCTTCTCTTTGCCAAAAGAAGAATGAGGCCCCGGTTCTCACGCCTACCTTGAAGTTGGCGTGGAAAGTTCGCGCCTTTCCCCCTTTTCCTCAGCGAAGCCCCTTAGGAGGACCTCTGAGCGCGTCTTCCTCCATCTGGGTTTGTGAAAGCGGGTAGAGTTAGCATTCGTTGAGGCAGCCGGACGGCGATCGTTTTTGAAAGAATTTGGTTCTCCTTTTCCCCTTTAAGGTGGTGCGTTCCAGGGAAATTCCGAGGACGGCCTCGATCTCTCCCCTCCTTTTTTTTCCAAGTACAGCAGAATCGCGTAGTACATCTCCCTCTAGTCATACCACCGGAAACCCATGATTGAACGTTTCCCCTCTTTTTTTTCTTGAACCTTCCATTGTAACCTCTTTGTCTCCTTTTCCTTCTCCCACCTCCAGATCTTGCGGGCGAAGCGGAATCATTTCGGTGTAGCTCGTTATCTGCAGAAACTTCTCTTTTTTTCCCTCCGATCGAGCCCTGAGCCTTTCCGGCGTCACGCACCCACAACGTAGGTAACCTTATGGTCTTCCAAAGTATTTCGTCAGGATAAAGCTTTCTGCTCACGTACAGCGCCTTTTACTCCCTTCCAAAAAAGCTTTTCCTCTGGCCGGGCCCCTTCTTGTTCCCCCTGTGAGAAATTTACAAGGATGGACAGATTGACCAGTTAGATGTTTTCATGGTACCTTATCTCTGAAACGCCGTCTCTTGATTTTTTTTTTTTGGACAGTTCCAGGTCTTCCCTTAAGAGGGCTCTAATCATTATTAGGCTTTTCCCATTCCCCTCGTCGGAAGCCTTTCCCCTCCAAACAGCCGTCGTTCTCTTTAAACCCTTTTTCTCGCGGGCCCTGCTTACGTGATCGGCTTCGGGAGTGGGCTGCATTCCTCTTTACAGGGAGGCTCCCCCTTTCCTTGGAGGGCGTTTTTCCCCCAAGAACGGGTGCTTCGCTGTATCTCCGAGCGACCCTTGTCACTTTGAGTGCAGCGAGAGGTAGTCGATGGCCCAGCTCTGCCTGGGCGCCCCTTTCCTAGGTTCCTTTTTCTTTTTCATAGGCTTTAAACCTTTCCTTTGGATCTCCCCCCCCCCCTATCCCTTTTCTGATGAATTTTCCCCCCGAGATAAGCCGCCGTCGAGGTTCTCAAGTATATTGGTCCCGCGCAAAAAGTAACTCTCCTTCCCGGGAAAGCTTTAAGCCTTTCTCTTCCTCTTTTTGGGGTGTGGCGCCGGGCTTTTCGGGTCTTCGGCTATTGAGGGGAACCTTAGGAGATTGGAACAGGCCGTAGAAGGCGGATTCCCTCTTTTCCCAGTTTTCCCGTGAGCTTCCGAAAAAAAGCTTCCAACTTCGGTACTCTTTCAATAACTATTTTGGATACATAAAGAAGAAACCCCTTCCATTCGTCATTTCCCAATAAGCAAACAACCTCCCGTTTCCAATTTAGAAGAAGAAGCGTAGAATCAAGATCCTCGAATGGTTCAAAACCTCTCCCCCCAAAGAACCTCCCCCCCCTTTTCTGTGGTTCACAACTGAAATCTTTATTGGAATTTAGATTCCTTTCCCATTGAATAGACCAAGGACAAGTAGAGGGCCTAGTGTAGCGCTGCCTTCCCCCTATATGCGGTTCCGCCCCCCCGCCCTCCCCGTTTTCATTATTTGGAGAACGTGGTTCTGGCCGAGGCGAGGTTCTTTCCAGTTGCTGTGAAGATGATGTCTCCCTCTTCCACCTCGGTACACTTCTACATTCCCCTTTGTAGCCCCCCCCAGATCGTTTTGTTTTTTTCGGAGCGATCGTGCGCCAGGGTAGGCTCGGCGTCCTTTTGACCGACAGCGCTCTTTTTTTTTCCTCCTGAGCGGAAACTTCCTGTCACGGACTTTGCCTGTCCCCCCCCGCTTTTTTGAATTTTTTTTTGACCAAGCTAGCGCTCCTAGAACCCTCTCTTCCCGCCCTCCCTTGATACACTTCCTTCTTTACTAAGTTATTGCCGTGAAAAAGTATAGAACCGGTCCTTTCCTTTGCCCCTAGGATAGAGAGTACAGGCCCCTCAAGCGCCCTCCCCCCCCCCGGTTTCCCTTTCCTTTTTTCCCCCTTCTTTAATAATACGAGAGTCCCTCGGACTCCAAGTACTCAGGTCCCCCGTAATTCTGAAGGCTGCCAGCATTTTCTCCGCGAGACGTGATTTCCCGCCTTATGGGCCCAGCCCCTTTCTCCCTTCCATGGGTTCCCGAGCTCTTCGGGATTTTCCCCCACGCATACCGAAATAATTTCGGCCCATAAGGGGACCGGAATGTTGGCTTGTTCCGAAGGATTTTTTTCTTTTTTAGAACGCATTTTGATCGACCTCCCTCCCCCTTGGCCGTCTGCCTCAAGTTAGTGCGAGCCCGATCCGCACCTCGGGCAGCATGATCCCCTCCCTTTCCCGCACCGCAGAGGCCCTTTTTCCTTCCCTTCATAACTTTTTCGCCCCAACATTCCATGTCTTTCACTCCCTGCTCCTTTTCGTGAAACGGTGCTGTATACGGACGAGCTGTTCTCTGTACGACGCTGTTCCCTCGACCGTACCCCCCCCCCCGGGAAACTCTCGGCGTACTCGGCCCTTCGGGCACCGGCCGGTCTGGTCGGTCCTCCACCGACCGGTTCGGACCGCCATTTCCCCTTTCTTTCACCTCCGGGCCGGTCTCCCGTGATGCCTCCCAACTTGGTCGGGCACCGGCTCCCTTACCCGGAAGGACGACGATGGTTTTCCCCTTCCCCGCGCGGTATATCTCCCGGGACAACCCGATTTCGAGAGGGGTTTTCCGGCATTGACGCGGCCCCCGCACCTTAGCCCTGGCGTGAGAGGAAAATGCTCCGGCTCGCCCCGTATTTCTGGCTCCCGGTTCACGCATTGAATTCCTCCCTCTTCTTTCAGAAATCTTTCTTGGTAGACCCTATCCGCTGCACTGTCTCCTGTATTTTTTCTTGGCTTCGGACACCCTGTAATTTCCCTTCCTTTAGGAGCTCCCTACACTTTGTGGCCCGCTCGAACATGCCTAGTCTTTTAGGTTTTCCTTGGAACCAGACGGTTCCACTCTAGCTTGCGTTCATGCCTTTTTCTTTTTTTCCCCTCTTCCCTGAGGCTTCCAGAAGATCGGTTCCCTCTCTTTAATACACCCAGAGGCTCTCTCTTTTTTTCTCAGTCACTTCCCGGAGAAGGTCTCTTCCGGCCTCGGAAAGGGGCCTCTTATGGTTCCGGCTGACCGACGCCCTCCTTTCTCACAAATTCAACACCTCCCCCTTTCCCCGTGGGGCGCGCCCCGTTCTTTGGTTTTTTCCCGCGGACTCGGATTCCCTGGTCAAGGCCCAATTTTCCTCTCGGTTCCCCAAGGTTTGCTCTTCAGGCCAGCCGGGGGATCCTCTCCTCTTCCCTCCCCTTTACTTGCGCTTTTCCTTCGTTTGCCTCGTGCGAGCTTCCCCTTCTTTAGGTTTTGGCCAACGCGGGATGGAGGCTTCCCGAATGCTATTCATCATCTTTTCCGTGGTCGCATGGGTTCTCCCCTTTTCCCTTTCCCTGCCCTGTTCTTTTCCTTTTTCCTACGACTCCTTTTTTTTTTTTTTTTGGCCCAAAGATGGCGCCGCCTTCCGGTTTTCCTTTCTTTCGAAAGAGCATCTCCCGATCATGATGAATCGCATTTCTCCATCCCGGTTGCACCCTCGTATGTACTCGCACGAGGCCCCCCCTTTTCCTTTCTCCCTCCCTAACAGTATGTGTTCTTCTGAGAGGGATTTTCTCCCCTGGTTGTCCCCTAGTCGATGTGTGGCTTGTTGACTCTCCTTTTTGAGCTCGACGCAGACCCTGGTTCTTTGCGGCGCCCGGGTCGAGGATTTCGATGTTAGGTGTGATCCGTTTTTTTTTTCTTTTTTTCAGAGTAAACTCTTTTTCCCCATACGGCTGAAATTTTCTTCCGGATGTACGTTCCCTGGCCCTTGATTTTAAACTTTCCGAAGGAAGGACCAGACTGCTGGCCCGGCCACGGGCGCTCGGGCCGAGTAGATGACTGTCCCCCTCTCCCCAGGCAGACAGTCCCTTTCCTTTTCTTTTTCTCCCGTGTGAAGTTTTTTCTTTTCTGAGAGTGTTCCTCTTGGGTGATGGTCCGGCCCACTTTTTTAGGACGACATTAAGTCAGCACGATAGACAAGGCAGTTTTTTCAGCGATCGAAAATCTGGCGTCCCCCCCTCCGAAGCAGTATCCTTCTCCCTCCCTATTAGAGCCTTCTTAAGTAACTACCTCCGTAGCAGTTGTCCTTCCCCCCCCTTTTTTCCGAAAGTCGCTGGTACGCACGCGCGCCCTTCCTAGCCGACAGATCCGCTTTTGGACAGGGATCGCCTCCAGACCTTCTTCCTTTTTCCCCCTCCCCATAGCGTAGTCTTGTTTTTCGGAATCACGGCGCTTTTCTCGACGGGTGATTCGGTTCGCTAACAGCTTTTTTCCGACAACCTTTCCCGGCCTTCTCCTCTATATATCCCCTCTTCTTCTTGGTACTTCTCTCCCGAGTTCTAGCTACAATCGTAGTATAAGCGGCAAACATATTGCCTGCTCGGCGCCTCTGAGCCGGTCTTGTAAAGCTTTCTCCCCTATTTTCCCCTTTAATCCTCCCCTGCCTGTTGCGCAGTCTTGTCCCATTTTTCCCAGAGGTTTTTCGCTCGGCTCTGGCCCCTAATTCGGCGACGGCAATTCTCTTCCAGGGGAGATTTCTTTTTTCTTTTTTTTTTCCCCCCTCCTGCGTCCCCCCCCCCCAAGTTCCTTTTAAATTCCTTTTTCCTGTTTGCTTTTTTCCACGCCCAAACTAACGCTGACGAGCTCGTTCTCACACCAAGGCAGGGTACGTTTTCTTTCCCCCTACGGCGATCCTCTCCTTCAGTACTTTCCCAGTCTTTTCTGTTCGTAACAGATTGTCCATGCATCTTTACGGCCACGCCGCTCGAGGGACTGTGGCGCGCTGGACACACAGAGGTCTGGTCGGGCCCGCGGAACTTTTTTCTCCCTCTCCCAGGGAGTTTTTTCTGGATAATAGGTCCATCTTTTCTACCCCTCCGTTCTTTCCCCTTTGGATCTTCTTTGGGCTGCTCGACGTTCTCGCCCGGGAGTGGTGCCGCATAGAATTCCGCTGGTCAGGGCTTTCTCACCTCCTCCCTGCGCCTGCGTTCACGTACTTCCATAAGGACGATTTTTTCCTTCCAGAGCCGACCCCTTCTTCCATCGCGTTGGTCTCCCGCGCGCTTGGGGTGTGAGTGACAGGCTCTTTTCCAGCTCGAGTTTTTCGTGACCTTTGATTATACGGCGCCTTGTCTTTCCCCAAAGTTTTAAGAGAACTCTCCCCTCCCCCCCAACGTTATCCGTTTTTTTTCCCAGAGATACTGTCCTTTTCCCTCAGTAGAGGAACCCTTTCAATAGTTTTTCTCCTCCATAGTCCGCTGCCGCCCTTCGGCCTTAAAGGCATCCTCCCGTGCTCCATAGATGCCTGGTGTTCCTTTTTTGTGTGGAGGGTCTTTTCTCTTCTCTGGTGACCCTTATCTTGGCCCCTTGTTCTTAGGTTCGGTTTACAGGTCATTTCGTCAGTTTATGGGGCCGACCTTCAGCGGTTTCCCCCCTTCGGGAATCCTCTTTTTCCCCCCCCCTCTCCCTTGTTTGTGGTTTCCTCTGAGGGCCCGGTCGGCCCATCCCCCCCCCCTACTTCCAACGACCGAAGCAGCCGTTTTTCCAAGATACTCGCGGTTCCCCCCCGCTACTTCTTCCTTCCCCCCCTTCCCCCCGACCTTTCCCTTCCACACCAGGGGAGCATTCGCTTTTCATTTTTGCTACGGGACTCTTTGGGAGTCTGGAGTCGCCCAGAATTCATGAAGGCCTCGATTTTTTCCCCCTGATAGCCCCTTTTGAGTTCCTTTTTTCGGACGCTTGCTCTTTATCTTTTCGTGGCTTGACGCCGATGAGCACCGATCACCGCGGTCCAACGTAAGCGCCCAGCGCGAGAGGGAAAGCTCTTTTCCCTTTTCCTAGCTTTTCCCAGCTTCCGTCTACCCTCTTTTTTTGGGTTCTGACTACCCGAGCCGTTCTGGGGGCGGAGTCAGGACGGAACTCCTTCCCGGTCCTGCAGGTGGTATTTTCATCTGGGCGTCCTCCCAAGACCTTCTCCTAGAGTCGACGCAGCCGCCTCAAAGGTAAGAATAGCGCACGGCTGGTGGATCACCTCTCGCTGCCAATCTGCGGTTATGGTCCAAGGTCCCCTCCCTCCCTCCAGTGAGGATCCTTTGTAAAGGCTTTCCTCCGCTTTTTCCCGATTTATCGTATCCATCGGCGTCTTGTCGAAATCTCCCGTCAACGTACTCCGTTTCCCGGGCGAGACCCAGGCTGGCCTTTTCCCCGCGAGCCTTTTCTTTCTGGGGCCCTTTCCCCCTCTTACCACGGCCCCTCTCTTACCGGGCGCATTTCCCCGAATTTTCAATTCCCCATTATTGCAGAAACATAAGGGGGACCGCATGTTGGGACATGGTCGCCTTTAGTGAAGAAGTGGGTTTTGCGGCTCGACACGAGAGGAGCAGGACGCTGCTCCCGATCAGGCTTGGTCGCCGCAGTTCTGACAGAGTCCGAGTCCGTAATGATTCCTTTTTTCAGCAGGCGTTTATTATCCGCCCCCTTTAAGTCCGAAGCAATTCATGCGGAAGTCTTTCCTTTTTCAGATGCACTAATGTTTTATAAGACTATCTGTTTCGATTACACCCTCAGAGATGGATGGAAGCCCTCAACGGGTTCACAGAGGTTTTTCTCCTTCGGCGTAATCGGCCTTCTCTTACTCGGAAACGTGTAGTCACACCCCCCTGGTGACGACAGCAGTCCACCGTGTTACTTTGGTAGGGAGTCCCGGCATAATCCCTTATGACTGCAAAAGCCTCTCCGACGAGATGGCGTTCCTTCCCTTTTTCAGCGCAAGCCCCCAACAGATCTGGATCGTCACGGAGATTTTCTGTAGAGAGTAGTCTTTTCCCCCCAAAGCCCCCGGACAAGGTCTGGCGCCCCTTACGGACGTTTAATGTAGTTATGCAGAGGTAAGCCCTCGACGCGGCGTAGGTCCCCCCCTTCGGCTTCGTGGTCCCCCCCCTCCCGAGGCCGTCGCCTTTCGCTGGGCTCTTCCCTTTCGCCTTTCTTCGTTAATGAGGACCCCCTTCACCTGAGCATGTCCACTTCTCAAGCGCGCGGAAGTTCCCCTCTATCTTACCATCCCTTTTTCCTTTCCTTCCTTTTTGTGGACCGCGTCATATATTTTCTTTGGCTTGACGCTTGCCGAAGATCTGGTCCTTCTTCGGATTTTTTGTAATCACCCAGGACGGCGAGAGGAGCCTTTTTTCCGTACCTAAAGGACTTTTTCCCCTTCCAGAGGCCTTCGTTTTTCAGGTTCTTTCCCTTTGTACTTTCGACCCCACCTACGTTTTTTTTTTCTGAAAACTCCCTCGACTTCCTCGACTTTGCGCCGGCCCTCGGAAAGTTCTCTTCCTGAGATCACCTTTTTCCCTTCCTTCCCCCTGGTCAAGGCCCCCCATTTCCAGGGTTCTCGAAGGGCACAAGCTTTGGGCATCCTCGCGTTTTTATGTTTCGTGCCCTCCGCACTTTCCTTTCCGGGGCCAGGAATGTATTGTTTTTCTTTCCGATTAGGCATCTTTTGATTCCCCTTTTTCCCTCTTTGGATGGAGGATTGTCTTCTTCATTTTTTCCGCGCACTGGCGGAGGCTGTGTCTTGCTGTACCTTGGTGTGACCTTTTTCCTCCTTCTCTTTGAATCCCCCTTTTCTAGAGAGTCTTCCGCGGAGCAGCTACCAGGCCGAACCGACTCATCAGTCGTTCCGTCCGCTGCATTAGTAAGCCCGACCCGCGTGCAACCTCAGCTTTTCTCATACCCTCGCACGAGGCAAAGGGACATTTCCTTCGAAATCTGTGCGGAGGGGAAAACTTTTTTTCTTTCTTGGTCTCACACCGGAATGGTCCCCCTTTTTAAAGACCTCTCTCCTGAACATTTCCGGCCTTCCTCCCAGAGTACCGAAGAAGGGCCGGCGCGCGTTCCTTTGAGTGAGGGTTGTGCCGGGGCTTGAAAATGGTGGTCGAAGTACTTCTCCCCCTTCCTTTTTACAAATAAGGCTTAACTGAACTTTCCCTTGAACCTTCTCCCTCCCTGTTTCTTTGCTTCGTTACCTGTCATTTCAAGGACGCCTCGGGACTTATCGGTCCCATGAATGAAGGAAGTCTCTCGGAGGGTAAATCGGTCCTTTTCTCTTACTCCAGAGATGGAGTCCTTAATTGTGTCTGTGTCTTAACCGGCCAGGCAGGTTTTCAGTTTCCTCGACGGAAAGGGCCGGCGAGAAAGTAATTTAAAATAGGGCCCCCCCTCCCAAACAAACCAGCCCTATTTCGACCCTCCACCACTTATTTCTTCTACTCCCCCCCCCAACCCCACCCCTCACCCATCCCGCGGTCTTTTTACTCTTACCCTCCTCTCACCTACCCCCCCCCCTCATGCCACCTCACTCGCCCGCCCTAACCGCCCAAGCCCACCCCCGAACACAACCCCTATAGCCCTAACGCAAACCCCCTACTCCCCTCCTCATGCCTCTCCCCTCTTCCCCCCCCTTCCCACCCTCACCCCTCACCCACCCACAGGCCGTGTCATCTTCTCCCCCGCTCCACCTCCCCACGTCCGCCCTCCGTCTTCTCTCTCCCGACCCCCCCACCCCCCCCCTCATTCCCCTACCCCTCCCGACTCCTCTCCACCCCCCAAGTCCCTCTCTCCCAACACCTAGGACCCCAGTCCCCCCCCCTCGCCCGCAATTCCTCCCATTCCCCTCTCCACCCCTGACCCCACTCCCACCGCCCCCTATCCCCGTTCTCCCTATCCGATCCCACCTACATCCCTCCCACCACTTCTCCCAAACCCCCCTTCGCCGCCTTCTACCCCTCCTTCCCCCCTCTCCTACCTCCTCTACTCCCTTCTGCACCCCCCCCCCCCCCCCGCCTACTCAAACCCTTCCTTTCTTTTTTATTCTCCATATCACCCCATCCCCATCCCCCACCTCCCCCCACTACCTCCCGCTCTCCCTCAACATCTCTCTCTCATCTTCACACCCTCTACCCGCCTCCCACCTCCCCCCCCCACATTCCTTCCCTCCCCTTCTCCCCCCTCGCCCCAGAATTCTCACTCCCTCCCCAACCGCCCTCCTCCCATACCCGCGTCGCCTTCCCCTCTCCACCTCCCCCTTTTCCTGTCTCCATACCCCGCAGCAACAAGGTTCTCCCCCCCCCGCACCCACGCCCTATTCCCCTCCCATCCCCCTACCGATTTCATCCCTCCATCGTCACCCCCCTCCAACATTTCGCTACCTCCCCCACGACTTCCTTTCATACCGTGCTTCCCCTCCGTCCACCCCCTCACTCCCCTCCTTTCCCTGACGTCCTCCCCCTCCCCTCTCACCTTCCATCCCCTCCCCTTTTCGTACTCTCTTGCCCCCATACCCCCCCCCTCCCCCACCTTCCCCGCCTCTCTTCCGCCTCCCTCTCCTTCTCTCCCAAGCGCCTTTGTCTCCTCCCCCCACCCCTTCACATACCACCCCTTCCCCCCCCCCCCCCCTCCTGCCAATACACCATTACCTCTCCACTGGTCTCAAACCTAACCACCCTCCCCTCAACCCTTACCCCCCTCCCCGATCACTTTCACCCCCCCTCTCCTCCCCCTCTCCCTCCCCCCCGCCCCCACTAGCCTCTATCCTCATTCCATCCCACTCCATCCACCTCCACCCATCTCTCTCTCACAACCAACCCCCTGTACCCTCATGCCTCTCTCCCTTACACTCAACGCTACCGCCCCCCTGTCCCCCCTACACACCTGTCTTTTTGCACCTCACCTCCCCCCCTACCCTCCAGCCCGCCCCCCCTCCCCCTGCCCGTCCGCAGTCATTCCGAGGCCGGCCCCCATCACCCCCCCTCCTTTCACTTTCAACCCATTCCCTCCCCCCCTTCCTGTACCCACCCCCCTCTTCCAACCTCCCACCACCTCTATCCCTTTCCCCGCCCCCATCCCCCCATTTACCCCCCACCTCCCCCTCCCCCACCCCTCCCCTCCTCCCCCACTCCTCTTCGCTCTCCCTCCCCACCTACCAATTATTCCATCCTTTCTCCTCACCCCATCCCCCCCTGCTCCTCCACCCCGTCCCACACCTAATTTGCAGCTACTCCTACCCCCCCCCCTCTCCCTCCTCCCACCCCTCTCTTCTAACCTACTCACCGATCAGATCCCGCCTATTCCTCCAACCCTAACCACCCCTCACCCACCCTCCCCCCGCAACGCCCCTCGTACCCCCCTCCCATCCCCCCATCCTAACCCTCCCCCTCCTCGGCTCTTCAGCTTCCTCCCCCCCCCTCTCCCTCACCCCCCCCCTCCTGTTTACCTCCCCCTACTTTCCCCCCTCACCCCCCCCTCCCCCCCCACCCACAGTGTAGGCCCGAAGCCGCGTCTTCTTCTGACCAATCAGCGTGAGTTGCTGTACGGACATGTTTCCGTCGGAGCTTCCCCCTTTTGAGTTTGGCGTTTTTCCTGGCAGGCGGGTACGCCGTCCTTGACTTCCGTCGTAGGGGACGGATAGAGTTCCCTCGCGGGGGACAGAAATCCTTCGGTTAATCGCTTTCTTCCCACAGGATTTCTTTTTTTTTCGCGTTTTTTTTCCTCTCCTTTGTTTTATTCTTTTTTGGTCTGGCGGTAGTCCTTGCATGATGCGAAGCCGACAAGGGCCCTTTTTTCCTTCAGCGTAAGGGAGAGATCTTCGTAACCGTTTTCCTCTTGGTGCCCCCCCCTCCTAGCGTCGTAATCTTCCCCTTTATAAGCCAGGCAACATTTCGGATCGACGACCTTTCTGCCTCCTTTCGGAATGATTTCCCGTTCCTCCCAGATGAGCGTCTCAGCTTTTCTTCTGAAAGATGTGTGCGTCCTTCTCTTTCAGATTCGAGAGGCAAGCCGACGAGGATCCGCTTTTCCCCCGCTCCTGAGAAAGATTTTTCGTCAAGCATCCTTTCCCCCTAACCTTGCCGAAATTTAATTTTTCTTCCATGAGGGCGCGTACCTGCGCCCTAGATTTTTCATCTCCACCCGTTTTTCCCTAAATGTGTGACGGGACCGTCAGGATTCCATGAGTTTCCCCTGCGATGCTCCCTTTTTTTTTTGTTTTTAAGTGGAAATATCTAACGAAGCAGCCAGATCGAGGAATTTTGCGAGCTGTTTTTACCTTCCGGTAGGGCCTTTTTCCTCGGGTCCCCCTTCGGAGCGGTCATCCGCGGTGTTATGCTGTGTCAAGACCCCCCTGCTATTGCCGGTCGTTCCCGGTGGATTTTTTTTCTTACGTGTCTTCTGCAGAGCTTTATAACAGTGGCCCAGGGCCTTTTTTTTCACCGCAATTTTTGGCGCCCCCCCCCCCCCCCCCCCCCCCCCCCCCACCCCCGCTCGCGTGCACCATAGGCCGATTCCGAGCAGGCCCCCCCTGCTGTTCCGGGATCTCCCCCCCCCCGCCTGCTCCCAGCCCTCTGGCTGGGAGCTTCCTTTATGGAACTCTATCGGACTTCCTCTAACGCCCCTCGAACCTCGGCCGCGGCCCCTTAAGACGATGAGCTTCACGCCCACGATCGGACCCACGCCTGGAACTCACTTTTCCTGGGAGACTCCCAGCCTCCTCGAAGAGGCGGCCCGATGCCGTTCCCCCGGCAGCACTCTCTGCGCAGTTGTTTTTTTTGGGGGGTCCTTTTTCTAGTCTCCTTTGTTTCAAAGGCGAGGACTGTCTTTGGCGGGAGGTCCCAGGTCTTGGGCTGCTTGATGGTTGCCGGACCTTTGCATGCCACGGCTTTTTCCTCATTCTCCCTCTATAACTTTTTCGGGGGCATGCCCGCTTTTTCCGGTCGGAACAAAGGCACCTTGACCCCAGGGACTGTCCTGCAAGACTTTTCTGGTCAATTTTGGGGAACCTACCTCCTTAAGACCTCCCTGACCCCCGCCCGGCGCAACCCCCCTCGAGCATGATGCTGAGGGGAAGTCCCCCCTCTGGCCTCCTCCACCCGGGTTTTCTCGTAAATTAACACCTATCAGGATCTCTTGGTTTGAACGATAGAGTTCCCTTTTCTCGTCTTAGACACGTTTTCCGTCCCGCTCTCCTTAATTTTTTTTTCCTTTTGGCGACGCTACCGGTTAACACGGGATCACGAATTCGAAGGACCCAGCGCTCTTGGGCGACTGGCTTTGGTCCCCCCCCCTTAAGGGCGCCAGGGTTTTTTTCTATAGGTCCGACGACCCTTGTTTTGACTCTAGCGGACGGCAAGCCTCTGTAATTGAAGGTGATACTGCCCTGGAAATTTTTTTTTTCCCTTTTCGAGGAACCCCCCCCCCCCTCCTTTCCTCTTCTGAGCAGCCAGCCCTCTCAGCGAGGATACTACTTTTGGGGTTGATAAGAAGATTCCTCCGAATCCTCTTTCTCCCTGGTCACGTCCCCCTCAGAATACGCTCCCCAGCGTACAGGGCCCTCGATGTACCCAGCGCGCCATAGTACTTCCCCTTCTCTTTTCTATTACTATCTAGCGAGTTTGATGTCCCCCCCTCATTGCGACTTTTCCAGGCTGGCCGCAGGTACCGTAAGACAGCCGTGATAGCCTTCTTTATTCCGGCCACATTTCGTACCAGGGACCTTTTTTTTGACGATTTTTTCTTTCATAACGCATGATTCCTTCTTCAATTAATTTCGGCCCCTCCTTGCGTACTTTTTGAGTAATTGAGGGAAGGTCGAACTTTCTTAGACCGTTTGCCGTAGCCGACCTCTAGAGGCGACCCCTCGTCTCTTATTGCAGGTCGTTAGGATGCCTGCTATACCTTCCGGCAGCAACATACCTCTCTTCTTTCTCAATACCGTTTCTGCTGGACCTCTGGATAAGCCTCTTTTTTTTTGCGATGTACGAAGCGTCTCTTCCCGTCACCCAAATGCACAGCGGTTGTCCTAGCTAGAGTGAGGACTCGGTGTCAGGCAGGGTTTTCGTGGTGCCCCCACAACCCCTTTCCCCCGTTACGAAAGCAGACCCCTCCCGTCCGGCTAGGCCTCAAACCGTGCCCCCGAAACCTTCTAAACCTTTTGGCACCAGGTTTTAGTCCTCTTTCGATCTTTTCTTCGGAGGGCGTCCCCCTACCCGAGCGGATCGTCTTCTCCTTTTTCTGGAGTTCGTAAATTTCCCTCCCCCCCCGGACCTTTTTGATCGGCCACTGCCTTTATTGCAAGGGCAGCGGTAAGATTTTCCCTGACGCGGATCTCGTTGCTTAGTGGTTTTCTGTGGTCAGACGTCCCCCCTTTCAGGTCCCCCCTTCCCGGTTTCCGTCATGCCCGTTACTCTGTTTGCATAGGAACTCAAAAATAACCTGAGCATGTTGCCCCCCCCCCCCCCTCCATGCGCTGAAGGCCCCCTCCTAGTTACCTTTGCTTTTCATGAATTCTCATTTTTCGTTTCCGCGTCAGCTACCGCCCCTCCCTTTTATATGGCGCTTCATCGGCGTAATGCGTAGGACGTACCTTTCCCCTCCCGATTTAGGAGCAGTCTTCTCATGCTGAAGGTAGCGGCAAGTCTTCTGACAGACTCCCTCTCCTCCCCCCCGGTTCACGCCCGTTTCATCAACCAGCCTCTCGACCCGGTTTGCTCGGACAGTCTGCCGGGTAGCGGCGATTTCCGGGCCATGCCTTTTCCTCGAACTTTTTTGATATAGAACTTTTCCGCCGGGGGGCCTCCACATCATGTTTCCCATAATTCCCATACTTTCGCGTGTTTCCCTTCCCCTTGCGGTTGTCTCTGCGTATGCATATGAGGGCCACCTCTGGGGTTCCCCACCTCGGCTTACCTGATGCGCGATCATACGATTTTTTTCCGCTCTTCTTAGGAGGTAGCATGGGTGTTCCGCTGCCGTAAGGCCGTTCTACGATATCCCTTTGTGTTTTTGAGATGAGTTTCTTCTTGGAGCAGAACCGGCCGGGACGGCAGAGCCCCCGCATACCCGGTAGTTGACTCGATGATGATCTCCTTTTCTTCTCTCTTTGGCCACCTACGCGAGGGGCCCATTCCTACTCTACGACGGCCCAGGACATTTCCTCGCGGAGGGGGTCTTCTATCGCCCCTTTTCACCTTTTGGGGAACCGAGTGAGGGTTTGGTCCCTTCCTGGGACTATCCCTTAGTTTTTTGAGCTCGACCGAGACACGGGGCAGTCCTTTCCGGCTCCCTTTGTCGGGATGGGTGTGGATACGATTTTTTTGTCCCCGTAAACCTTTTACCCACCGCTGACAACTTGCCCCGTCCTCTGCGCGACTTCTCCGTGATCCTTTCTCATCCGTATGGGTGATAAAGAGTACTTCCCCCCTACTACCATCTTCCTTCCTGCCGGAGTACCCCTTCTCTGAAGCGTCTTTGGCGAAAGGTTCCCTTCTTCCTCGTAATTCTTTCCCCCGTTCCCTCCCTCGAGCTTTCGAGGCGTGGGACCTTTTTCATTTTTGCTTTCCCTACTTGCAGAACAGGCGAGGACCCTCATTACCCTTCCGAAGCACCCCTTCTGCCTGGCTTTTTCCTTTTTCCCCGGGAGGGTTTCCTCCCCTCGTAGCAGTCGCCCTGTAGAGAGCAGGCGACCGCCCCTGTCGCCGAGGAGCAGTGGCCGATTACGCCCTACTGCCTTTTGTGTTGGCCCGGTTCCTCCGACGCGTAAGACCTCCCCCTCTTCGGATCGCGCCGCCTTTCCGCCATCAGCGTAGTCGGGTCCTGCCGGTGCGAGGGACCCCTCACGGCGTTGATCCTGCTCCCCCCTCGCGCCGGGTCTGGGCGTTTTTGTGAAGGACCCTGGCCGGCCGGAGTCTAGTACGCCTCGCTCTTTTGAGGTCCTTTACGGTCTCGGCCTTCCTCTCTTCTTTCCATCGCCAAATCCCCTTGCAACCCCCTCCTTCCTGCGAACCTTCGTTGAAGTACGCATGACTATGTTGCTGCCGTTGACCTCGCTAGGACGCTCGGGCGCAGCGGAATCATTTTTGCCCGAGGGTGTAGCTGGGCTCGTTCCCTTTTCACCTGAGAAGGCCCCTTCCTCGTGAAGCAGAGTTCCCTCCTTCTCCTTCTCCACGGTTTCCCTAAATGGCCAAACCATCCCTCGGCCCAAGCCCCCTTCGGCGGATCATTCGCCATGCGCCCGTCACCGCGGACGATTCGTCCCTCCCACCAAGTCCTTGTGTCCCTTTCTTTGCGGGAGTCTGCTTCCAGCTGGACCAAGTCTCATGGATTTGACTGAGTCCTTTTCTCTTCACTCTTTTTTCACACCGACGTCTTTTTTCCTCCGATGGAACCCGGGCCCCTGGCAGGGCCCTGTACGCGTTCTCGGTGAACCCTGGATTCGGTGTCGATCCTGCGTTCGTGGCACGACGTCTTATCCCAGCCGTAGCCCCCTTTTTTAACGGGTTTCTTTCTTTTTTTTCCTACTGCTTTACGCGAGGGCGTTTGCTCATCCCCCCCTGATGGCAAGGGCGTGCTCAACTGGCCCCCTACCCAGGAACGTGTGCTTCCCCAACCCTTTTTTTTTCTTTTTTCCACACTTTTTCTTCTAGTGTCTTTTTTCACCTATCCCGGATCCGACCCTTAAGGGGGTTGGAAAGCGCGAGGTGGCCAGTAGATTTCCCCCCTCCTCTGACTTTTTCGTGACTTGATAATCTTTTTCTCAGCACGCTTCCACCAACCTCGAAGGCATCGAACACCACGTTCTCCTCGATGCGCCCTCGCTCGCTTTCACGCAGCTCTTGGCCTCCCAAATATATGTTTCCAGAGCCCTCTCGTCCCACGATGGCCCCCCCCCCCCGGCAGGCATCATTCGATCGTTGGGGTGGCGAAGGGTGGTGTTGGTCGGTTCCTTCTTTTCTCTAGTTAACACTTCTTTTTTTGGACCCCTCGTTCGGGCAGACCCAGGTCATTGGTCAGTTTGCTGGGCCGCCATTCAGCTTTTGGCGGGATCTCTCCTTGTGTTGATACTTTCTTCCACTTTTTTTCCGGTTCTTTTCCCTCAAAGCACCTCCCCCTGTACGACCGAAGGCCGCGTAGATTGTCCCAGATCCAGCCTTCCCACCGCTACCTAGACTACTCCTCCCCCCCCCGACTGCGAACCCCCCCTTCCTCGATGAGCTAGACATCGGGCCGCCCGGAAGTTGTCCTTTTGCGTGGACAGATATTCCCCTCGAAGGCCTTCGTTTCCCCGAGTCGCCCTTGTAGGAGCGTGGTGTTCTCCGGGAGAGCGTTGTAAGATGCTGAGCCTTTTTTTTTTCCCCTGCCCTTGGTAAGAATCTCCCCCAGGACAGCTTTGCTGTTCCAGCGTCCATGGCCGATGTTCAACTCCTCGGACGTGCGACAGGCGTCCCGATATGTTCTACAGCGAGCAAGTTTTTCCCGATCTCTCCCGGGTTCCTCCGTGAGCCCCCGGGAGAATGAGCTGCAGCCCTCAATAGCGGCCCGTTGAGGTGCTCTTTCCTAAGCACCGCCCCCTTTCCTAACGATACGACGGTCTTTTCAGTGCCCCCATGAAGAAGTATCGTCCGCGTCCATTTCCGCTCTCCCTTCTAAGAGGAGATGTTTTTTCCCTTTTGCAAGGTGACCCGCACAGGTGTACCCTTTTTTGCGCAAACGTCTCCTTAGAGGCTTTTTTGTCAGAACCTGTACCCCCCATCAGGCACTCTGGTTAAAGGCTTTTCCGTCTGTATTAAGTTTCTCCCCGTGATCGTTTTCCATGTCCTTCCCCCTTTCTATGAAGTTCAGGTCGTCCTTTTTGTTCCGAGTAACTCCCCCCAGCCATGATACGGCCGACCTTTTCATTTCCTGCTAACCATAATTTCATTGTTGGCTATTTTTTGACTGACGCCTGACCTTTTGCCTCCAGCGCACTACGCTCGGCCCCATGCGAGCGACAACCGGTAGCATGACCCGATGCGATCATCTTCTTCAGTGATGCTTTTCGGCAGCTTCCCCAGTATTTCCCCCCCCTGTCCTTTCCGCCGGCTGCCCCTGCACTCTGTCCCGAGAAGGATGGGCGATTCCCGCCCTCCTCTGCGTCCGAGACCACCCGGGTCCCCTTTCCCCTCCCGATAGAGGAGTCCCTTGCTCACGGGGCGAGTGGTAAGTCATCCACCCCCCATGCACGGTTAACTCCTCCCTCCCAAGTTGAGTTAACCTTTCTTCGGCCTAAACGACGTATTCCCCCTTCGACACACAGAGACTGGACCTCCGCTCGATGGAGGACGAACCTCTGTAGGAGAGCGTCCCCTCGATTTTTTTTTGCTTTTTCTTTTTTCTCTTCTTTACCTTAGCTTCCCCGCCTGTCAGGTGAGGAGTGATAGGCCACTCTCGTTTCCTCCAGTAGTTACCTCATGCCAGCTCGACGCCTCCCGCAAGGCGGCTCCTAAACCCCCGCCCTGTTCATCCGACTCCTGGCCGCGGGTCGTTCTGACCTGTTAATGAAAGTTCCTCGGCCTTCCCGCCGAGATCCTAAAATGGTGCATGTGGTTCCCCTTTCCTCCTTTCCCTTTAAGAGTTCCACTCCTACACGGCCTGTCCTTTGACCTCATGCAGCGGTTGCCAGAGTCAGACTAACGTCCCTTTTCCGGGGGACGTTTTATTTCTTTTAATAACCGACTGGCGAGATTCTCGTGAAGACCTCACGGAGACTCTTTCTCCCATCGGAGAAAAGGGGGCAGCGGATTTCCTTCTACCTACTCACAATCGTGTACTTAGTTCAGGAGGAGCACACCCCTCCCTTAGACCTTTCCGTACGGCCTTTTATCCACAGCGTACTTCTTGGTTCCAGGGTCAAATAGCCCGGTTCCCAAAGGTTTGAATATAGCTTCATGGGGGAGCCCCCCCGCGCTTATCGCCCTTCGCTTTTTTTCGTGCCTCGGTGCGATCTTTTTTGGCCCAACAGAGATGGAGGAGGCAATCCCTCTTTTTTCATTTCATTTCTATCTGACCAGCGCTGGATGAGGACTCCTTTTTCTCCGTTTTTCCTTTCATATTGTCCCTCCTAAGTTTTTTGTTCTTGAAAGATGGCAGAACCCCGGTCCTTCTCCGGCCCCATCGACCGCCTCAGCAAGAGAGTACGCCTCTTTTATTGGATCAGCATTTCTTCCCTCGTTTGCACACCGCTCGCACGAGGTCCTCCCCCTGCGAAAGTATGTGAGGAGTGTCCCCCCCCTCTTCTATATGAGGGGGATGTTTTCCCTGCTCGAGCCCCTGGGAACGAGTAGAGGGTGGCCTTTATGTCTTGAAAAGGGGTCCCTTTCCTTTGATTTTCCGACGTTCTTCGTCCTTTTTTTTTCCTTTTCTTCGATTGTTGCTGGTTGCTTTCTTTAAATTAACCTGGTAGGTAAGAAGAGAACCACCCTTCTTGCGCTTCGCTGAAGAGACCCCCTTGAGGTACTTGCCCATGAAGGGATACTTTTTTTCTTACAGGTCCCGGAAGTTTCCTTTCTTCCCACGGACGCCTTTTTTTCTTCCTTCCCATGAAGGCATGAACGGCACCGTTTTTACTTGCCGGAGAATTCGCTTTCGAGCGTCGGCCACTTGCGGGGTGATGGTCCATCGGCGCAAACAGTCCGTCTTGAAAGGGAAGGACAGGTCTTCGACCATGTTTTCCTAGGCGGGGTTTCGACCCCTCCCGTATCAGGTCTGTCCCTCCTCCTCAGGTCCATTTACTGGAGGAAACGGAGCAGTGGCCCCATTCCCGTCGTGGCGTTGGACATCCGCGTCATTTCGCGGGCAGCGTGCTCCTTACGACTTCGTTGTTTTCCCTGCTTCCACGACCGCTCGTTCCTCGCGTGTAGTTCAGATCGGGTGCATGTTTTTTTTCCGGCATCAAGGAGTTGTTTTTGTTTTTTTTCATGCGGCGAAAGGCCTTTGGCGGTTTTCCCTTTTTTCTGAATTTCCCCGTGCCCCCCACGGGCCCCGGCCTTCTTAACTTACGAATCATATCGTCTTCTGTGATGGTAAGAGTTTTCCAGAATAGAGTCTCCCCTCTTAGATACTATCCTTGGACTTTTTTTTCTTTTCTTTTTGAACTCCTTCCTTCCTATGTTGCTGGAGGTGAACGTTATCTCTTATCCTACCGCCCGCTGAGCTTTCTTTTTTTACATTTCATGCGTTTGTATCTCCTAACTTCGGTCTTCCGATTTATGGGTCTCATCTTTTCGCCGGTTGGACCCTCCGGAGTCAAGACCCCTGGCCAAACAAATTATTGTCCCATTTATGCCGAACCCTTCCCGGATCATGCTTTCCTCGACCCCCCCCTTGTCCTACGGCGGTACATGTGGAACGGTACCCCATGCGATCAAGGATCCTATCTTTCCCTGCCTGGTATCTGGTCCTTTCAAAATCTTCTTCATAGTTCGAAGGGACACGCCTCTATTAGGACGATGTCTTTTCCCCCTCTTTCCGGTATCTCCCCTCCTCTTTACTTCCCATTGGACGCTTTTCCTCTTGCTTCGATTTTTCTCAAAGCCCGTCTACGCGATGCTGAACGTTTTTTTCTCGAGGCGGGCTGCAGACTTGTTTCTTTCGCTCGGGTAGTCCCTTCTCCCCCTGTTTTTCATGTCGTTCCCAAAGTACCTGGACGGTTTCAAGCTGGGGCCACCCAGACCTTCTCTGTCGTAGGAACCTTGACGTGCAAACTGTCTTTCGCTGGAATTGGGGCCCCGCCCCCAAGGCTCGCGCTGGTTTTAGATGGACATGGTGCTCATAGGGCTCCATTTTTTCACGGCCCAACTGGAACCTCTCTCGGTCCTAGACTTTTGGATTTTAACTCCGGCGGCATCATATTTGTGCCGAGCCAATCTCACGAGAAGCCCTCCCGATGCAGTTCTTCTCATCGGATGCTCAATCTTTTTTTTGGAGTTTTTTTTAGTCTCTTTGAACCAGGCGAGGATCATCGACGGAAGGATTCGGAAGGAACTCCTTGGTAGGTGGCTTGATGGGGACTCCCCCGAGTGAATGACCTTTATCATATTCTCCTGTTGTGTTTGTTCATCACGCCGGGTTACGCTGGAGGCCATAAGCACCTGAACCCCTTTCCTCTTTCCTTTCCCCTTTCCGGATGTTCCCCCCTTTTAGAATTGGTCCCCCCCTCTAGCTAATAACCCGTCCCCGCACATCCCCGGAGAAACACCAAAATCCTGTCTCTCAGATGATGCGTTTATTCCTCCGGAGTCGTTTTCCTTGGAGAGGGCTCTAATTCCCCTCATTCGTGGGCCGTCGATTCTCCGTGCTCGGAGAACTTGTTTTTCGATGCTTCTCGTTCTCTCTTAGATGATGGCGCCCCCCTCATCACCGAGTTCCCCCTCAACGCCAAGGACAGCGACTTGGGGGAAGGGATGGACCCCTTTTGCGATAAAGGCCTCTGCTACTGGTCCCCCCCCCCCTTTTAGGGTAGGCTCGCCTCTCGAGTCCATAGGTTGGAAAGAGAGCCGGCCCTTTTCCAAGAATCAAGGTAATTGACTTCCTGGGCAAGTTTTTCTTCTTTTTCCCTGAAATCCCTCCCCCTCTTCAGGGCCCCCCCCCCCAGTAGAGCATGGAACCGCCCCTTTTCTTGAAGAAGAGTAAGAAGATGGGTGGATCCCCTAGATGCCAATCTGAGACTTCCTCCTTCCTTTTCCTGCATACGCTTTCTTCTTCCCGAGTCCCCTCCCGCGGTTCCCTCCGCGCCATCTCTCCCCCGAGCGGTCCCTTCCGCTTGCAGAAGATGTCACCTCCCAGGCCCATCAGGTTCCTGCGCCTGGTCCATTCGTCTCTTTTAGAAGTCCCTCCTTTCTCGTGCCACCTGTTTCCCCCTTATTCCGAGCTCTCGCCTGGTAAGGGAGCCTTTTTTTATTCTCCGGCGCCCTTCCCTTACCCCCAAGAACCTTTTAACCTTTCGTGACGCTCCTTCGTAGGCGCAGGATCGAACGCTGATCCTATTATTTCTTCTTCGCCTACTGTTCGGAAGAGAAAGAGTACCTCTTTCAGCATGATCTTCCGGATTTTCTCCCGGTCCCCCAGGTCACCGGCAGTGGGCCCGCATTAAGTTTTTCCCTAACATCCCGGCTACGAGGCAAGCAGGCTTCAATATTTTTCAGGATGTATAGACCTATGTGGCTCTCCCTGTTTTTCCCTCCCCCCCTTTCAACAGAGTTTACGAATCCTCGAACCTTCCCCGATGACTTCTGAAAGTTTGCGGCGTGGTCCCCCCCTGTAAACGTCACAAGGTATCCCCCCCTCTCGGGCCGCCCCTCTATGCCGCACCTCTAAAACAGCGAGTCCTCTGCCCCGGTCCCCTCCTCCTTTTTGAACCGGGGCCTCGGATCCCGGTGTTTTCCTGACGCGGATCGTAGGATTTTGTCTGCCTTACGTACTCAGCCTCCGACGCACTGTTTCCATCTCCGATCGCAAGTAGTTATTTCCCCGAGGTAAGAATGAAACCCGCCCTCTTCCTTTTCGAATTTTTGGTCTTCGTGGTTTAGTGGTCCTCCTCCTTGCTCGGCCGGCCTTATGCGGACTTTTCGCAAGTTCATCGGCCTTGGTATTTCCAGCCTCTTACCCGCACACACCTCTCATCATTTGGACACGTCTTCGTAAGGAACCCCCACGAAGTTCCGGTCATTTCTCTCATTACGGCTAGGAGAAGTGGAAGCCTTTCTTGACTTCTTTCGGAAGTTAACCCTTCCCCCCCCTCTGCTGATCTGAGAAGAGCCTTTCCCCAGTCCGTATTCAAATTACGGGTTTTGTTCAGGCTGACCGACTCTCACCTGGTTCACCCCACGGCCAAAAATAAACATCGACTTACCCTCGGCCTTCTCCTTCCCTTTCGGAACGTTTAGTCGTAGATCTGCCGGTGTCATCCAGGCACCCTCTCCTCCCCCCCCCCCCCCCCAAGTTTGCCTCTAGACTGTCTCGGTTCAGATAGCTATCGTGCCATAGAACCCTTTTCCGGGGCAAGGAAATTGCTTCGTATGATTTTTTCAAAGAGGGATGGAGGCTTCCCCATCATCAATCGAGCGGGACGGCGGTTTTTAGTGAGCGGGTCGCTGCCGTCCGTCTTTTTTTTCTTTTTCTGATCTTTTATTAATACCCTTTTTTTTTTTTCGAGAGACGGACAGATGTTTTTTGACGGAAGACTTTTCTCCTCCCAGCGCGTCCCTTTCTTCCTTCGTGCCGCCTCCCCCCGCTTCCTCTCATAGTTACTGCGGAACGACAATTTCGGGTCCCTTTCTTCTTTCTTAGTGTCAAGATAAGGATTTTCCCACAGGCTGGACCCTTTTTCCCGAGTAGTCCCCGGGCCGCTTCCCCCCCTCATCTGACCGCGACCTCTATTTGCCCTGCCGGACGTCGATGTTGAGGTGTTCCCTTTCCCCTTTTTGTCTCAGGACACGCTTTCCCCCCCCGGCTGCCCCTTTTTTTTTTTGTTTTTTTTTTGACATTTTCGTGACATGCCGTCCCTCCTTCTTTTTCATACAGGTAAAAAGTCCGACCCCCTGTTCTCTGACAGGCGTCCACGGGCAGCCTCGGGAACGGTCCGCTTTCCAAATGCATGAAGGACTGATTCTGAGTGTCAATCGTCCTTTTTGAGATTTTCCCCAACTGCTCCTTTTTTTTCATAGGCGACGCACAGTTCCTGGTTTCAGACAGGTCAGAAGACAGATCCTTTCCTTTCAGAGCAGGGAATCCTTAGGGGTTTAGAACAGAGATATCCCTCCCTTCGTCTCTCTTGCTGAACGCAGTTCCTTGTGAAGCGGAAGTGGAAGATAACCCCCCCCTCGGTTTGCGGTGGAAAGGTCCTTTCCTTCCTCCTCGAAGCAAGAACCCCTTTCTCTCAGATACTTTCAGAGAGGGCGGCCGCCCCTCCCTCTTGGTCAGCTCCGGGTGCATTCTCTTTTTAGGCCTACGGAGTTGAGAGAAGGTCCTCTTTTTTTTCCTTTTTCCTTCCTTGGTATGTTCCCCTTCCGGGTGGTGGACTTCCCGTTGCCTGATTACCTTTAGATATAGTACCCGCCGGTCGGGTTACGGTCTCCGTTCCTTTCTTCTCTTACCCGCCTCTTTTACCACGTCCCTCTTTTCCCAGCGGAGTCCCTTTTCAAGACTTCCCTTCTCTATTGGCTGACGGTGACCGTTTTTGCCGACTCTTCGGGCCAGCGGAAATAATGATGCTCTTTTTTTGCTCGAGGATTCCTCCTCGCCCGAAGGAATTTTTTTTTTCAGGGGCTTTCCCCTCCGAGGTTTCCCTTCCCCCCCTTCAGCACTTCTCCCCTTCGGTACCCTTGGTTCGACGAAGTATCTCTTTTCCTGCTTTGGGGACATGCTTCCTAGATCCCCTTTAAGGCCATTCGGCGCAACTACTTTCCCTGAAGTAACTTCTTTTCCAAGATGCGACCAAGAGTCCTTTTCTGAGTACGTGGCCGCTTCAGATTCCTCGGGAGACGCTTGACACCGCGGTCCGGTAGTCCCTTACATACATTTTATTATTCGGCGGAGATTCCCTCCTCTTTTAGATACTCCTTTGTCTCCCGATGATGACCCTTCCCGCTTATGCTTTGGGATTCCTCCGTTTGAGAGTTTTGTTTCTTTCTGTTTCTCCTCCTGGCAGGGCGTGATCATTCTCCCTTACGGTTTGAAGGCCTTGCTGTTGGCCAACCTTTCCAGAGAGCCTCATTGCGCTGGCCGGCTTCCTTTTTTCCAGTCGACTGGCCCAGTCTTTGGGTTCTCACCAGCTGTGACATCGAGTGATCCTTTTTCTCCCTCCGCGTCACGCCAACTTTCTCCCCTCGTCCGCGTTCTGCAAACCACGTCCCTTCATGGCTCTTCCCTCCTTCTCGACGGCCACCGTCCCTTTCACTCCCCCTTTTCTGACTAAAGCGACAAACTTCTTTTCCTCAGACGATCCAAAGATGTTTTCGAACCTTTGGCGCCGGCGGGTTTTTAGAGAGGCTAGGTAGCGTGTTTTAAATCTGGCCTCTTGGACAAGACTGTCTTTTCTTCTTTTTACGTGAAAGGTACCTCCTTTTATGGGGCCGACTTTGAACTTTCTTTTCCCCCCTCCCCCTCCTTTTTTGAGAGCATCCCTGAGTTGATTCGCTGAAGGTAGCGACCCCCCATACCTTGCCCAAGGCACCTCCCCGTCGAACCCTCCTCACGGATTTCTGAATGTCTCCCTAGACCTAAAAAAGCAGAACCTCCCCCCTCCCTTTCCTCCCACCCAACAAAACTCTTTTCTCGGTCCTTCTTTTCGGACCAGTCGCTTGTTATTTTCGTAGCACCAGTTGAGGACTCCTCTACTTCGTGGCCTTTCCCCTGCGTGTTCGAGAAAGTTGGTGTTCGCTGTTTAGGTTCTATTTCCAGTTGCGTCAGAT
>Ga0179593_1299359_pt1 | contig 34257 bp, 50 predicted proteins | sample CZODoug2_1_08_16_FD_185931 | JGI IMG/M metagenome (GOLD analysis project Ga0179593, IMG submission 185931) | Vadose zone soil fungal communities from Angelo Coast Range Reserve, California, USA - CZODoug2_1_08_16fungal (PacBio error correction) | ecosystem: Environmental > Terrestrial > Soil >... | reverse complement strand
TTTCCTGCGTTCCCACCGGTGGATCCCACGAATTTTGACTTTTTTTTCCCGCTGTCTCCCCCCTCCGTTATGTCTTACGGGTCGACCCATGCAGGGTAGTGATCGAAGATTTTTTGCAGGCTGGTCTAAGGGACTCCGTTTTGATTGGATTTTTTGTCACGCAGTCTTTTTTTGTCCCCTTTTTGATGCTCTCGTCCCTCTTCCCCCACCCAATGCAAGGGTGCTCTGAGTTCCCGTTTTTTTTTAAGGACTCGCGTCCCAATGTTTTTCGTTTGCACTCCTTCCCCGTCCCCCTCCCTTAATTCGTTTCTCTCCTCTTAAAAAGAATCTGGCCCGTATATTGTTGATTTTTTTGGTGCTCATAAGACCCGCTTTTTACAAAGTCCCCCTTATTTTATTAGACCACGCCTTCGATACTGGGTACGGTCTCCGATTTTCGACCTTTTTAAGTCCCAGTAATTCTTCCCCATTTTCTGATGCTCTCGGTCCCCGCTCCCGTTCCGCCGCCGCTCGATCTCGCCGCTGACACGGGTTTGACCAATTGCGTGCATTTTTCACGCTCGGCGAGGGTCTCGCCGCTTCGTAGAACAAGACATCCCCCCTCTTCTTTTCAAGCCTTTCTGGCGGAATATTTCGGTTTCCGATCTTTCAGCCTGCTCCCTAAGGGTGCCCTCTTCACCCCGGTTTCCCGACTGCCGTCCAATTATCAAATTGGTTTTTTTTACTTTCAACGGCCAATGTTTATGTTCTTCCTCTGAGCTCGGAGGAACGTAGAAGTTTAGCTTCTGAAACTCAATTTGTTGTTTTTTTTTTGCTCGTCCCACTACAGATATGGCTTGGCGAGGCCCTCTCTGTTTTCCACATTCAGTTGCATCCGGCCCCGCGTCCTCCCGTTTGAACTTACCTAAGCTTCGACTATTTCTTTTTAATGCTTTTTGGAACTTTCCGAAACGGTTCCCACTTTCTTGGTTTTTTTCGTTTGAAAACCTTCCCCCCCCGTTCCCATGCGCACTGGGGTCTTTCCCCTTTCCCCGAATCGATCTGTGTCGTCCTCACACGTTCCGCTCCCCATATTCGCCCCCAGACCTCATAGAAAGCATCCTCGCTTCCGCCCTCTCTTTTTTCCCATCTCGTGATGCGGAGCATCTCCGCCCCGGTTCCCTGGTGCAACATGTTTTTTCTCTTCCCCGCTCTCTCCAGACTTGCTTTCAGGTTCGTGGGCCCCCTCGTCGTAGTCCAGAGCCCGCTTTCCCTCGCTCGCTTTTCTCGACTGAATTGGAAGCATCTTCACCGCGTTTCCCCCTAGACTAGATGGCCTTCCGCCTGTATTTTTCTTCCCGCCGACGTTTGACGTCAACTTCCCGACGTTGAGAAAATAGTTGCATATCCCTTTGGAGCTCTTCAATGTCTGGCCCATTGTTTTGTAACCTCGTTTCAGATTTCCCAAGGAGCTCGTGGCACTCACGTGTTTCCTTTCACCCGGAGTTTTACTGATTTGCACCCCTGGGGGCCTTCATAAGAGGGATGAATTGCCTGTGACATTTTTGCCCCCGCTGAATTGTACGCGATTTTTAAACAACGGTTCTCCTTTTCCCCCCGCGGGCGTTCACGTGTCAACTTCGAGTTTTTTCGTCCACGGCCCCTAGCTCTCACTCTCCTATGAGTGCTGGCCGACCATCAGCACACTGAGTCTCGACGGCTGGTCCGTTTTATCTTCCGCTCCCTTTTCCCCCAAGGCTCCCCGATATGTCTCTAAGCCAATGATTTTTTCACTCTCGGCCAGGAGTTTCAACCCGGTTCTTGCTGGACCCCCCGTTATTTTTTTTTCCCCCCGATTTCCGTGGTTTTCCTGTGCCGTTCACTTTCACCCGGAAATCAGATTTTGATCACGTCACATGCTCGTCTTTCTCTTTTTTGCTTACGGTCCTGCCCGCTCTCCCCTTGCGCCTTCGCTCTCCTCTTTTCCCCTTTCGTGTTGTTTGTGTGAGCCCTATGCGCACCTTTGTTCTTTTTCGTGACTGACGTTCCTCCCCCCCTTCGTGTCCTGCCGAGCCGTGCGGGGCGTCATCCCATTGATGATTTTTAACTTTCTTACCCTGGACCAACCTCTGCTCCCCTCGTGGCGTCCCATACTTTTCAGTAAAGTCCCTCCCTCCCCCAAGTTTCCCCGGTGAATACGCGCTTTCACCAACGTGTTAATTTTTTATCCCCCAGCTCTTGGCAAACGCCAGAGGGAGATGTGCTTGGCATCCCTCAAGGAGACCGTTTGTTCTGCTTTGTTAGTTTTCCATCCCCTTCTTTACGATGTTCTCTTTCTCCCTCTGGCACGATCGATTTTTGGGAAACGAACAACCTCCCCTAAGGTGGAGCCGATACCGCCCCTTTTTTTAGGCAACCCTTTTTTCAGAGCCGGCCAGTTGAGGGCGCCACCTTTCGCTTTTTACTCCTTTCCCCCTTACGTCGGTCAGGAGTACAGGTTGCACTCATTTTCCAATCGGTCCTTTTTTCGACCTTCTTGCACAGCCTTGATCTTCCCATTTCTCAAATCCCGGGAAGGTTTTTTTTCCACACAACATTTTCCACCTTTCTCCTTTCTTTTTCGAGCTCATTTTCTTCTTCGTTCGTGACAGCCGTGTTTTCGGAGCGGAACCGTTGTGCGCAACCAATTCCCCCACTATAGGCACCCCCTTTGTCAGATGCATTAAGAGGGTATGTCGTTTCTCATCGGAGATACTTGCTTTTTCGCGCCTTTTCCTTTTTCCGATCGGTTGCATCAGGTCTCTTTGTTATCTCTGTTTGTTCTAGCCATTTCAGGGACTGGCTGGATCGCTCCGCAGACCCCACTTTGAACTCTGCGTATCGGAGCTTTTTCCTCGACTATGATGCCGTTTTTCTTTTTCCCCCCCTTTTGGGTTTTTTACGACACAGATCGTCGTTTTTAACCGTCCCCTTCCCTCTCCCCTGCCTTTTCTGATGTCATCGAGTTTCTCACTGCAACTGAGTGGGGAAACTCCATTTCAAGTTTCCCCAAGCACGTACTCGAATCCTCAGTCTTTAGTATTCCCGTTTTTTTATTGGGTTGTCGGTCCCGTCGGCCGTCTTTGGAATTGTCGGCGATTTTCTTTCCTCTCGGCTCGGATCTCTGATTATAGATCTGAATAAACGCAAAATGTGCATGAGTTTGCAGCTCCAAGCTTATATTAGCCTGCCGGTCGTCGACCCGGCCTTTTGTTTAGCATGCTTGACACCCCCCCCCCCCCCTTTGGCTCGGTCGGCGCGTTTCTTTCCCTTTCTTTGTTGCCACTTTCCCTCTCGGGCGAGTGATCGTACAAGAACTATTATTTTTTTCTTTCAAGAGAGGTGGAACTCTTTTTTTTTATTCAGGCTAGCACCTCCGTCTCGTTTGTCTGCCGATCCCCTTACTGGCCTTCCTTTTCAGTTACCCCCGGCGTGGCGCGTTTATAAGTTCCTGTCCGGAAATCGTCTCGAGTTGGAACGAGGCTCGACCTTCCCTGTCTGTTCTTTAGTCGTTTCCGGAGACATCCCTTCACCTCTCCTTTTGTGTTTTAAAGTGTAGAAACTTTGATCCCCTTGTGCGGTTTTTCGTCTGGGTTCAGATCTCACAGCACAGTGCCTTTATGAGGGTAAGTTCTCTCTACTCCCTCCTTAGTCTGCTCCTTGCCCTTCCCTTTTTTTCCGATGCTTTCCTCCCCTGCTTCTACGCCACCCCGTACTGACACCCTTCTTGTTTTCGACGATTTTTTTTCCCTCCGCGGTTCTGCCCAGCCTGCGTCACAACCCAGCAGCCCGCACCCGCCCCGGCTGACGACAAACATCGTCCCTTCATCAAACGACCGGTCATATTGGTTTAACCCTCTCGACCCCCGTCTCCTCCGCTCCCCGTAACGTAAAATCGGATTTTTGGCCTTTCTTTTTTTCTGAATCTTCTTTTTTCCCCCCTCCTCCCTACCTTGTTTTTTTTTCTCGAGATTCTTCCATCCTACCGCCGCCCCCAGGTTTTGTTCTCCCGATTTTTCCTTCGTTTTATGAGTCTCTTTCCTGTCCCTCCTATATGTTGTTCCTCTCGATTGTCTACGGCTACTATTAAATTTTTTTTCTACGCTTTTGTTTTCGCCCGGGATACTTGGCTCGTGACCTCGGTTTGGGTGCGGCAGTGACGGACCCGGCTTCTTAGACGGTTTCTTCCCACAGTCAGTGTGTCGTTATTTTTTCTCCGCCGTCTTTCGGTAAACGGCTTTCCCCTGCTGACACTGGGCGGGCAATTTTTTATCACGTAACTAGAATTCGTTTTTTTCTTACGATTAACCCCCCCTGACAGGACTCTTCTGTCTGTGTCGCGACCACGACGCCCTACAAAAGTTATCCCCCCCTATTTTCTACACTTATTTTTTAGCTCCCCCGAACCTGCGGTTCGGTTTTTCTCCCTTTTTCTTTTTTAACGTCTGAGAGAAAGTCTATGCAATGGTCGAGTCTCGGTCCCGCGAAGTAGACTTTTTTTTTATCATCAATCGCTGCGACGCCTTTTCTTGACCCTTTCTCGGTGCATCTTAGCCACTATACTTTCCTCTTCTCGCGCTTCTCTCCCAATCCCCCATTCCTGGTATCTGCAAAAGCTTCAGAGGAATGTAAGTTTTGCCCCAATTACTGACTCTCCGTTGAAACCCCTACGCGCCGACTCCGTTTACGTTGTTTTTTTTGCCTTCTCAACCTGGCAATCGGCTGGAATGTTCTTCCCGCCGTCGAGGATCTCCCTGTGACTTTAAATCTGCCATTTTTTGGTCCATTTTGCATATTTCCTCTCTCTGCCGGAGCGATTCTTTGAAGATATTCACCTTCCCCACTTGTCCCTTCTGGTCCGGGTTAAAACCACCCCTAAGAGACAGACCTTTCAGTTTTCGGGTGCCCGCGTTGTCTTTTTTCCTTCCTGACAAGGCCCACTCTTTTTGTGTTTTTTTTTCCCCCACCCCCCCTATGGACATGCGCAATTTATCCGCGGACGTCCCGCTAATGTTTTTCTCCAACGTTTCCCCCACCTCTCTAGTCTCCTCCGTCATCGTACCCGTCCCTTTTTCTCCTCCTATCGAGTTTCATTGGCGGATGCTTTTGCACTACGAAAGGTTGCCCATGTTTGGCAATGTGGTGTAAACCACCGGTCTCCCCTCTCGCCTTTTTTCCGGGTTGTGCCCTTTCCCTGAGCCCTCCAGTCGCCTCGCGCGATTTTTTCTTTCTACCCTGTCCTTCTTTTTCCCCTCTTGTCAAGAGATTGCTTCTTTTAGCCCCGTCTTCCTAGCTCGCACGCAAATTCCTGCAGTCAAGCACTCAGTCAACCTGGCCGACCCTCGGCGCGACTTAAAGGCGGAACTTGGTTTGAACTTTCAGTCGGTAAGTGTTTCAAACGGTCTTTTTTTGCCTCACTGTTTTCATCTCACCGCTGCCCAAACTGTCTGCCTTTCCTTTTTTATTGCCTGAGGGCTTTTTTTGTTTAGTGCCCCGCGACCTGTCGGCGCGATAAACGTCTTCTAAACTTGGTCGTATTCCCATTGGTTTTTTTCCTCTGCTCCCCCTGTCCCTATGCTCTCGATCGTCCCGGAGTACATTAAGGCTGGGCCCCCCAATCAGCCCCGGCCACGGTTTTCTTGTTGGCTTTCATATATTCGCTCTTTTCCCAGTAGCGTTTTTTTTAGAAAAAACTTTTTTTTATCGGGCCCAGCTGTCGACCTGGCCCACCATTGGTTTTCTGAGCTTTCCTTTGGATTTTTTTTCCTATGTCCTCAGGTGAGTTTCGTCCCCCTCACTCCGGACCACTAAGATTGGCGACCGCCCCTTTACCTCTCATCTTCCTTTTGCTGACGTCATGTCCCCCCCCTCGTCCGATTCACATTTGCGCGGCTCCTCATCTCTCTTTTTCCTCTCCGTGAGATCGTCTTGCTACTTGTTTTATCGGCGCGGTTGACTGACTACTTTTCCGTGCTGCTCTCCTTTCTTTATGGTTCTCTCTGATATTCTTTCCTTTCCCTCCCCCGGTCCACAACCAACATTGCGGTCCTTCGTGGCGAACCCGCCCTGGTCCAATTGTCTCCAAACTGGTCCCATTGGTTGACTTTTTCTTTTTTTCGCCGTCATGTCCACCTCTTTTTTTCTGTTCTTTCTCATATAGCTCCTGTGTTGGCAACCTTCGAGGTGATTTTTTATTTCCAAGGATCCCGTGGTCCGGTCGCTGGTCGGTCCTCTGCTCTATTTTCGGATGCTATATTCAATGTTTTTAGTGCCCCTCCAAATCGACGGTTTTTTGTTGGACCCGTACAGCAACGGATTTTTTGAAGGATAAGTTTTTTTCCCTACCCCATCGTTTCCCCCATGTTCCCCGCGGCGTCACCCCCTAGCCCCCCTGTTACTTTCCATTTCCCGCTCTGACGAGTTTATAAAGTTTTTTCTTTTCCACAGTACCTTCTACCCTTTTTCCCTGTACCTTCTGCACGGCCGCTTTTTGAAAATATTACCGTTGGCCGTTTTCACCCCCCCCCAATCCCCAGCCTTGTTTCCTCTTTTCCAGCTCTTTTTCCCTGCGTTGCGTTGCCTCTCCCCCTTTTCCCCCCCTGCCTTGGCTAAGTCTTTTCTCCAAGGCCCTCAATCTGTGTTCCCTCCCCGGGAAGAGGTTCCCCGATTTTTCTCTCACATCATGTTTTTGTGGGACCGGCTCCTCGATTTCCCTTCCCTAACGTGATTTCCCCCTACTGTCCCCTTTCCTTTCTGGATCCTCGTTTTGTTGTTCCGACCACCTGAACAAAAGGGGCAAATTTTCCGGATTCTGTTCCGATTCCCTTCCTTTCGCTACTGGAGCGCCCCCCATTACTGTCGACTTTCTTTTTTTGAATGACTTGGGGTCGATACTCTCGCGTTAGGTCGTCGGTTCATTACTATTTCTTTCCTTATTTTTTTTCCCACGAGTGTTTAACTTCAAATGGCCTTCCCCCTGTCACGTACGATTTTCCCCCATGACGCGCTGCCACTACCCTTCTCTTGGGGTTGGGCCAGGTACTCTGGACCATTTGAATGTTTCCTACTGCCTCTTCCTTCCTTTCATTTCCTGGAATCCTCCTTCTGATCAGACCCCCAAATGATGAAGAGGGGAGCTACCGCCTTATTTCTTCGCCTTTTCATTACTCTTTCGACGTTATTGCCGTTGGATCATGCTCCCAAACCCCCCACTTGCATCGTCAGTCTTTCGTCCCGGCAAAAGGTATTTGAACCATTCGTCTTCTTTCCTCTCTGGTCCCCGACTATTCTAGCCGCTTTTCCTTGATCTGAATGGAATGGCTTTGTATCGAAGCCGCTTGCGACCCTGCGTTTTTTTTTTCCTATTCCCCTTCTCAAGGTCCTAACCCGGCTCCCTGATTTTCCCTTTGACCTCGCTGCCCTGCGGCCCACTGACTGGTCTCGGTGCAGAGAGAAATCGACTCATTTCCCGATACTGTCCTCTGTCTGTTTTTTCCTCCCCCACATCGGGTCAGTCCCCCTTTCTTTTCCTTTCTTCTTCCTCCTTGTACTCCATCCGTTTTTTCCTTTTTTTTGGTAGTTTCCTTCTTTTTCAGATTCCCGCATCATCCCATTGAACGTTGACTTATGAGGGTTAAGCTTATAGACTACGACTTTGAGTTGTTTTAATGGCCCCTCGTCATTTCGCGCGATTGATCCTCAACACTTCTTTGCTACGCCCCTTATTTGACCCCTTTTTGGACTAGTGACCTCTCTCCTGATTCTGCGGGAAGAGCATCTTCCCTTCACCCACACCCGCATGCCAGATCCCTTAGACCCTTCCTCCCTACAGCGCGATCCCCGTCCCCCTTTAATTTTTCCTTTCTCGTGACAATTCCTACCCTTCCTTTAGGTCCGGTACCGTTTCCCTCCCCCCCCTTTGAGTTCCCCCGTGTTCTGATGAGTGAAGTTTAATATCTTTGTTTCCATCTCCTCCTTTTGTGGTTATCTCTCTCCGGCATCGACTCGTTCCCACGGTTTGACTCCCCTCCTTTTTTTTTTTCCCTCCCGCTGCCAACCCGCAAGTCGATCTGTTAAGGCTTACAATCTGCCCCCAGTGTCTTTCTCCTCATGCTGGTCGGCAGCCAGGTGTAAAGTGGTCTCGTGCATTCTTGGTTTGTTTGAACTGCAGTATTGACTCTTCTGCTTGAGTCGCTCTACGCCCCCACCCCGAATGGGTTTTATTTTCTTCTCCCGCCTTTTTCCCAGGACATCTTTCTCTCGCCCTTGTTTTAGGCAAAGGAAGATATTCGACTTCAGTTCAGATCTCCCCCCATCATGTCTTCCCGTATCTTCTTTTGTGGCTCTTCACCAATTACTCCCGTAACCCTTCTTCTCCCAAAAGGATGTTTCACACTCTTAGTACCGTCCCGTCCCATTAGAGGTAAGCTTTCCTAGGTTGGTTCACGGTACCTTCCAGTACCTGTCCCTGCTGGTTCTCTCTCGTTCCCCCGCGCCACTCGATGTCCTCCGCGAGACCGAAGAGGAAGTTAGTGTCCCATTGATCCAGTGTTTCAAGGCCGCCCCCCTTCTTGCTGGGTTTCGCGCTCGAGCCAAGCCCCCCTCCCCCTTCCGATCTTTTCCTGAGGCGCTTCCTCTTTTGGGCCGATCTCCTTCATATCCTTTGCCACCAGTATCCATCTTGACAGCGCGACCAGTCTTTTACCCCGTTTTGTTTTTTTCTCCCTGTCACCGGCATCGGAGGCTGTCTTCGCCTTATTTCGATTCCGTCTCCTTCGAGATCCGCAATTTTTTTGGAGAGCAGTCTTTCGAACAGGCTAGTCCCGGTTTTGCTCTCCTTGACGGAAGATTCTTCAAATTCCTGTGCCTTCCGTGCCGCTTCCCACCCCCCCCCTACAGGAAAGACTTTTGTCGATCTGGATTTCAACGTTTTACTTCTTTGGACCTTTAACATGGAACCAGGTTAAAAAAGCTTGCTGAGTTGTCTCCCAACTCGATTTCCTCGCACCGCGATATGTCCCTCCGACGTTACTGACCTCTATCTTGTGTTCTTTTAACCCACTTTTTTCCCTCCATCAAGATCCATTTATTAGACGAAACGTCCTTGTACCCAGTTGATGACCCTACTCTCCTCGGGTTCTTGCTTCTATCTTATGCATCAGCCAGAGTGGAAACTTGTTGCCCCATGGTTTTCAAACCCCAACGGCGATCCTCTGACCTTTATTGTTCATTTTTTTTCCCTTCCAGCCCCCGACAGCCCTTTTTCCCTTCCCCTTCGCGTCCTTCTTTACACACCCCTCTTTTTAATTCATCTACCCCTCTTCCCCGAGATTGATGCCTCGAAAGTATTACTACTGCCCGCAAAGGCAATTTTCCGCCCAACGCCACCCTTCTCCCCATGCTTCTAACGCTTTTGAGTTGAGACTTAAATGGCCACTGGTCCCTTTTGGGTGAAACCTTGCCGTCTTTCCCGAGTCCAACTTCGCGGACGGGCCTTCAATTTCGCTATTCAACGACGTATAATGTCGTGAAACTCCCTTTTTTCCCGTTCCTGAATGATCCCTCCATTGTTTCGTCCACTGGCCTTAGATTTTGTCTTTTCTCCACCACGGGTTTATCCTCCAACGGGGCGTAGGGCTCACGGAGATTTTGTCGTGTCCATTTTTCAGTTGCATCCCCTATCATCGACCCTCTTTAGCAATTATAGTTCTTTTCCTGACCTTCGCCCCCCTTCCATGATGGTTTTTCTCCCTCCCTCCATCTCTGTTTCCCCCCATATCTATTGCTCATAGAACCCTTATTTGTCACCCTCTCCAGTTTGCTTCCCCCCACTTTGTCGAGGTCCCCCCCTTTCGGTATGGCCACCTGATGTTCGCAGTTTCTTTTCCTTCCCCTTCCACTCGGTTTTTTCCACCAATCAGACTTTTATGGCCCCTTTTCTACTCAGCTGGTTTTTCTGATAAGGCCCTAGCTTTCCCGTGGCCGTTCCACCTTTCTTTCCTCTCTCTTTTTTTTTTGAGGAGAGACGTCCCTCTCCCCTTGTGCCGTGCCGCCGTTGACTGACGTACTCCAACAGCCGCTGAGCTCTTCTCCGTCTTCTTTCTTCATTCTTCCCCCGGAGTTCCCCCAGGGCCGTACCCCTGTCAAACGCGGACCATTTTTCTCCTACCCCTCCCTTTTTCCCCTCTCACGCCCCATTGTTGAAACTGTCCCCCCTGACTTTTTGATGCCCCACCTTTTTCTTCTTTGTTTTCTATGAGCCCGTCCTTTGGGTACACCCCTTCTCGGAGATGCTGCGCATTGACACCCTTTCCCCCCAGGTGGCTTTTTTTCTTTCCAGCCCCACTAGGTACGCCGATTTCGGTCCCTTGCTCCCTCCCCATTTTCTCCCTGTCCCCCCTTCCCTGGTTTAGCAATGTACGCCCGGTTGCCGGCCTTCCCTTTTTTCTATCGTTCTGCCTCCAGTCTTTCGTTCACCCCCTTTGGCGACTCCGTTCCCCCCCTTCTACGTCTAGGCATCAAGTTGCACCTCTGTTTTTTATTGACACTTGTCGGTCCCCCCCCTTGCTCTTGGGCCAACTCTACGACGTGCCTTTTTTCCCCCCCCCACATTTTCAGCCCCCCCTTCTTTTCTCTCTTCCTTTCTTGGCCTCTTTTCCTTCTGTTGCGTTGAACTTTCATTTTTGGCGGAGGTCGACGCCCCGTTTTTTCTCCCAATATTCTGTGACATGTGAAGATCATTCCCCGATGTGGTCTGCGGAAATAGCGCGCGGGATTTCGCGCTTTTTTTCGACACTCCGTTTCTCCTTTGTTATAGTGCTCCTGATCTCCTTGTTGTTAAGACCCTACCTGACCCCCGTTCCCACACCTTGATGAGCTTCTCTAACCCCCCGCGCGTCGTTACTCTCTCCTACCCCCTCCTTTAGGTCTTTTCGCCTCTTTCTTCCTCTTTTTATTGCCCTTCTGGTAGAAGACCATTACTCTGATGTACAGTCGGACCTTACCCATCTCCTCCTGTCCTCATTTTTTTTCTCCACGCAAGCCACAAGTGTGTTGGCAGTTCCCATGGGGACCTTCCCAACTGCCCGTAAGACGATCTCCATTTCAGCTCTCGTTTGAAGCTCTTTCTTCTCCTCTTTGGGGTTTTGTAGGCCGGAGGGCACTGATTTAATTTGACTTCTGAGTATTGCCTAACCCTCGATCCCCCCTTTCATTGCTTTTCTCTCTTGCTAACTTGAAAAATGTGCCGCGTGAAGCTACCTCCCTTTTTTTTTTTCTCTCGACTCTACTTAAGGCCCCGACCCACTAATCCAGTTTTCGTGAGCATGCTTTTCAAAACCCGATTTCTTTCTGACGTCGGCGACAGTCGTTTGAATTCTTTTTTTTTCCCTCTCCCGCCCCTACCCTTTCTCCCGCTTTGTGAAATCTCGGAATGGTTCCTGATTTTGGTTTTGTGATTTACGGCGAGTACCGATTCTTCCGATGCTCCTGGATTCCCCTTTTTCCCTCCCGTTTCTCCGTGATTGATCGCGCGAGTAAATCGTTACTTTCGCCGGTTCCCTCTCTCTTACCCCTTGCCCCCCATACTTCGCTCTGACTTCCACCATCGTCTTGACCTCTTCCCCCTCTTTCGGGGTTCATAATTTACTCCCGATTTTGATCTCCTTTTTTTGTTATATCAGCGCAGACTCCGACAAGATACGCCTTCCATTTGTTACCGCTTATCTTAGCTACTCACTTCCTCTTTGTCCTTTCCTCCCCCCTTTCTCTCCGCATGACGTCCCTCCAAAGTCTGCTTCCGCACCACTAACCCGGAAACAATTTATTTGACTTACGAGAGCTCAAGCCGTTTTTTTCGTCTGCTTGAATCTCAGTTCCACCCACCCCCCAGCATGAACCCTCCCTTTATGCACGGCCTGCGGACCCATGTAGAATCCTTTTCATCTGGAGTTTCTAATATCGACTTGCTTTCTTCCCTCTCTCCCCCTTCCACCTTCCAATTTGGTTCCCGTGTGGCCGGCGCGTTCTTTTACGAATTTTATCCTTCCTCTCCGGTGTTTCAGTCTAGGATTCGTCACCTCGCAGTATTCCCCCACGTTTTTTCACTTTTCCTCCCTTTTCCCTTTCTTTTATTTCTTCCCCTTACCCATGTCGATATTGTCTACTTCTATAAAATATTGTCCCCCCGTTTCGGTAGATCGACGCTTGTTCAATCCGGGGGCTACTTTGATATGTGAATGCTGGTTTGTTGACTGCAGTCTTTGTTTTTTCCTTATAGTTCTCCTTCCCTCTTCCCAGAAGGTTCTTCTTTCTTTTTGCCCCCCCCCCCCCCCATCTCGATCCTGTCTTTGGGAAATCACATCGTCGTGCCCATGAGCCCCCAGGACGACCCCGACCCTCGCCGTCGTCCTTATTCCTTCTAACCATAATTTCACGTATTGCTGAGCTTTTCTGAACTCGACGTACCACCACGGCTTTTGATCCCCCCGTATGTTTTCTAAATTTCTCCCCGTCCCGCGCTTTTCCGGTTCTACGATGTTTCTCCCCTTTTCCCTCCTTCCAGTAGTCTGTCCCCTTTTACTATTCAGTGAGGTACCAAACATTGCGCACCCCAGTATCCTTCCTCCCAGCGCGTCTCTCCCATCGCCCACGCGGACGTTGGGTTGTGACTCCAGTTTGAGTTCCCTTCCCCGGACGCCCCACAGGATAGGAGTTTTTTCTCACCACCCTCCCCTTTGTCTTTTTCCCTCTCGCTTGCCCGGTCTATATCTCTCCCCCCTGCTCGTTTTGTTGTCCAACAAAATCACTTTTTTTCCTTTTTACTGTCCCGGTACATACTGTTTTTTTCCGCATGTTTTTCCCCCCTTCCACGTCTAGTTTCACAGACGCGTTCTCCCTTAGTTGAGCGGATGCAAATCTTTTTTCTTTTGGCATCTTTTGAAGAGCTCCAGACCCTTTTCTGATGGAGGAGGCCCGACTCTACCCCCAAAAGTCAGCTGTCCCCGCGTCCCCCCCCCCCCCCCCTTTCTCCTGAAAACTTCATGGGCCTTCTTGTATGAAATCGTAGTAGTTATTTGGAACCACGTTCCTTGGTTTTTGTGCGTCTTCTCCAACTTTCTTCCCTGAGAGCAATCCCCCTTCTTACGCGACTGTCCTCCGCCCTCTCGTTTTTTTGTCGAAAACAATCAATTTTTCCTCCCGATCTAGTCGCTACGATTAAAATCCGCTCCGACTGTATCCTGCCGCTCGATTTTTCATTTCTTTCGTCTCCTCTCCGCCGGTTTGCCCTTGTGTGACATTTTTCTCCCACACACCCCTTCCTCTGGAGCCATGCCCAAGTAGTTGGCACACATTCGATCAGACGCGAACCTTAACTCCTCCCCCCCCCGATTATCCCTGTACTCTGGGAACTTTTTATCCCCTCTTTCCCCTGCTATGCTAGGTCATTAGCACCCCCTTCCCAGAGCCTCATTTTTTTTTACCCTGTCCATTTCAACGACACGCGCGCAATATGCTCCGATTCTCGATTTTTTAAATGGTCCCCTTTGTGTGAAAACCTCCTTCTTCTAGTTTCCAACTCCGGCTGGCCTACTTTTTTCTCCAACTCGGTACTTGATTGTAACTTTTATGCCCCTCGTTCATCTTCCTCACCTTCTTTCGGAAATTTTTTTCTCGACGACGGTCGGTGCGCGATCTTTTTTAACCTTCTATCCATCCCTTGGTGTCCTGCTTTCACCTTGATTTGGTTTTTTTTATAACCACTCCCCTCCTGTTCCAAGAGATCGAGTCTACAAATATATTTTTGGTCCACCCCCCCCCGCGCCCCGGCCCCCTTGTCCTTCGGATGCGCAGTGTCCTCCGTTCGATTTTTTCACTTTTTCAGAGGCTTGTTCCCTCGCCCCAAATCTTTTTTCTCGAGCAGCGCAGGCTGACTGGCCCCCTTGTGGTTCTTGGAAACTCTTGCGGGAGTTTCCACGATGTTCGTGTCTTTTATCTTTCACCAGTTTTAATAAGATTGTTGTTCCCCTTCCGCCCCTTCCTCCTTCCCGCTCTTTTTCTTATTAATGCCCGCGCTCCTTTTATGCAGTCCTTCTCTCTCTTTCCTCCGTTTGTGGTTGTTTCAGCTATTTTGAATGCCATGTGATCAGGTCCTCGGCTGACGTCCAGTCCACCTCCTTTCGCGAGATAGGTTCGGATGTCATTTCCCCAACTTATTTTTACTGTCTTCCCCCTGTGCCTGTTCCCGTGGACCGGCGTCACAGTGGCGAATACAGAAAGGTCCATTCTTTCCGTCCCTTTTGTTGCCCCCTTTCGCCCTCGCCGTTTTTTATTAACAAGCTTTTGCTAATTTTCTATTCTCTCCTTTGGTTTTCAACGCCTTCTCCCTTTTTTCCATCTCCAAGGTATGTCTTTTTCCGGGGCTTTGGTAGGACAGCCTATAAATATGTAGTTCTTTCTTGATCATCGACACTGTTTTTTTCCCGACCCCCTTCGGAATGGTTTTTTTCTTCCTCCCCGTCCGGTTTTAATGATATCCTTGTTTCTATCGTGCGCCCCCCGTTCTGGCTACACTTTTTTCCTCCCCTTTGCCCTTCTCCATCCTTTTTACTAGGCATACAAGGTTTCACTAAAACAAACCCCCCCCCCAACCCCACCACCCCAACACTACCTCGTTGCCTCTCTCCCCTTTAGGCCCTCCTCTCCCTTTTCCCCCCTACCTGACGGAAGGTTTTTCCCCCATTTTCCCAGCCATTTAAGTATACTATTTGGAGTTCCCCTCGGCGTTGGTCCCCCTTAAGATTGTATTGGATACTCCTTCTCCCTTCATCCCACCTCTGGTGACCCTGTTGAAGATTCCCTTCTGAGTGTGTCTGTTTCTGTGTGTAACCCTTCCGAGAGGAGGACGGATCTCGTTTGGGCTTGCCCGTGGCATTTTCCCCAACGACCTGTTGTCCTCCTTCTCGATTTCTCTTTTTCCTCCCCCATTTCCCCAAGGGGAACTTGGTTTTCCTGATACGAACGCACCCCTCGAGCCTTTTACATCGTTGTCTTTTTACTCTAATCGTCACGACTTGACGGGTTCTTTTGACGTTTTTCCCCCCACCTCCTCCGTGAGGACATCGGCGTCAGATCCTCATTCTGCATGTCATCTTTTTTTCTCCCCCCTCCCCCTCCCCCAGAGTGGGTTCGTTCTTGTCACGTCCAACTGCACGCCGACTGAGGGAATACAAGATCGCCTCTGTCCGTATTTCGGTCGTGTTTGGTCCGCGGACTTTGGCAATGATCGAATTTGTTAATGTCCTTGTCTTGCCCCCATCTCTCTTTCCCCCGGCCACTCTTTATTTCTCTTCTCCTTTTCATTGCTCAAGAAACTGATGCTGAGGTGGACCTTCACTTTTTTCTCTGCCTCCGGTTAATGGACATCTGCCTGTCGTGTCTTCCCCCCACTTTTTTAGTCTGTCGTCCTCTTCTGCCAGAAGTTCCTTCCCCCCCCCGAGCGTGTCCTATGTATCGGAACGGACCTCTTCCCACGAGAAGCTTGAGCGCTGGCAGGCTTGGTCTTTGCTTCTACCCTTGCTATAGTGTTACCGTTTGATGCATTTGGATTTTTATGTCACTAAACGTCTCTGCCTTCGAGGAATCTCGCTGGACTGACCTGGTAGCTTGTTGCCCTGAGTTCCGACCTTGTTACTTCTGTTCCCTCGATGACTGTTTCTTTCAAACCTTGCCCCTCTTCTAGATTCGGTCTTCAATAGTGTTTGAAAAAGTGGAGTCAGTTGTTTTGTCGTCTTTTGGCTGCTTTCACCTCCCGATCCTTGCTTTTATTGCTTTTTCAGCTCTTAGAAGACCCTCCTCTCCGTTATTGTCCTTGGACCCTTTCCCCCAACCCCCTTTTGAGTGAAGCCTTTACCTCAACTTTTTTGCCCAGCCCCCATCCCCTCCCCAATTATGTGGGCCTCTCTAGAGCCGAGATTTTCCTCTGCAAGCCATGCTCCACCCCACGACTCCCCCTTATACCTTAGCCCGTGAGTTCCCCAAATTAGTTCTTTCCCCCCTGGCATCTTGATCCTCTTTTTACCCCTCTCCTACTTGCGGGTTGTCCATCCTGCCTCCAACGTCAAATTCTGGCGTTTCCCCCGTGTGGCCGTGCCTTCCGTAGTTGACAGCTATTCTTTTCCTCCCCGGTTGGTTTTTGAGAGTCTTCTTTTAAATTCCTCCCCTCCGCCGGCACGGTGTACTCCGCCTTTCGTTTCGTTTCTCTCTACCGCACGTCGGCTATGTCTCTTCTCAAATAGGCCAAAGGGTTGATCTCTTTTTGTCCTCTTTTTTCCAGGGCCTTTGTCCCTTCTTTTTTGTTTACGGCTTTCTTGCTCGGCCTTTCGTCCTTTTTTTTTTTAAAAGCCAGGGTCTTGATTGTCTTTAGAAGATTTTCGGAAATTCATCTCGATTTCAATGGTTATTTTCCCTTTACCTCCTACCAGATTCGTCTTTTAAGATCCTCTAACCCTCCTAAGGGTCCTCTTTTGATGCTTGACCCAAGACGGTTTTCCCCCCCCAGGCTCTCCCCCCCCGGATTCTACACTTCCTCCCCGCCCTCTTCGGTTAAGGTTTCTCCCCTCGTGTCGAACGTCAGCGCGACGTTTCTGGATGACTTTGGTTTCCCTCGCCCCCCTTCTTTCCGGGCACGATTCATCTCCCGTACCGTCTTTTCTGACCCCTTGATCCATTGCGGAGGCTTTTCCGATAGGCTTGTATCTCCGCGTCACCAGCCTTTCCCGTCCCCCTCATCTTAAGCTTCGCGGAATTTTAGGCGTTTGGTCACTCTATTCCCTTGAAGTTGTTTCGGCCCTCTTTGTTGTGGTTTTTCCCACAAATATCCCTTTATGGAAGACGACCCCGACAGAGATCCCCAGTTTGTTTTCCCTCCCGCCCCCTTCCCCCTTTCTGCGTTCGGTATTCGCTAGTTTGAGATCTCTGACCCTCTCAACTGCGTATTATTGAACCTGCCCATGGTTGAGGTAGATTCCTTATGTCTAATTTTCGCGCGATTCTCCCCCCCCAAGACCGCCCTAACTCCAGTTTCATCCCCCTCCCCCTTCCACCAACCCCCCCCACTCTTTACCCTCCTTCCTCTCTCCTGGCTGCCATCTTTCTTAGTTCTTTTTGAACTTTAATTGAAAGGTACCGCCTTTGTGCTGCGTGATCCACCACCTCTCTTTCCTGCCTCAATCCTTTTCTCTTCCTCGACGGTCTCCCCATCTCTCTGTGTGTCGACCCCACGTCAATTTCCCTTTAAGATACTAGTCTCTTTCCCTCCTGTTACAGAGATAAGATTGTAGTTAGCCTGGTTTCCCCCCCTTGCGAGGCGGGATCCTCCTTCCCCGCAAACGTTTTTCCTTGGTTAACTGTGGTTAGTAACACACCGTCCCATATCTACCTTCCTCATGCTGGCCCCCTTTCGTTTTTGCATTCACGTTCTTATGCCATACAGCTCTCCGTCCTTGCGAATCCAGACCCTCCCTCCTTTTATGGCTCACGCGGGTCCTTGTGATGGAATTTTTCGGTATTGACGATCCTCCTCCCCCGGCTGACTTCCCGCCACTCGCGCATCCCGCACCTCTTTTTCTCACCTGGTTGGAAATGTGGGTGTAAAACCTAGTCGTGTACGAGTTCCCTGGTTTTGGCAGCCTTCTATTCCTCACTTTCCTTTTTTACCTTTCTTTACGTCCTCGATTCCTTCACTTCGCCTCGTCTGGTAGCCTACTGCTTGCGGATCTGAAACACTTTCTTTCCTTCCCTGGTGCTTCTGTTTTCCCTTTCTAGTTGTGTTTTTTCCACTTTCTCCCCCTTTTCTCGTCATCAGAGATACTACCCTCGTCACCTTTGTCTTTGGATGGACAGAACATCCCAGCCCGTTCACGGTCCCTTGCCCTTTTTTTCCAGTATGCCCCCGCCGTGGCCCACAGGAGCTCTCTTTAGTCACCAAATGATTTCTCGCTCCTGTGCCTGCCGGTGCACTTTCCACCAGTGGTCGCCTGGTCCAGTTAGGTTTTCTCCCCCCCCCCCGATTTCCCCTCTTTTTTTTCCGGGTACAACCCCTCCTTTGGCAATCAGATTGATTGCCCCTAAGCCCCCTTCTCGTCAGTGTGTTCTTTTTCAGTCAGTTCCCTTTTAAGAGGAAAAAGTTTCAGCGCTTTCTCTTTTTCTCCCCCCGTGGTTGTTTGATCTCTATTCCCTTTTCATGATCCCTTCATCTTCGCGGGCCCCTACGTCTTAACCAGCAGTCCCTTTTCTGGCGATCAGGTTGGTATGTGTAATAAAGATTCCTTCGTGTCTTGTTTTTCCCCCCCCGTTTCTTCAAACCTCGGAAACTTGTGGTCTGCATACCGAACGGGTCCTGATCGCAGTTCCCACTGTCGCCTTTCCTTCCCCCCTTCCTCGCTCCCACCTCAGGTTTTTGCTTGAGGCCTCATCCGCCTCCGTGGGACCCAAGAGCGGAGGTCTCCTCCCTAACTTCTCCTTCCTGGGTTTTGGTCGGCCAGCCCCTATCCCCCACCTATGTCGCGCTCTCTGATTGGCCCCCCTTTCGCATTTGTATCACCCCCTGACACAGAAGGTGGTACTCCCCGTTGGATTTACCCCGACCCTTTTTCTATTCCTCGCTCCTTGCGCGACTTCTGTTTAGGCCCTTCCGAGGATCCTTTACATCAAGTAACTTGTGAACTCGTGCTCCACACTTTAGTTGCCCGTAAAATTTTTGGAAACTCTTACCCGACTGCAGGTTTTTTCCCCCCCATGTTAAGCCCCTCCTCGTTTCTGACTCGGTTTTGCGTTGACTTCAGGCCTTTGCAGTTTTTTGATCTCCCCCTTTTCCTTTGGCCGCCTTGAAATACTCCGTGAAATAGGGAAGTGAATTACCCTATTTTCCTTTCGGTCACTTTCTTCGGGGAGGCGTCTTTCTTCCCTTGCATTTGTCCCCCCGAACGGGTTCATTTTCCTTTATCTTCTTTCAGTTTTACGCCCCCCTTCCCACGGGCCTTGCTGGAGATGAGTGCAGAATCCTCCAATTTTCACCCCTCTTCCGGAGTCTACATCTTCGCCTTTCCTCTTTCTACCCTATCGAGGGTTTCTTTTTTTTGGTGTCGACGACCCCGAGGGGAGGACCTTCCCGGTTCAATACGATTTCCCTCCTGTAATCGCTTTTTTTTTTTCTCCTTGTGCTCACCCGCGTGGGGCCAAAATCAATGACAGTTAACCTCCCCCCGTATACGCCTTTCCTTCCCAGCTCTCTCTGACGTCTTTTTCGTTTTCTTTGTTTTCTTTCTTGGGCACTTTAATTTTCTTTTTATTGCATTTGCAGCCTCTTTTCCCCCTCCGAGCTTCCCTGAAAAATGATGCAGTGCCCGCTCTACTGCCTTCTCCGTTCTCTCGCCTCCGGCTCCCCCTCCCCCTTCCTCTCCGTTGTCGTTCTAAAACCCCTTTTGGATCTTCTGTTTCGCTGTCTTCACAGAATTTCCTTTTTGCCCACTTCTCTCCCTGGCGCATTCTTCCCAGAACAATCTCGCGACCGTGCAATCTCGGGTGAGGCTTGCCCTTTTTTTCCCGCAGAGGATCTCCCTCTATCGTTAGGCCCTCTGCACGCATTTTTGACCTTTACCTGAACGTCCTTCGGTGAGGACTAGTCGTTTCTTTCACTATCCTTGTTTTTGACCGCTCGCTCCCCCCCCCCTTTTTCTCGTCCTTTCGCGCTGACGTTCGTGACCCTCTTCTTCTTCAAAGCGTCTTCGGTCCCCCTGTGTACCACTTGTAGAATAAGGGGGATATCCTTGGTGCGATTCTTTTGGTTCCCCCCGTTCGCCTTTTCCCGCTCTACGTGCCTTTGGAGGGTTCTTTCGTATCGGACTCTACGACTGTCTATTAGTTGTTTCTCAGGTTCCTCCCCCCAGTTTTCTGATTTTCCCTCACCTTGCTTTTTTCCAACCAAAAGACCCTTCTTTTTGCCTCGACGTCTTATTTTTCTCCCCTGTCCAGCTACGACTGCCGTCACCCATAAATCTTCCCCACTTAGCCCCTTCCTTCCTCCCCAATTTAGATATCGGTTAATATTGGTTCTTCCGTCTACCTTTACTTTTTGGACCTCTCTCCCCCTGCCGTAGGATTCACCGTGTGAGGCTTTCTCTTCCCCCCTCTTTCTCTTTTCCTCCTCCTTTCCGTTGGTTGTTTTTTCTAGCTCTTTTCCCTCGACTGCTGTTCCGACCAGTTGGACTTTCCGAATGACTTTTCGTGTTTTCGATTGTCCCCCCCCGCCAAGGTTTTAAATGATATTGTCTACGTCCTCCCCCCATCCTTTTTTTCCTCTGACCTTTTTTTTTAGCGGGGGATCACGGGTGCATAGTGCATGTCTGTTGGGTCACGGCACCCCGTCTTGCGGTCCCGCGGCCTCTGGCCCGTTTTCCTCTGTCGATGCCCACAGCAGTTGCTCCCTTGTTTGTGTTTCTTTTTTCTTAGCAGCCAGTGATTTCGCATTCCGCCGCGCGCCATTTTTGAGTGCCCCACCAATCACGACGAACCTCCCTTCGTACGTTCAGATCGCTTCACCCATACGAACCCCTCTATGCTTCTTTCCCGGGTAAAAGACGTGACCTCCACGGTACAACTTATTTCCTTTCTTATCCCTAACCCGTCAGCGCGGTTGTTTTTCCCTTTATCTGTTTCGAAAAGTTCCCTCGTCGACAGATCGTCTTGCCCTTCTCGCTCTGTTTAACCGTTTCCCACTTCTATTTAAATTTCTATTCATCGCCATCGGAATGCAGGGTTTTTTTGACCTGTTTCTCCAGTTGGCTTGCCCTCCACTCTCTGCCTTTTTTATAGAAGGCTCTATACCCCGTCTTACTTTTTTCCTCAGAGGAGCTTATAGGTCGGGTTTCTCTCTCTCCCTTCCTTAATTGGGTTTCCCCCACAATATCCCTTCTTTGATCCTCCTCCCCTTCCTATCCCCTTTCTTTCCGCATGCTCATCACTAGGGTCTTTTCTTTTCCTTATGTCGTCTCTCCAACCTTATCCCCGTCGTCGCGAGGAAACGTGCATTCTGTTTGCTTGAGCATCTCCCTGCGTCAATACTATTGCTTTAGCGATTGAGGTGCCTCCCTTTTTTCAACCATTCCAGCGGGTCCTACGACGCTTTTCCCCCAACTCTTTTCCTCCCCTCCCCCTTCAGCTCTCTATGGGTGACGCTCTTACCCTTTGACCCCGGCCCGGTACCAAAGCTTTTTTTTTTTTTTTTTCGAAAAACTCCTAACGCGCATCGGTAATCTTCCGTTTTGTAATATTCATTATGTTTCTTCTCCCCCCCTTACCACAACGTCCCAAGATAATAGTAGAGACTCTTAGTACTTTTCAAGTCTTCCGCTCCTATTTTTTTCCCATTGTTTTAGCTCTCCCGGTATTTTTCTTTGTTTCGTTTTCCCCAACCCCGGCGACCTCGAGCTTCTCCAGGTCTGACCTTTTTCCCTCTGTCTAAGCGCAGTCTCCCTTCCTGCGCTATGTATAGACAGAACCTTAGTGGACTGGCCTCTTCAACTCGTTCCTGTACTTCCTCTCGAGCTTTTCCTCTCCCCACGGCTTAGAAGTCCCTGAAAACGCCGAGCCTTCGCCCCTAGTCTCCGGCTTAAATTGACTGGAACATGTGGTTTCGTTTTTAGAGTACCAACGGACTGCGTTAATAAAGTTGAGCTATTTCCCCCTCGTACGGATGTTAACGGACCTCTCCTAGAGGCCTTTACAAGTCTGCGCCCTGAAATTGGCCAGTCCTTACTTGGCCCTTCCGCATCCCTAGCAAAAAGTTTTTATCCCCCGGGGAGGACTTTTTCCCCTTCTATTTGTTCTCACCTGTCTTTTTTCTTCGACTCTTTCTCCCTTCTTCTAGTGCTTTCCTAAAAGCAGACCGGCACGGGCCTCGATCTCTCCTGCATATCCTCACTTTTTTCCCCCAGATCCGACTTTTTTTTCTCGACCCCGTTTGTCCCCGTCGAGCCGCTGTGACGGCGACCGGCACCATTGTGTTGTATTATAGTGTTTCCATTTTTCTTTATTCGAGATTTACGAGGTTTTCCGGACGGCCCTGGGTCACTTCGTGCCATATGTTTTCTTTCCCCCCCCAAATGTCTCGACTCCCGTTTGGTGCAGCCGGACTTCCTACTTTCTCATTCTTGCATCTTTTTACTTCCTCCTCTTTTTTTTTGTTGATTAGCCTGAGTGAGTCCATTCCCCTTTCCGGTCTTGTCCTTTGACATGTCTCCCCCCCCCTGCTGTCCAGATATCATTTCTGGATTTTTAATGCCCCCTCTGTCCTTCGTGCTTTGACCCGTTTCCCGTAACCTGGCAAAACGGCCAAATCGTGGCTAATCCTGAACTTCGTTCATCCTCCCCCCCCCGCCAACAATTTTACTTAGACCCTGCCCATCGGCCCCTATGTCCCCCCCTTTTTTTTTGCTATGAGAATACTCCCTTGTTGGTTCACCCCGCGCGGAGTCTTATCTCAAGTCTTTTCACGTTCTTTCTGCTTTCTTCCTCACTCCTTGTAGAAGATTTTGCGCTTTATTTGCACGCCGACCATTTGAGCCACGACCCCCCTCCGGTTTCTCTTCCGCCCCCCGGCTTTCATACCCCCCCCTTTTTTCTACCCCGCGCGCAAGCAAGTCCGTTTTGGGTCTGGCCTCCCCCCTTTTTCGCTTTCTCTTCCCTTTTTAAGGGACCTATATAAGAATCATCCTTTTTTTCCTCCACAGTACCCTTGTTACTTTGCCCCTGGCCTGGCGGCATTTTCCCCCTTACTTGGCCGGACCACTTTCATTTCCATTTTATTCTTTCTCCCCTCTTTTGCTTCTACTAGTAGAGGTTTTGCGTTGACTTCAAGCCCGTTGGGATCCTCCTGAACCCGCCTGGTTCCATCAATTCTCGTGACCGTGTTTTGCCATTCCCCCCCTCGGGTCTGTTCGCTGAACCGCGCCTCTTCTTCGCTCTTTCGGTTCTTTTTTTCACTTTGAAGGGGACAAGATTGTGTCCTGGCTCGATTCTTCTCCTTTTTTTTGTTCCTCCCATTTGAACCACATGGCACCCTTCTGATATTCTTCTTCCGTCTGAACCTCTATTCGTCTCTTCGGCTCTGTGCTAATTCTTTCTCCTCTCTTTCATGAGGTATGTTTTTTTTTGTAGTCCCCTAGAGGAGGAGGAATATTTTTTCCATCCACCTCTGCTCTTTTTCCCTCCCCTAGTTTTTCCTAGCCCCCCCCTCTTGGGTTGAACGACCTGGAAAGTTACCCTCAAGCTCGCGGTCATCCATTCGCTTTAGTCTCTTCCTCCTTTTTTTTGTCCTCCTTCCCTGAGGCACCGCTTGGGAATGAGATTTCTCCCCTTCCTCCTCTAAATTTCCCTCTCTTTCTTTTCCGAGATATGACTCATTCCCCCCTTATTGCATGCGGATCCTTTTCCTCCTTTACGTGCTGCCCCCGTTCGCTTCTCCGATCCCATCCCTTTCTCCGTTTACAACCCCCCACTTTGTCTTTCGCTTTCGTCCGGCAAGTACGGGATTCTTGTTTACCCGTTTTTTTTCTGTCGATCCCCCTTTCCCCTGGCCCTCTCCGCCTGCCCTGCTTGATCTCTTTCTGGAAGGTCCTTGGTTCTCGGACGTGCTGAGAACCGAGACCTTTTTAGGCTCTCCCCTCCAGGGATCCCGTTCCCCTACCCCGAGTGCTGGCTACTTCTTACTTGCTGCTTCCATTCTCCTTTTGTTGTCCACCGTTATACACGTTGCCGCTATTCCTCGCGGCCTTAAACTCGTCTCCCCTCCCCGTAAACGGATTTTGCGGTTCTTAGTCCAATTCCTTTTTTCTTTCCTGGGTCAGTGTTTTTTTTAGCTCCAGATAATTACGATACGTGCTTTTTATTTTCTTGCTTCTCATGAGCCTGAGTGCGCTTCTTCGTCGTCTCATCCACCTTTTTCTCCCGTCCGATTGAATCCCCTGATGATCCGAACATCAAGACAACATTCTTTTTTTTCTTTACTCTCTCTCCCGTTCCTCAGCAGGGAGAGACCTGCTTCACCACAGTATGCACTCTTCCCTTTCTCCGTTTTCTTCCCCCCCCCGGTCGTCGTATCACTACGTTCTTTGTAGCCGATACAATTCGCTTTCTGCCATTGGACCCGAAACTTTTTTCCCCTTGATTCCCCCTTTTTTTTTTCCGGATTCGTGCCGAAATAGAGAAGTCCTCCTTCCGTTGTTGTTTTTTGTCTAGATCGTCCCCCCACTTCCTCGCCGGCCCCCCCTTTTTTCTCGAATTTGCCGTTTAGTGTCTTCGTCTTTACTCCCCCCCTTTCCTCATTGTTCCTTGCCTCCAATATGGATTTTTTGACGTTTCCGCAGCCGGTGGTCTAAGGGGCTCGCTTCCTTTTTTTGTGTTGTTTTTGCCCGCGGTGTGGTAGTCTCTTTTTTAGGAAGGCCCCCAATGGTTTTTCTTCTTGTCGTAGATCGTTCCCCTCTAAAGGTCTAGTCGAGCGTTCCCTGTTGAGGCCCCGGCCCTCCGACTCTGCTTCTTTTTCTAAGATAAGCCCCTCTACGCCACGTTTATTCATGAGGATGGGCTTTTCACCCAAGTCACCCTCCCCCCCCCCCTGTCGATCCACCTTGTTCTACCAAGGATGAGGATCGACTACTAGGTTTTCCCGGCTTTTATTGTCAGCAAACTCCGGTGGACGTATCGGATTCACTTTCTTCTTTCTTCGCAGGTCACCCCTTACCCCCCAGTAACTTGAAGAAGAGATCAACAATTTCCAATCTCCCGCATTTTTCCTTTTGAATTGTATACCCAGTGCCTTGCATCGGCCTCCAAGCCTTGCCGCGGGTTTCCCCTCCGCTTACGAGACACTTCCCTTACCCTCTTTGAACTCTTCCTCCTTCTCTGGTCTTGTAAATCGACTGTAGAATGGTTGAACAACTCCCTTTGTGCCGTCCAGAATCCTTCACCTCCCAGTTGTTTTTCCGCTGCTCAATTTCCTCTAGTATGTCTTTTTCGCCCTTCTCTGATATCCCCTTCGAGGCGGTCTGCCTTTCATTCATGTTTTTTCGTCACTCGCGCTTTGTTTCCTTCCTCTCTGCCGTCTCGCTTGAGGCCGACTTTCCCTGAAAAAATTTCCAGTGCTTTGGTCCCCGGCCTCCCCCCCCCTACCTCCTCCCTTACTTCCGTCGAAGAGTATATGATGTTCGTTTTTAGTGATTGTTCCATCTTTTCCTTTTTTTCACCCCCCCCCTCTTGGGCTATTGAGGCACACGATGCTTTCAATGTATTCTTACGCCGCTTTCAATCTTTCTCCTGGTCGTCGCCCCCCCCTCCCTCCCGCCCCTTCAATCTCCTAGGAGACGACCCTTAATAGTAAGCACCCCCCCCCCTCTTTCTCAGTTCGAGAGGGTTCCATTTCGTATTGCGGATCCTTCCCTTGTGTTTTTTTTTCAATGTGTTTCCTTTTTCCCCCACCCCCGGCGCCTCCTCGCTGCTGCAAAACAGGTCTGGACAATTCCCCTTTTCCGTTAGCATACGACTCTCTTCCTCTCTTAGCTTATCGCCTCCCCTGTGGATGAATAAACACTGATGTCACGAGCTTTATTGCCCCTTGGCCAAGTTTCATTTCCTTATACTCCCTCAACGTCTTCAGGCACTCCCCCGACGATACTTCTTACTCTCCCCTATTCGCTGAATTTCTGGCTGTAACATTTGGTTTGCCCCCCCTTCCGTTCCCCCTTTCCCTAGTCTCCCCCCCCCCACAGGAGAGTAGGGCTCACCTTTTTTATTCCCCCTAGGTAATTGAGTTTCAAAACCTGGAGATTCCCTCTTCTGTCCCTAGTATCCCGGGTCTGACGCTGTAATGGGGTGACTCTCCCCCCCAATGTCTTAATCCTTTTCCCCCAAGGTGAGGAAGGATAACCTCGCGGGTTGTCGTGTCTTTCCACCAATTACTTCTATTTTCCCTCGAGACGCCCTCCTCGACCCCTAGTGCCTAGGGTGTCCGAAAGACCCCCCAGGCCACGTTGGATAATTTTCTGATTCGCCCTCACTCCTCTCCGGTTGCAAATTTTTCTCCTTTTTTCTCTGCTACTCGTCCCACCTGTATTCCTCTCTGAAGACGTCCGTCCCTCCCCTTTTTGCACCCTTCGGAGGCTGGACCCGTCTTTTGTCCCCTCTGTTTTTCATTGTTTTTTTTCCCCCTTTCCCTGCCATCGGTCAAAATATTGTGCCCATCCGCACTCTTATCGAATTTACCGCTTATTGTTGCCTTACCTTTTTTTTTCCGGCGCTCCCGACCCCCCCCGTGTTTCATGCTACTCGATTTTTTTACTTTTCTCTTGTTTTTTTGAGCGATATGTCGCATGAGACCTTTTTTTTGGGGTGTCCTTCCAGCCAACCTCCCTGTTCCCGAGAATGCTGTCCCTCCCCTTTCTTTCCGGAGTGTTCCAAGTTTTAAAAGGAGTCACTGCCTTGCCCCCCCTAGTTTGGCGCATACCCCGAACGGGTCAGCTCTGGACACATTTTGACCCCTTTTTCCCATCCTGCTTATCTCCCCCCCAACCGGTGGTGTTATATCTCCCTCTCGATCGTTTCCCCTCCGAGTGATGCGGAGTCAGATATTACAGAGACACTTTCTTGTGCTTCTTGAGTACAAGACCCCATATACCCTGTCGACTATTTCTCGATTTTACTATTCTCCTTTGAACTACCCCCCCCCCTATTCCCTCCGGTGTAGCTACGTACCCTGTTGTTCCGTCTTAATCCGTTTTTCCTCGGCCTCCTTCTCTTCATTTCCCTTTCGCTTCGCCTTTCAGGCCCCCTTTATGACGCCCTAAGAAGGTTTGCCTCCCATATGCGTTCTAGAAACTGAGAAACGAAGATTGAACATTAACGTCGAGTCCTTTTTCACCCCATGTTCCAGTTCCTCCCTTATTTTTCCTCTTCTTTCCCCTCGCCCTATTTTTTTAGTTGATCCAGCCGTTGCTCTCCTACTCCCCGAACTGAGTGGAGAGGCCCACTATCGGGACTTTGCCGCTTCCATTTTCCCCTCTTTTCTGTTCGCTGACCCTCTCTCCTAGTCCGCTGATTTTTTTTGAACTGAAGGAGCCCACTACCCGGGTTATTTTTTTTCCGGGCTCTCTTATCGTCCTTTGTTTTTTTCCCTTCACCAATTGAAAAGGGAAAAAGGGGGAGTTCCGCTCCTCCCTTCCTAGTCTTTTTCTTCCACCTCCCCCTTCGTTTTATATTTTCTTATCCCTTCTCTTTTACGTGTTGTTTCTTTTTCCTACACGATTCGGTCTTCCCGTCGGCTCCGAGATATTGCTCATTCCTGTCTCCGCCCCCCTCCCCCCCCCCAAGCTTGGAAAAGTTAAATGAGTCAAGCATCATCTCGGGCCTCCTTCCCTCCTTACCTTTCTCTTTCTTTGGTTGACGCGGCCGTTTCGCCGCTGGCATTATACTTTCCTTGAATAATCTCTCGTACCCCTCTTTTCCAAGTCTCTTGCTAACGCCAAAAATGTAAGAGTTTTTTGGCCTCTAAGCCCCCCTTTTCTCTCTCTTCCTTTTGCAGAACCCTGTTACTTTCGGTAACCCCAATTGGCTGTCTGTTCCGGTCTTCATCTTTATTTGTTTCCCCCTAGCAGGCGGATAGGAAAGAAATTTCGCTCGATATTGCACCAGTCGGACTGAAGGCTGTTCATCCTTGACGCGGCCGTCCCCCCCTGCCTCTCTTTGGCCTTTTTTTCCTAAATTCCCGGTCACTTAACGCCGTTCTAGATTTTGAACTTTTCACTCGCTCTTCTTCCCATTCCCTGTCGCTGTGACCTCTCCTCTAGAAAATTCTAATTGCGCTTACTGTTCCCCCCCTCTTTCGACATGACAGTCCCCCTCTCTTCGTCTTTCTATAATTTCCCTGTGGATCTCCTTGTTTTTGTCGTCTTGTTCCATATACCCATGTTTGCCCTTTCTCTTCACTGGGAAGTAGAGTTCAGTAGCTTCCTCCCCCCCTTCTGGTCCGACCCTCTTTTTTTCAAGCACTTTGCTTGCCCTCCCCCCTTTCATTGTGGTTGACCTGCCTCTATCGGCTCGCTTTTTTCTATACAATGCTTTTTTCCCCCCACCCCCTCAGGCAAGAGACTAGCCCCCAGGATGAGAACCAACGCGTCTCTTTTTCCCCTGCCCTTCCTATATGGCTCTCCCTTCTACCCCTATCGAATTTTTTCTTTCCCCTAGACACGGACCCGGCCAAACTGCGTCCATTAGGTGTTTTCCCTCTTTTACGACCTCTCGTTTAATAATAATACAGTTGGTTGTGTTGAGAGGCTCTGTTTTTGTCAATCTATCTGTCAAGGTTTCCTCCGTTCTTTTTCTCGAGTCCTAACCGCCCCCCAAAGGGTGGTCCCATCTGTTTAGGACACGCCCTCTTTTCCCCCGGGTGTGATCTCCTCTTTTTTTAGATAAGGTTTTTTTTTGCCGTTCCTTCTGTTGGGTGACGGCAGTTTTTTTTTCTTCTTCCCTCTTCTGAGACTTTTTTTTCTTACAACAAGAAGTTTGTTTTATTGTTAGCACTCTGTGTTTTCCTTTGCATTTTTTCGAGCAATGTTAGGCCAAAGGACTATTCCCGAATTTTAGTTTTCTTCAGTCATACTCCACCCCCCTCTGAAGTACGTTTATTCTTGTGATTTGGCCTCCTGCCACACGCCTAACGACCCCAATTTTTCTCATTCTGTCCTACCTATTAGAAAGACAGCGCGCCCGTTCTTTTTTATTTTTCTCACTTTCATTGCTCCCCCTTCTTCCTTCGGTATTCCTTTTTTCCCCCCAGCGATTCCGTCCGCGCCTGATTCCTCTCGATCCTTTTTATTGACCTGATCTGGAGTGAATACGTCTAGTCTGTTTTCCTCCCGGTTCCGTTCTATACCCCCCCCCCAACCTTCAGTACTCCCTTTTCACGCTTTTTTTTTTCCCTTTGTATTGGGACTCTTTCTTTCTCCCCCCTGAAGGTAACGGCGTATCAGCTGTGACGAGCGAATTCAAACCCTCCCTTCTGACTGCACGCAGCTATCCACCCGTTTTTCATTGCCTCCCCTCCCTCGTGGATTTTTTACTTCCTCTCGCCTATCCTTCCCGATCATTTTCTTCTGCACCTTTGCCTTTTGTCAGAGCGCTTCGAAATCCCCTCGCTGCCCTTCGAGGAGGCAAATCTCGCTTTCCCCCTTTCCCCGAGTTTTTCCCTTCCTCTGACACCCCCCTACTTCGTTCTAATCCTCCCTCCTTTCCCCACTCGTTAAGTGCCTTGGAAATCCATGAACGGTTTTAACCTTTGTTGCTTCTTTCTGCCACGTCAACCCTGACCTTTCTCCCTTCCCCTTTATTTCTTTTGACCGGTCCGCCTCTCCTCTGTGTCGCGACCCCACCTGGCAATAAACCATGTCTCCTCCGTCAGCAGCTTCTCTGACTTAGGAGGTTTTCCATGAGGCTTTTTCTCTTTCCTTTCTCCCCCCCCCCTTCCAGGGGTGCAATGTTTTTTTCGTAACCACCGTCGATCCTCAGATCCCATTTCTCGTTCGCTCCCCAATCCGCTGATCTTCTAGCGAGAGTGATCCCTGACCCCGAGGGGAATTTCTCCCTCTTTCCCTATCTTTCTTTTAACGTACGCTCTCCCTGCTTGCTTCCTGGCAAAAGTCCGATGATCCCATAGGACGAACAAGAGTCTTTTTGATTCATGTTTTCCCCATGTTTGGTCCCCCCTTTTTTAAGATTTCCCCCCCAAGGGCTAGGAGGGGACCTTTTTAATCAGAACATTTTTCTGAGTGCAACTGTTATGCCCTTCGTTCCTTAGATTTTTACCCAAGTAGTCCCTGGTCATGTGTACGGCGTCTTCTGCTCCCCTAGTGAATTTTTTTTCTTTTTAACCCTTGGGCGTCCGGTCCCTCGCTTTTTTCTTTCCTTTTCAGATGCCCATCGGCTCGAAACATGACTATTTTGATTTTTTCCCGTACCCACTCCGAAAAGGAAAGGTTGCGGCTTCCTCCCACCGCATCCGCCGTTTTTTCCCCCCCTTTCTCGTATGTTCTAAAAAAGATTTTTTGTCATCGCTCGAGGCACTGCTTTCACCTTTCCATTCCTTTTTTTGTTTCTGCCCAGAGTGTAAGAAGGTTTTGGGGCCATTGAATTTCATTCAATGAATTCTTTTCCACAGTCTCCCCTTCCTCGACAGCTTTGTTGTCTGACTCCCAGGCCGCGCGATCACGTGCTCCTCTCTTCCCCTTTTCTATTTTCCCTACACGTTGTTGTTGTTTTTCCATCTATTCATTCTCACTTTGTGATCGGCGGTGCCTTTTTTTCCCGAGAAACACCGTGCTCTCGACTCTGTGGGCGTCCCACCTCTTCTTTCCGTTACCCTTTCCCTTTACTGAAAATCTTCCCTTGGCTGGCCTAACGGTCAAGGGCAACGCCCCTCCCCCCCTTTATGTAACTGTCTTTTCTTCCCCTTCGTCTCCATTACAAAAATCAGGTTTGTCTATTGAATACTTTTCTGTCTCCGCTTTTCAGCTTTTTCAGTCTGGCATCCCGCATTAGCGGGCGTTGTTTTTTTTCGTTGCCCAGAACAAGTTTTTTCCCCCTGACCTTACGATCTCGTCAATCTCCCTCCATTTTTGGGACCCTTCCCACACCCCCTCCTGTGCTCCGTCCGACCGTGTGCCCGTACTCCCCCCGTTTTTTCTATCCAGCACTCCAGTTGGCTCCCCATTTAGACTTTTCGACTTCAGGCCTTCTATGAGCTTATCCCTTTTCCCCTCCTTCTTTTTTTTCTGCCAAGTTGTTCCCCCGTCCCCACACCCCCCCCTCTCCGGTTTTCAGATGAAAGTCCTTTTCGGTTTCCACCCCCCTGTTTCCTCCCCTTTAATTCTCCTCCTCTTGGCCTCTTCTGTTTTTTTTTTTTTAATTCAACTGCGGCCTTCTCCCCCTCAAGCGTGCGCCACTGGACCTTTCCTCCCCTTTTCTCTTTTATTCCCAGTCTTTTCTTCTATCCATATTCGAGTGCGGCGAGTATGGACCTTTCATTGTGACCACGACGTTTTGCCCCCTTCTCTATTCTCTCCTGTGTTTAGACCTTTCCCCCCAGGGCCACCGGGAGTCTTGTGCATCCCCGAAATGCCCAGAGATTCTTTCCAATCCTTCCGTTTCCTTCCTTCTCTCCTCCTCCTTTTGATGTTTTAGCTTACCTGACAAAGATCTGAGGACTTTTTCATATTTCCCGCTTCTGATTTTTATCGAGTGTGTTTTCTCCCAGTACCACGCGTGGTTGACCCGTTCCCCTTGACATTTTCCCCCCTCCCGTACTTCTTTTTACAGCTAGAGCTTCAGTTAGGAGTAGGGTTTTTTGGATTTTTTTGCGGCACCCGGATAATGAATGTCCGAGTCTTTTCTCCCGCTCGGCCATCCTCGACGCGCTCTTTCTCCCCTTAAAACAAATCTGTCTCTTTCCTCTGAACACTGACTTTTATCGCTCTAGAATTTCCCATAACCCTCTATCATTGTCTCCTTCCCTTCCCCCCCCCTATAGTTGTCTTCTCTTCCGGCCAGGGCTATGTTGTTGCACCTTGCCAGTCTCTCTGCCCCTACTCTTACTGAGTTTGCCTCTCTGGGCATGCCGGCTGGTGTCCTTTTTCCGTCTGACCCGTTTTTAAATTTTGGTCCTCACCTCACTGCGCAGGCCAACCCCTTTTTTTTCTCTTGTCTATGAATCGCGCTGGGGAAATCTCTTTTCTCCCCTTTGCCCGTTTCGAACTTCCCTCCCTACTGTGACTTTTTCCATCTTGATCCCCGTCCGCCACGATTTTTGTCGATTTTTCTTCCTTAATTTTCCATCAACATCCCGTTGGATCTCCTTGTGTCGGTCGTCCTTTTTTTTCCCCTGCCTTATCAACACGATACGTTGCCTGAGTGTGAGTCGTCCACGACATTTCTCTAGGTAGTAATTCCCCCCCCCACCCCCCTGCCCCGCTACTTCTCCGACCCTTCTCCTTAATTGCCTTCCCTTCTTGTTTGGTTCGACGAGATCCCCCCTCTTTTTTTCCCTCACTCTTCCTCACACCCCCCCCTCTCCCCTCCCAGGAGTCCCCCCCCCCGTGCCCCCAGCGTCTTTATTCACATTTGTTTTCGTAGCCTTCGACAATACGACGGTCCTCTCTCCCTGCAACTTTAAATCGGGCGTCCACCCGTTTTCTCCCCTCGTCTGATTGTTCTTTTTTTTTTTTCTTTAATTCCTCCTTTTTGTTTTTTTGTCGGAGATGAGCTCCGATTCTTTGACTTCCCCCCGTCTTTCCTTTTCTGCTCCTCTTCCTACGCACGTCTCGTTTTTTCTCCCCTGTCACCTCCCCCATTGTCTTGACTTTGTTCGTCTAAGGGTATTGTCCATGTTTGTCCTCCCCAGTCTTATGGTCCCGCGGCCTCAGCTTCCTGTCGAGGCCCCCCCCCCCCCCCCACAGTTTAGGTATGGTGAGTTTCGGATCTTTATTTTTGACCTTGACCGTTAGCGCGCCCTGTTATGCCCCCCTACTGATAATCCCCTCTACATCGTCTTTTTTTCCTTCCGCTACTTGCTAACCATCAGTGGCAATCTTTCTGATTTTTCTTTCGATGACCATTGGCTCAACTTCCCCCCGGAGATCCAACGATTTTTTTTACCCTTATTCTAACGTCACCCAGAGAGGTATTGCCTGTCTCCTCATGTAGCCCGCTCTTTCCAAGAAATTCTTCGGATCCTTGTCTAGTCGTCTGTCCATCTCCCCCCCCCTTTCTCTTTTAGATATTTTCGCAAGCTTTTTCCCGTGGTCCTGGATCAGTTTTTGGTCCTCCCTCTTAGGAGAGTGTTAGAAGCTTCGTATTCCCCCACAGCTTCCAGTTCCCCTCTTTCCATGCGTTCCTTGGGGCTCCCGCCCTTCTCGTTAATGTGCCACCAAATCCCTTTGTTTTTTCGCTCCTTACATCCCTTCTTCCCCCCCCAAGTTTTTCTAAGGTCCACGGTCATCTGTTTTGCTGTCTTCCCCCGCTTCTCGATTGCTGGGGGGACCCCGAAGCTGAGCTCAATTTTTCCCGTTTCTTCGAAGATGAGGACCTACAGATTCCGGAGCGATTTCCCCCATCCTCGCCTTTTTCCCCCCCATTCTGTGTGATCCAACAACTCTCCCTCCCCCCTCAACAGACTTGACAGCGCGTTTTTTATTGCATCTACGTTCTTCCATTTCCAGGAACCCTTGGTTTTGAGGGATCCCCCGATGCATGCAATGTGTCCCGCCGCCGTTCCCCTTGAGCTTTCTTCAACACCTTAATCCCCCCCCCCTTCCCGTTCTATACGACGACGTACTTTTAGTCCACTTCTCCTTATACGACTCTCTTGGGGAGAATTTTTGATTCGGTAGCATCTCCGTACCGGTACCTGGGTTCCCCTTTTTTTTCCCTAACCCCCCCCCCCCCCCTGTGATCCCATTAATTCCCTGTCGTTTTGAAAATTACAGTTTTTTTGCAAACGAGATAATTTGCTCCTATTTCTCGACCAAAATTTTTATCTTCTTTGCAAATGGTCCCGGATTCATTTTCTCTTCCCCCCGTCCCCCTCTTTCCGCCCCAAAGGATTCCCTTCACGCAACCGAATAGCTCGCCCCCTCTTTTTTTTCTTCGCCCGTGTAACTTCCTGTAAGGTCCCTTCCTTGATCGCTTTCTCCCCTTTGTCGATATTCCCTTGGCATGAGTGCACCATTGTGCCTTCGTCCCCTAGGTTCTCACCGTTCCTCTTCCCTTTCCCCTTAGGACTCCTTGCGTCTCATTATTACCAACGTTCTTATCGCCCGTTTTTGTCTTCCCCTCGATGTGGTAGTTGCTCCAATGGAGATAGTGAACCCTCTCTCGAATCTCGACCATCTGCCTTGCCTGGACCCCGTAGGTCTGCGGATTCTGCATTTAGCGCGGCCCACAGGGATTTTTTTCACCACCTATTTTTAATACTTAGTTTGCATGCCCTTTTTTCTGGTGTTCGAGATGTCCCCAGTATTTTTATTGCCACGCTTTCCCCCTCCCCTTTTTTTCCTTTTCCGGATCCTTTTCCAGAAGAGTTGATGCCCCAGAGCACCGCTCCCTCTTTTTTTGTCAGTTCCCCTGCTCTAAAAGGGTCGAATG
>Ga0179593_1441535_pt1 | contig 34314 bp, 44 predicted proteins | sample CZODoug2_1_08_16_FD_185931 | JGI IMG/M metagenome (GOLD analysis project Ga0179593, IMG submission 185931) | Vadose zone soil fungal communities from Angelo Coast Range Reserve, California, USA - CZODoug2_1_08_16fungal (PacBio error correction) | ecosystem: Environmental > Terrestrial > Soil >... | reverse complement strand
GTTGTCACTTGACCCCTAAATTGATTCTCACCCACGACCCCCTACGAGTAGTCCGAAAATCCTACCGTGACCCAATCCTTTCCGACTTGGGCCCAGCGTCCGTCAAACAAGTCCCCCCAACCCTTGTTGCGGCCCTGAGGTGTTTCAGCCGCTTGTGTCATGGCCTTCACATTTTGTTGCGCCCACAACCATTTTAACCCAAAAGGCGCCCGCTCCCCTGCCACGCTTGAAGGAATTTCTCTTAAGCTTTTGTAGATTTCATACCGACTATGTAACCTGACAAGGACCGATGTAAAGCGCCCCTCACGCCCCCCCCCCCCCCTCCCCCCCCCCCCCACCCCCGCCCCCACCACCCCCCCTCGACCGCACCACCTACACCTAACCCCCCCCCCCCCCCCACAAACCCCCCCCACCACCCCCCACCCCCCCGCCCCCCCTCCCCCCACCGCCCCCTCCCCCCAACACCCCACCCCCTCCTTCCTTCCCATTCGTGATTGCTCTATTCCATCTCCCCACGTCTCGCTTGTCCGCGTAACCTTCTAGTGTTGCGAGTTCTCTGAACTGTAATCCTGCGTTCCCCCCTTCTTACCTCTGCCGTCTTTTTTCCTGATGACACAATGTTTCCGGTCTCCTGGCGTTACCCTCGGAAGGTACCCGTCTCTTCTTTTCGACCGGCGTTCCCGTAGAGTTCGACTTGGGCTCGTCTTTGACTTTCGAGTCCCAATTTGGTCTGACTTCACTTTGGGTTTTTACTTCTGTTGAGTCCGTGCCCCCCCCGATTTTACTCTCCGCATGTTCGGTAAACCCGCAAAACGCCGTATCTGGTGTGGGTTCCTCTTCCGGGGACAAGCCGCGCAGAAGCTCAGTTACGTTTCCCCAACATTTTTCGAATGAACGAACTCTCCCTCTGACGAGCCTTCCTCTCCGCTGCGCGGCCCCAAAATCGGTCCTTGCAATTTTCTTTTCACACATTGCCCCCTCCTCCCCATGCCTAGTCTTTTTCCTAATTTCCTGACCCTTTATGACCCTGTGTAGGCCCATTTTTCCGGCGGGCGTCGCGGACCTCCGTTAAATTAGGGCTCCATTCCCCCCCGATGTCGCGGTCTATCCTCCCTCCCCAAACTCACCTGCCTGCGTGTGTTTTCCTGCCAGGACGTTCAGTCAAAGAGAAGCTTCATCTTCATAGTTTCCGCTCTAAACGTCTCTGACTGGCCACGGCAGCACTCCCCCTTTCCCGGAACCTTCAACTATTTCCCCTTGGATTTTGGAGACATCCCGTCAACCGGGACACTCCTAACGCGGTTCCTTCAAATTTCCCTTCAACTGGCTGTTTTCTTAAATATTCCCTCACGTGAACACAGGATACCAACTCTGTTTTTTCGCCCGCGTTCAGTAAAGTTTTGAACCAACCTGATTCCCTAATGAGGCTTACCAACTGAAACCCTCAACCCAGTGGTGTTTATTGTACCCGTTCCCCCTCGACGTCTCTTTTTTTAGTTGACGTCTGAGGGGTCTCCTCTCCCGCATAGTTTCCCTCTACCCTTGCAAGGTGCATATTCCTCTAATTGTCCCGTGCCCCCTTCACTTTGGAGGGAGGCCACTTTTTTCTCTTTTTTCTTTTTTGCGACCTCGGCGACATTATCTGTATGAGACTCGACCTCACCTCTCCCTACTGCTTCGTGAAAATCTTATGAACCCTTCCCTGGAACGAAGACTCTTCCCGGCTATTAAGTTGAAATTCTCCCACCAAATATCGCCGCCCCCCCCTCAACGCCCGCCCCGCGCTTCCGTATTTACTCCCCGCGTCTTTCACACTAATGTGGTACACTCTCCTCCCTCCCTCCTTTGCCGGTTCCCCCTGTCCGAATTGAGACAGGCCCCCACGTCCAGCCGCCTCCCAGTTGTCTTTCTTAGTTCCCGAGTCACCCCACCCGCAACTGGCCCCTCGGTTTCGCCCCTTCTATCTGCCCCGCGGTTCGATCTCCTCACACTTGCCACGGTTGTGCTTTGCTATCGATAGGTATTCCGAGTGGCTTGGTGCCCGATTTCCCGCGCGGCTTCCTCAGACGAGGTTTTTCTGGCATCATCCGACCAATGCTTCACCTCACGAGATCTTTTGCGGCAACATGCCCCCCCAGGGGCTCCGAAAAATCGGCGTTACACCCTCCGCGGCGCCGCTCCACTTGCGCCTGGGACCCCCTTCAGTGCACGCTGCACCCTGTGAATCTTTTCCTTTAGCACCAGGTTCCGCTACCCCCCCGAGCCCACGACCCGACTTTCTTGTCCCAAACTAGGTCCTCCCTGCTGTTTCCCCACTGCTTTTTCGAGCACACTTTTCCGAAGGGGAAATCCGAGTCGGCCTATTTCAAAACCGGACCTACTTCTGGAGTGAACTTCTCGATAAGGCCCCCCGCTTCCCCCCTCAGTGGAGCTTATTTGTGCCCCCCACCATCAAACCTTTTTAAGAAGCGACACTTTTTTTAGCCATCCCTGTCACATTAAACCCCCGTTTCCGCTCTCCTCCCATTTCCTGAGATTTTTCCCATCTCCTCTCCACCGTTTTTGTGACTTCCAACTTAATCCACCCGGGATGCCGGTTCCTGAGCCTTTTTTTTTTTGCCCAGCTCGCTGGTGCCCCTCCAGAACCTTTTACCTTTTGGTTCCCCCTCAGGAACGATGCTGCCCCGAGGGGGCCACTTCGAGTTTTTTCCGTCCTGATCCTTGTCTAAAGTTTTAGGTATTACTTTTATCCCCCTTTCCAGTAGGTTCGACAATTCCGGGAACCTTGCCTCTCTAAGTACCTCGAATCTCGTATGATATCCCGGATCTTTCTCTTCCTATCATACCCTCCCCCTTCTTTTGTTTGTCGATATATATGCTTCGTTCTCTCCTTAATCGTACCCCCCACCAAGTGCATTTTCGTATTGAGCAGGTCTTTCCGAACCAGTCTTTCTTTCTCCGGGATTTATCCCCCCGTTTTCCCTTACCAGTTTTCTCTTCTCCCAGGATCCCCTTTTCTTTGCGATAGTCCTTGGGGCCCCCTTCTTTGTTAGCGTCTAGTTCACTTCGTGCCGTGATTATTCGTCGCGTAGAGCTGCCCAGCGATTCCCCACCCCCACACCCACCCCCTCATTTAACGACTTTGCTCCGAAGCACATTCTACTTCGTAGCGTTGGCAGGCCTGACTGTCAAGAGCGGGCGGGGGACTGTTTTTCCTCTTAAGTTCCTTTCGGAAGCGAATTCGGGCAGCGGCGGTCATTGTCTTGCTGTTTCCCTCTTTTGGTCTGAATCTGTTGCACATCCAGAACTCCCGCGTTGTCCTCTGGTTCCAAACGACTGATCCTGAAGTTCCGCAATTTTACCTGTCTATTTTTTTTCCTTCTCTGGATTCTTCCGCTTATCCGACTGGATGAGAGGTTTCCCATTTGAAGCAGCACGTCCTTTTGACCCAACCTCCCCTCTGTTGCACGAAAATGGGCGTTTCTTAGAGCTACCCTGTGAGTCGTCATTGTGTCTGTTGGATCGCTTTTCCCCCCCATTTCCGAACAGATTTTCGTCGCGGCGAGGGGACACCTCCCCCTTGTTCCTCTTTTTTCCTGAACCCCCCCTTCCGTGAGGAGGTTTTCCCCTTTTTTCTGGATCGACAAACAATCCTTTCCGCTTTTCATCGCCCCTCCGAGGTTTTCTGAATCCGCGCACCACCATCTTCCCACCTCTCGTTCACCCAATCTCCTCTCCACCCCCTTTTTTCCTTGTTCTTTGGCGATTAACAGGCTTTGGGACTTCCTGCCATCCTTTTCCATTGTTATCTGTCAAACGGAGGGTATTTGCGTGTTGGTGTTTAATCCGGCTACAATAAGTTCGACGGCTTTTCCCTTTTCCCCAGCCCTGGAAAGGCCCCCCGTCGTCCCTGGCTCCTTCTCTTGACGCCCATCTTGTGATTACCTTTGTCGTCACTATGACGCGATTCTTTGTACTCTGATGTTTGCGCTGGTCCCCCCCCGCCGTTAACGAGAGTAGTTACTTTCAAGGTAAGAAAGATTTCCCCGCTTGCCCCCTAGTGTCTGATTTTCTCTTCATGCTCCTGCCCTCCCTCTCCCTAACTTCTTCGTCATTTCCCCCTTTTAGAAACATGGGCCCTCCCTTCCCTCCCTCCCCGTCGTTGGTAGTACATTATCGCCTTTGTCTGCTTCGATCCGATTTAAAAGGTGGTACCTTTGACTCTTCCCTTTATAGTATTCCCTTCCCTTTTTCTGAATTCCCCGTCCCCCCAAGGTACGTGAGCGGCCTTACAACCAAGTTTTTTCTTTCCCCTTTGTAGCCCCTTTTCCTGCCCTGGCGGGTGGTCATCGGTTTTTTCTACTCCGTATTTAAACATAGATTGCCCTGGACATTTGTTATCATTTGGTTTCCAGTGTCGGTTTTTTTTCAGGCTATATGAAGGTTCCTTCCTCTTTTCATTAAATTCCACCCCCTTCCCTGCCCGCGTTAGCGTTTCCCCATGATTTGCTTAGGATTATATAACTCGGCCCCCCTTGAAAGCTTTTGACGGGCTTTCTCCGGTGCTTCACGCCCTTCCCGCACCTTTCTCTCTCTACAACCTTAGATTTTTCCCGTTTTCCGTCCCGTGTTCTCTACTAGCCAGGCACAAGGGATTTTGTTTGAGGCGGACTCGTCTTTTTGGCTTCGTGAGTCCAGACCCTACGACGTGGTTGAAGAGGGGGCGCGCTCCTCCCGCCGGGCAAAACATTGTTTCACTTTCAGGGATGTGACCTCCCCCCCACTTTCCTGACGAGAGTGCCGGATTCGGTTCCGCGTTGCCACCCACCGTCTCTTATTCCTTTTGTTTCCGCTCTCCCCTCCGTCGGCCAAGGACTCGGATAGGTTTTCATTTTTCCAAGACAAGGACTTGCGGCCTTCTGCCCGAGCCGTGCCTATCACCTTTCCCACAACCCCTTATACGCGTTTCCCTATAGAACTTCGGTTCCCAAAAGGGCGTCTTTTCCCTCACAGGCCCCCCTCCTTGACTGATCCGACGTTGTCTTCACCCCCAAAATTTCTCCGTGCACAAATGGCTCTCCTCTTCTGCGCACTTTTCGCCTGACAGCAGCAGGCCCCCTCGATGCAACGGAACGCCTCCAATTCCCTTTTGAGAAACGAGGCGTATTTCTGTAAAGGTAAGCCCACCCCCCTGAGCCCGGAGTTCGCTGTCGGAGGGCCTTTAATAAATTCCTTCTTCCCCCTCCCCGATGAGGATGCCTGTCCCTCCCCCCCTCCGTGACACGCTTACTCACTGGAAGATTTCCATGGCATGGTTTTGGTCCTGCTGCCGTCTTCCGTTATTTATCGCGCTCCTACGTCAACCCTTTGTCTGTCTGAGCCTTGGTTGGTTTACCTTTGTGTTGTCCTCACAACGGAGAGGCCCAGAAACGGCGAGTCGATCTCCCCCCCAAACCTCTTTCTTTGCAGAACCCAAATGTCGGGTTTGAACGTTTTGGCGGATCGTTCCCCTCCGTTATTCTCACCCCCTCTCCTTGTGGAGCGCTCCTATGAAGGTTGTAATCAGGAAATTTCTTTGCCCAGAGGGAATATGAACCCTCGATATCTTTCCTCCTCCTCTGTTTTTTTGAGAACCCTCTTTCTGTTTACTCGCCTATTTGCCCCCAGAATTTAATAGAACCTTCCAGTCCCCTCGATTAGCTCTTCCCCCCCCTCTACCGTTCCCAATACCTTCAGAATTTCGAGGCCCACCCTATCCCATTGTGCCCTAGAGAGTTTGATACTCCTCTCCGTTGGGACCTCTTTTCCATTTTGCTCGAGCCCACCATTCAACCCCCGGGCCAACACACGCCACGTCGTCGGCGATGTGGATCTTCATACCTTTGACCCTTCAGCGGCACAAAAGGCCCTCTTTGCCAGTCCCCGGCTCTCTCTTCTCTTGTCCATCTTAATTGCCAGTTGTGTTTCGCCATTTTTCCTCCGATGAACTTAATCTCACGCAGCAGGTCGAACACGGGAGCCCACTGTCTTTCTCCTTAGAGGGCTGTCTCCCCATGTGTCCGAATATAGGGTTTATCACGCGGAAGGTGTCCTCGTTGTTCAACCGAAGGAGAATTTCTTGGCGTCTGTCGTAGGTCCCCCCTTTGACTGCTGAGATCCTCTCTTTCCAAAGTGGGGATGGCAGGCGCATTTGGTGGGCCAGTCAAAGGGCGGAGTACTGTTATGGGAAAACAAGCTTTTTTTTTTTGCTCTTTTTTTGGTGCAATCCCCTTGTTAATTCTTCGGTGTCGTCCGCCGACGGCCATTGTTTTTCCACTGATCTGGACACTTTTCTCTTTTTTTTGACGTCCTTGACCTTTGGGGGGAAACCCAAGAGCGCCGGAAGCTCCTTCCCTATTCTTCCTTTTAAAGACCCCTGCACGACACTCCTCCGAGCGGTTCTTTCTGTGATCAAATTGCCCTCCTCCTTTTCATGTGACTTTTCACCCCAAGGCCCGTTCTGAATAAGCAGCTTTTCCTCTCAAATTTTCCGTGGGGTTTAACCTGTCGTGGCATTGTTTCGGGCCGGGTGAAACGTTCTGCGGGTCTCCCCTCCACATCCATGCTTGGTCTCTTTGCTTAAAGACGCAAAATCACCTTTTTCGGCTCGGTCCCCCCCTTCCCCTCCTCTCCGACGACTCCCGAACTCATTTGGTCGCGAGCCCGGTTAGTTGTGACTTCCCGGATGCACCCGTCCCCAACCCTTCCACCCCTTTTACCGGCTTGAGCTTTTGGAGCATCCCGTGCACCTCCCTTTGACACCGCCAACGTCTTTTTTAAAGCATTCACGCCCCCCTCAGGCCCATTGGCGCGCTTCAGTCCCGTTTTTTTCAACCCCCTCTTCTACCATGTTGCCTCGGTGGCAACTTCCCCCTTCCGTGAGAAAACCCCGCCTACAACTCAGGGGCGGCTACAAATGTCCCCCCCAAATAATTTTGGTTTCTTCCCCGTCAGCTCCCGTACTTTTTTTTCTTCCGACTGGGGAATGCCTCTCAAGCTCTCTTTCCTTCACCCTTTTCCGAGGACGCCCACCGACTTCCGGCGATTCATGCCTCCACAAGTCGCTTTTGCCGCCCCCCGTTACGGCCCCCAGTTTTTCTCTTCCCCCCCCCCTGCTTCTAGCTCCTGGACAATTTGACCGGTTGTTGCGGCTAATTCCGCGAATCCTAACTAGCACTATTGCTTTCCGTGACCTCTTTATGAAACCAATTCCTAACGACGCGCTCCCTGGCCTTTATTGACATCGGCCCTGGCACGCAATACAGCCGCTATCAGGAGGCAGGAAGGGTAACAAGGTCCATACCAATAATGTGGCCGCCTCAGTCGTCCTCTTAGTGTTTTTTGACTTTGCCTTCCTTGAGACATCTCGCCCCCCGAATAGACAGTGAGTAGTGTTCGCGTATTCCCCCCAAAAAACCTGAAATCTTTCTCCTTAAAAAGGCGTACTTTGCCCCTCCTTGGCTCTTCTTCTGAACTAATTGTCCCCTGGTGGTTTCTCTTAGATTCTCCCGGTTGCTCTCGGGTCTGTGGTGCGCTTAACCTGAAGCGGTCACGGTAAGCTTCTTTGCTATTCTGGGGTGCGGAATACACTCCTGACCCCCACCTCCTTCTGAACCTGAGATCTTTTGAGCCACATTCCCCCACCAGTGTTACGCTCATTCTGTTACCCCCAGAGAGAGCGCTTACCAATTGTTCTTGTGTCCCCCTCGAGACGGAAATGCCTAGACTCGCAACATTTTTTTGCCCCACGGCTCCCTGCCCCTATTGCTTGAAAACAATAGATCTATTTTCAGTTGCTGCTTCCCAATCTAACATCCGAGGAGACATGGAAGCCGTGTTTTTGAAATTAAGAATATGATCCCCCCTGATTTGCCTTCCTGTGAGGACCTTCCCCAAGGAGTTTCACCCTGATCAACCTCCTTTTGCTCTGGTTTCTTTCAACGCATTCCGCAGCTACACTGCCGCCATTTATACCCGTTCAACCCCCCCTGATTAGCCCGGACCGTCACCTCCGTAACGTCTGCCTTCCGCCAGCGCATCCCCAAAAAGCTTATCCCCCAACCCTCTCCTAACCCCCATACAGATTCTTCGCGGCGGCTTATTATGTGCTAGTTCTTCGCGTGGTTTGTCGAAATTTGCCAGCCTTTCCTCTTGGGCACCGACTTTTCCCCTCCCCCCTCTTAGCTGGTTCACCAAAGTCCTAGCGCCAGGTCCCGGGTTTATTTTACTTTTGTAAGGCGGTAATCAACTCCGCCTCGTTGACGAACCTCTTTGGTGTGCCAAATTCCTTCTCCTGACTATGTGCGAATACTAGTAGAGACCGTGCCCAATTCCTCTCCTTTTGTTGAGTCGAGTAAGTATCCGAAGCCATCCCTTCTTCTCATCCCCAAAACCTTTGAGTCTTCGGCTAATTTAAGATTTTGCGCCCTGCCCTCGGTGATTTATTTCTCACCCGCTCCCCCCCCCCAGCCTTTCCAAGGCTCTTCTGCCCGCTCGTCCTTTGAGCCCGGCCTGAGGGTCATGTGAAAGCCATGATCGGCTCCTGCGCGTCGACGCGATTAACCCAACCCAAATCTCCTTTGAACGGCGAAGCATCCCCCCTTTTGTATGTATTCCGGCTCTGTTTTTTCAGTGCTCATCGCTTTCGGTGTTTCATTCTTTTCCGTTAAGGGCGGGCGCTATGCGGTTCCTCTTGGTCCTGGTAGCCGATGACTCGGAAGTGTCGCTGTGGCTCAACTACCCCTTCTAACTTTCCGGTGAATCGCTTTGTCCAACTCCCCTTCTTCGGTCGTCCTCCCCCTGAATTGGCATCGTGATCCTCTCGGGATTCAAGATTTGATCCCCTCCTCGATTTCATGTCAAGCCAAGCTTTTCCCCCTCTCTATTTTTGACCGCAATTATGGGGTAGGAAATGAGCGGTAACCTTTTTTCCTCCCGGTCTTTCGTCCTGGGATTGGAATTCCCCTCTACCACCCAGATGGTCGACGTCTTTTGGGTCCCAGCGATTTTCCCCTGGGTATCCGGGGGGGAATTAGGCAAAATCTTCTGCGTTATTCGTTTTCGCGGCACTTCCGATTTAATAAACCTAGCCGTCTTGCTCTCTTTCCGGCCAGTTCGGGATGCAATCGCGCACCACCTCCCACTTCCCCCCTCCGGCAATCTCTGACAAGGGCCCCCCGGTTGCCCAATTTTATGGAGAGTTGATTTGTAAGGCTCTTTTGTTATTTCTTCCACCCCGAGGTCCCATCTTTGAGTTTGGTTTTCTTTAAGTCCTCCTCCCTTTCTGAGCAATGGGAGAGTGCCTTTGGATATTTCCGCATGACCTGAACGTTTCTTTCAGAGGCTCCGCAGGCACGCACCTTTATCTGTCTTTCTTGATTTGAGCACCCATGAAGCATCTCTCGCTGGCGGTTGACTTGAGATTTTTTTCTTAATTCTCCGTTAGACGTCCCGTTATTCCTGTTTCCTCTCAGCTTAACGCGGCCAGATTTCTCTTTCTGTAAAGATCGCATACCAATCCCCCTTTAATTTCACCTGCGACGAGGGTCGACCTATTCCTCTCCAAACCGGGGCTCCCGGCTATATAGGCCCCCATTTCGCCGCCATTCGGTGATCGTCAAAGTGGTACGATCGCTTGATTCTTAGACTTTCCCTCCAGAAGTCCCGCAAAACACTTTCGCTGTCAATAACCCACCCTTTTTTTGATGCCCCTTTTTTTGTAGCCGTCCGAAGGCTGTGCGTCTCCAGCGGTTTTTTTCTTATTTTACTGGCCAACCAGACCTTGGCTCCCATTGGTTCCACGTGTCCCTGTCCTTAACTGCTCTCAAATTATGTTCAAGTTTTTATACTTCTTTCTCCGCGTGAGCTTTTTTGTACCATGCGTTTCGGGATTTTCGCTAAACCAACCCCCTCTCGCGGCAGTGGCGGGCCGTTGACGGTGACCGTTCAGTCTCAACCGCCCCTTCGCGCTCCCCCCCCCTCTTGAGATGCCTCCGTCGATGGCGACGCTTCTTGTTTTTCAATCGCTCCTTCTGATTTTGTGTCGGATTATGCCTCCGCACCCCGTGGAGTGACCTCTCAGAACCCTAAGAGTGAAAGAGAGTATCCCCGCCGGCAACCCCCCTTTTTCCTACGGGATGTAATTAAACCCCGTTCCGCGCGTTCACTGCTTCCGGATTCTTCCCTGTTTGGAAAATTCCCAACGCCAATTTCTAGCTTTGGCTTCTCCTCCTCTGGACACCAGCTTTTTTTTGCGTTGCTCACGAATCCCCCAAGTCTTCCTCTTTCGCTGTTTTTTCCCCCTTCAGATTTCCCCCCACTCAAGATACAGGCTTTTCCATCTCTCCGTTGCACAATGGAATTCGGCCATTTGCACACAGGCCTGCTCCCCTCTGCCTGTTCTTCCCACCCACAATTTTACTTCCCCCACATTTGAACTTCCTGCCTTCAGCTCAATGCCCCTCCCCCTGCCCGGCTTCCTCTTTGAAAGAACGCTTACCCTTCCGCTTTGGTTAGACACGAGGTCTGACGACCATTATGTCTTCGCCCCCTCAAATTTATCCATTTTCGCTCTGATTTTTGAATATTCCTTCTTCAACGGACGATTCGAACACGTCTCACAGGGACGCGGCCCTTTTACTTTTTACCCGATTTACCCGGTCAGGTTTGTCGAGCCCTGGATGGCCCCTTTTATGACTCTCCTTCTCTCCCAGGTGAAACGTGGCGGACTGCGGCGCCGGGGTTGTATTCCCTGGCGCGCCCCCCCCCACCCAAATGGCCGTTTCAGCCCCCCTCGGATGTTGCTCGAAAACCTCCGCGGCCTCCCAGTGTTGGAAATCGGGTGTGACGCCGCGTCCTTTTCCTTTTTCGGTTGGATGGCGCGTACTCTTCCGGTCCTCTACTCTCGTGAATTTACGGGCCCCTAGGCTTCCTTCCCCCCACGAGATCTCTCTCTTTTACTTTCCGTTTTTGAATCGTTTTTGTAGAGCCCCCCCCTTTTCCCGACCTTTAGGACTTCCCTCCCTTCAGATAGAGCCAATCCTACCTTTTTCCCAACGTTCCTCCTTTTCCCTCTGCCTCCAATCTTTCCCCCCAATTGTTGCCGCTGGTGTGCGAGCAGTTCGTTTGTGAGTTACATTTTGTGTCGGTCCACCCCATCACCCCCAAACCCCTTCTGCCTCCACCGGCCTTTTCGTGAGTTGAGCGGATCTTCATATCCTCGGCACGCTAAAACCAATGTAAATCGCAGGATTTTTGCGGCTAGCCGTGCTTCACTTTCTCTGTTCGCCATCGCGGCGTTCTGAATACTGATTAGTCAAGCCCTAACGGCACCTCATTTTCTCGGGGCTCTTGACCCCCCGTTCGGCATCCCTGGTCACGCGGAATCCAGTAAGCGTTCGTCCCCATATTACGGGGCTTAGTTTTTTTCTGCCCGACGTTTGGGAGTCTGGTCCTTGTTTGTCGAAAGCTGTTTTGGTGTTTGGGTTTTTTTGGATGCGGATCGAGAGTTCTTGGTTGTGGCTTTTTTTTCCCACAGTTTGGGTTGTTTCAGACGTTCGGCGCTCGCGCTTGTGACGTAACGCCCTCGGCCCATTTAGGTAACTCGTGGGTCAAATCGCGTTCTTTTCTGTAGTTTTCTTGCGCGGTAACCTCTTGACGCGCCTGAAGCATAGTTTCTTTTCCTCACTGTCTTTTCAAGTTGCGCCAACTGCCAATCCCTATTTTTTTCCTTTTTTTCCCCGCTCCGATCCCTGCCCAAAAGACTCTTTATTTCCATTTGAGTTTCCAACGGCAGCAGTCACAGCGTTTTCTCTCCCCTTTGGGATATTTTTCCTTACCTGTCGTAGTCCCATGGTGCCTTCTCTTCTGAGACTCTTCTGAGGGTCTGGAATCACCCCAATTCGACATCCACATTTGGTGAAGCTACAACACCCCTTTGGCCTTCGCTTCTCAACCCCACCCAGGCCGGGTCCCCAGACTGAACGCCAGAATCCCATGGGTTCTCTCTCCCCGTCAGAGCTGCACCGGAGTTCTTAACTCCGGCCGGGACTTGCAGTTCTGAGCTGATCGATCCCTCACAGCCCGGGACACCCCCTCTTCCCGAGGATAATTGCAGTCTCGCCAACTTTTCCTTTCAATTCGCGCCTTTCCATATGCGAGCACTTGAAGTAACCATTTATCTGAGTTTTTGAGTCCCTTAGTCGACAAACCCCTCTGCCAGCAAGAGACGTAGCGGCTACACCTGGACTCCCCAAACTTTTTCTTTCCCCCCGGCGCCCGTCCCCTTTGTTGGTCGGGATTCTGCTGGCTCCTTTCTCCTTCTCAAGTTTTCTTGACTTTTCACTAGTAAAGAGATCTTTCCGTTCCCCCTGGCGCACCCCCCCAGGCGGCCCCAGTTTTTTCTCCCCTCTTTCCCTTACACGGTTTGTTCCGGGTTCCGGCGAATCGAGTAGTCATCTTACGTCAGAAATCCTTTCCTCTAACCCAGTTCCGATGGTTGTTACCTTTCCTTTCCGTTTTAAGTTTGAACCTTTCTCCAACAGGAGCTACGCCAAAGAGCCGCCTCGCTCCCGTTACGGGGCGTCCCCCAGCCCCAGTTAAAAATCCCCCTAATGGATTTCCATTTCCTCGCCTCTTTCCTCGGTCGTTCTTTCGGAACGGGCCTTCCTCCGCGCCCTTGCGTCGGAGGTGTCCCCACCCCCCTTATGGTACCCTCCTGTTTTACAATTTGATCCTTGCGCCGTACCCCCCTCCCTTTTGAGAGAGCCAGAAAAATTTAGGGCGTCCTTGTCTCTCTTCCTGGATTTCACGGAGTGCTTTTTTCGCGATTTCCTCGGCCCGGTTTCTTTTCCGGCCCCCTACCTTTTTTGAGGTTTGGCGTCATCAAATACGAAACAAGGCCTCCTCAATACTACGATCTGCGTGCCCCACCTCCCCCACCCCCAGAGTTCCCGATAAAATCGGAAGTTCCCAGCGCGCGCCCGACTCCCCTCCCATGGACCAGCATCTCCTTCGTCACGGAAGAGACGGCGCAAATTTTCTCTCGGACACGCCCACGCCCGAATTGCGGGCCACCCAAATCTTTCAAAGACTTTGCTTGAAATTTGCACGGCGCGTTAGGAGTCACTTTTCCTCCGTAATCGAGCGTCTCACTCGTCCCTTCTGCGGGACTCTCGCTCAGGGTTCACCACTCTCCCCAGCGGGAGCTTTTCTCTTATTTCAAAGATTCCGACGCGACACCTTCCTCCTCCCCACTCGGCTAAAGTTAACCCCCCGCTTCTCGCGTCTGTTTCCCATTCCGTAACTATGTACCGTCCGTCCCGACGCGCAACTTTTCACCCCGAGAAAGCATACATATACCGGATCCCTTGTTACCTTTCTGCTTTGTGGGTGGTACTCGCTTACCAGCGAGAATGCCTTAACATCTGCTGGGCGAAGTTCCCCGCTCCCACGCGTCAAAGGACGAGTCGTCCCGCTCTGATCCCCTTTACTGCTGGGCAACCGGAGTAATAACCTACGCTTTCTAGCAATTAAGTGCCCTTTTCTTCTCAGCACATCATTTGTGGACCCGATAGGCGATCTTATGCTTCTCTCTTCTATCAGGTTGGTGCGAGAAGTCTATCTTGACGATCGATTCTAATATTCTTCCCCAAGGTAGGCTTCTCTATTTTCCCTTGTTCGGCAAGAACTCTCACAGGAGCGTGCTTATTACGACTTTCCCTCCCTAATTTAGGACCTAGTAACTTTTAAACCAGAGTTCCCTAGCTGGAAATTGACGCAACCATGAGTCCGGTCATTTTTCAGAGAGGAACCAACCCCCCAACCACTTCCCTCATTTCATGAATTCAGACTCCTCCTTTTGACTACTGAGGAGAGTTTCTTCACCGTTGAGCTTTTCTCTCTAGTCGGGAAGTTATCTTTAAGTATGGTGGCCGCTATGGCCTTTCACTCGGTTGCCCTTTCTCCCCTCTTGCGCTGAAGTGATGGTAGTAGTTCAATTAATCCTCTCTCCCCTAGTTGAGCGTTTTTCCACAGAATGATAGGAGAGTTCAACGCCTTTCTTTCCTCCCTTTTGGCATCTCATCTGATCCCCGGCCCCCATTTGGAAGAGGGCATCCCCAGCCCGCATTCGTTGACACACTATTTTTTTTTTCCCTCCACAGTATTTCGCTTCCTTTCTACCCGACGAATGGTGCGCAGGATTAGTGCGGTCGCTTCAATTTCCCTTCCTCCCCCTGGATAGCTTGCGCTTGTTTCCCGACCGCTATCGGGCATAAGGTTGGGAATGTGGCCCCCGCAAAAAGGTTTGTGCTTTTCTCCCGGCCATTTTTTTTATATTGGTCTGCAACCAAATCGTTGCCGGGCCAGCCGCGGGGAGTCCCCAGCGTCCCCATTCCCCCCCTATATGCAATACCTATAATCCCCCTTCTCCCCCCGGTTGGGACAATGTGCGCTGTTCTTTTAGCCCCTCTTTTTTTTTACTTCTCATCTATCCTTTTTAAAACAGTATTTCATTTTTTAATGAAGCCCTACTCCTCCCTTTGGTGGGAGTTAAGTGGTCCTCCCTCTTGACCAACTGTTCCAGTTTCCCTTGGCTGGACCCGCCCCGTCTTTTTCTTTGGCTTGCGCCAGCAATTCGATCTCTTCTCTTGGATGGTGCCGTAATTGCGATGGTTCAACTACTCGTCCCCAGCCCCCCTTTCGAACTGTTGTACCTCTTTCTTCACTCCCCTAAGAAGTGCTTCTTTAGGTGATTTCGGATGTAGATGTCCCGCAACTCCTTCCAGACAGCGCCTATTTTCTGCAGCCCCCGTACAACCCACATTTTGCTCCGGAACATCTTCCGTGGCCGACGACAATTATCGCAGATTTCTGCCCTTACGTTTTTTTCTTTTCCTTTTATTTTTCTAGTGATATAGACATGACCGACCCTAGTCCTACCCACCCAGGCTCTCGGCCGGTACCAACACAACACGTATGCTTCTTGAGGTACCCATTTCGAAGCCTCCTTATTGTTTGGGCAGCGTTTTTTTCTCCCCTGCCCATGGTTAATGGAAACTATGCCCCCGACAAGGTCCTCCATTTACCTCTCGTCATATTTTCAAGTCTCTGCCATTTCCCCTTTTCAATTTTCCTATCTTCTATTAGCTCGCTGTTTTCCCATGTTTTTCTTCTCCATCTCCCGGCCAGGGTACCCAAGGCGGACTTGCCTTCCTCTCACCCCGCCTCTTCTCAAAACTATGAGATGGCGTCTCTTTTCCCCTCTTAGGCGGTTTTGAAAGCGAGCCAGTTGATATTTTTGCGGTCTGACAACTCTCCCGCAGTGGCGTATGAATGGTCCCAGAACATCCCTTGATGTAGCCTCAGCCGTCAAAACCCTTGGTTCCCTACAGGTGACCTCCCCCCCCGGAATTGCGCGTCCGTATTCTTCTTTCCGGGCTTTGGGGGAAAGAAAAGTCACATTGCCCCTCGCCAAGTCTAGTATGTTGGATCGATAGCAGACCGACACCAGCTCTTAGGCGGTGAGTTAACTTGCTTGTCCCCAACGTCGGCTTACGTGATTACGCGACTGGTTTGGGCACATTTGTTTTTCCCCAGTTCACAATAAAATATTACAGGCGTTTTCCCTTGATCTCGTTAAATTTCTTTGGATCTGGGCAGGCGCTTCTTCCTACGTCTTTCAAAAACCAAAATTTCTTTATACACCAATTTTCCCGAGAGTCGCAGCTCCCACAGGAGGACTCGAACGCCATACCCTCGGGATCCCCTTCTTTCCACTTTGTAAACCCTTTATCTGAACACCGATTGCTTCTGCCATTTGATCCCCTACGGCTACCCTTTAGAAAAGGGTGACCCGCGAGGGACTTTTTTCCCATACGTATCACTCCATCGGACTGAGTCTACATACCAACCGCACAGACCTCTATATCCTCCGGACATTTTCAATTGGCGTTTGGTCTCGCACTTATTTCCGGATGTCATACGCTCTCAAAGCTGAAACGTGGCCCGGTTGAGGGGGTTTTTACTGTTGGGTCGCGCCACCACCATGGACGGTTCATCACAAACGCGCGTATGCGACCCCATTCTCTCTCAAATGTGAAAACTAGGGCCGGCACCCTTTTCCCATCTGGTTAACGGTATGCTTGTTGCGTCTCTCTGAAGGGCTGACTTTCTATTAATTTAGTCCGGAGGGCTCTGACCCCAAGTCCCCAAGAACTATCTCATCCTCCTAGGTTGTCGTTGAGATGACTTCCTACAGCCCTTTTTTCCCGAAATCCCTAGACGTAGCCCTTCCTATTATAGCTCACAAATAATACGCCCATTACTTCTACTTGGACGCGGCCGCCACCGATTTCAAAAAACTTTTGCGCCGCGATGTTTTTTTTAGTCCGAAGAGAGTGGGCGTCCATTGACCCCCACATACAACCCCTTCTTCTCTCCCCCTTACACGTTCCTTCTGGGATTCTCTATTATTAACGGACCCTCCGCAGTTGACCCCCACATCGCGATATGCTTCTCTGCTCCTGCCGACCACTTTTCCTCTTGTAAGAATCGCGAGGGTTGCAACTGCGACGAGTCAACTCGCGCGCACCGGTTCCCCCCCCTTGTTATCTGGGCGATCCAAATTGTTACGAAGAGTGTCTTCTCCACTCCCTTCATTTGCCAGTAATCGTTGTTATCGAGTGAGCCGGAGGGTACGTCGAGGCTCGAAGTCTTCTCTTTCGTTTGATTCTCATTTTCCCTGGGGGTTGCTTATACAGGGGGGTGTTCAGAGTAGCTATTGTGTGCCTGTACAGACGACGTTCACCCCGTTAGGGAAGTCGATCTGGACCCCTACTGTTCTAGAGGTGGTGGAAGTCCCTGCAGGTGATTGCGCCCTCAGCAGGTTTATTACCTCCGTCTTTGTCACTGTTCGCCCCCTTCACTACATAATCAGAGCTGTTCTCTCCTTCGCTGCAGTCACCTCTTCACTCCCTCCGCACTGGAAGCAAACCACCGGCCAGGCCCCTTCGAGGACGTTCCTTAATTCCTTTGGGTGATTTCATCCTTCCAATTTTTTGCCCTCCTTCTTCCCTGGGCACCTCGTTCACTAGGGTCGGCTCCCCTCTCAAGATCTATTTTTCCCTGCCCCTCACCTTCCCCACTTTTTTGCTGTTCTCCCGCCGTTCGTCCTGAGACCCGCCCTGAAGCTCAGAGTGCGCTAAAGGCTTTTGTCGGAAGATGGAGCAACGCACCGGCCCGGCATGTTCCCTTGCCGGTCTCTGAGAGAATCTAACCCGCCCTTCCCCTTAACTCGGCATACTCGAGTATCGGAAAAAACTTGACAGCGCGTTCTCCCCTCTGAATGCTGCCCCCCCCAGTACCACCTTTTCCCCCGTCCTCTAGGTTCCACCAGTTCCGCGAAACCAAAACGACCCCCGCCCCAGATCCCTGCTTTTACCAAGAACCTCCCAAACGTGGTGTTACTTGTACTTCCTCCCTCCCGCCTTTTCGGGGAATTTTGCTAGGGACATTCAAGGCTATTCCTACACCACTTTTGCCTAGGAGTCTTTGCCAATGCGGAGACCGTCCGCTTAAATTTCCGAGGGCACTTGAACATTTTTGTGTCCGAGCCCTCTTCTATTTATTACCCCCTTTGCTTTTCCTTCGCATCTCAGGCCGATCCTTTATCCCCTCTCCCGTAAAATATTTATGAAGTTCCGGAACGACGCGCTCCGTTCCCCGATTGTTGAACATTAGACAACCATGGCGACTCCCCAGCAATGGATCTACGCGGAATCTCCTGGGATCCAAGCCGGCAAAACCCAGTTTTGGACCTCATCTCCGTTCGAGGTTGCCCCTTCAAACAACCCCCACCCCCCCCCCCCCCCCACACACCCCCCCCCCACACCCCCCCCACACCCCAAAACACACCCCCACCCCCCCCCCCCCCCCCCCCCCCCAACCCCTGCTCTTTCTCCCCATAGCAACGTACAGCCAACCAGTGGTCGTATGCGATTAAAAACGTTACCTTTCTTTCTCCCTTTCTTCCCGCTTACCAGGATATCTCCTCTTTTTTCCCCCCAGCCGGGTTTGGCAAACCCCTTTTTCCCCCTTTTCTTCATTGCGATTCTCCAGGATTGCCTGAAAGGGACGTTCCTTTTGTGCTTATTCTCCCCTCTCTCTCCCTAGACCGGCGGCGATGTTTCTTCATTCCCCTCCCCCTGAACCTAAACTAACGCTGATCTTTTTCCGGCCCCAAACCAGGTTTCCAAATCCTGTCTTACCCTTCGCGCTCCCACCCAATCTTTTTCGCACGGGGAAAATGTCAGCAGCCCTAGCACGAATCGATTGATCCCCCAACAGTCGCGGGGGCCCCCTCCCCGCCTTTCTGGCAACCACCACACGATCTTTTGTCCCTGCATAATGCCTCTCGCGTAGTATTTGTATCATCTGTTCTCTCAAAAACGCCGTCCTATTCGTGCGGACTTCCTCTCACTTCTCTTTTACAGCGATCCGTGGAGGCCCCCTTTCACCCGCTTTCGACCCTCTCCATTCCGACGAATCGGCTTCCCCCCCCATCACCCCCCGTGAAGATTCCCCCGGCCCCTCCCCATCGATTTCCGCCCTCGCTCCTCACCGAGTTGCAAAACCGCGCCCCTCAAAGTCTTTCATGTTCGTGATGGCAATGAGTCGTTGTGTTTGGGCATCGTATTCGCGCGCAGACCTGACCCTCTCTTTTGTAACGAAGGACTCTCTGGCTGTTTTCAACCTTAGAGTTCCCCGCTCTCTCTGTCTTAGCTTAAAGGCGGTATCCATCCGGCGGGGGGCACTCACCCTGCTTTCTCCTCGAATCCTCCTTTGTCATAAAGTATGAGATAGGAATCTTATACTATTTGAATCATATGGTTGTTGTGGCTCATCCCCAGTCGCCGACTGTCTACTCGTTATTCCACCCCCCCATCCTTAGCTGCATTGTTTAGCCCAGGAAGCAATTATGCCCGAGACGGATTACCGCTAGTGCTTCAATCGGCTCGGCTCGCTCTTTTCCTTTCCCCGGGGAGCGGATGGGCCAATTCTTGACCCCTCCCTTTTCTTAGGAGGTTCATTTGGAAGTCTCTCCCCGATCCACAAACCTCTTTTCCTCCTCCCCCGATCTTTTGATTGTATTGGTCCGCGGTTTGCTCCCCTCGCTTTCTTCTTCTCTCTTCTGGGCCTGGACCGTAGAATAGGAAGCGGGTTCGTTGCCGGTCGCTCCTGCGCTTACAGTGTCGCTTGTCTGACGTTGAACCAAAATACCTTTTCAATTTTCTATCGAGGGCGACCACGCCTGTGATCGGAGTTCGCCTAGGAGTCCCGTTTTTCCCCTCAACTCTAGGCTGACCCGGCTTCAATTTTTCTCCGAGGGCATTGAATCACAGTCGATCAAAATATTATTTTTTTTCCCGTTTTCTTTGCGTCTTGGAAGTTTCTCTCTAAATGGTGAGAATGGCCTTCCTTCGGGCATTTCCACTAACATGATGGTATGCCTGCGCTGGTGTTTCCGTGTTGTGGTTGGGTTAAACGAAATTTATCGGTCCAGACCAAATGGTGGGAATTCGCTCAAACCTAATCCCCTCCGCCAAGGTGCTGAGAGTCGCGGCCTTTTGGATGGATCTCACCAACCCAATCGTCCCGTTGTGAGGGGATCCCGCAATAGCTACCACCTTTCCCCCTCTCTTTCCTTGCTATATCTCAATTATCCACAACGGTTTGAAATTTGGTTTTTCTTGCTCCGACAGGGTTGTGTAGGAGCCTATATCCTGTCTTACACTTACGTAAATTTGTGCGTTTTTTTTTCTACGCGAAATACGACTCACGGGCTGCTTCGGAACCTCCACAAAACATTGTTCTCACAGCTTTGTGAACGGCAACACGACGCCGTGATTCCCTCCACTTCATTGATTGATTAACCGGCTTGCCGTCCCCCCTTGCCCCAGAGACCTACTTGATGGTCTTCACGCCGCTTTCGCACTATCGCCTGGATCTTTTTCTTCCTCGATGGTCTATGCACGTACTTCTTTTCAAGCCCGGAACGAGTTGCTCCGTGCGTTTTCTTTCGTGCTTCTCTATTCTGACTCCACTCCACAGCGTCAGAAAGAAGGTCTCGCCCTCTTAGAAAAAAATCTTGGCTCCCCGGTGGTGTCCTGACCTTCTCTTCCCTTGCAGCTTCTAATCCCCATTCCCCCGGGGTATATATAGATTTATAGGTAGCATGCCGAGACAAGCACCACCCCTTGACGTCGCTCGTGTCACCTCTAACACCACAAGTGATTTTTTAGCGCCGCCCAGTCTCTGGGGTTTTTCCGCTTTCCCTTTTCCCTGTTCCCATGAGACCAAGTTTGGTCTCCTATTTTTAAGTGCTCGTCCTATTTACATTCGCTGCAGGTTCAAGTTTGTACTTTATATTCTATAGCTTTTTTTCCCTTTGGTGGGGTTTTCCCCCCCCACAGACTCCAGGGCCAAGGTCATCGGTCCGGGCGTTTCGTGCGTCCCTAACCCGCCCTTTCTCCCGACCACCTTCTCAAATTCTTTCTTTCCCTTCCCGTAGGGTGTCGGTCCCGGTCATTCCCCACTTTTTTTCTTTTTCGGCTTATGAGTATAGAAACTCTTGGATTAGATTGTCTCCCCTAAAATTCTGAAACGACCCTACTCCCTCCCCTGTCCAACCCTGGACCTGCCCGGTTATACCTAACACACGGAACTACGTCACGCTGCTTATTTGTTCCGGTGGGTGTGAAAATTTTTTGACAAGCTCTTGTCCCTGCCGGCCGCTCTCCCTCTCTTCCCCCAGCTCTTCGCTGTCGTTGTGCATTTTTCCAGAACAATTGACAAAAGAGGCTCCTGCTGCTTACGGGCGAACGAGAGACTCCCAACTAACCGCATCCCAGGCGTTTTTAGTTAAGCAACCCTGTCCCTTTCGTGTAGCCAAGGACATCTTCCTTATATCCGATTCTTTAAACCAAATTTCTCCTTCTGTCCATTTTTTTTTGACGTAGATCCCCCTCCCTCTCCCCCGTCCGCCGACCGCCCCCCCGGCTAATTGATGAAACCCGCAGCTCCGGTAAACATTACGTGGGAGAGGCACCCAGGATGCGGACCCGCCCCGCTCCCCGTGCCGCGTCCGAGCGGAGGGCTTACCCTACCTTCTTACACAAAAGGCGTCTGCGGACCCTTACCACGTTCTCTCTCCTTTCTCGGACGTCTTTCACTGTTCTGTTTTTTCCGGCGGTTGTACTTTTGAAGTCCCCATTTCTCCCCAGGCCGGAAACCCTTGTCACCGCCTATGCTTGGCGGGTTCCCTTTTCTCTCCCCCCTTACGCTCAGCCAGATGTTTCGCAACATCGCGGCGCAACAATTGTTTTAAATCCTGTTTCTTCGCCCCTTCTTCTCTTTCCCCCGGTAGTTATGTCTCCAGTACTCTCGAGGGCTTACGTTATGTTTCGTGAAAAAGAGTCGGAACAAATCACTTCCCATTCTCCACCTCCGTTTTTTTTTTGTTCTTCCCGATAGCTGGCTTTGTTCAGAGCCCTTTTCCGAAATTTTAGTTCACGCCCTTCCTAGGCATCCAATCTAGACCCAAGGTAATTGACGTCCACCCGCTTTCCCCTTGCTGGCCGCTTTTTTCTCTCGAACGCTTTCCTTTTCTTTAGAAGTCTTGGGTGCTCCCCCCCAAACCCGAAAACGGAGCCGCCCTACCAGTACAGGTTTACGTTCCCGGGCAGCAATTCATCCCGCTACCCTTCAGGACAACCTCCATTAACTCTAAAGGAGATGAGCAGCGTTTCCGCTTTTAACGTGCTTTGTCGAAATATCGGGCGTGTTTGACACTTCAATATTTCCCTGCTCGCAACCGGCTCAATTGTATGCTGGAGATTACCTTCCTTGCAGCATTTTTCCGCGGAGGTGCCATTACTACTTGCTCCTTGTGGGTGCGGTTCTATGAGAGGAGCTGAGGTCCCACTTTTTGGATCGTCAATTTTTGGTGTGACAGTTTCTGAGTTCAGGAGATGTCCTGATACGACGTTGTTTGAACCTCTAGGAAACACATTTATATCTGTTAGTGGGGAATTAATTGCGGAGCCAGCAGCGAAGGTACGCCGATTGCCCGAACTGCACCCTTCATCCGATCTCTTTTACTTCTTGATTCGCGTAATAATTAACCCAATTGCCAATGTTTACCTTTTCCCAAAAGGAATTCGGCATCGTGTCGTAGAAATTTTCTTCCCCTAGGCAATGTTTTTCTTGCCCTTAGGTTAGTAGAAGAGAAATAGTTACCATGAATGTCTTGTTCAACTTCTAATTACGACGGTCGAGGTGATATTCCATTTTTTTACCACCCAATCACTTTTTCTGTATGGGTCATCCAAATACATGATTCCAGCTCCCCCGCCTAACATAGTTTCTTGGACATTCGTTTTCCTTACTTGACTTCCCTTCTCCCCCTCACCCCTTATTGCATCCTTTGATTGGAGAATCCGACCCCCCACAGAATTTGGACACGCTCCCCTTCCACCCCTCCTTCATCGAAACTTGACCATGGCCCTCTTCAATGACGAGTCCGAACACATCACATGTCAGTTGCCCGTCCGTTTGCCCGGCTCCACCAACAGTTGCCCGACTGATTTCCCGTCGCGTGTTAGACAAAGTACACATCCCCCACCCCCAAATGGCTACCTTCCTCGCCCCTTCGTTGTTCTTTAAGCTCGGGAATGTCTCACATCCTCATCATACCCCTTCCCCTCTCTCGACCTCCTGCCTTCGAAATCACGATGCCTAAAGATGGGCGCGGGAGGCCCAGTTTCCCTCTTACGATGGAGAGATAGCGCATTTCTACCTTGTTCAGTTTCCCCTCATCCGAGACAGCGAATAAATCGCCACTCGTTTTTCCCTTTTCTGACCCAGTTCCGGAAAGATCCTTAATTTTCCCAGCAAACCGTCTTACTACCAAGACAGTGCGATTCTCGAGTTCACCGGTATTCAACGTTTTTTTCCCTCACATACTGGAGTTTCCCATCCATAGAAGATTCGACGTTTATTCCGCTTTCTTACGAGAAAGTAAGAACCGACAAGTTTTCGGTCGGTCGGTCTACCACCCCGCAACTGGCCCTCAGTTTTAAGATAGAGATCTGCGCTAAACGCACGGGGCGATTTTTACGACAGTCCGACAGCACATTGTTTGCTCCTTTTTCGTAGATGGAGTATTTCAGTTCCTTGTTTTTCTCTTTTCCCATGCTCTTCTTCCCTGCAAGAAGGAGAAGATTTTCTAGGAAATCAATCCGAAACTGCAGGAACTCCTCACCATCCTGATTCTTTTTTGCGATTCACCACTTCCGATAAACCCCCCGTCTTTTTTTACCCCCAGCGAGTCAGACGCTACCATTGTTAGAACCTGGCAAATGCCAGTCCCCGCTCAAGACTAGCCGGCTCCCGTGCTTTCGCCTCCACCTCAACTCTGGCCCCCCCACAACCTCTATATTTTTCTTGGATAAGCCGACTCGCGTCTCACATGGAAGAAGTCAATCGCTCTGATCTCACCCAACGATCCCTGCGTTACTACCTCTAAGTTCCCACACGCCTCCAGCCTCGTTCAATTTTCCCCCTCCCCGACCCTCTAATTCATGAAAATAAAGTTCACCCCCCGACCCCGCCCACGCTTCCTGTCGAACCTTCTCCCCCTCGCAGTCAAATCTTCTTCAACCCAAGCTAAGCCCCCTATTTTAAAAGGTATGCGTCGGACGAGTTCTTGGGGGGTACCCTCCTGCCTACCTTCCCCGCCTAATTTCTCACGCAGTGCCCCGCTCCGCTGAAAGCTGTCTTGGACGAGTCGTCTCCTTCTCACTGTATTGCACTGTAGCTGGTCCTAATCCCGCTGATGTCAATTCTGTTTAAAAAATGCGCCCCCCAGACTCAATGTGGACCCGATTATTCGCTCCTGCTCTCCATCACTCTCTTCCTCCTCCCTAAGTTTAGAGATTTTCAGCATGTATAGAATAATCGTACTTACACCAAGGGATGGCTCGTAGAGTAGTTTGCTAAACTTTTACTTTCTACCCTGGGAGGGATTTTACATCCCCCCCCTTTTCCAACCATTATATTCTCTCGCTTTTTCTTTTTTTGAACCATCTTTCATACGCGATTTTTGCATTAAAGAATATTAGGCGTTTCTCGAACTTGCACCCCCCCCCCCCCCACACAATCCTATTCCGACGCCACACTGGCTTTCTCGTGCCGCAGACGCTTTGCGCCCCGTGCTTCCTTTCACTTTACGGAATGCTGTGCCCCGAGCCATGTGGGAACTTTCCCTTGGTTGAAACTGGTAACGATTGCGCTACTTTATTATTTTCTCATAGTTGATTTCAAGAAAATTCTGCATCGTTGGGAAACGTGCGGAGATTCCGTTCAGCCCCTGAGGGAATGTTTCTTTTCCTCCTAGTTATTTCGTAATTTGAGTCCTCGACTATCAATCTCGCACATGTATTTGCCAAACTATATTCGGGTTGAAAGAACGTAGTTCTGCGTGGGCGCGACCCTGTCTTCGAATTCGGAGCGTTCCTATGCAGTGTCATTCTGAACAGGGGTACTCTCTCTGTCGTAGTGTACAGCCGATTTTTTCTGGGCATAAATTTTGTTGTCATGTTTTTTTTTCCTCCCCCCGATGCTCCTCGCTCCATTATTGTTCTGCCCCCACCAAAATAGTCTCCGTCTTGCGTTGAAGCCGATGAGGCTTTGCCACAATTCCCCCCCCCTTCTTGAAATTCCATCTAATAGTCCAACCGCCCCCCTCATTGTCTGTTCCCCCGTTTTTTTAAGGCGCCATATATAAGTCGAAACTTTGTCACAATTTGCGGGTTTTTCTTGTGGTTTTCAGCCGGACTAAGACGAACTTGCGCGGCTTTTTCGTTTCTAGTGTTCTCAAGCTGCAACCGTTCTATCTCTTCCCTCTCTTTGACAGCACCTGTTTTCCGTTTTTCAGTAATGACTCCCCCCGTCGTCCCGTTGTTTAGCTCTTTGCGTGTTTCACCCTTCATCGCCAGTTAAGCGCGTCGTCCGAAACTTTCGCCCATTTTCCTTTAACTAAGAATGAGGACTTTTTTGATGGTTTCTGATTCGTCTTGCTCGACGCCGCCCCGTCAAAAGCGCCGTGTCCGGCAGCAAGACGACACCCTGCCTCCGTCCCCTGCCTGACGGCAGCTGCCCTATCGCCGCCTTTGCGTACGCCGAGTGAAACGGGGTTGCAATGATTCTTTTCAGTAATTTAGACCTGACCCTCTCAAGTCAAGAAACCGGGATTCGTGGGACCGGCCAATAACACCACGTTATTTTAGTGTTAACTTTTTTTATCCAGAACGATCTGGGGGGGCTGGTTTTTACTCCTAAATCGCGGGCAAATTACTACCTTGGCCTTGGTTCCCCTTTTTAGTTTTCTCATTTAAATTCGCGCAAGGTTAAGTTACATTTTACGATTAACTTATTTCAGAGACTTAGCGGTGTTCTGTTTTTTATTCTCCACTCTACTTCCTTTACAACGTAAGGGGCCTAGTTTTGCTCCGGTTTTCCCAGGAATCACCCCCGCCTTCTCTCCTTTCCCCCCAACTTCTGACTATCTCGGGCCGGAGATGGAAAGTTTTGGTTTGATCCTCCTGCACAATGATTTGCGGGGACTCGCCAACCCTCTTTCTATTCTCATCCCCCCTCCCCCTTTCACGATGTCCGTTCGACTACGCCTGAAAACTTCCCCTTTGCCGGGATGGAATAATCAACACCCTCCCTTGTCCGCTGACACCTCCTGTGGGGGTCCGGACACAAACTTGCCTCTTATGCGGGGCCGCTCAGACCCAGCTCGGTTGACGCTGGTAGGTATGACTGACAAAAGACCTCTTATCCCTGATGAGGACGTTTGGTGTACCCCCGGACTTTTCCCCCCCCCCCTCTTCCCTTTCGTGTTTCCAGATCGGAATCGCAACTGGCCCCGGCAGGGAAAGGAAACCCCCCTCGTCAAGGAGCGTGTTTTATGTCCTGTCCCCCCCACCAAATCCTGCACACAAATTTTCCCCCTTTGATGCTCCCCGACCCTCCCCCGCGTCCCCCGATTGGGACCACTCAAGCGTAATGGGAACCTTCCCTTTTGCTTGCAACCCAACCTCAGCATGCCGTTACACATTTGTCCCCTCGCCCCTCTCCATCTCCGGTTGCTAGCGTTCGTGACCTGTCCTCACCCCGTCTTCGCTGTCGACCACGTGAGACAAAGTATCGCCACGCCACTAACCTCAATGTTCTCGGTCATTTGACCGGTTTCCGGTAGTCATACCCTCCCAAAGGTTTCCCTGATGAAAAGTGGCTTAGCGTTCGCCGTTTCATGGTGGAGAAGACCCCCCCAATTGGGTATGGCCACCTCTCTTCTTTTCCCCACCCTCTCTGCCTCACCCATTTGGGAAATAGTGTCCCTAGTAAATGAAGTGGGTAAACTTTTTAGTATTTGAGAGAACCTGTTGGTTTCTTCTCTCACTTTTGCCAAGTTTCCCTTTTTTGACCAACGAACAGCGAATCTCTTGTTCCCCCCGTTTTTTTTGTTTGAGAGAGCTATCTTCCCTTCTATTTGCTACATTTCCCGTAAGTGCTGCCCCCCCAGTTCGAGCCAATCCTACCCGTGACCCTACGCAGAAGGGGAAGCAAACACTTACCAACACCCTTTTGAGAGAGCTGTTTCGAGAAGAAGACCCGCCTTTGTGCTGCACGTTTTCGCTGCCCCCCCCCCCAGTAACCCCACCAAACACCCCCCCGGGAAGCATAATTACCCCGTTCATTTATTCTTGACTGATATTAATACGGAATAAGGCATCCGGTTCACAAACTTCCCTGAAATTTGATGGCTCTCTCTGTGTCCTAGTTGGGGTCGCCATCGCGTGTGTTCCTACTGAATTATGTCCCTCGACCCCTTGCTCCCCTGAGGAGCGGGGTTCTCTGCAAATGTTGGGAAGGGTTCTCACCGTGGCCGTAAGCGTCGGTTCAACTTAAGTCAGAGCAGGCGGGGTTGTTGCTCTTGTGACATTTGCTCTCTAGTTTCCATTTTTTGGGGAAGAGAACTCTTGTTTCAGAATTCTTCTATTAAGGATGTGAAGGTAACTCCCGGGACATTCTTCTTTCAAACTCGCTCGTTAGTGCGGGAATAGTGTATGGCCACCCCTTCGAGTGAAAGGCAGAATCCTTTGAATCCTCGTTTTCCATTTGCCAAAAGGAGCAACTCATCCGTTTGGGACGCGGCTTGTGGAGGACAGAAGACTGTATGGCAGTTTACCCCACCTGAACAGAACCTGCAGCGTGAAGAGAAGTAGGGGGGGGAGGTAGACGGGAGGAAAATGGGGGGACGAGGAGTAGAAGGCCTGACGGGCACCAACCAAAACCCCACCAAAACAACCCGCCACACCCCCACCATAAATAACCCACCCACCCCACCCACCCCCCCCCCCCCCCCCCCCCCCTATGTTGGCTCCCCCCCTACCTTACACTCTTGTTCTCGGGCTAATTCGCGCCCCCCCCAAATTTTTGCATCGTCCCCCCTCCTTCCCTCAGCTCCGGCCGACTCCTAAGTTTTGTGTTCGCAGCGCCCGTGTTGAAGGTATCTGCACCTGGCTAAGCCCCTCCTGACCTTGCCCCTTCTTGAGCGGTATCTAATCCCGCAAGGGAACCTTACCTGGCTACTAGATTATTCGCAACTTCCATTTCCTTTTCTCCCGTCCCCCCCCCCTGGACCCGAATGCCCAATATGATTTACAAACTTGACATCGATTCCCCCTTCCCTTTCATTTGAAAAAACGCTTCCCACCATCTCGGTCCGTTTCACCGGTACACATCCCCCCCCCAGTGTTTTTGAACTCCGCGTCCCAGTCAAGTGGTTGTCGGACTTTTCTTTCTCTGTCTCTATTCTATCATTACCCCTTTGACACGTATAGCCAGCTTGAAGTCGTTAATGTTTCCGATTTCCCGATTTTTACGGGACCCCGAAGTTATAAGCTTCCCGCCCCCCTCCTTTCGCCTTTCTGACTGTGCGGAACGAGACTCCGAACCCCCCCCCCTATTTTTCACTTTCCTTGCCCCCCTTCTTTCCCTTTCATGACCTTTTGATTGACGCGTTCCCCTTCTATTCAGCTTGAACATCAGCACACTCGGCGTAGACCCAGAGGATCTGGGGCAAGGACGGGTCCTCATTCTATCACCCCCCCCTATGTTTTTCCATCTCGCCGCCTTCGACTATTGAACGTATGAAATAGCCACTTCGGAAGACGACAGGAGTAGTTCGATTTCTCTTTCGTCTTACCCCCACCGCCTCCTCCCCTTTTTCAGCTAAACGATATCCTCCGAATCCCCAGGAAGTGGAGAGCCCCTTTTCCAAAATTCCCCCTGGGTGGATCTGCACTTATTAAAGAGTGCTGTGTGTCTCCCGGCGGATTTTCTCCTTAAGCCGGCGACTTCTTGGGGGTACCCAATTCCCCTTGCATCTACTTGCAGATTGTTTGATCCCACAATTCCCCACAGTTGGTTGTCCCTCTCCCCTCGGCTTTCGTCGCGATCCATACATATTTTGTCTAATGGAACGCATAGCCCGGACGACTCGTCGTTAACCCGTTCATCGCGCCACTTTGCCCCGCCACCCCCCCCCCTGAATTGCAAACCCCATCTCTCTTCCAGACTTGCCCGCGCTGGAACCTTTGAGGTGACCATTCCTCTTTCTACAATCGGTCTCCTTCTGGCGGCCTCTCCTCTCAGGTCCCACCATCGATTACCCGCATTTAGCTCTGTCAATTTCCCCGAACCGACCCCGTCGCTTTTCCCGTAACATTTCAAACCCCGTTTCCGAGTAGACCCTTCCCTAAGATCAAAGTAAGACCATCGCGCATGCCACCCCGAGCCTCCATCCCCATCCCAGATGATTAGTCATAGAGGTTTTGTTTGGGAATCGATTTCTCGCTCTGCCTCCCGCCACTCGATTTCCCACCTAAGTTGACCGCTGCCTTGCTTCCACACGAGAGAATTTTTGATCCTTGTATTACCAAAGGAGTCACCAATCCCGCTCAGGAGAAGCACCCTTTTGGATACATGCTTCTTCGAATCCCTCTGACACGAGGATGCGATCGGCTTTTTATATAAGTCCTCTCCTCGTGTTTTTGTTGAGAGATTGGGGTCTCAGCATTCGCTATCACTAGCATTACCCCAAGTTTAACCGGCCTTCTGAGGGATGTCATTTTTCTCCCCCATGTATCCCCCTGCTCGTCCCCTCCTTCTTGGATTTATTAAACTACCCGATAACAAAGGATAATTATCTTGCTCTTTCGTTTGCCCCGCGTTTCGCCTGGTTTTCAACTTCTTAGTTGAATAAGATGTTACTTCCCCCCCTTTGCGAGAGAAGTCTGCCCACAACATACCGCCCGCCCGACTCAAAAGGTGACATGATGCGGCTCTGTTTGGAAGAGTGTGTTTTCGAGCGGGCTTCCTGTCTCTTTTACGGTCCTGGAGGTCCTCTCATGTGTGGGATTCCTTATTGCGGGAATGTCGCGAATCCTTTTTAACTGTCCAATCCTCTCCTGTTTTGACTTCTTGGACCTGCCCTTCGTAGCGTACGCCCTAATGGTGACTATTGACTCTTTTTCGGACTTCACAGGCTTAATTTTGCGCCTTCTCTTGTTCCTATACAAGGGATTTTCATATATGTTCAAGACCATCTTTTAAGTGGCTTGGGCGGACATGGCGCGTTAGATTTATTCCGCATTTTCCTGCCCCCCATTCGACTTTACCCGCGAGAGCGGTTTTTTGTGGTAACCGCCGATTTATCGGGTCCTCCCTTTTTTGGCTAGCCTAAACCCTCTTTGCGGCAGGGATTCTCTTTTCGTTTGCTTGACTGCCAAACCCCATTTCTTCCGAGACTCCCTCCTCCCGGTCTCCCACTTCCCCCCCCCCCCCCCCCTTAGTGTTTCCCCATGAAATAATAGTAAAGGAGACACCGTTTCGTGATGCAATGTACTTTTCTCCTCGCGGGCTTGGTAAGTCGCATGGCTATAAGTATAAAAGGATGTCCACTTTTTTTGGCTGATCGCTGCGCAATTTTTTTTCTTGGGTGGATATGCTAAATTCTCCTTCCCGACCAGTGGAGCTGCCCTTTTGACCTCCCCAATTTTTTCCCCTGCCTGCCCCACTGCCTCGATTCTCTGCTGTTGTTTTTAAAGAAGCTGTTTTCGGCTCAACTTAAGTTCCTCCCTGCGTCGTTTTCTGACTGTTCCTCAAGCTTCACTCCCTTCACGTTTAGTGATTATGGCCGCTGCCTCGATTTCGCCCCCCCCGCACTCCCCCCTCAGATTCTGATCTCGCCCAGCGTAAGAACAAACCTTTCTTGGCCTCCGGCCCCGCCTGACGTAGGGACCCCTTCTCCTCCCTTCTTCTGGTTCCGGCCCAAGTTTGTAATGCCCCTAGATTTAAGTCCATGTCCCCTCTTGTCCCGACAAAACAGTTCCGGTCTTCCCTATAACACAAACTTATTTGAGCAGTGGTTTTTCTGCTCCTCCAGGCCGTGGGATGGGACCCTTTTTTTTATCGCCTCCGTTTGCAATCTGCGACCCTTGTCCCTTTCGGGGTAAAGCTGTGTCAAGCCTGAACGGCGTCCCCCAGGTCCTTTTTCCCCCTTTCGACTCCTTATAGCCGCTTTTTCGGTTGGTTCGGCTCTTCCCTTGCCGGGAACACTTTCGTTCCTTTTGCGTTTAGCCTCTTCAAAGATTTTCCCGCGTGCCCCAACATCGTGGATTGGCACGACGTCTTTCGGATGCCCTTCACTTCCCTGTTTTTTTCTGAGTGGCCTGAGTCGACCCTGTGTCGTTTCCCGCTTCCCCACTACCCTCATGACCGAGGGTCGACTCGTCTAAGGAACCCCCTTTCCTACGCCCGGGATGTGAATTTTTTCACCCCCCCCCTCCCTTTTCGCTTTTCCTTCTTTCTGGTGTTGTCCCCGTCACATTGCAATTAGCGTTTCGGATCCTCAATTCCTCTGAACGATGGGTGATTCGTTCCTTGTCCCCCCAACAGACGGCGTCGTGGAGACCGTCGTGGCTTGCTCGTTAACGCACTGCCTTACCCACTAATCACTGCGCTATTTCCGTAAGTCCCGGAAAACACCTCGTCCCCGGTAAAGGACCGGCCGGATCTCCTGTTCCCCCCCACCACAAATTATCTCCAACAATTGGGAACCTAGAGCATTTATATCGCGCCTAGTGACCGCACCGCAGGTTATTAAGATTTAAAACTCCCTCCGACACATTTCTGGGGTATACTTGAAGGACAATTTTGTCCCACCAGCCCTACCCCTCAAGGCGGTTCTCCCTCTCCCGCTTTCACCCATATTTAAGCAACGGTACCAGCTCGATCAAAGCCTCTTACACCTCTAAGAATACTGGCGATTTTCCCCTGTCCGTTTTTTTTTTTTGCCGATCCTGGGTATTAATTCGCTCCAGCTTCTTCGGCTTGAAGCTTCGCTTGGTTTTCTTCACCTGGTGGGTCGGCTCTCCGGCCCACAATTGTCTGCTCGCAACCAGCGGTAAAGTGGTGATTTTGGGCCGCGTCCCCTTCTGAGTATGGTAACCGGTATTCCTTTTCTCTTCAAGGGCTAACTCGTTCCTCTGTGAAAAAAGAAATCCCCCTCTCGGTTGAAGACTCCGTTTTTTTTTTGTCTAGAGATGCGTGGCCTTTTTTTTTTTTTCCCATCTCTCTTCCCCCGTTCTTAAAACAAGTACTTCGAGAAATTGGCAAAATCCTATCAAGGGACGAGGAAAAACCCCTTTCCCCCCACCCCATTTGTTCGCGCTGGTTTTCTTTCGAGCGGCTCTTCTTTCCTTCTCTCTGGTGAGTACAGCAAAAACCCACCCCCCTTATAAGATAAGCAACCTGTTCGTAAGGGTATTGCGCTATTCTTTTTCCACCCAGCCCCGGCCAGCGGCCCCCAGGCCTTGAAATCGTAAGGATATGCCGCCTCTGTTCCCCTAGTAAAATTGTAAGTTCTACTTCTAGTTAGGCCTACTACGTTCGAAATCCCATAGACACAGGTTTTTGGCTCTTGCCCGGATTCTTGCAGTTCGGACGTTTTTTTGAAATGTTTACAGCAGATTTCTCGAAGGCTCGGAGGCGGCCGTCGCGGCGAGTTTTTGAGTCGTGATAGAGTCCCCATGGGTTTTTGGCCCATTGGGTTACCTTCTGCAAGGAAGATGTGCCTTTTTACAGACTTCCTTGCAATTGGACCTCGATTCTTTTTTTTCCCCCGCCTTCGAGGTTCGTGGGGATATCCGTTCTTTACCCTTTTTCGGGAAGTCCCCAATGGTATCCGCAGTATTTCAGAAAATCCAGCATCCCGATTTTCCTCTTTGCTTGAGTCGCCCCCGCATACTCTCCTTGAACGTGATTTCCCCGCCACAGAACCTGAAGAGTGCTCCCTTCCTTTTGTTTGCTTTCCCCTGTAGTAGGCCATGGTTTTTCCCTCTCTTCGCGACCGTTAATAGGAGTCTTTCCACTCTCCCAACTGAATGGTCGAGGTGATCATACAGCAAAATTTTCCCAACTTTGCTTTTTACACCGTCAATGGAAGGATGTTCCTAAGCTCCATTTTTTCCCTCCGCGAAGAGGTTTCATTTGTCGGGGACTTCCCCCTTCCCCATGTTTTCAAGTGACCTGTCCTTTTTAAGGGAGCTTGATGAGAATTCCCCTTCGCATTTTCACTTTATAACACAATGATACTACCATCCGCCTTTTTCTCTAATCGCCCCCTTTTAACATATGAAAGATAATTGAAACCCCCCCCCCCCTTTTATACCACTTGTCGATTTTATTTCCCGGCGCGAACAGTCTCCCGAAAAACTAGAAGGTCCGGCTAAAATTCAACTAAAAACTTGGTCTTCGTCCGAGCACTCCCTGTTTGTCGGGACTGTATCGATATCTACCGACGAATTCCAACCCTTTCCCATAGTGAGGCACTCCTTTTGGGGCCTTGGCCCTCTAATGTCCTAGGAATTTACGATGGCTCTTGATGACCCTTCCATATTACAGGAGAGGAAATATTTTTTGACTTCTTTTGACAGAGACAGTCAAGTTCCCTTTTCTCACCCCCCGTCCCCTTAACTGAGTTTTTGCAAGATGTTCCACCCCCCCCCCCCCTTTCCGCTCACTGCACTCCGCTTCGATAAAGTTGACAGACGCACCCCACTTCGTGCGTACTAACCAGCCCTTAGTCTTTCCATACGGGAGCCACGCCCGTGTAACTCCACATCCAGTTGCGTCCCCAACCGTTCAGTTTGCCCCAGGAGTATTCCCAAGTCCCCTTCCCACGCAGGTGCGTCGGTCGAGTATTCCCCACCAAAGTACAACTGGACCGCCGGGTTTTCAGATTTTACAGGAATCTTCCCTCCCCTCCCCACCAAGGATCTCAAAAGACCCCCCAACCCACAGGTTGATAATTGCCCCTTATCTGGTTAGATAGGTGTTAATTGTGGGCGGCTATCAGCGCGGCCTTTTCCAGGAACGACAGTCTTACGATGGCTTTTCGGAATCCCCATCCTACCCCTCCCCCAACTCTCGATATTTTTTGCTTCCCCATCCCCCCCCCAGTGGTATAACCCCCCTTCCTACCCGTTCGAGCGTCATTACCAAGTTCTTCAGCTTTCGCTCTTACAGACTGCGCACAGGTTTCTCTATGTTGACCCTCCCGAAGTTGGCAAACACAATCCTTTGACTCCTTTCTTCATGTCTCCTCCGGCTCAATCAGGTCCCTCCGATCTTCATGAACGAGGCCCCGTTCCTTCCCCTCAGGCGTTCCCCCCATCGCAGATTACCCATGTGAGGTATTTTTTCCCCCCCCCCCCCCCCACTTTCCCTTATGCAGACCAAAGACACTTCTTTCACCTCTTCTACAATACCTACCTCATTTCCGCGGCACGCACGGACTAAATATGTCAGTACGCCCGTTTCTCTGTTTATGCACAGCCTACGATATATAAATTGACAGCCTCTACATGTTCATTTGTGTGGGTGCATCGTCCCTCCCTCCATCAAATGCCCGCCCCTATCGGAGGGAACAAGTTCCCCTTCCGCTGCCCCGCGGTTTCCCGGCGAGCTTTCTTTCCTTCTCCTTTTCTTGCCCCTGTTTCCAATACTCCGTCGATGTTCTCCATTTTGGTGCCGAACCGATCTCCCGAAAGTCACTTTTTTTATCTCTAGGTCTTGTTGCTT
>Ga0179593_1549624_pt1 | contig 34317 bp, 52 predicted proteins | sample CZODoug2_1_08_16_FD_185931 | JGI IMG/M metagenome (GOLD analysis project Ga0179593, IMG submission 185931) | Vadose zone soil fungal communities from Angelo Coast Range Reserve, California, USA - CZODoug2_1_08_16fungal (PacBio error correction) | ecosystem: Environmental > Terrestrial > Soil >... | reverse complement strand
CTTTTCTTCGAACCACATCGAGGAGAGTCCCCGCTCCATTTTTCTTTTTTTCGTTCAAAAAGGCAGGCAGCTCCCATTTTTTTCCTCGGGCGACCGCCGTTGAAGTACTCTCCGCCCTTCTCCTCTTTTTATCTCTATTTCGAAGCTCTGCATTCTTCTCTTTCCTCCCAAAAAAAGAAGATAAGAACCCCGATTTTTTCATATGGGCTGTGGAGATTGTTTCCCACTTCCTTTTTTTTTTCCCTCAGCTGAACCCTTCAGTCCTCTCCCTTCTCCCTTTTCCTTCTCCCCCTCGCCCGAGTCGAAAGAATCATCGATGCTTTTTTTTTCCCGCCCACGACTCGGGTGGGCTGGCCGGGTGGATCAGTACTTTTTTTTTCTTCTCTTTTTCCTCCTCTTTGTTGTTTTCGTATCTCTTGCTTTCCCCTTTCCCCGGAAAGAAAAAAAAGAGAAGTAGTGGCTGTTAGGCAGAAGTAAGAGATGAGGTCTTCGTCTTCTCTTCTTTTTTTTCTTCTGCGGCCTTCCGCCCTCGTTCAAAGTCGAGGTCTTTTTTTTTTTCCCCACACATCGCCACAGCCCATAGGTGATCCTCCCCCCCTTCTTTACCGCTTGGACTCCTTTGTTCGGATTCATTTTTTTTTTTTTTCTCCTTATCGATGAGAAGGAGACTTGGCCTTTTTCTTCGGAGCGGCGGGGGACTTAAACGGCCTTTTTTTTTTCCGTCCAGCGGCCATCTGGTCTCGGAGTTGGACACGACCTCCCTCCCCCTTTTTTCTTTTTCTTCTCTCGGATGGGGAGGTGAGTCGCCCTTCTTTCGTAATCGCACGTACTAATGAGGAGTCCGGCGGCTTTTTCTTTTCGGCGGATCTGCCTTGTACCGTGGACGTTTTTTTCTTCGAGGCAAGCACGATCTTTTTCTCGCCCCGAGGAAGCGGGAAGGAGGCGTGGCTTCTTCCCTTTTTTTTTCTTCGCGATTTTTCCCTAGGTGTTTGGCGAAGCTGTTTTCTCCTTTTTTCCTCTCGGCGAAGAGGTAGGGAGCGACTTTTCTCTTTTTGCGGTGGGTCCGACGAGGCGACGCCCCGTCAGGCTCCACTCTTTTCTTTCCTTATCACAGATGCTTTCGTGCTACGTGGTGGCTCATTTCCTTTTCCTTTTTTTTTTTTCTTTTTTTGTCCAGGATCAGATCGCTGAATCGCACCGAGACTTGGCCGCAACGTATCCGCCGACCTCAGATCCCGTTTTTTTTGGTCGCGTTTTGGTGCAGCCCCCCCCCTTCCCCCGGGTAAGGTTTGGGGTTTCGTTGATCGGCTGACTTTCTTTTTTCTCTTCTAAGCAACGCCCAGTTTTTTTGTGGCGATCGAGGTATTATTCAGCCAATCGTCTTTGATAGTCTTCTTTTTTCTTCCCGGAGAAGAAGAAAGACTTTTTTGGTTCCTTCTTTTGTGCCCCTCCTCCTTTGTATCGGTGTCACCTTTTCTTCTTCTTTATGGGTAGGGACCGGGGAGAGGCGGTTTCATTTCTTCTTTTTCTGGTGTCTCGAATGCGTCGCTTTTTTTCTTTTTTGGGGACCTTTCCCCTTTTTCAATTATCTGGCGTTGGTCCTTTTTTTTTTTTTTCTGCCAACGCGATGATCAGGTAGACGTTTGGTGAAACGTAGTCGATTTTTTTTTCCTTTGATCGAGTCCCCCACTCCAGGTTTTCTCTTTTCGCCCCCCTTTTTTTTCCTTTTCACCCGAGGAGCGCTATCAGTGCCAGCAGACGCGACCGTTCTTGTCCCCCCCCTTTTCTTCAAGAGAGCTGGGCTCTCCGAGTTGCTGGGTGCCACCCTTCCCTTCTTCAATTGGTTATTTTCCCTCTTTCTTTCTTCGGACATAGCTGAGACGCCGATCGGTTTTTATTTTCTTTCCACCTTCTTCCTTCGAGGAAATCAGTGATGGTCTACCCCTTTTTTGACTTTCCTTTTTTTTTCCGTGAAGATCTACGAAAGGCGATGCTTTTTTCGCGGCGATCGCCAGGCGGGCTTTTTTTTCCTGCGTGTCTTTTGCCCGCCTTCCTCTTTTCTCTTCCCCTCAAAATAGAAGGAGATACCCCCTTTCTCCTTTTTTTTTGGTTTTTTTGCATATGGCAGGAAAATCGACGGCGAAGGATTTCTTTTCTGGGATGGCCCACAGCCTTTTTTTCGCGAGGAACGCTCCTTTCTTCCTTTCCTTGAGGCGAAGAGAAGGCTTTCTTATGCTGCCTTTACTTCTTTGTCCATGTTCCCCTTTTCTTCTTTTTGGAGATGTGGCCTCTTTTTTTTTTCTTTTTTTCTAGTGGCTGGCGGGGCGGGCGAGTTGGGCACGCGAACCGAGTCCTTTTCCTTTCTCCGCCCAGGCCAAGGGATCCGGCACGTTGTAGGTGTCGTTCGTTTTTTTTTTTGAAACACCCTTTTCTCTAGGTAAGGACGAGCGGCGGTTGTGTGTTGCAGGCGGCCGGCCACCGACAGGACGCCTGTCTCCCTTTTTTTTCCACGGTTTGCCTGGGCGCCAGTTCACTCTCCTCTTTTTTTTCCTCTTTTTCTCGGTGCAAAGAAGGCTAAGGAGAAGTATCTTTTTTTTTTCCTGAAGGTATGCCATCGCCGCGGGCAGTTTTTTTTTTTTTTTTTGTACCGACGGCGAGTTTTTAGATCTCTCCGCCCCCTCGTTTTTTTTCTTTCTTTTTTTTCTCCTCAGTAAAAAATAGGTCGAAAACAACGCGCTTTTTTTTTTTCCTCGTGCGCGAAACAGATTATGGCTACTCGCCGGAGCATTCGTTGTCCCTTTTCTTTTTTTTTCCTCGTCGCCGTACCTTTTCCGACGGCTGCAGCGGAACTGGCCGCTGCCCGTACTCTTTTTGGCCCGGACGAATGGGAAAAAACTTTTTTTTTTTTTTTTCCCCATTTTGTTGGGGTTTTTTTTTTTTTCGCATTTTTTCTTCTCGGTGTTCTCCGTCCCCCGTCTGGTGCGACTCCCCCTTCTTTCTAACTTGAATGGGAGGACGATCTGGAAATCACAGATAGGACTCGGGTTCTTTTTTTCTCATCATAGCCGCCTTGCACCCCGCCCTCTTTTCTATGAGATTGAAGATAAATGGCCCCGTCGGGTGCGGACGCCCTTCGGCGTCGGCACTTTTTTTCTTGCCTACTCTTCCCCAGGCCTTTCTTTTTTTTTTCCTCTCTTCTTCCGATTAGGGAAGGCAGGCGAAGGAGCTTCTTCCTTTTCTCCCGTTGACGGCTCGAAGGTAGACTCAGTAGATTTTGTTTTTTTCTTCTCTTTATGATAGCCTCTGCATTGATCCCCTCTCGTCCTTCTTTCTCTGTGCGATAGGAAGACGCCCTTTTTTTCTGCCGGCAGAGGATCGGCACGCAGCTGTTGCCTTTCCCCTTTTTTCCTTTTCTAACCTTTTTCTCGCCGCGCCTTTCCTCCCCAGGTAGAGACAGATAGTCCTTTTTTTTTCCTTTCCCAGACGCGCTAACGTATTGACAATCCGGCATTTCTTCTTTCCTTTTTTTTTTTTCACCAGCCCCCCCGGCTATGCGACAAGTTCTCTTCCTCCTCTCCTCTCCAGGGAGAGTAGGACTGTTTCTCCGCGGGTGAATAGAGATCGGGTGTGCCGCACCTCCTCCTTTCTTTTTCTTCGCCTCCAGATCTGGACGGTCTCACGTCTCCGTCCTCTTCTCTTAGAAACTGATAATAGACTGTTCTTCCTCCCTTGCCACGGCAAGATACGGCTGCCACTGGTCCTTTCTTTTCTCCCCCCGAAGACGCCTTTATCCTCCGACCTCTCCCTTTTCCTTTTCAAGAGAAAAAGCACTGATGAGCACCGCTCGCCATCTTCGCCAGTCGTCTCCCCCCCCTGGTGCACCTCCTCCTTGTGGTCACCTCCTTCTTTTCTCATAATGGAAGTACGCTTTTCTTGTGCAGATGAGGGAGACTCCTCCCACATGTCGCTCTGCGTTTCTCCTCCGGAAAGATCTAAGGCGCTCCTTTCCTTCCTTTGGCCTGCACGCCGCGAAATGCCCGCTCACCCCTTCTTCTTCCTTTGTCTTTTTCCCCTTCGGTGTCTTTTCCTATCCTTGTCCACCCTTTTTCTTTCCTTTTTCTCAAACCACGGACGAAGACACCGCATCTTTTTCTTTTTGTCTGATCTGCGTTCTTCGCATGTACGGAACCCATTTTTCATTCCTTCGGAGCGTACTTTTTTCGGTCTGGTCACCATCTCTCTTTCTTCCTTCCCCATACGGGCCGCGAGTTCACCGACACTTTTTCCCCTCTCCCTGCCCTTTTAATAGTGGCGAAGCTGGTTGTGGCTCCGTGTCTTGTCTTCCTTCCAGGGTAAAAGGAAGACTACGCCCCTCCCTTCTTTTTTTGACTCCCGTCAGGAGTAAGAGATGACGAACCTCTCTTTTTTTTTTCCCCATAAGAGGAGAGTCCACTTGTGACCAAGCGAGTTCTGTTTTTTTTTCCCTCTTTTCCCTATTGGAGGATGGCTTCTGTCGCCCTTTTCTCTTCGTCAGACGGATACCGACCCTTCTCCTCCCTTCTCCCTTCGAAGAGATGAATTTTACACACGCTTTTTTCTTCTCCCTCCTTCCCTTTCTTAGGGTCAGAAGCGTAAAGCGTGGGCTCTTTTTCTCCCTATTCCGGGCCAGAATAAATCGACTGGGAATTCGCTCTTCTCCCTCTCGGTCCCGCCGCTCCCCCTTCGACCACGCGCCGCGTCTCCTCCCCTCCTTTTTTTTTTAGCAAGGACACAGACAAGCCACTTTTTTTTTTTTTTTGGAGCCAGGAAAAGAAGGGAGTTCTTTTCCCCCCTTTACTCCTCCCTTTTGTTGCTTTGTCTATGCTCTTCCTCTTCTTTTTCTCAAAAAGGACAGACAATTTTTTTTTTTTGCTACGCGGAGAGAAAGGCAGCAGCTCATGATTCTTTTTTTTGTCGCGGATCTTGGGTTTTTGGTTGCCGGCTCCTTCCCTTCTCTTTTTTTTTTCATAGAATTTCCCAGTCGAGGTGAGTGCGGGCCGGGAAGTAGGGGACTCCTCATTAGGGATCCCCCTTCTTCGGACGCTTCTTTTCCCCTTTTTCTTTGTAGGTGATTCCCCTTTTCTTCATCGCTTCGACGGCGACGGGGTTGATTGGTCTTTTCGGTAGGTCCGTGCCTGAAGCGTATTCAACGGTCTTTTCTCTTCGTCGATGGCGCCGGAAGACCTTTCTTTTTTTTTTTTTACCTTCCCTCCTATGCTGTGTTCATCGGGTTTTTTGGAATTCCTTCTTCCCTGAAAGCAGTGAAAGTACGCTTGGTTTCGTTAACTTTTCCCCTGGATTGATTCCTTTTCTTTTTTTTTTTTTTCAGGAGTCGAGGTTTTTTCTTTCTAGAGAAAGGCCCCTTCCTCCTCACGATGACGGCCCCCACCCCCCCTCTCTTCCTCTGAAGGGGGTTCAAGGAGGGGCTGATGCCGGCGAATTCGGTGAATTTCTGTTCCTCTTTTTTCTTTGGGTGGAGAGCCGAAGCTTTTCTCCTTCCCCCAGTACGCTGGCCGATATGTAGGCGCCGAGTCTTCTTTTTCTCTTTTTCGGTGGGTCCCTCTTCGGAGCGTACCAGAGGATCCCTCTTTTTTCCCTCTCCACAGATGAGGTGTTTTCTTCTTCGGTGAAGAGGAAGTCCGAACATTCATGTTGTTTTTCCCCTTCTCCCCACCGAAGGATTGCTTACGTACGCCGTACCTCCTCTACTTTTTTTTTTCTGGTAGCGGCGTGTCCCCTTTTCCCCGAAGGGGTGGAATGGCGCTCTTCTCTTTTTTCTCAAGCACCGCCATGTTGAGAGGTGGCTTTAGTCTACAAGCAGATGAAGACCGACCTTTTTCTTCCCCTTTCTTCTTAGCGAAGGACGACCGCGGTGACCCTCTTTGGTTTTTTTTTTCCCTCTGCAGACGAGGAGACGACGTTTCTGTTTTCTGGGGTCTCCTGGATGGGGTAGGCCTTGTCCCCCTTTTTCTTCTAGCTCCCGGCGCTTTCGGCGTACTCCCCCCCTCCTCTCTCTTCTAGTTTTGGTAACGGGGTAGGGAACTGACAGTTCTTTTTTCTTTTGGCCGGGGGCATTTAGTGTTCTCCTAAGAGTGATCCGGTTCGGTGAAGTTCGTCGGATCTTGCCGCTTTGTCTCGATTCCCTTCTTTTTCCTTCTGGTGGAGAAAGAGAGCTTCCTGGCGAGGGCCAGTTCCTTCTTCTTCTTATGGGCTGGCATCTCACACCTTCTTCTTTTTTTTCCTCGAGCAGAGTTGAGGTTCCACCGCAGCCGGCACGATTAAATGCCGGAGTGTTCCCTACTTTTTTCTCTTCGGACATAGCTTTTTTTTTCAGTTGTCTCGACCGGTTCCCCCCTTTTTTCTTTTTTTTTCTTCGAAGGACATTCCTTTTCTTTCCAGGTTGGGGGAGACTGACCAGTCCTTTTAGAAGCGGCCCTCTTTCGTCTCTCTTTTTTTTCCGTAGGCGATAGCCCTTTTGTCACCGAGAGCGCGTGGATCACGTTTCCTCCTTTCTTCCGTATTCTTCCCCCTAGACGTCAAAATGAAAAGGGGTTTTTTTTCTGGCAGGACCATCGACCGGAGAGTCTTTTTTTTGTTTTTTCTTTCTCCAGCCTGACTGAGTCGCGTTTCCCATTTTTTTTCCTAGGAAGGAGGCGAGGAGGGCATTTTTTCTTTTCGACGCCTAAGGCGGCGCCGACGGGTTTTCCTTCCCCGTGGTGATCCTTCCCCGCTAATTTGTTCGGCGATTTTTTCCTTTTTTTTGCCGTTAGAGGGAGGACTCTTTGGGCGATGGTGGCAACGAGAACCCGAGTTCCTTTCTTTGAAGACCTTGCCAGGCCCTTGATTTTTTTTCTTTTTCCCTGCTCCGAAGGATTGGAAGGAGAACCCTTTTCTTCCTAATCGGGGGCATGCGGGTGGTGGCCAGGCGGGCCGGCCTTTTTTCTTTTCTCGGCTTTTCGAGGGTTTTCTCCCTTTTACGCGACGAGGAGAAGACCGACGTTTTTTTTCGTCCTGTGCAATGAATGCTCCGGCGCTTCGCCCTCTCTTTTTTTTTCTTTCCATGAACGGCAGTTCTCTTTTTTTCTTTCTCGGGGCAGGGATATCGATATTTTTTCCTCTTTTCTAGAGATATCCCGGAAACATCGCCGTAGTACCCAATAGTCGGCACCCACCTCTCCCCTCTTTTCAGGGAAGCGTTTTTTTTTCACAGATGGATCTCTCTTCTCTTTTCTTTCCTTTTTTTCTTTTTTCCGGAGGGATAAATAAGTAGAGTACTTCTCCTTTCCGCGACGATATAAGGCACGTCGCGTCGTCGGTGGCCCCCTTTTTTTTATTTTCCCGAGCTCTGGCCGCTTGACGTCCCCGGTTTTTTCCTTCCTCCAATAAAGGAAGGATAAATTGAATGGGCGTTCCCTTTGACTCGGGTTCGAGCGTGACAACCTCGCCCGCCCCTCCCCTTCCCTTTTCCCCCAACGCTTTGCACCCTTCTTTTTTTTTTCCCGCATAAAAATGGAAAAAGCCGTCTTTGGGCGCCTTCGCGTAGGACACTTCCTGCCTTGTTCCTTCCTTCCCTTTCTTTTTTTCCGACCGCCACTGACGCGAATTCGTTCATTCCGTTCTTTTTTCCCCTTTTTCCCACAGGTGCAGTGGAAGGCTCCGAAAGTTTTTTGTCCATGACTACTGAGTTTCTTTTTATTCTTTTCCCTCCTCGCTCGGTGACCGGCCGTTGGCGATCTCGACTTTTTTTCCCTCCCTGGCGAGATGGAAAGAAGCTTTCCCCAACCTGGTCGCCCATCCTAATGTCCTCGCCGTCTTCGGTGTCATCGACCCCTCTTTTTTTTTTCTCTTCTGAGCAGATATGTCCTGATTTTTCCCGTCTTGAACAATACGGCATGCGCGTGCGCTTTTTTTTTTCACACGCCCTGCTATCAGCTCGCTTCCCCGCTTTCTTTCCTCTCTTCCTTTCCGAGTAGCGAAGGAAATGATCCCTTTTTTTTTCTTCGTTCGCACCGCGAAAGAGACCAAACCGGGCTCTCTTTTCCTTTCCCGTTTCACTACTTCCTTTTTTCTCCTTTACCTGATAATAGAGGTCTTCTTCTAAAACGAAACCCTGCCCCCCTTTTTTTTTTCCTTTTTTAAGTGCCACGCCCTCAACTAATTTACCCCCTTTTTTTTCCTTTCTTCTTTTCCTCTAAAGAGAAGGTAGCATCTTTTTCTTCCCCCAGCCAGGAGCAGAAAAGGATGAGCACCGCTCTGGATTTTTCTTCCGACTTCCCAGCAGCTGCTGGTCCCTTTCTCCGGAATAATGGCCGTCTTCTCGATGTCGTGTTTCTCTGGAGAATTCCTCTGAGGATGATAATAATCATAGGCTTTCCGTCGTCACCCTGCAGACTGGTGGCTCACCGCCGCGCCCCTTCCCCCCTTTCTTCTTTGATACGTTGCGGTTTTTTTTTCGTTTTTTATTTTCTCCCTCTCCCTTCCCCCCTTTTTCCCCCACAGGTAAGAAAGACACCTTTTTTTTTCTTTCCACACCGGCGAGTCTGATAAGGCTGGTCTTCGCCTCGTCTTTCCCCTCCTCCGTAGGAGACTACCGTTCTTTAATGGTTCACCAGCTCTGTACATCTTCCCTCGGACGAGAGTAACCTTTTTTCATCAGCCCCGCCTAACTGAAAGGATTAGCGTGGCGCCTCTTTTTTTTTCCCTTTCTTTCTTATCGTGTCTTATCCAAAACGTCCCTTTCCTTTCCCAATAGACCGGACGAAGACAGGACTTCCCCCCCTTTTTTAACGTGCACTGATGAAGGACTAACCTACACATCCTCTTCTTTTTTCTTTCCCTCTCTTTCATTGTAGTGTTGCGTCCACCTTTTCCTCACAGCGTTTCTGGTCTTTTTTCTTCTCCTCTTTTTTCTCCGTTGAAGTTAAGCTCAGTTTCCCAACGGCGGAAAGATCAACCCGTCGCCGTTCCTTCTTTTTTTTCAAGACATCTGACCCCCCCCCCTCTTCCCCAACAAGGAGGCAGTCGAAGCGTCCTTTTTTTTTGAAAAATCACTATGGGATGTGGAGAGGTGTGCCTACTTACCGGGTCTTTTCCTTTTCTTTCACCTCGATGACCCGCAGGACTCTGTCTGCCGTCCCCTTCTTCCCTCTTTTCTTTTTTTTTCATAATAATAGATGAGATGCGCTGTCGTCCCCCTGCCAGCCCGACTACGGGTGGGATGCCGGGGGAGCCCTTCTTCCTTTCGGGAAAGGCCCCTCTCATCCTGTTTCCTCCCCTCCTTTTTTTTTCTCCCTTCCTTTCCCTTTCATCGGTCCTGTCTTCTTTTCTTCGTGGCTGGTGGGTCATTGCTAAGCGAACCGGGCAGCAGTATCTTTCTATTCTTCTTTTTTTTTCTCATTGGTCGTCGAGGCTTCCTTTTACAGGTTGTGTGCTCTTGTCCTTCCGGTCCCTCCTTCCCAAGGAGAGGTGAGGTAGGCAGGGAAGTGTTTTTTAGTGCTAACCACGCTGGACCGCGTAGGAAGACTACGGGTGTGCGGATCTTCTTTTTTTTTCTTCCTCTTCCGCCTCCTAATTCTTAAGGTATGTGTTGATTTTGCTTTCTTTTTTTTTCCCCTTCAAAGGTTTTCGGAGATGGGCAGGAAGCCAGCTTTTTCTCTCCTTCCGGAGTTGTGCCCCCCCTCTCTCCCCCTTCTTGGGTTAATTCGGGTGGTGCTCTCTTTGGAGGTGAGTTTTTCTTTCCCGGTTCGTTATCTCCACTCCTGACTTTTTTCTTGGTCCCCCCTGTGTCGATGGAGGCGTACTCCTTTTTTGTACCTTCGGGAAGCACTTCCCAGAAGAAGATGATCCCCAACCAGATGCGCCTTTCCTCCTTGCGGGAGGCTTGTTCATTTGGCCCTGAGAATCTTCCCCTTTCTCGGAAGATGGTGACGTGGGGTTTGGCGTCATTCTCTTGGCGAATTTCTCTTTAAGTTCTCGGCTCTTTTCTTCCCCTGCGGATTTTTTTGCGGTGGGTCCGTCCTCTCCTCTCCTGTATAACGCCGTTCTCCCGGACCTGACTTTCCCTCCCTCCTCCCTTGGTAGTGAGTACCGTGGTGTCTCTCGTGACCAGTCAGAAAATTCAGGTTGGCCTTCTCTTCCTATAGCCCCTCCAGCCTTGTCGCCCGCCCCCACTCCTTTTCCCCCACTGATAAGGTGAGAGTTTCTTCCTGGGTGCAGCCAAACAGTCCGGCAAGTTTTCTTCCCTTGGTTGACGGCTCGGAGATCCCTTTTTTTCTCCGAAAAGAAAGGGCGAGCATTTTTCTTCCAGCAGATGAAGACCCGCCATCTCTCTTCTCTTCTTTACTGCACATGATGTGATTCGCCGACCTCTTTGACAAGAAGAGCTTTTTCCTTTGCGGCAGCCGAAGGGACGAATCCGCTTCCTTTTTGGAGCGTTGATCCTAGTTTTGTTTTCTCTTTTTTTTCCTTTGGTAGATGCGACCGTCTTTCGGTCCGAATGAGTCGTCGTGTCGGCGTTTTTTTTTTCCTTCACTGACCAGTCTGGATTGTCCGGTGTTCCCTTTTTTTTTGTAAAGACCCGCTCTTTGCTCTTCTTTCCGTGCGACCCTGTGCGTTTCTCCTTTTTTTTTTTTTTCCCTGGTGCGAACCGCGCGCTTCCTTTTCATTTCGGCGACGCGAACGGGATCGTGCCTTTTTTTCCTGAGTCCACATTTTCCAGCGAGTGGGAGTTCTTCTCCTTTTTTTCCCCGAAAAACACCCTCCTTTTTTTACAGACGGTGAGAGCGTCTGGGCTCTACTCTTCTCCGATCGTGCTCTTTTTAGTTGCGGTCCTCTTCCTTTTTTGAGGAAATTAGGTTCTCTTTTTGTGGGCAGCCCCCTTTTTTTTTTTTTCTGTGAGTCGCCGCCGGTAACGGTTTTTCTTTTTCGGGTGTCCCCTTTTTTTTTTTCCCGCACTTCTATAAAAGAAAATCTCCCGTATTTTTTTTCCTCTTCGTACCTTCTCGTTCCATTCAACCTTTTTTTTTTTTTTTTTTTTTCTTTTCCTCGGCGAAAGGGACTCTTTTTTTGTCAGTGCGGGCGGCAAACAGAAGGCCGGATGGCCCCTTTTTCCTTTCCTTCTCCCGGAGCTCCAACAGGTCCTGCCGAAGCCGCCGGCTTTTTTCTTCGGTGTTTTTTTTTCTCGGCAAGCATAATCGAGAGGAGATGGTGGCCGCTTTTTTTTTCCTAGCGGGCGTCGATGATTCGTGGCTGTCCCTCTCCTTTTTTTTTCTTTCCGAAAGAGGTGGTTGATCCCCCTCCCGCCCCAGGCAAGGGATCCGGCGTTTTAGGTGATTTCTTTCTTTTTTTTTTCCGGGAGACACCGCCCCTCCTTTCACTGCTTTTCCTCCGCGGCGGGCAATGGAGGGGGTTGCCATTTTTTTTTTCTTACTCAGGCCGGAGATCGTCGAGGACACGGTCTCGGGCTGTTTTTTTTCCTTTCTTACTTCTTCTCTGAGCACGCCTCCTTTGTCAGCTTCTTCGCCTTTTCAACGAAGGATCCGGCGAGGAGCCCAGATTCTTTTTTTTTTTTGACTGGTCTGCAATCGCCGAGGCCAGTGCGTGGTGGTGGTTTCTTTTCTTTTTTTCTTTCGGGGATATCTCTCTCTTCACACTTTGTTTTTTTTTTTCCCTCCTCTGCCGTCGTACCAATAGTCGCACCACCCCTTTTTTCCTTTTTTCTCAGGGAAAGCGCTGCGCGAAACAAGATTCTGTGGCTACTTCCCTTCCCTCTCCCTTTTTTTTTCTTCCGCCGTCGGCGTTCCCTCCTGCCACGCAGGCAGACGCGACCTTTTCTTCTTTTGTCCTGCCTCGGAGTCCTGTTCCCGGTTCAACAGAATGTTTTCCCGCAGTGACAGAAGAGGTGTTTCGCCGTTCCCCCCTTCTTTTCTCCGCTTACCCTCTACCCCTTTTTTTTTTTTTATATCTTTGGTTCGGCGTGGCCACCATCGCCTCCCTTCGCGTCCCGCTCCCAGACTCCCCCCCCCCTCTCCTCTTTTTTCGGCAAAGAAGCAGCACCCGTCGTGTTTCCTTCCTGCCTGGAGCGCCGGAGCGTGCTCTTTGCCGGTGTGGGCCCCTTTGAATTGACCGCGACGATTCGTCCTTTTCTTTTTTCCGCTACACGAGAAACCGCGGCATTTTTTCCTTTTTTTCAGTCGATTTGGAGGCAATGAATACTGAGCTTTCTTTGATAGTCCTTTTTCCCTTCCGCTCGGTACCGCCCCCCTCCTTTTCTCCCTTTTTTTCCCTCCCTCCATCGCCGCGGCGAGACGGCACTTTTCTCATGGGCCAAACCAACTCTTCCAAAATTATCTACCTCCCCTCCGCTGTGTAATAGAAAAGAACCCCTTTCTCTTTTTTCTTCGAAGCTATGTCTTCTCAAGCGCTCAGTCTTTTCACCCGCTTCTGGGAGTTGCTCTTCGGTGGCTTTGCACCTGTGCTTTTTCTTCCAGCTCCCCCCCCCCCCCCCCGATGACGACTTTGTTGTCGACGTCGAGCCGCACTGATCCAAGCGCCGCGGGGAATTTTTTTTCCCCTCGACGCGCCACGGGCCTTTTCCCCGTTCATGCGCTGACCTCTCCCTTTTCTTCCCTTTCCTTTCCGATAAGCGCGGTCTGTCCTCAAACCCTGCACAAAGGAAAGATCTTTTCTTTTTTTTCCCCGTTTAAAACGCCGACCTTACGACTTGCTTTCCTCTCTGATCCCTTCCTCTTTTTCCCTCCTGTAGAAGAGAACGAATCGCCCTTTCTCCCATGAGCACCCTAGAAACGTATTACGCCCGTGTCGGCTGCTTCTCTCTCCCCCCTTTTTTTTTTCCCGAGGTCGTCGTTCCTTCCCTTTTTTTTCTCACGATGTAGGGATGAAGATGATTTCTTCCCCCCCCCTCCCCCCTGCTAGAACTGGCGTTGCCTCCGGACCCTTCCCTAGTCCCCCCCATGTTTCATACCCCTTGACGATGGTGGAGGCACCAGCCGCCTCTTTTTTGATACGTTGCGGGCGCAAGTCGTAGGTGCGATTTTTCCTTTTTCTTTTTCCTTCTTTCGGACTGTCCTCCCCTTTTCCCACTTTCTTTTTTTTTTTCTCTAGTCGAAACAGGAGGTCTGACTCTTTCCGGACCCACGCACACAGTTAAGACCCAGCCGCGTCGGCTTTTTTCGTACTGGTCACCCCTTCCGCTTTTTCCCCCCCCCTTTCGGCCGCGAGGTAACACGCCTTTTCTCCTGCGCTCATCGTGGAGCAGATGGTTGGGGGCCGTCATCGGCTTTTTTCTTCTCCCCCAACCGGTCACCTTTTTCGACCCAGCCGCCATCGAACCTGTCCCTTCTTCTATGAAAGAACCGCGTACGTGTTTTTTTTTTCCCCATCGAGGAGAGAACCAAAACGATGAACCCCCCCCTCTTTTGTTCTTTGTTCCAACCAGCCGTCCCTCCCCCCGGCTTTTTTTTTTTTCCCCCCTCTAGAAGGCGACGAAGTTGAGTACGCTTTTTTCCTCCGTCTCTTCCACCCCCCCCCCTTTTTCCTCTGATGAAGGAGGTCTCGACCAAACCCCGCCTCCTTTCCCTCGTCAGCGTTTCGTGATCACTGGCTTTTCCTTTTCTCCTCCTTTCAAGGACAGGGAACCCCTTTTTTCCTGCAGGAAAGAGACATCCCCCTTCTTCCCCCTCCTGATCCGCTCCCTACCGCGCCCCGTTTCGCTGAGTGATGCATCTCGGACCCAGCAGAAAACGCCTCCGGGTGTGTCTTTCGGGTTTATAAAGGCCCCTCCCTTGTGAACGGGAATAGATATTTTCCTTTTTTTTTTTAGAGAGCGACCGGGACCTCCATTTTTCCCACCCTTCAGCCCCCCCCCCCCCCGGTGCGTCTTTTTTGGTTCCCCTTACAGGAAGCCTTTGAGAGGTCTGACGACGACGGTTCTTCTTTTTTTTTTTTTCTTTTCGGCCTCCGTCCCTTTCTTTCTCCTCTCGAGTTCCTTTTTTCTGGCCCGGGGAAGGAGGGGCAAACCCTTCTTTCTTTCTCCCACGCTGGACGCTTCGGCCCTCCTGGTTGTTCTTTCCCTCTTGTTTTGATGTCGAGGCCGACCTCCTGCGACGGGTTGATCTGGGAGGCGGTTTCGGTCTTTTTTTTCGAGCTTCCACGGCGTGCCGTTATTTTTTTCTTCTCTGGGCGAGGATTTCTCCAGCACAGACACTCGGCTGGTGTTCTCGGGTTTTTTTTTTTTTCGGCCAGCGTTCCCTTCCGCTTCTGTTCCTTCTTCCTTTTTCTTCTTCTTTTCTTTCGGAAGGGTAGATGTTCTCGAGGGTGACTTTTCGGCCACCCTCGAAAGCTATGATTCCCCCCCTTTTTTCTTTTTTAGGAGGGGATGATGAACGGCGCTTCTTCCGGCCGTGGTGAAGGAGGGGTGGCCTCCTTTTTCTCTTCTCCCCCCCTCCGAGCGGCTCGTGAAGTTTGTTTTTTCTTTTTCCCTTTTTTTCCTCCGAGGGCGAAGAAGCGGATTCAGACTCCTCCCCGGATCCACAGATGAGGTGTAGGGCTACGTGGTGGAGATTTTCCCCTTTCTAAAATCCTTTTTCCCAAGCGATCCGCTTTTCTTTTTTTTTTTTTTTTTCCTTCTCCCGACGAATAAGAGAAGGTGAGCTTTCTTTTTTGCAGCCACAATACGGTCAAGTGTCTTTTTTTTCCTCTCGCGCGTTCTTTTTCGATTATGAGGATACATCCCCTTTTTCCTTTTCTCCTGGTGGAGATAGAGTTATACAGCCCTTGATAGGAGGAAGGCCATGATGCCGGATCCTCTCTTCACAGCAGAGCGTTTTGTTCCTCTTTCCTTTTCCTTTCTCTTTCCCTCCCCTTTTCAGCAGAGGTGATAATAGGGGATGATCCTTCTCTTTCCCTTTCTGCGGTCGATTGCGACAAAGGAGAGGCGCGTCCTTCCTCTCCTCTTTTTCTCCGGTGTCGGCGGTTTTTTTTGTCAGGGACTGACCCTTTCCCTTTTTTTTCTTCTTTGAAGGGTTAGTGGGAGTGGTAGAAGAAACTTTCTCGGGGGGCCTTTTCTTTTTTTTTTTTCTTCGAAGAAAGTGGAGCTTCCGCGGTTTTTCCTTCTTCCCCAGCGGAGAGGATAAGTGCGGCCTCCCTTCTTTTTTTTTTTCTCCCGGGAGTTGGTTGTGGGCCATTCTTTTCTTCCTTTTTTTCTTGTTGAAAAAGAAAAAACAAACCTTTGGATCCCTTCTTTCCTTTTCCCCCCTTTCTTTCCCTTTTTTGTCGATTTACATAGCTGCAGCCGAAGATAGTGCTCGGACCGTTTTCTTTCTTTTCCCTTCTTTTCGGAGAGCTCTTCTTAGGGGTGAGGGCTGCCTTTGTGGGAATCCTCCTTCTGAGTTTCCCGATCTTCTTTTTCTTTTTTTTTCAGGAAAAGGATTCCTTTTCCGGCGGGCGGTGCCCGAGCCTCCCCTTATGGATACGTTGCCCGAATTGAGATCCCAGCACGCCTCCCCTCCTCTCAAAACTGATGCGGCTACCTTTTTTTCTCCCGGGGGAGAGTTTCTTTAGGACCATTTTTCCGCCCCTTTTCCTTGTTCGACTCTCGGCTTTTTCTTTTCCCCCCAGCAGGAAGGAGGAGAGGATTTCCTTCTCAAGGCAGAAGTGGAAGAAAGCGACTTGGACGCCCTTCCCTCCCTGGTGATAGGCAAAGATATATCTCGGGTCCCCTTTTTCCTCCTTTTTCAGACTCTTTTTTATCTCTTCTCGGTGGGGGAGGGCCCCCCCCTCAGACCAGAGTCCGAAAGCCCTTCTCTCGCCGCCAAAGGAAAGGCCCTTTTTCTGTAGGTTCTTTCCTTACGTCCCTCTTTTCATTTTTTTTTTCCCCCTCTTCGGTAAAGGCCCCCTTTCGAAGCGGGCGGGAAAGGCCTGTTTCTTCTTTGTCCGGCCCACCGACCCTTTCGCCGACTCTTCTTCCCCCCCGGTCGCTTTTTTTTTTTTTGCGCAGGTACGCGAAGAGGAGCACGCCGAGGCTTTTCTTCTTTTCAAAAACGAATTTTTGGATTTGCTGTTGTCGCTCCTCTTTTTTTTTCAGTAGCGGTGGTGGGTTTTTCTCCGGGTGGCCGGGGATATATATCTCTTTCTATCCTCGTTTTTTTTTTGAGATTAACTTCCTTCCTTTTCCCCCCCTTTTTTCTTTCTTGGATACCAGTAAGGGGAAGCGTTGAGCGCCCCCTTCTTCGCATTCGTTGAAAAGGGCGCCGCCCCGTCGCGTACGTCTTTTTTTTGCAGCCCGCTTGGAGGACGATCTCTTCCCTTTTCTTTTTTTCCGCAGACTGGCAACCAACCGCCTGTTTTTTTGTGACCGCCGCTGGTGTTCGCTCTCTTTTCTTCTCCCCCCTAACCTACCTTCCTTGCTGCGGCGCTTCTTTATTTTTTTTTTTTTTGCGTGGAAACAATAGACAGCCTTTTCGCTACGTTGCACAAAAGAACGCACCATCGCTTTTCTCCTTTGGCCCAAGCCGAATCTTTTTCGGTCTTGCCGCTTTTTTCTCTTTTTTCTTTGCGGAGTGACTACTAGCCTCCTTTTCTTTTTTTCAACGAAACGGAAGATTCGTTCAGTCCTTTCCTTTCTTCCCTCTACCCGGTTTTCCGGATCTGACTTTCTTCCTCCTTGCGGCAATGAATAATGAGATTCTTTTCCTTTCACGTATCCACGAAGAGTCGGTGCTTTTTTTATTTTCTCCCGACGCATTTTTCCTGGCTCCTTCGCTTTCCGATAGGCACTTTCTCCCATGCACAAAAACTGTCTTTTTTTCTGGTGCCGCGCCGACTGGGGTTCTCCGACTCCTTTCCCGATAGGCGGCGTCTTCGAATGCGCAAAGACGCGTCATTTCTCTCCCCCTCCGGAATTTATTTGCCGTGGTGTCTTCTTTCCTCTTCTAGATAAAAGATAGCTTCTCCCTTCAGCCCGATACAGGTGTCGTCGTCTTTTTTTTTTCTTTTCCCTCTATCACGCTCCTGGGGGGAATCCTCTTTTTCTTTCCTTCCGAGAAAAGGGATTAGCCTTCCTCGGACGGCGCAAGTGAAGGTGATCCTTCTAACGGAGACCTGTCTTTTCTCCGTTTTTCTCTCTTTTCCCAATGAAAAAAAGGAAAGATCCTCTTTTTTACCGGTAACGCCTACACCGACGATTCTTTCCTTCCAGACCTAGACTTTTTTACAGCCCCGCCTCGCCCTGGCCCCCCCCCCTTTTTCCCCTCTTATCAAGATATTTCCTAGGTTGTAGCCTCCCCCCCCCTCTTTCTTTTGTAACCGAGGTAGTCGGCTTTTTTCCGCCATCAAAGAACTATTTGGTCTGTCCCCTTTTCTTCGACACCCTCTTCCCTGTTTTTTTCCCTCCTCATAGGCCAGATCACTTCAACCCCGTCGTAAAAATTGTGCCTGGACTTTTTTTTTTTTTCCCCCCGTCCACTGGATATCTGTGTCGGTTCCCCTTTTTTTTTTGCGATAAGAGGACTCTTGATGTTCGGAATGTCCGCGTCCCCCCCCTTTCTCTCCCCCGCATATTTTTTAGTTTCCGATCGTCTCTTATTTTATTGAGAATGCTTTTACGGACCCACCGCACAATCCGCCCCCGCCTCCTTCCCTCCGCGCCCGTCATCGTTCCCCCCTCTTTTCCCCCGCCGTTAAAAAGAGGACTTTTCACTTCGAGTGATCAGCCCCTCCTTCTTACCTTGCTCCTCTTTTTTTTTGACTATCGTTCTTTTTTTTTTATTGATTGATCACCCCCTTTTTAACCGGACGGACTCCGCCCTCCCGGCCGACGACCTTCAGAACCGTCAGGAGTCCTTTTCCCCCTCAAACGTTTTTTTCTTTCCCTAACCGCCACATCCGATTTTTCCCCCCCACCTTTTCTAACCACACGCCTGCTTTTTTTTTTCGCGTAAAACTTTAGGAGTGGCTTCCTGCTCCCTTTTTTTTCTTTTGAAGTACCCCGCCTTCCCCTGTCCTTTTCGGAAGACTTAACCACGTCGCCGTCTTCCTCTCTTTTTTTCCCCGCCACGTCCCTTTCCCCAACCACGGAATCTTCTGCCGTCCGAAGCGTCCAGCGTGTTCCTTTTTCTTTTTGCCCCCCCTCTCTCTTTCCAGCAACTAGGAATGGGAACTTTTTGCAGACAGAGAATCGCTCTTCTCGGATCGCTCTAACTTGCTTTTCTCCCCCCCTCGATGATGAAGGTAGCAGATAGCCTTCCCCCAACGAACTCCGGCGTGGGCTGGCTTTTTTTTTAGCGGCACCGCCCTGGTCAAAGGAATCTCTTCCTCCGTTGTTGGTTGTGAGATTTTTGTCCCTACATTCTTCTGAACTCACCCCTTCCTTTCTTCTCCTTTTATGGATGGTCCTTTCCTTTTCTCTCAGCGATGAGGGGAGTAGCCGCGTGCTTTTTCTGTCATCGTTGGATAAGGAGCTTTAGTAGATGATGCTGTCCTGCCTTTTTTTTCCAAGTCTATCTGTAGTTTTTTTTTCCCTTTTTCGGGGCCCCTCCAAAGAAAAGAGGATCACCACGCTGGACTTTCCTTTGGTCTTTTTTTTTTTTTCCTTTTTTTGTGGGAGCGTTTTTTCTGATTCTCAATATTCATCTAATCACTCTTTCTTTGGATCATGGTTAGGAAGGTTATTCTTTTTTTTTTTTAACTTTCAACGGAGTAGACGGAGAGATGGCTCCTTCCTCCTATGAGGAGCCGTTTCCGGCTGTTTCCCCCTCCCCCTTACAATAGGAGTGGTGGTTATCCTCTCTCCCTCTGTGGAGGTGAGTTGGCCAGCCCCTTCTCTCGTGTTTTTTCCTTCTCCTTCCTCTAAGGGAGGAAGGTCTTTTGATGGCGGCGGAGAGTCCCGATGAACGTGTTTTTCGATGAAAGGACACCCCTCCCTCCCGGATGACGGACCCACCTTTGCCCCTCCCCGGGATGTTCTTTTCAGGCGTTTCTTTTTCGGCGGGCTGATGCCGATGGTGTCGGTGGAACGATCTTCCGTTTTTTTTTTTGCGAAGATGGTCGATCTGAACGTACTCTTCTTCTTTCTTAGACGACGGCGTCTCCTTTTGCGGTGGTAAGTAAGAGGGCGAATCCCTTCTTTTCTTTTGGCGACGCTCCCTGAAACTCTCCCTTTTTCTCTTTTCTTTTTCCGGGTGACAGCGGGAAAGTCCCTTTTCCCTTCTCGACCGCTGATAGCACTAATGGTCCTTTCCCTTCTCCGCGACCTCCTCGGTGCCGGCTTCTTCCTTTTCTCTTCCTCCAAAGGAGGCAAGGGTGAAGGACTTCCTCCTGAGATCGGGAAGAGGATTTTCCCCTTTTCCATCCCGGGCTGAGAATGGTGGCGCTCGAGTTTCTAAAGCCTCTTTTCCCCCTCTTCGGGGCGTCTTGCCTGCCCCCCCTTTTTTTCTTTTCCTCCGAAGAAACGATTTCCCGGGGTCCTATTCCTCTTTTTCCTCAGAAGGTTGGGCTCTTTTTTTTTTTTCCCCTTATGGGTAGGGAAGGGTCTTTTCGATGCGACCGGAGAGTCGTTTCTCTGGTCTTCGGAGTTCCTGCGGGCGTTTCTTTCTTTTCCTTTTTTTTCCTCGGAATGGAAGGTTGGCAGTGTCTTTTTTGTCAGAGTAGAAAGAAAGCGCTTCCGGTCGGCGGTGACGTCGTCGACCTTTCAGTAAGCGCGGGATCTTTCTTCCTTTGGCGCTGTCGCTTTTTTTTTTTTACTCCAACCGCGTCTTTCCCCCCGAGCGACCGGGGATATCTTTCTTCCCGTCCTGGCAGCGCTCTTTCTTTGATGCGCTTTTTTTTTGTGAAACACTCCTCTTTTCAAGCAACTTCCTTGATGGGTTCAAGTATTTGTTTTTTTTTGAGTCGTTCTTCTAGTCGCCTTTCCCTATTCGTGCTCGGAAGGGTGAGTTCTATTACATTTCTCCTAGGACATTCCTTTCTTCTTTTCCTAAAGGTTGGGCCTTCCAGAGGCGGCCCCTTTTGAGTCGACGAAGCCAACTTGCTTTTCCCTTTTCGTTTTCCCTTTCCTTCCCTTTGGATTAAGGTGCACTCACCCCAAGATAGTCTTCATTTCCCCCTTTTCCTGAGGATTCCGCCGTCCCTTTCCTTTTTTTAGGTATCTGGTGGCGACAGGACCCTCCACGAATCGTTTTTTCACCTTTTGCTGCGTTCCCCTCCAGGAGGCGATCTCCCCCTCTCCGGAGATCAATTCCGGGCCTTTTTCCTTCCGCCGAAAAGAAGGGGATGCGGCTTTTTTTTTTGGCAAGTCATCGAGGGGAGACGATGTTGTCCCCTTTCTTTTATCGTTTTCTTTTTCCCTTTTTTTTTCCGATGGTGGCCACGCCTCCCCCTTGGTTGATGCAGACGCCGCAAAGGAAAGGTTATCCGTCTTTTTTTTTTCCTTCCCAGACGAACGGCTCATTTTGACTTCCCACCTCGGCCCCCTGGGGGTCAGGATTTTTTTATGCGACGAAGAGGGAGCCATGCAGGGTGGTTTCCCTTTTTTTTTCTTCCGCCGAGCAGTCCGGCTCTTCGCGTCCACTTTCCTTTTTTTTTCTTTTTTCTCCCTCGACGAGGAGCCGAAGAAGGAGGAACGTTTTTTTACCTTGGTTCACTCCGGCTCTTCTCCTTTTTTTTCCTCTCCCCCCGAATGGTATGCACATAGCAGAGGGCCTTCTTTTGTTGGACGTGGGTACGACGGAGAGGTGGGCCTTTTTCTTTTTTTTGAGAGAGAGACCCCTCGCAGTCTTCCAATTCTCCCCCCCCCCTTTTTTTTTTTTTCCCCCTCCTTTAGAGTGGAGAGACAGACCTCTCTTTCCAGGGCGCAGAAAAGTCGCCGTCGGGCTTGCTCCTTTTTTTTTTTTCTTTTCAGAACGCGACGTTTTCGACCAGTCTCCGGCCTGTCTTATGCTTTTTTTTTTTTTCCCCCCCGTCATGGAAAGCAGATTCGGCATGACCCTCCCCTTTCCAAAGCAGTCGGCGCCGATGAAAATCAATACACTTCTTATCCTTTTTTTGAATCACTTTTAATGGTTTCGTTTTTCCCTTTTCCCCCTCCTAGAAGCCACAGATACGGCCCCCTCCCTCAAAATGAAGCGCGATTCTCCCTCCCAAAACGGCCCCTCGCCTCCCCTCCTTCTCCCCCGGTCGAGGAAAATGAATGAATTGGAGTCCTCCCTGCCTACGGAATTCTGTTTCCGTGCCCCTTTTTCCTCTTTGTTAAGTCGGTTTCGATGTCCTAAGCTCTTTCTTTCTTTTTTCCCTTTATGGATAAGTAGATGTTGAGGCCCCTCCCATAAGTGAGGGAACGTCCCACGCTCTCTCCCTTTCTTTTCGATCTCGATCCCTTTTCTTCCTTCTCCTCTTTTTTTTCTATAGGAAGAAGTGTTCCCCCACATGGTCGAAAATCTTTCCCTGGGGACGACGCTTCATCCCAGACCGCACTTTTTTTCTTCCCTTCTGTCGAAGATATTGTTCCCTTCAGACGAGTCACCTCTCCCCCTCCCCTCCTTGAGAGTGAAGCTTTTTTTGGTTAGCGTTTCTCCCCCCCCATCTGATGAAGAAATGTGGAAGAAGGGACTTTCCCGGTCGCGTCAGGAAGGAAACTGATCCCTCCCTTCTCTTTCCTTCGCGCGCGGTTGTTTCCCCGCCTCCTTTTCTCGTCATAGATAAGCTCCTTTCAAGTCGGAAGACTTTCCCCCTGCGACCTTCAATCTCTTGTCCCTCCCCCCCTCCCCCTCTGAAAAGGAAAGCCATCTCTCTCCCCTCTTGAACGGTAAAAGCCGACACTCCCTTTTCTCGGACCGACGTCGAAGTCATCGCGTTCTCTTTCTCCTTTCTTTCCCATAAAATAAAGGAGTCCTTTTTCACGCTCGCCCCGTGATGGACCGCTCGGCTTCCCAGAGATGAGGCACCTTGGCGTTTCCGTCTCCGGTCATTTTTTTTTTCCCTATGTAGGGATGAAGCTGTTTCCTCCCAATGTCGCCCTGGACAGGTGAGTATCCCCTCCTTCCTTTCTCTTTTCCTCATTCAACCCCCTCGTCCAGCCGACGGTTCTTTTTCCATGAAACGCTCACCGTACTTTTTTCTACGTTTGCGGAGAAAGTCTTCGTTTTCCCCCCTTCTTCCTATCCTTTCACCTGATGCTTCTTTTCCCCCCCCCTTATAACAAAGTACCTTCCCCCCGCATCTGTGGAGAGGGGGAGCTCGGTCTTTCCTTTTCTGAATAATGATGTCCTCGCCCCCCTTCCGGAACCCCCCCCACAGTACTCCACAGGGCCTTACTTGCCCTCTTCCTGCCGAAGAGTACCCCAGACCCCCCCCAGCTTCGCAACGACTCACCCTCCTTCTTCGTTTTTTCTACAAATTATGAAGGCATCCCTCTTCTGCAATTAAGCGTGGAGAAGGCTGGTTTTTCCCTTTACGTGCCTAGACTTTTGGCCTTCTCGGAAACAACTCTTGGACTCCGCCTCTTTCCTTTTCTCCAGGACTCCAGTCCTCTCGCTCCCCTCCTCCCCTTTCCCGGCGGGACGAATCAACTCCCCTTTCCCCACCCGATGAACACCAATCCGAGTGTTCCTTTTTTTCCCTTTTCCGATCCACAGAATATTGTCCTCTTTTTTCCCCTTTTTTTTCCTCCGCTAAGAAGGATAAGAACCGGTTCCCACGTCGCCGTCGAAGAGATACTTCGGTCTTCTTCCCCCTCCCCCAACCCTCTTCCCCTTTCCTTTCCCTAAGCGTACAAGCGTGTGATAATATGGGTTGTTCCCTTTTTCCCCTCGACTGGGAACTCGAGGACCCTTCCGTCCCCTATCCTCTCCTTTTCTCTCCTTTTTTCCCTCGGCCAGAGTCCTCCGAATAATCTCTTCTCTTTTTTCTCCTTCCCCGCAAGACAAGGAATCCGGTTTTTTTGGAGCCAGGACAGACTGCTGTCCTTTTTTCCCTTCCTTTTGTTGTGATCTCTTACTGGTCCTCCCCCCTTTTTCCCCTTCCCCCCGGATTAGTGGATGGATGGGTCATTGTACTTCGCTCCAGCGGGTTGCTTTCTTTTTCTCTTGGGGCTCTTGTCGCGTCTCCGTTTTTCTTTCTCTTTCCTTTGTTATCGAGTTAACAAGTCGTTTTTCTTTAAAGTAGGGGCACACCCTTCCCCTCCCCTCTTTCTTTTTTCTTTCGGACGCCTCCGGTTCGGCTCCTAGTGGTTTTTTTCCTATTTCTTTCACCTTCCTCGCTTCGAAGGCGGAAGGGGTTGATTGTTTTTTTACTTCACGGGGTCGCAGTCTATCTTTTCCTTTCTCTTCCCTTCTTTATCCCCTCCGGAGTTGGAACTCCGAACATACATCTTCTTTTTTTTTTTTTTCTCCCCTTTCGGAGTTGGAGGTGCCCTGAACGTAAGAGCTTTTTTTTTCCTGGAGGTAAGGCGTTTCTTTCCCTTTCTGAGTAGAAGGTTCCCCTGGATAGAGAACGGTCCACTCCTTCTATTCACGGACAAACACTTTCGCCCCTCTTTTTTTCCTTTCTTTCTTTTTCTGCTGCCAGGGAAGGTGGAGGTGCAGCTCCCATTTTCTTCGGGTTTTTCCTTCTCCTTTCCTAGTCTGGCCCCCAGGTACGCGGCGAAGATTTCTTCTCTTCCCTTCTTTTTTTTTCTTAATGGGTTCTTTGTTCTTCCTTTTTTTTTCCTCCTTATCAGGACCGACGGTTGGGGTCTCCCTTCCCCCTAATAACATCTTCTGCCTTTTTTTTGTAAACAGTTTTTTTTTTTTCTTTTCTTTCCCCCTTTTCTAAAATCTTTTGCCCTTCTCTCTTTTCTCTCTCCTTTCGAAGCAACGTTATCTCCCTTCCGGTGAGCGTTTCTTCTTTTTTCCCTTTTTGCAGCCCCCCTTGACCAATTTTGGAAGGGGGTTGCCCGCGAAGGAGAGAGGGAGAGGCTCTTATCACTCTTTCTTTCCTGTTGAGATAGAGTTCTTCAGTCATTTTCTTCTCTTCTTCTATAGTCTAGGAGGACTTCCGGAGCCGACGACCGAGGTGCCCAGCATCTTCCTTTTCTCTTTCCCTTCTATTTCTCCTAGAAGGGCGAATTTGCGAGCGGTTCTCTCTTTTTTTTTTTCTCTTGTTAGGGACGGGGCGCTTCGTTCTCTTTTCCCTCGGTAGGAGTACGATCCTTTTATAGAATGAGTCTTCTTTGTCGGCGGATAACTTTTTTTTTTCCTTTCATCAGATATGGAAGGTGCTTCGTGGGAGTGGTAGAAGCCTTCCAGAGTAAAGTCTTTTGACGTCTGCTGTTTTCTCTTCCTCCTCTTTCTAAAGGAACGTGGCGTTCCTTCTTTGCGCGGATTAAAAGAGGCGCTGTCTCAGTTCCTTCTCTCCTTTATAGGGCTAGGCCTTTAGCTTCCCCTTTCAGAGAGCTGGATCTTCTTTGCGGGTGGAACACTCCCCCCCCCTCCTAGGAAAGCTCAAGGTCCCGCTATTTTTCCCCTCCACTTTCTTCTTATGTAGAAGTCTTTTTCTTGACAGGGTTTTCCTCTTTTCCCCTCTAGTAGGATATACATTTTAGTTTTCCCCCTTTTGGTGGGAAGGAACATCTTCTTTTTTTTTTTTTTCCCCCTCTATATTAGTAGACTCTGACCAAGTTTCTCTACTCTCTTCGGTGTTTGTTAACTCTCTTTTTTCCCTGTGAACGCACTTTCAAGCCTGATCCTTCTTCCTTCCCCCCTTCTCTACCTTCGAGCCGTCAACTGATTCTTTCTTTTATCGGGCAGAACATCTCTTCTCCTCTCCCCTCTTTTTTTTTCCCCTCCTGCCGGAGGCGAGGAGGCACTTTCTTGGCCGACGACGAGGCGGCTCCCCCCTCCTTTTTTTTTGCTCGCCCATTTTCTTTGGAGGAGTTTTCCTCTTTTTTTGAAGTAACGTGACTTTTTTTCTTTCTTTTCTTCGATGAGGCGGGGCGGCTATTTTCACTTCCTCCCCTTTCTTCCGAGCGCGCCCAGAAAGGGATCCGGCTTTTTTTTAGCGGGAGCGACGGCTTGGACGTCTCCCCCCCTCTTTTTCCCTTCTTTCCCGATTTTTTTCCTTTTTTCTTTTTTTTCTCCATTCCGAAGAGCAGGAGGAGATCGTCGTCTTTCTCCCGGAGGGGGCAGGTACGATCTCTTCTCACTCCCCTTTCCTCCCTTGGCGGCGCCATGTGCACCTTCCCCGCTCTTCTTCTCTTTTCCGCGAAACGCTTCCTGACTGGTTCATTCCTTTTTTGTCGAACGATTGGGTAAGAAGGAGAGTTCCTGTTCTCTTTTTTTTTTCGAGAGTATTCACAGTCCCCGTTTTTGTCCCCCCCCTCTTCCCCCCCTTTCTTTTTCCTATCTGGTCATAAAAGTCAGAAGAGTTGAGCGAAAAACAGCTTTTTCTTTTCTTCTCCCGCACGTCCGCGTCGGAGTGTCCTCTTCCCTTCCCTCCTTTCCTGAACGCGACCGTTTTCCGATTTAACCTTCCTTCTCTTTTCTTTTTTTTCCTTCCCCCCGATGGAAAGAAGATGAGGCATGACCGACGTGACTCCCCCTTTCCCTTCAGGCGCCGCTAAAATAAACCTCCCCCCCCGTCTCTTTTCTTTTTCTTCCCTCAAAGAGTTAGGCGGGTTCTTTTTCCCTTCCTCCCCCTCCCTTTTCTAAGCAAGCTACGGCACCCCCTTCCCAAAATCGAAGAAGAGATTCTTTTCTCTTCCCCCGCAGGCAGCCTCCTTGTCTTTTTTTCTTTTTATCTAAGGAGAGTGCATCCTCTTTTTGCAACGAAATGCAACACGCGATCTTTTTTTTTCTTTTTCCTGCCAGATATTTCCCCCCATTTCCTTTCCCTTCTTCCTTTCTTCCGCTTTCTCCTAATTACTTGAGATTTATTTGATAGAAGTGTTTTTTTCGGTGACACCGCAAGAATGGCGATCGCCCTCATCTTTTCTCCCCTCTTTCGAGATCGGCAAGTTGTTTTAATTCCCCCCCCCTTACTCCTTCCTTTCCTAGCAGAGACGGGCATAGACCGTTCCCAAAGATTAGGACTGTCTCATCTCTTTTCCCCTCCCCTCCCCTCCCGCTAAGTTCTGTCCCACTTTCTTCTTCTTTTTTGCTAGTGTGAACAAGACTCCCAGTAGATTGAAGCCCTTTCCCTTTTCCTTTTCTTTTCTCTTCGGACGGCAATTCCACGCGCTTTTTTTCCTTCTTTTCTCCTCAGAAAAGGGATCGCATCTCTTCTCCGAAGAAAAGAGAAGGAGCTCCTTCTCTTCCTCCCTCTTTCCCCTCAAAAGGAAAAGTCCCCCCCCCCCTTGTTTTTTTGGGGGGACTGCACCGACCCGGTACAAGAGACAAAGACTCTCATCGAGTCTTCCCTCCCCTCCCTTTCGCATAGAAAGCCGGCATACATCCACTTCTCCTTTCCCCTCTCGAAAAGGTCTTAGAAAGTCACTTCCCCTCTTAATAGGAAAAGAGCTGATGGGCACCCTTCGTTCTCCTTTTTTCCGCATGGCGAAGACTATAACCTCGAGGTAGAGGATTCTTGATCCCCTGAGAGGACACTAGAACTGGAGGCCTTTCCTCTTCCTCCTTCCAGATCTACTCTCCCCCCCCCTTCCCCCTTTTCCTACTGGTGGATGAAAAGACGAGACAATGCCCCTTCCCTTTTGCGGAGAAAGTATTACGGTTCCTCTCTTTTCACCTTTAAAACTTCTGTTTCGGCCCTTCTTCTCCCCCTTCTTCCAACAAGGTGACGCTTCATCTGTGATAGGTTCTCCTTCCTCCCCCTTCGTGATGATCTGGGTCTTCTCCCCCCTTCCCCCAACAGCACCCACCCCCCCCCCCCCCACCCCCCCTCCCCTCTCCGTCGGCGCCTCTAGCTTTTCCCCTTTCCCCCAAGACGTCGCCAACCAGACGTCACCTCCTCTTCTCCGGATCAGACCCGCCTCACTGACGGATTCATTTCTTTTTCTTTTCCCTTCCTCGGAGTGCTCTTAGTTGTCCCTTTTTCCCCCCCCTTTCACGGTCACCGGCTCCCCTAGAAAAGGAAGCTCCCCCTTTTCGTCATCGCCCGCCATCCTCTTTGGACGAAAATCCCCTCCCCCCCCCCAGGAGAGCACCACGGGACCCCCCCTTCTTTTTTTTTTCCACAACGCCGGCCGCTCCAGATGGAAGATGGCTTCCTTCCTCCCTCTCCTTTGAACTTCCTTTCTCCCCTCACCAGATCAACCCCGTCGCAGTCGAAGCGCTTTCTCACCGACCAAACCCCGAAGATCCTCCCCTTCTTTTCCCTTTTTTTCTCCCCAATGGGTGGGTATTTTTCTTCCCCTCCCTCACCTAGACTGGGAAACTCGATTTCTCCCGTCCGCCGGATCCGCGACGCCTCCTCTTTCTTCTTTTTCTTCGCCTGCGACGCTAGCACCATAAGCCCCCTCATTTTTTTTTTTTCTCCCTTACAGAATGGGAGGGCGTTCCCTTCCGTTGGCTTGTTTTTTCTTCTTCTTTGTTTCATGGCTCCCTTTCCCAGCTTTCTTTTTTTTCCTTCCCCAGCAGAAAGATCAGCGATGGGTCTTGGGCGCGGATGTCGTCGCGGATCCGGTCCTTCCCTTTTTCTCTGGATAGAGTTCCCCGTATCTTTCCTTTCTTCAAAGTAGGGGAACACCAACTTCCAGACAAGTGATAAAAAAGATGGACTCTTCTTCCCTCTTTCTTCTCTCTTCGGTTGGTCGGTTCTGATCCTCCCCTTTTTTCCTTTTTCTTTTTTTTGTATATGGTAGGCACCGGTTCGTTTCCTTCATTCTCCACGAGTAGAAGGAGATCCTTTCTTCCCCTCTTCCCTATGGGAGATTTTGATTGTTACCCTCCTCCTCCCCCCTCGGAGTGGTGTTCCTTCTCTAAATAGAGATTTTTTTCTTTTTTTGACAGACAATTCCCCTTTCTCTTTCCTTCCCTTTACGTGAGTCAGGTAACGGCGGCACTTTTTCTTTTCCTAATTGCCCTCCCCTTGGGACCGTTACCTTGATAGAGCAAGACACTCTCCTTTTTAACCACCCACCCCTTTCCCCCTCTTTTCAGCCGGGAAGGGAGGAGTTTTCGGTGTATTTCCTTTCTCTTTGTTGAAGGAGGGTTTGTCGAACTCCCTTTTTTTTTTCTTTCCCCCAGAAGCGGCTCCTTTCGGATGGGAGTAATGGGTTCTTTGGGCCCCCTTAAGGTTTCTCCTCCCTTTTCTTCTTCCTCCCGCCGGGGGAGACGATTCCCTTCCTCGGAGGGGGCTTTCTTCCTTTCTCTTCTCCAGTGACCGAGTTAATTCCCTTCCCCCCTTCCCCTTCTCCCTCTCAGAGTGATCGCCTCTTATCTTCCCGTGAGAAGCAGACCTCCTATTCCCCTTTTTTCCGTGGGTCGCTTTTTTTCAGACCACCAGTCGGCAAAGTTTCTCTTTTTTTTCCTTCCTCCTCGGAGATAGGCAGAGTATTTTTTTTTTTCTCCCTCCCTCCCGGAGCGAATTTCCCTCTTCTCATAAGACATCGAGCGAAGCCCGCCCTTCTTCTTTATATGCGGAAGGAAATTCCTCCGCTAGACTTCCTCCTCTTCCCCGCCGCTCGCGGGACAGACGCGGCGAGGAGGAAGTCTTCTCTTTTTGACGAGATGAAACGGGGTCTGTCACTTCCGCCCTCTCCCCCGCTCTTGCTTCCGCGCGGCTGTTCTTTGTGGTTTATCTGGAAGATCGTCGAGTTTTTTTCGATGAGACTTCTCTTTCCCCCTTGCGTACGCGTATTTTGTCGGCGGGTACCGGTTTTCTGTCCCTCTCTTTTTTTTTTCCTTTTTCGTGGCGGGGTCGCCTCCTCTGATCAGGTGCGCGTTCCCCCTTTTGCCCGTCGTCGAATGCTCTCCTTCTTCCTTTTTTTTTTTCCCTCCTCCCCCCGTGGAGCTCTCTCCTCTCTCAAGACGGAGGATTCCCTCCTTTTTTTATCCGTGAGTCTACGACTCACTTTCCTTCTTCCCCCTGGCGGCAGCGAGAGGGGTATTTCCGGGTTCTCCCACCCGCCGAGGACAGTCCCCTCTTTTTTTCCCCCTTTTTATCTTCTGGAAAAGAGCTGCGCCGAAGATCGTTTTTTTTTTCTCTTTACACGGATGCTCTTCTTCTTCGTGGGAGACCCATGTCCCTTCCAAGATGCGTTTCCCCTTCTCCTTTATTCGAAGACGGCCACTTAGTCGTTTTTCCTCTTTTCCACCCCCCTCTCTCTTTTTGGATACGTGCCCGCACTTCTTCTAGAAAGCTCAGTCTTCCTCCCCCCCTCTTCCCCTTCTGTCTTTATAGCGTCAATCTGGGCTTTCTCTTCTCTTCCCTGACCATAGACGGCGACCGGACTTCTAGTGTAAGGGAGGGAGGACCCCTTCCCTTCTTCTTTTTTCCTCTCCGGCCCTCTTTTCTTTCCTCCTCATGGCGCCGAACCGACTTTCCGGGTGATAGGAAATCCTTTCCCTCCCCTTCCCTGATGGTGGAGTAGACTTTGTTGCTTTTTTCTTTTCTTTTTTTTTCGGGCTATGGAATTGGCCAAGCCTACCATGTGGTGAATATCGTTTCCCTCTTTTTTTTTTTAGTGTCTCTTCCTCCGACGGCTTGGACTCGAACCTTCTTCCTTCAGAAGAGGAGGGAAATGCGGGTGGGTTTCTTTCCTCCCTTTCCTCTACATAGGAGATAGTTCCTTTTTTTTCCTTCGTTTCTCCTGTTACGCAGACGAGGAGCACGCCGCCTTTTTTTCCTTGAAATACTTTTCTCCTCTTTCCCCTTCCTGATTGTCTGCCATAGCCGCGTTCCTCTTTTTTTCTCCTTTCTCTTTTTCCGGGGCTATCATATATCTTTTTCATCCTACTCCTTTCTCTCCCGTGTACCCAAATAGTCGAAACCACACTCTCTTTCTTTCTTCTTTCCCTCCTTTCTCTACAACAGATTTGGATACTTCTATGCTTTTTCTTTTATCCTCGTCGAGTAACTGCGCACTTTTTTCAGAGAAGATCTCCGGCCTTTTTTTTTTTTTTTCTTTTCCCCCCACCCGAATGGACCGCCGCTTACCTTCTTCATTTTCTTTCCCCCTCCTTGTCTCCCTCCCCTAAACTTACACGGCCGTCTTTAGGAATAACCAGCGTCCCTTTCCTTTTACCATCTCCCGCAGCAATCCTCGACGCCGGCCCCCCCCTTCCCCCCCCCCCCCCATACGCCGCCTCCCTCTTTCCCCCATGGAAAAAGACGAAGCTCTTCCTTTATTCCTTCTTCCAACTTACTGCCTTTTCTTTTTGAGTTCTTTTTCTTTTTTCCTCCCCCCGCAACTGACACGCGACGATTCGTTCTTCCCCTTTCTTCCCTCTAAACGGATTCAGTGAGGATAGAATTTTTTCTTTTCCTTTCCTTCCTCCTCGCATTTATGTGAAGAAGGTGCTTCTTCTCATACTCATTTTCCCTTTTAAAAGAATGGACGTCTTCCTTTTCCCTTTTCTCACTCAATCTCCGATTATATTCTCCCCCTTTCTTCCCACCAAAATGGTAGCCCATCACCTTCCTCAGAAGAAGGTGTAATCTCCTCTTTTTCTCCCTCTTCTTCTGCGGAGCCATTATTCTTTCGCCCAGAAGCGCTTTCTTCACTCTGAGAGGGCAGACGGGCGTTTTTCTTTATTTCCTCACCTCGATAGATACACATCGCATTTTTCCTCTGTCCCGTCCTTTCCGGAAATGATAACTCCTTTTGCATGAATGATTCCTGCGCCACTTTCTTCGCCTCTATCCCCCTTTCCCTTAGAAGACTCCTAACGGCGATTTTTTCTTCTACACTGAAAACGAAACCCCTTCCCCCTCTTTTTCACTTGTAAGTGAAAAGACCTTCCCCTCCTCATTCCTATGACCGAGTACGAGAAATCGCCTAGACTTTTTTTCTTCCCCTACCATACAGGGCATCCCCTCTTATCCTTTGTCTTAGCAAGTAGGATGTTTTCACCGGCAATATTTCCCCGAGGTCTTTCTTTTTCAGAATATAAACGAACGCTTTTTCTTTTTCTTCTCTTCTCCACCATTTGCTAGCCCTGGCCTGGCTCCTCTTCCCTTTGCCTCACTTCACACCGCGTCACCCTGCGCCGACCTTTTTTCTTCTCTTTTTTCCCAGTATCTTGAGGTAGGGGAGGATACGTTGCGGCGCCCCTTTTTTTCTTCTCTCTGCCAACATGATGTTAGGGACTTGTCACTTTTCCTCCCTCCTTTTTTTCTCTTTGAGATCTTACGACCACCGGCGGTCTGATCCTTTTTTTTCCCTCACCAGTAAGCCCAGCCTTTTTTCCCCTCTCCTTTTTCGCCCAGCTACGACAAGATTAGCCCCCGCGTCCTTTTCCCTCTTTTCTCCGGCATAAGACCCGCCCTCCCTGCCCGTCCCTTTTTTTTTTTTCCGTAATAGGAGCTGCTGATCTTTCCTTCCCCCCCCTTTCACGGTCACGGCGAATCCTTCCCATCGATTTTTTTTTTTCCTTCCGTAGTTAAGAGATGAACTCCCCCTCACCTACAAATAAGAGGAGAGCACCCCCCCTTTTCCTCCTCTTTCCTTTCTTCCAATGATGAGTTCACACTGGCCTTTTTTCTCCCTTTCTTTCGCCGCGACGCCGTTGAAGTCCTTTTTCCCGTGCCAGACAAGATAAACACAGTCGCTTCTCCTTTTTTTAGTTGGCCATCGAAATCCCGACACTTCTCCCCCCTGAGGCGTAAGACTCTTCCATCGTTTTTTTCTTTCCTCTTGGGCCACGTACTTCAGGGACAGCCCCCCTCGTGAAAGGAAGGACCGCATCTAAGCCGTCAGCCGGATCCTTCTCTCCCCTGCCCGAGTCGAAGAAATCATCGCTGCTCCTCTTTTCCAGCCAGCCACGCCTCCGGGTGGGATGGCCGGGTGTTCAGGTATTTTTTGTCCTCTTTCTCTTTTACTCCTCTCGTTGTTTTTTTTCTCTTTCTTTTCCCCCCCCCTCCATTAGGGGAATGGATAAAAACGGCTCCTTTTTCTTTTCCTTTCCGCTACAGGGAAGAAAGCTATCTCTGGGTTCTAATGTCGTCGCGGGGATCCGGCGGATTTTCCCTTTTTTTTTCTTGTATAGAGTTCCCCTTTTCGGTGGTCTGGAAAGGGGAAGTATTTTTTCAAGGCCCTAGTGTCCCCTTTTTCCTTTTCCTCTAAGGGGTGAGTCTTTTTTTTTTCTGGTTGGTTTTTTCGTTCCCCTTTCTATCCTACCTCATTAATCGCTTTCGAATTCTTATTTTTAGGGGGGAAGTTCTTTCTGCTTACTTCAAAGGGTCTCATTTTCGCCATGGCCATATGGGAGAGGACTTCGTTTTCCTCTCCTTCTCCAATAGGGATTGGGGTTCATCGGGTGTTTCTGCCGGGATTTTCTTTTCACGCCGGTTCGTTCATAGCTTCTCCTTACTTTTTTTTTCCCCCTTTCTTGCCGGGTAGATGGCGGCGGCTCTCCGGTGCCCGTGAACGGTTGGGGATTCTCTGAACTTTTCTCTTCCTTCCCCAAACAGATGCGCCCCTCTTCTCCCTTCCTTTTTTTGCTGATGCCGGCGAATTTTTTTGCGGCGATGGTGCGGCTTCGCTTTTCTCTTGTTTGAACCAGTACGCGGGCGCCGATTTTCTTTTTTTTTTTTTTCCTGGTGCGGTTGGGTCCTTCTTTTTCTGTTACTCCTCCCCGCCGGTGGTGGCGACGATCTCCCCGATCCACCATCTCTTTTTCCCTCTTTGGAGAAGGTGACATCGGCCCTTTTGGCCCGGATCTATCGCTGATCGCACCCCAGACTGCTTTTCCGCATCCTGTTGGAGCGTGGCAGTTTCTCGGCCCTTTCCCCTTTTTTTGGACGAGGGGTTGAATGCCGCTTTTCGCGCGGAGGGGAGAAGCTCGGTGGCGATAGAGTTCCCCGCCCCTTTCCCTAAGGAGGTTAAGGCCTGAGCTTTTTTCCGACACACGAAAGCTTTTCCCCAGTCTTCCCCCGGGTTGTTGGCCGAGTATTCTGTCTTTTTCCGGGCTTGACGGGGAGGGATCCCCCCATGGGGCTGCGCATGGATGGGTATTTTCCGGTTTCTCTCTTTTTTTCCTACCGGGCCGAGGTACGGCTTTCCGCAGCGTCGTCGGTTGTAGGAGTTTTCACTACAGTGCCAGCAGGATCTTTTTCTGTGTTCCTTTTTTTTTTGGGAGCACAGACTTATCAGGTCGCCGTCGGAGGCTTTTCTCGACCTTTCTCCTTTTTCCCCTCTTTGATAGAGGCGACTCCCCCGGTGCGCCACGATCGCGCTTCATTTCTCCTTGCCGGAAGAAGAGAAAGTCTTTTTTCCACAGGGCGGCAGCGAGATGGTGCAATTCTGTGCACAACGTCCTCTCCGGAAAGTCATTTTTTTTTGAGCGCGTATGGGAGATTTCCCTGGCTGGCGCGCCGATAGTGCTCGGACTTTTTCTCCTCTTCCCCCTTTCGGAGAGGACATCTTTCTCCGGTTGGGGGGAATTTTTTTCCTATCTCGCCCGGCGATTGCTTTTTCCCTCCTTCCCCCTTTTCGTAGGAGATAGCCATTCCCCCTAGCGCGGCAGTGGCTCTGCCCCCTTCCCCCCTCAGTATTCATTGCCTCAAAATCTACTGAATTCCCTTTTCCCTTCCCTTTTTCTAGGTATTCTGGAGGGACCATCGCCGGCTCCTGAACGAAATAGTCGTCGGGTCAGTTTTTCTGAGGAGGCACGAATCCGGCTCTCCAATTTTCAGTTGGAAGAAGCCGTTTTGTGTTCCACGACGGTGCTGCTTTGTGCTGTGCCTGTTTCCAGCTCATCGATTCTTTTTTTCCTTCTCTTTTTTGGAGTAGCGGTGGGTGCCCTCTTCTTTCCTTTGAGGGATGGTAGGTGGAGGGCGTCTTTGGCCTTGTTATTTCCCCGGTTGATCTTTTTTTTCTCCCCTTCCCGTGGATACGGCCGTGTAGGTGAGGCTCTTTCTTGGACGGCGAACACCGCGCGGTAACTTCTTTTTCCATGGAGGGTGGTGCAGGCGGGTCCGTCACCCTTCTTTCTCCTCTTCTCTTTTTTTTTTCGGGAAACGGTGCGTTTGTCTTCCTTACGCAGCCGACGGCGGAAGTGGCGGAGCACCCCAATTTTTTCCCCCTTCTCTTTCTCCCTCCTCTGTTGTCGAGGCAACGCTTCCCTGACTTGCTCCAGTCGAGTGGTGGGTGAGAGATTGGTTGGACTTTGT
>Ga0179593_1465050_pt1 | contig 34327 bp, 40 predicted proteins | sample CZODoug2_1_08_16_FD_185931 | JGI IMG/M metagenome (GOLD analysis project Ga0179593, IMG submission 185931) | Vadose zone soil fungal communities from Angelo Coast Range Reserve, California, USA - CZODoug2_1_08_16fungal (PacBio error correction) | ecosystem: Environmental > Terrestrial > Soil >... | reverse complement strand
GAGAGATCCGAAGTTTCTCTGCATCCCCTCCCCCTCTGGACGGCGTACCTCACTGCCTCTTAGATCCTTCGAGAGAGTGATGATCCTCGACCCCAATCCATCGCGTGCCGAAATCTGGCGTTCATATCTGGCGATCCTTGAACATATTGATGCCGATACCCGTGTGATAGGATTTGAAGGTGTCCTATCGATCCGGAGAGGGCACTTTCCATTTTTTCTCCAGCTTGGGGGGAGAAGTTTTGACAACTTTTTTACCGTGCTCTCTGGCTTGCGCAGATCCGCAGTCCTGGGCTTTCATTTACAGCTTTCTAGAGTGAGGTGGGCAGTGTGTTTTTGTTTTCGTGCCGAGAAGGAATGACGGTGCAGATCCTTTCTTTCCCCCGAGGGGCACGATAAGACGGCGTGTTCGCATCGGTTGCGGACGCCTATCTCCCTTCGACTTATACAACGTCCATGAAGGTTGCTACCTCCGACAGTTTGCCTCTTTTTTTCTTGAATTGGTCTTTTTGGATCCCATTTTCCCGTGGCTTGTTCTCGTGAAATTTTCCTTTATACTGGGGTGTTGGATTTTCGAGTCGAAAATCTGTCGGCGGTTGGTTTACGCCGAATATATTTCCTCTTTTTTTTTTGGGCGAGAGTAGGTGGGATATTCAGCTTGCTCCCTTTTCCATTCCCGTGCTACCGCTTCCATTCCTTCTCGGTCATAGGGCAGCTCGGCTCCCTCGGTGCGGTTCATTTTTTTTTTTAAGTCGTTTGAGGGGAGACCAGGGAATCTTTTCGGGCTCATCGTCTGCTATACCTTCCTCTTCTTCTCATTCCCGCCGGTGTTTGAACTTTTTTTCCCCTTCCTAAGCTCCCTTTCTCTTGACTTTTCTCGTCCTGGCAAATTCGTAGGCCCCCTTTTAGTTTTTGACTAAGGACGCGATCAGGCTTCCCTCCCTTTTTCCTTCAGGGGCCGCTTTCCTTCCCCCACATAGTTCTTCGGATCTGTTTTGACCGCCACTCTCGGTTCTGTCAAATATTGATTGTGGCCACGGGTGTCGTCTCCGCGCCTTCTTCTGTTTCTCGTACTTACGTAGAGTTATGTGATTTTTTTTTATCCATAACCCGCTCTCGAAGTTTACTTCGTACTCGCCTTCCACAGTTAATGGGGAGTGCCCTCCCGGATTTTTAGTTTCTGTTGAAGCGGCCGAATGTACGAATAGGCGGTCCCCCCCCCTTTTTAGTTGTTGGCCTTTTTTGACTTCTCGCGAGTCTGTCTGCCTTATTTCTCCGAATGCGTCCCGAAAGTCCCGGAGCCTATTTTTTTCTTTCGGCTTTTCTTCTTCTTTGTGTGATTTGTAGTCGCGTGCATGCATTCAGGATATGCGACATTGTTTCACAACTCAGTCTCAACTGCTTACCGCCGATTTTTGATTTTTTTTCGCGATAAGAGGACTTCCCCTAACTATGTTGCTCTCATCTGCATCTTTTTATGATGTGTTCCCTCCGACACCTTTATGAAGTTTCCGGGCTCTCTCTTTCTGCCCACGCTCGCGATGACCCGGTTCGATTGAAAATCTTCGGCAGGCTTTCTTCTTACTCTGTTAGCGGCTGCCTGGAAATAGCTTTCTGGTCTGTTTTCTTCCTGTCTTTTCGGCCTGCGAGCTTTGCGAGATACTTTTGCAATACCGATGTGGTTCATCTCTGACTTATCCTCTTCTTTTCAATGCAAAGGTCGACACCCCCTTTTTTTTGTATCGCGGCGGTTATTTCTAATGAGTTCTCCTTCGTTTCCTTTGCGTAAGTTGGGGCATCTTTTGCAGACGTTTTTGCCGTTTATGCAGCGTCCCGTGCCTCCACCTTTTCCAACGAGGAACCGCGTTATTCATCGCGCCACGGCCGCGTTAGCAGCATTGTGTCTGCTTTTTCAGTCCTTCACTGTACGTGTTTTGATTTTCTGACAATTCATTGGTACTTTCTCAGGCCTGCCGTAATTCTTTTTCCCGGCGTCCCACGGTTAACAAAAAAACCTCGGCATGGGGGTTCGTCATGCCTTTCCAGGTCTTCCTTGCTCGTCATCCAGCCCTTCTCTTTCCGGTTCCCCCTGTGATGCCCGGAGTCCGGTTTTTTCGGCCTATTTCCCCCCAGATCGTCTGTTTTGATTTCACTCGTTGCCTGACATCAGCCCGTGCTTTTTTGGCAACTGTGTGTTGATACCTTAGTATTTCCATGATGTGGTGGCGAAAGACCGGTTCCCCCTTCGGCAGCTCGGCCCCCGTTTCCGCTCCTTTACGTTTAGCCGAGAGGCGTTTGAAAAGGCTGTGCTTTTCTCTTCTTGTTCTCCTGACCCGTATTTTTCCCCGGCTCATCTTTGGCTTTTTTTGCCTCGACGGTGTTTTTTTTAAGATGCCAACCTGTCTTAGTACCTCGTCCACTCAGGTATGCTTCTGGACCCCTATCCCCTTCTTGTCATCGTGACCCACCCGTACCTGCTTGTGGCCACCTTCGGTAATCGACACGAATTCCTGGTTGGTAGTTTCGACGCAGCAAAATTCCTGTTGATCCATTTTGATCCGTTTTTAGGTCCACCATTCTCTCCGAAATTTTAACGGACGTTTAACTTCCAGACTATTTACTTGTGATCTGCCTGACCCTTGCGGTCACCGTTGGGTTTTTGCTGTCGCTCGATTCTCCGTTTTGCTCTTACCGATAGAGCTACGGTCCCTGGCTCTTTCTTTTAGGCCTCGTCAGTCCCAAGGGTCCCCACCTTTCTTCACAGACGTCTTTCGGCAGATCTTGTGTTGCAGGACTTTCTCCCGTGTTTCTTTTCCTTCCCGAGGCAGTGTGCGCATCTCGCACATGAAGAGACTCCGTAGGCCCAGAATGGCTGCCTCCCCCCCCCACCTTTACTTGACCCATGCACCGCGACCTCCCGCCTTTTCAACCGCTTTGCCTGCGATTCACCTTTTTCTAAGGTCCCGCAGGTGCATGTCGCGTGATGGGGGAACCTTTCAAAGTTGCCTCTCGCCAACTCCGGACCCACCCCCTCCCCCAGGAACATTTTTTTCCCTGTCAGTTTTTGCTTCTCTGCTTTCTGAACCATAACTAGTTGAGATTGACGCTTTCTAATGAACGGCGTTTTGGGTATCCCCCTTACGGTCTTTCAACCCGCAAGCACCTAGAGATTGTAACTTCTGTGCGCAGTCAGGCGATCTCTGAAAGACGCATCCTTTTTCACTGGAAGCCGACAAACGTTGCGTAGTTTTTAGATGCAGGAGAGGTGCCTAAGCAAGATGAATCGCCGGTAGAATCTCGCATCGCCCCACCAGCCTCCCCCTTTCTATTCGAAGGGCTTATCCGCTCGCACTCTTCCCCTGCTGACCGACCGGATCGTACCCCGGAGGGTAATGCTGGTCTCCGAACGAGGTATCCTCCCTTTCCTTTTCCTGAACTCTCTATCTCCTTTTTGAGCAGGATTTAGCATTACCTGGGGTCTCGGCGCGCGTCTTTACCGTTCGTTTTTTTTCCAGGTCGAGTGATCGGGGGATGGCGATCGGCACTCCTAATATAAGGGGGGTTTGGTTTCTCTGCTGTCTACCTGCCTCCTCTTTGTTTCCTCGTAATTTTCCTCTCCTTCTCGAGCTCTAGGTCGACCCACTGTTTGCTTTGAGTCATGTACCGGTCTTGCTTTTGTTCGAGGCGCCCGGTTTCATTGATCTTTGTCGGTTCGTTTCAATGAGGGCCCTTCACCCCTTTCTCGCGGTCAATCCCGTTCCTTCTTTTGGGCGAGATGTCCTTTGCTCTTCTTCTTTTAACATTTTAAGTTTTTTTTCCATCTTGTTCCCTTCTTTCTCCGGGGCTTGCTTGGATTTTTGTATTCCTCCGTCCCCCCCATCACCCCTCGTCGCCACTCCTTCGCGATTCGCCGGTCACCTTTTTTTTTTTTCACCCCGCGGGCGGTAGTTTTTTTTGATGAGTCGGTCTGCTTTCCGCTTCCCCCCATTGCTGGCGTCTTTTCTTGTAGGTTTTGTTATCCTTTCTGCGCGTACTTCGCAGGAAGCCACCTTTCTTCAAGAGACACGACTTCTCCGACGATTGTAGCGTTCCTTGCCCGTCGGTCTTCCCTTTCTGCTTTTCCCCGCCTCGCGCGCTTGAATGGAACGAGAGTCTATCCGGATTTTCGACGCCATAAATAAGATCCCCTCACCTGGCCCGAGTTTCGCCCGTCTCTGTATCACGCCGCAAGTACCTTTCGTTCGAAACTCCTCTTCTTGCGTCGTCTTTGCATTTGACCGCGAAAACGTTTTTCCGATCAGATTTTGGTTGCTTTTCCTGCTTTCTTCGAACAACCGCCTGATATGGTACCCCGGTTTCGACCTTTTTCCTCCTTGCCACCGATGTAGTGATCATCACCACTTGTAAGGCAGTCCAGAACCTTTTTCCGTTTTTTGACGATTTGCCCCTTCTTGTGTACAGTGCTCATGTTTTCCTGGCCAGCAACCCGGGTCTGACACCCTCCGCGTCCCACGATGGTACTCTAATAGGTTCATCCAGCAAATGCACGCACAGCTTTTCCCCTTTGGCCTTTTTCCAGCTTCTTCGGATTAAGTTTGCTTTAGGGTGCCGAGCTGCTACCAACCTACGGTTTGCTCCCCCTCCCAACCACATCATGTCTCGATTCAAGTGCACGGACTGAACCCACCAAAGTGCCACCTTTGCTCTTTCCATGATGGCTACTGATGGGACCACCTTCCCTTTTCATCTTTCCTTCTGCAAGATCTTTCCCGCATCACTCAAATGCCCGTAATGCATTTTTCTAGCGTGCAGCGCACTAGAATTCTGAAATTCCCCCCTTCTCCTTTTTTCCGTTTTAAACGGGGGGATCGTAGGCCTCCGGCATCACTTCATGCTGGCTTTTTTAACTTTCCCCCCGAAGGTAGAAAAATCTGAGACCCCTTTGCGTGCCCTTCCTCCCGGTCTTCGCATCGTTCAACGCGGCGGGCGTATGAGGCCGGTCTCTTTTGTCCGTCCCTGATGTGGATTCCGATGCTTGACGATGAATATCAGACGCAACGCCGTATCTTCTCCACACTCGCCAGCTCTTCGAACTCACTCTCTCCTCCCTCTATCTTTTCAGGGGTTTCCCTCAAACCCTTGCATTGAATACGCCCTTGTAAGTAGATGAAATAGATAGTCAACTCCTTTCCCAATTTTCCCGATCGCAGGCCGCGACCGTCTCATCTGGGTTAGCTTCCTTCAACTTGTTTTTGCTCAGATGGGCAGGCCAGCTCTTTTTTCGAAATAATTTAGTGCCTTCTTTTCTTTTTTCCTTCTGCGAAGGCAGTGACTCTCTCCACCCCGGCGTCGACTACGAACCCACTCCCCCTATGCCAGGGATGACGACCTTCGGCAGTTCCTTTTATCCCTAGTTTCGCTCTTCGCCCGCGGCTTTTTTTTCAAATTTGGTACTCTTCCCTTGGAAGGATATGCTCCTGAGCGGTCCTCAAGAAACTTTTGGTTCGGATTTTTCGACCGCTCCTTCATGCTTACTCCTCGTCACCCTTTTCTCCTACCCCACGATACGGTCGCTTCGATTACGGTTTTCATTATTCCTCGTTCACCCCCCAATGTGGCCCTCCGCGCACCCCCCCGACCTTTCTTTGAGCCCGCTGCGATGTTCGCCCCAAACGAGCAAAGCGCTCCGGTCATTCCTTCTTTTTTTCTTTTGCGATGCCGACACCTCTCTTCTGAGCGCAGTTGGTAGTTTCTGGATGCTTTTTCCGCGAACTTGCCCGTCATCCTAAAAACGACGGACTGCGCTGTATCCCCTTTTCCACCCTGTAAGGTTTTCCTTGTTACGATCCGTATGGAAAAGAACGTTCTCCCGCCAATGTTCGGCCGCAGGGACCCGCCACCTCTTTCCCTCACATCTTTTGTCCACTCCTCTCCCCCTTCCCGGAGAGCATCAGGAGATATTCGCGAGCCCGACGGTATCCGCTTTCTGCTTTCCCCTCCTTTAGTTAGTTCGACCTCCTTAGGTTGGATCTACCTTCCCCCCTCGTGAATGTGATAAGGCACCAGAAGAATGAGATAAAACTCCCCTCCTTTTTTTCGCAACGCAACTGAGCCGCCCTTCTCCCTCAAACCGACTGCGCTTTATCCAACCTCTTCGAGCCTTTCTCCTTTCGGCTGCCAGTAGAAGAAATGGCTCCTTATCCTATGAATATCAAACCCCCCACCCCCTCCCTCTTCCCCCCCCCAGTCGGCCTGCGGACACCTCTCTGGCAGTAGACATGACCTTATTTCCTCTTTCGGGCAGGTTTAGGCCCTCTCCCCCCTGAGAATCCGGGAAATTTCGTGGAGACCCACCGAGCCTTTCGCCGACTCCCCCTCCCTCAACTACTCTTGAGGCTGTTATTATGTCATGAATGCTCCTCCTTGCCCGGGTCTATCAAGGATTCCACGGGGGTGGGGTGGTTATTCTTCTTTGCTTTTCTTTGCGTTTCCGATCTGCTGGCCGGACTGCCCTAAGGGTGGAATTCGACGCCCCCCCTTGCGGGATCTACGCCTTCCTTTTTACATGAAGTTAGGATAACTTGGAGTCAAGCATCATATTGCCCAAGTTCTAATGTAACACAATCTTACCTCCTTTCTCTTCCCTCTCTTGGTATCGTCTGTTCACCTTCCCATCCCAGACGGTTTGAAGTCTTTCTGCAATTTTTCGCATTGCTTAACGAAGCTATCTGTCGGTTCTCACGAGTCTTGTAGCATAGCGCTTGGATATAAGTTTCTGAACCCCCCTTTTCCCGTCTTGTGCGAGGTGAAGGTCTCTTTCCTCTTCTCTTTTAGCAACATCGGTGTTTTTCTCTCTTCTCTCTTTTCTCTAATCCTTTTTGAGAGCCTCAGAGTCGACGCGATGCCTTTCCCTTTTCCCCTTCCCTCTTAGATCCCTTTCGGAGAACTGATAGTCGACAGCTCCCCCATGCCCCAAGGCAGCTCCCTCCTACATTTTCTAGCGGCCTTAACACCCCTCCCCCTTCTGCCATGGAATATCGATGCTACTTGCTCGGTGGAGTGGCGGTTATAAGACCTCTCTGATTCCCCCCTCCCTCTTTCCTTTAATCCGTGGGGGACATTCCGACGTCCCAATGGGTAATGTGCCGCTTCGTTGCCTGATCGACCAGGCTTTTCTCGGCGTGATACCGACGGTTCGTGGCGTTCGAAGTACGCCGCTGTTCCTTCTTTCCTCTCTCCCTGGCTGCCCCAAGAAATCCAGCGGGTCCCCCCCCAGCAGCTGCGACCCCCTTGATATTACCTCGCCGGTATATTTTGACCGACCTTTCTACCGCGATTTGCGAGGGTTTCTTGTTCTTTTGTTTACTTACGCCCTTTTCCCCCCCCCCCCGGTGTTATAGTGAAAATTCGAGTCTCCTGTGGTTAGGATTCCCTTCCGACCTTCTTTTCCCTCCTTCTGTTCCTGCCGCAAGATTATGCGAGTTTTCCTTTTGGTTCCGCGCCGCGGTTTTTTGGATAGCGCCTACTCTCTCGCCCTGTTCCAGGCACATAGTGTTCTACTCGCAGTCGGAGAATGACTCTCGGATACCCTCTTTCTTTCCCTCTTTGTCGGCTTCTCCCGCTTGTTTTGAACAGAGTTCGTCTTTTTTTTTCTCGGCGGTCCCTTTTCGCCGATCACCCTTAAAAGCGGTTTTGCTTTCTTTCTCTAATCGGAGTTCACGTTCTCCCTCCCTCAGAGCTTTTGATCTTCCCTTTTCCATTGTAAAATATCGTTTCTCGTAAGTTGTAGACGCCCAGTGTGAAATTTTCTATCCCTGTTGCTGACCCTCGGTTTTTCCTTGGGTAGCTTCCCACAGTATTTCTGGATCTGGCCGTTTTTTTTTTTTCCCCTCTCGCTCAGTCCCCTATCCCGACGCGCGTTTCCCCTTTGAAGGTGGACTGCCCTGCTGGCATCTCTCCTCGGTGTCGAAGACGTCGGTAGTTCTCCTTTTTTTTCCTCCTACAATATCGTGATTAGTGCATCTTCTTTTTTCGCGCTTCCCCCCAAACACCACCCCCCCCCCCCCCTCCTTCCCCCCCCTTCAAATGGGCTGCCCTTCATTCTTCTTCGTTGAGGGACTCTTGCGGTACTTTCGCTTTCCTCCAACAACTGGTCGTTTTTTCTGACCTTTTCTTGGTGGTGATTTCTGAGTGCCTGACTTAACTATAAATGCCTACGTTTTTTCTTTCGTCTCCTTGCCTGTTCTGGAATGATCATTCATTCCGCTTCCTCCCCATCAGTTTCAGTCTCTCTCTACTCGGTGAGAAATAAGTTTTACGTTTCAGATTCTCTTTCTTCTTCCCGCTCTTGCGCGACGCTCATCTCGCGCGGACTGATGAGTAATCCATGGAATAGGCGCTGTTTTTTTCTGCCTCCGCGTCGTTTCCTAGCTGGAAAGGTCCCCCCCAGCATGGTCGCCAAGCTCGCGACACCTGGTATGCCTCTTCCTTCTTTTTCAAGCTATTGGACCTCCTTCCTTCCCCCATGGAGCCTTTGTTAAATGTGTCCTATCTTGCCGATTTGATTTTTTCCCTTCGGCGCATGCCCGAGGGATTTGGAAGTCGATCTTCTTGTCGCTTTTGTCTCCATTATCACGGCTGTCCTTCGAAATCTCTCAGATAGGCGGTATCTTAATGCTCATGTGATTGCGCCTTTGCTTTTTTTCTTCGCTTCCCCTTTGTGGGCCCTTTGCCCTTCAATGTTCACCAGGCTTGCTCGAGGGACCTTAGTATGAAAGATCCTTCGTCTCAGCCCTCCTCTGTACAATTTGAGTCTTTTCGTTCTGGTTCAGCCTGCGTTTTTCTTTCGCAACTGAATTTTCCTTCCTTTTTGGTCAGTTTCTTCCCCCTGTCAGCTCTTCTTCCTGATGGAACCTACGCCCTGAGTCCCTTCCCATTTTTCCAACTCGGCATGTACTTTTGACTTTTAATGATGAGTGCCTCCTGCGATGTTCCTTTTTACCTTTATTCATGTGATGGCGGCAGGAACGAGCTTTTGTTCCCAATAGTCTTCGTGATTTCCCTTCTTCGGCCCGTCTGCCCTTCCCTCCCCCCCTTTGATCGCTCTTTTTTTTTTTTCTTTGAGCAGTCTTTCCTTGATGTGTTTAGTCTCCCGTTTTGTGTCGTTTTTCTTGTACAGCGCATCCTTTCATTCTCAGAGCCTGCCTCACTCGTAAGCTTCCTGGTCTTGCTGATGATTGCCCCCCGCTCTGATCGGCGATGTGCGCTTTGTAATTGTGCATTTCGGGTTTTGTCCTTTCGGTCACCACGCTTTTACCCACGATGGACCGTCCTTTCAAATGTCATTGAGCTCCTTTCCTCTTCTTCCAATAGTGATTTTTTTTTTTCCTTATCCCCGTTCTTGTTACCCTTCATCCGAACCCCGACCGGGTTGTTCTGTTTTCCCCTTTTCAACCCGGCATTCCCTTCTTCCCTTCTTTGGCAATGGTTTTTTTCCTCCCATGCGAAGACGCCCTTCAAACGGAACGGGTTATAACTCCCCCGTGTCTTTCTCCGGCATCCGCCGCTCTAAGATGTTTTGCCGTTTTTCGTTTTCTTCCCTCCCCTCCCTCTAGCTGCTCGCGGGTAGTTTTGAGCTAGGCCGTGAGAATGTCCTTCTTTGACCTGTTGAGTTCGGCACTTCCTCCCCTGTACAGAAGATCTGCGCGCTTTGCTATTTCTTTTCGCACCGTGTTCGAGTCGGATGCTCCTTTTCCCTCCGCACCTCATCATGTTCCCTGACCCAGAAATTGCTGCTTGTGTCCTTTTTCTTCCCTTCACCTCCCTCGACCCCTCTTCGACCAACGAACGTTTTTTCCCCGGCTCACAGGGATCGTCGCTCTCCTTCCTGTCGGTTGATGCCCCTTTCGAACGACCCACTAGCCAGATCTTTTTCCTCTGCCCTCCCTCCGCCGCCCGACACTTTTTATTGACCCAGTCTGCCGATGGTCATCTCGGACTCGGACTGCGATTTCTTTTTGTCTAGGGCCCGCCTTCATCCCTCCTCCACCAGAGAGCTTTTTTTTTTCCTCAGCTCTCCCTCCCTATCCCTAAGTAAGGTTGCGGAAACTTTTTCCGACCACCCAGTGCGATAGCTTATACTTCTTTCTGTGCCGATCCAAGATGATCTGGAGTTTTTTCCCTGCTCTTCCTTCTTCACCACCCCCTCCCCCCCAGTCCCCCCTCTTCCTGAATCGTTTGAGCCTCTCTCCTTCCGGCGTAGGACCCCCCTCCGATGTCCCCCCATCCGGTTGGAATCTTTCGCCTGCTCCTGTTTTCCTTCCCGAAGACCTTGCGAATATCGCTTCTTTTCCTCCTTTTGAGAGATTCGCGAATCTTCGTTTTTATTGTCTTTGTCACTTACCCCCTGAGGGGTTTTTCCTCCGGTTAGTTAGACATTGCCGCTGTTCATCTCTTCTTCCACTGGGTTGATCTGGGGTTGGAGTATCTCCTTCTACCTTGACCCTTCCTGTAGGACATTCTTAGGACGCTATCCGATCCTTCTCAACTCGGTTAATGGTACTCCTGCACCGTTCTTCTTTTCCGCTCTTGGCCTGAGGCGCAACTAGGTGCGCGTCGGCTTGGCTTTTTTTATGTACCCGCCACCTTTTCTCCCCCCCGCCCTGTTTAATCGAGAGCCCCCCCCCACCTTCTTTAAATCCGAGCGGTCCGTCTGTTCCAATTCTTCCTCCTGCGCTGGTAAGAGTGAGGAAGGTCTGGTTTTCTGCATTTTCTGATTTTCTTTCTCTTATGCGACCTGCTCGGCCCAGAACCCGCGTTTTTCGCCTTCCTCGGCGCTCCCATTTAGAGACCTGGTTATCGCGGTCCAAGCCTTTTTTGTGTCCTCTCGTGCTTTTCGAGAGCTTTTCCCTTTCTCCTTCACAGATCAGAACTCTTGCCTACGGGGGTCGCTCGCAAAGAGTTTTCTTCAATTCTGGCCATTCAATGGATCCCAAGTGGTTCTACCCCACAAGTCTGCGATAGGACGAAACTTTCCTTTCTGACGTGATCCAGGCCAGTTTCTTCATTGCCCCCTTTCCCCCCCCCGCTTATGCGCCCTGATGAACGGATCCTCTACCCCCCCTTCCCCCTGGTCTCTTACCTGGCTACCTTCCCTCTCTTCTGACGCCCCAAGGAGGGCGGATCTTCCAGTACATCTGTGAAGTTTTCCTTTCTTCGTAAGAACAGTTTTTCATAAGATCACTCTTGTCTTCTTTTTCCGACTTTCCCTTTCTCGTTCAGAACACGCGTTGTTGTATGTCGGATCCCTTCCCTTTTCCCCACCGTCAGTGCTTTTTGATAATTCAAATTCGGGCTCTCTTCTCCCCCCAGAGATCTGTATCTTACTATTTGAACCGCCTGAGTGGCGGTTTGTGATAATTTTTTTGGAAAGAGACCGTAAGTCCCTCCCCCCTTTGACCGCGCCCACGATTTCTGAGACCTCAGAGGTGTCTCATGTTACCCCTCCTCCCGAACCTTTTTAAGAGTTTTCCACAGTCGGCATATGCTCGACACGTACGCTCTTTCTACCCCGACCGGCTTCCCTACCCCCCCCCTTTATAAGATCACGGTTCCCCCCAATGTCCCTCCTTCGAGCACGTTCATGTGGATGATTCAAGCTTGAAAAACGTCCAATTCTCGCGGACTTCGTCCCCCAAGATCGACCCCGGCTTTTAATCCCCTTGCTTTCTTTTGTTAAAGTCCCCTCTTCCTTCTGTTGACACGAGAATTCATGAGTTAAGCCCCACCTCTCGGTTGTTATGGGTCTTTTTTTTATTCCCGGATCTTTTCAGAACGGTGCTGCCCGGTCAGGTCGTTTTGACCCTTTTTCCCCCCTACCGCGCTTAACCCCCCTTTCTCCCCCTTGCATGAAATGAGTCCCCTTCGTTTGTCAGAGATTCTCTTTCACGCATTTTTTCCTCCTTTTTTTACCCTCCTGTCTTGTTACTTCCTTCTAAGGCTCTCACCTTCCTTTCTCAACTTACCCCTTGCAAGGCTCCCTCAATTGCCCCGCCGCGCTCTGTGTCGCACCTTTCTTTTTCCGTCTTAAGTAGCGATGAACACTCGCCTGACCGCACCCAGGACCCCCACCTCTCGTTCCGCCCCTGACGGATCCCTCTGCCAAGCTTCTCTCCGCTCAAATCGCGATAATGCTTCTTCCTCGTAAAGAACTCCGCAGCGATACCTTTTCCAGTTTCCTTTTCCCCTCGGCTTTGCTCCATGACGCATGGCCCTTTGAACGAAGCACGGTTTGCACCATCCCCTCCCCTTTTTTCCTTTTTCCGAATATTTTTCCTAGTCTGAGCACTTTCTGAGCGTTAGGACTCGTCTTTCCCCCCCCTCCCCCCGAAGAGAAATCGTGTATATGAATTTTTTGAAGACTGGTGATGTCACTGATATATCCTCCAACGTGTTACCGACGCTGACTGACTCCCCCCTCCTCACACTCTCACGCTCCACCCAAAGCCGCTTTTTGTCAGATATACCCTTCCCCTTTACTCGTGATCCGTCACAACCTCAATTCCAAACAGTGGTTATCCCTTTCCTTTCTGAATGAAGCGGCACATGCCGATTCCCCCATATCCTCATTCTTCTTCCCTTCTTTTTTTTATCTTCCGTCCCCTCCGACCAATAGTATAATAGCGCTTTAGTAGTGTTCGTTCTTCGTCGGAGTCCCCTTTTCCTAACGAGACTTCATGAGACCCCTCCCTACTGAGGTTCTTCCCCTCCCCTTCCTTTCCAGAGAAGGTTTTTTTCTCTGCGCTGTCTTTTTCCCCCCCCCCCTCTCCAGACAGATCAAAGAACGGTTTTTCGGCCCCTCTCCGGACCCTCCCCGATTCGCACTTGTCGATCTCCCTTTTTTCCACATGTCGACAAGTCTCTAGCCCCCTTAAGAAACTTCAAGAGTAACGCTTTTCATCCCTCTCTGCTCTGATCTTCCCCTCCCCTTTTTCTCGACAGAAGGAGGGATAGCCATTTTAGTTTCTAAGGCCTTCCCCACCACGAATTCATGATCCTTTTTTTTCCCGACAGCGTCACGCGGTAGCTTCCCCCTTTCTTGGTTCACCTGACGCCGCGTTTTCTCCTTCGTAGCATCCCCCCCCTTTTTTTTGCAGTTGACTTCCGCTTCTTAGCACGATGTCGGCCTGTCCTATTGGCCCCTCCCCCGCGTAAGTCGCCCAAATTCCCCCTGGCCTTTTAGTTTTACAGCCAGCCTTTTTTTCTCCTCCTTTCGGCAGTTCTGCCTTTCCACGGAGAAGGGCAATTACTTCCTCCCACCGTTTCTCATTCCTCCCCCCCCTTCCAATGAGACATCGTTCCTTTTGCGTTTGTAGCGTCTCCGAACACGCGGTTTTCGTCTAGAGTATCAATGGATTTTCCCAGGTTTTGTTGGTTCAACGTTCTCCTTTTTCCTTTGCCAGCAGTCTGATCTTCTTCTCTTTTTTGCCTTGCCTTAATCTCCTTCTTCCTTCGAACACACGGATTATCTTCTTTTCCCGAAGGTAGTATTGCCGCCTGTTTTTTTCTAATATGGAACCTTTAGTCATTTTCCCCCCCCCCTATTACCAATGGCGATTGCCTCCCCATCTGTAACCGCCTATCGCCCCGTTTTTTCCTCTGCCTTGACTCGAATTTTTGCTGAAGGAGAGGCGCGCTTTCTTTTCTGGTCGCTTCTTCCTTCCCTTCCTCCTTCTATTTGAGGTGTGCGCGGAGGAGCCGTAATTGCGGTCTCCCCTCCTAACCTGCGTCGCTTCATTCTTCATTTTTTTTTTTTTTTTTTGTTGTTGTGCTTTCTCTCCAGCCGTTCGAGATTTTGGCGCCTTTTTTATGACGGATATCCCTTTCCACTTCTCCACCTTCCTTCTCTCCCTTAGTCATGATAGCCGCGATACACTTTTGACCTTTTTTCCCTCTCTTAGCGGCCGTTCCACATATCCATTTGCTTCAAGGGAATCTCCTTCCTCTTTCAAGCATATTCTTGTGTTGAACCTCCCTAGCCTCTCCGTTTCTGGCCCTCCTCCTTGCTGTGATGTTTCCCTGAATATGTGCCGCGGCGCCTGATAAGGTTTTATGCAGGTGGCCACGCCTTTTCCTCCCGATAACTCGCAGTTGGCAGGGGCGTTAGAAGAAGCCTTCCGGCGCTTCCGCCGATGACGTTACTTTTTTCCCCCGGGAAATTAAAGGGGTTGCCCCCCCCTTTTGAGACCCCTCTTTCTCTTCCTCTCTTCTCCCCGAAGGAGCCGTCATGGAATTCTGTATCGTCCCCTCCGCCTCTGCAGCTTTCCGCCTGTTTTTTTTTTCCTTTTCCTCGGCGGTTGTCTGTTACATTCTGTCTTTCCTAGACTTTCGAAATAGCTGCTCAATTGGACCTTTTCTGGCTTTCTATGGCCGCAGGCTCGCTTAGCGATTTTCTTTTTTTCTTCCCTCATATTGATGCTGAGCAAGGAATCTTCTGCGTCACCTAAATTATTTCTCCTCCTTTTTTCTTCTTCGTGCTTTTTTCTGTTTCTTCTTTCCGGCTTATCCGTCTTGGAGTGGTTCAATCTTTTGGTTTTCTCGTGGTAATCTTCTCTTTTTAGGTGCCTTTGCCTTTGATCTCCCTTTTCCTTTTCCCCTCAAGTGGACACTCTTTTTTTTTCCTTTAGATTCAGATTGTTTCCTCGTTGACATCTGGTCCCCTCTTGATGGTCATGTACGTTGTCCCCCTCCCAGATCGATCGACTCGGGACTGGGTTGATTTTTTTAGTCCGACACCTTCCCCTATTCGTGGAGATTCTCCCGTTCTAAATAATATACATTTCAGTCATTATCCCTACCTTCTCTTGGCCAGAGGTGCGTTAGCAACGCCTCGAGCGGTGTCGAATTGGACGTAGAGTTATCGGCTTTCTCTACAAATACCGCTTCCTGTTTTTCCGTGTTGCTCCTCTTCTTCTCTCCCCACACGGTGATCTATGACCTAAGTTCTTGTTTTTTTTTTTCCGCGGTGGTATTTTTGCTTTTTACCAGGTTCGTGTTGTTTTTCCCTGTTGGTGATGATCTTGAGTAGGCTTTCAGTTATACTCCCCCGATCCGCCGGAAGTTGTATTCTTCGAGTTTTCTCCCTAGATGCGAAGGATCATGCCGTCCTACAGCACTCATTTTTCCTCGCGGTCAATTTTGGTGCTTCATCCGAAGCTTTCTTCAGAGTAAGCCTCTCAGATTGTTCTTGTCCTCCTTCCTCTTTGTTCCTCAAGATGGCTAGCTCTCTTCTCTTTTTTTGAGTTTTATTCTTTCTTCCCCCTGTTTTTGCGTTCTGTCTCTCCGTCTGTTCCCAGGACTGGAGCCACTCGCTCTTTTCCCCCCGGGCGCTGTTAACTATTCGCTTCTCCCTTCTGCCCATCATTATCAGCGCCTTGATTTGTCCTCCTTGATTGCATTTGGAGGTTTTTTTCCCCCCCCATTGGGTTCTTCTTTCTCAGCTGCTGGAATGACAGATCCTGTTGCTTTCTATCTATGTTATATTCTCCTTTTTTTTTTCTTTCAAGGCAAGGTGTCGAACCGATCTCCTTTTACGGTAGTTGATTCTCTTTTCTTTTGAGTCTGCTGTGCGTATGTGAGATCTTGCATGCCACGTCTTTGCTCTATGCTTGCACTGACTCCCCCCTCCGTGAACCAGCGTCATGCGATTTGCATCTTTTCCCAGCCGCCTCTTTCGCCTGCTCTCCTTCTGGACATGTGTTTAAGGCTTGGTCTGATTTTCTCCTTTTCCACCTGGTCGACAGCCTGCAGTTGATTTTTAATGCATACGCGGTTTTCCCCCCCCGGTACCCCTTCTCCCCACTCTGTGGTGGTATTAGTCATGCTGATGATCCACTGATCAGCCGCTTACGGTGGTTTCCTTTGATGCGTTTTATCTTAAGATTTCCTCCCGATCTTCTTTTGCTCTTCCCCTCTCGTTTTCATCAATCAGAAAGTGTTTCCTTTTTGTTTTTCGTGATCGGTGATTCACATGTGGTTCGGGCTCCTGTCGTGTGGTAGAGAAGCTCGCCCTTTCTCCTGCAGGGACGTTTAGCTTAGCTAACCGGCACTGTAATCCTGTTTTTTGTATGCGGGTTTTTCGATTCTTCCGCCCTTTCTTTCCATCGTTCTCTTAGTTGAGCGACTTTTGGCATTCACCACGTTTTTTTTCTTTTCCCACGTTTCCCCCCACCGAACCTTTTTTGAAATCCTTCCCTTCCTGGGCGGTCTTTGCCGCCCCAAGCCCCTCTTTTCTTTGAATTTAACCTGCGTTTTGGCCTTTCCTTTTCATAGAAAGAAATCTGATTTGATAGAAGTTCTGAATCTTTTCTTTCGGCCTGATCCGTTTTTTTTTCCCGCCCCCTTGCGGTTTGACTCAGAAAATGTTTTGCACGTTTTTTCTTCCTCCTCGATTCCCCTTGAGGCATCCTTTTCTCCCTTTTTTCACCCAGGTAGGTGGAAGGTTCTCTGGACATTCGTAGCCTTTTTCCTCCCTTCCGGACAGCCTCTCGGTTCGTGTAATAGATGCAGTTTTCCCCTGGCACCTTCTTCTCCCGGCGTGTACTATGATCTGGCGTTTTTTTTATTTTTAATGGAGAATTCAGTTTTTCCCCCCTTGTTGCTTCCTTCTCTTTCTTTTCTCTGCAGTTACAGCACATGTCCATGCCATTGTGTCTATTAAATGCCGCTTCCCCGTCCTCTCTCCCTCCAACCCCCGCTTGGGGATGACCTTTGCAGTGATTTCCTTCCGCGCATTACTCTCTCTGTTTTGTCATTGCAGGGAGCAAGTTCTTTTACCTTTCGCAGCGAATCCCCATTCGAACACTTTTCTTCCCTCAGAAGGATGACGCGCTCAGGCCCTTTTAATCGCGTCTTCGATTGTTTCCTTCCCCCCTCTTTCCTTCCCCTTTTGTTAAGTTCCCCCTCCCTTTCCTCACGAAAGACTACCGGAGCTCTCGGTTGCGCCCTCGCTTTTTTTCTTAAATAGACGACAGTTAATCGCTTTTCTCCGAACAGGGTTCTGTCGTACCGCGATCATTGCTGTGAGATGCTATTTCACCTACTTTCTTCAGGTCGGATGCGCCCACAACGGCACCTTTTTCCCCCCTCTGAAAAGGAGATGAGCAGCTCGCCCCTGATAGTCCGACTCCTTTCCCCCCCCAACGGTTTTCTTGCTTCCGCGCTCAGACGAGGTAAGACCATCTATGAGTTCTTCTTTTTACTCATACCTCGTTGTGATCTACTCATTCTTCCCCCCCCCTCTCCTCCTTTTGTAAATAGGAGGGCGCTCTCTCAATGACCTCTTTCCATACGGCGAATTTGCTCTCTTTTTCCCAGCGCCTATTAATAATGGTTCTGTGTTTAGATTCGCATTCTCTCCTTTCCCATATAGCTCTTCATCGGTAATAATGTCTTTTTCCTCTCGGTAAGCTTGTACGCCCTCCCTTTTCTCTTCGAGATATGTTGAGTCCCCTTTTCAATTTTTTCTTTTTTCTTGTGCTTTTCTTTTCTCGGTTTTTGATACCCGCTTTTCGCGCCCTCATTCTGCGCTTGATTTCCTCTTTTTCCTGCCGCTCGGCCCTTGAAATGGGGAAGAGTGCTTTTCTTCTACTGTTGAGCGCTTTCCTCTGCCTGTCTTGCTCGTCTTAGCCGTTGATCCAGTCCCATCATCGGAGTCGATTCCCGGTGTTGAAATGATCCTGAAAATGGTGATTTTCGTTCCACTTGGGCTTGGTCGTAGTATCTGGTTTCTTTCGCTGTGCTCCGCTGACTAGTTTATATGGTTTCCTTCTTTTTTCAGGTGCTGCTGGAGGAAAATCTCCGAGGAATAGGCCTTCTTTTTTTCTAAATCCGTCTTTCAAGATATGAGCACCTCCTGGTCACTCTTGGTTGTACTCCAGGCCCTTTTCTTATCCCTCTTTTCGATTTCAAGAAGAGAGCTCTGTCCTTTTTACGGACCCTCGCTCCTCTCACCCTCATCCTTCCCCTTCTTCGGTTCCTTTCCCTTCTTTGAAGGATATTGGCGCCCTCCTCTTGCGTTAAATTAATTTTCCTTTTTCCTTAGTAGAATTTTTAGTTCTTCAAAAAGGTTCGACAGTCCAAGCCGTTGTTATGTTTTCATGAAAGCCTTTTCTTCTTTCCCTCCCAGTAACCGAGTTCCCCTGGTTTCCCTTCTTGGAACACCTTTTCCCTTCACCCTTGCCGTAATTCTGTTCCAAACGCGCTCCGATGTTTCAGAGGGTTCCTCCCCCCTCTTTCCCCCCCTTTAGTTGCTCATTTTTTGAAATGGCCTCCCCCCAGGTTCCGCCCCAATTACCGCGAACCTTTTTCTGACAGAGGGGGATTACTGCCTTCTCAACGACCCTTCCCTCTGAGGTGTCCTAGCTACTTTACGTAACCTATGCCTGGCCGAGCTCTCCAACAGACGTTTCCTCCCCCCAAAGGTAATATTTTCCATCTTTCCCCTCCCCCCCAAGTTGCCTCCAAGCGCGCCCTTTTTTTTTTCCCTTCTCCGATTTACCCCTTAGACCCTCTCTTTTCCTCGCCCGCTACCGCCTGCTTGCGTTCCTCCGCCTAAGCCTTCTGAGGCGTGCGAGCTTTCCCCTTATTCCCCTAAGACCCATTCGGGTTTTAAAGGGGTTACCCGTTTTCCGCCTTTCTTTGGGCTTCTAGAGGCCGCTTTGATCCGTATGTGAACCCGGTCCGAACATTGAGCCCCCTACAGGAGCGCCTTCCTTCAAAAATTTCCGACACGGAATTCCCCCCCTGCTTATTTCTGATTGACCTTCTCCGGTTCATGCGGTTCACTTTTTAAAGAATGTGCACTTGGTTTTTTCCTTTTTTCTGCGCCGCCCCACGACGTCTTGTTTCAAAAACTCGCACTTCCCCCCCCTCGACCTTCTACATCGATGCTTTTTGTAGAAATTTCTTTCTCCGCCTTCTTTCTTCCGTTAGCCGATGACCAATATATACCGAAACCCAGGTCCCCCCCCCACTCGGGCGGACAGTTTACCTCTCCCATCTCTGCCTCTAAAGGAGAATCATCCTGCAGATGTAAGCATCTCACGAATTTTTTCAAGAACCCTTTGCTCTCCGGCTTTGCCACATTATTTGCTCATGCAATTTTTCTCGCAAAATAGCTGACAATAAAGTATTGCATTTTTTCTCCAGAGTGAATGCTCTATCATGTTTTCGGCGATCGCTTTTTTTTACTCTCCGCAAAGCAATTGATTCCTTTTTTTCCTTAATGAACTTAGCTCCGATTGAAGTCCATCCTCTCCCACTCCTTAGTACTCCTGATACTTGAGCTTCTGATCCCTCGTCTCCTTCCACCTCATATAAAATGTCTCCTGCTTTTTCGTGCTTCCCCTTCCCTCGAAGACTTGAATAAGTAAAACACAAGATTCCCCCTCCCCCTTTCCAAAACCTACCATTTTTCTTTTTAAATTTGGAAGAGAGATTTCTTCGTCCCCCTATCCCGAATGAAACCTCATCCTCCCGACGTGTTTGGAGCTCGATGTCCTTTCTCCGAGTCTCGTTTCTTTTTTCCGTCAGCACATTCGCCTCCCCCATTCCTTTCGCCCTGATCTGCTTTTCTTTCCCCTTAGGGTTGAAACGCGCAGTTGTTTTTTCTAGTCGACTGCTCTGCCCCTCCTTCTCCCAGATTCCCTCTCCCATTAAGGTGGTCTTCCCTCCTCGGGACCCATTAACCGAGGTCACTCCTTCCCGCGTGTAACACTGGCCGCCCCCTTAAATGAGTTACATCTCCCCCATGCGTGTTCCTCTTCAGACCCCCATCTTCTGTCGTGTGGACACGCTTTTTTCCTCCCCACGCCTGCTGACAATCCCCCTTTTTTCGGTGTCAGCCCGGGACCCCGAACTCAGTGAGAAACCCAGGCCTTTTCTTCTTTTTCCTCACTCTTTCCGCCACGCAAGCTTTCCCCAGAACCAGAGTCCCCTTCTCCCTCTTTTCCCCCGAGCTTTTTATGCGCGAGCACGATTTTCTAAGCGGCTCATACTAGCCTAAAGAACCACTCTCTTCCTCCCCCCCCGCATTGCTCCCACTCCTGTCTTAGCCATTCGAAGATATTTCGTGCAGGTCTGGCAGCCACTCCAGGAGACTCGGGACATTTCCCGAGACCCCTCTCTTCGCACCCCATCAATGCTCCCAAACATAGAATCCCCCTGTGTACGACTGATCTTTCTTCTATAGAGTCTACACTCAGTGGTCAGCCAGGGTTTCCCCCCCTCATCCGATTATTTATTGCGGCCCAGCTATTTATGAGGTTTCTTGATTTTGGACACTTGTTTGTCCCTTCCCTCCGCCAATCTTTCTCGTCTTCCCTCCCATTTAATGCTTTTTCCAGTTCTTATATGCGCCGCGCGTCTCCCTTGCCCCTCAATGTCCCCCCACCAAGCCCCGCATGAGCCTCCCCTTTTTTTGCGACTCTGATATTTCACCTGCCCCCCTTCAGCCCTGATGTCCATCGTTATGCCTTTCTCCTTTCATGTTACCTTCCTCTATTTCGTGCGATGCTTGGTACCAGTTTGGATCCCTTCCTTCCTGTATTATACTGTTTGGGAATTGGCCGTCTTTCTCCTCTCTCGCTCCGAAGCTGCGGCGCTCATCTTCATCTCTGTTGTGACTGAGTGTCGCGCTCTCTTCTTTCTTCGTCTGACGGGCTCCCTTCCCACACCTAGATAACGTCGAGAACTTCTAGCTCTCCTTTCCCAGACAAGCTTTTGCCGTGACCGGGTTTCCATACTCCCCCTGCGAGCAAGGGCATCCCTCTTTCTTTCTGATGTGGTTTTGTGCTTTTTTTCCCATCATATTCTCTCCGTCTCCTTGCAATCGACATGCGTTTTTACGTGGTTTTTCCTTTGCTGAATAACGGTTTATATTGTTTTTTTTTCACCTTCCATGTTTTTCAACCCCAAACAAACCCACCCACCACTGATCGTCGCTCCGCGTCAGTTGTTCGAATGACCTTTGCCGGACGTGATTTAGATCGAGGCCATCCCCCTTCTTTTCAAAGCCAGAAATCAGCCTGCGGGGACCAACATCCCCCTTTTTTCCCCCTCCTTTAGGACCTCGTTTAAAGGAGAAGTCTTTACCAGGTTACCGCCGCCCTTTGCGGCGTCGATTTCGTTTTTTTTTATTCCGAAAGTAGTGCGGTCTTTATTTTTTTTCGTGATTTTTTCCCTCTTTTTTGTTGGCTGCCTGTCGTAAATCTTTCTCCCTAATTCCTGGTGGCCCTCCTTTTTCGCCTTTCTTCTCTTTCTTCGCGGTTTTGTTTGTGATTCTTCTTCCTCCCCTTTTTTTTCCAGCTAGACCATCTTGCTTATTTCCCGTCATGAGAGGAGACTGTTTTCTCTTTCCCCTTTGGGGCGGCTTGCGTCAGGCTTTTCCAGGTCGTTTGAGTGTGACCGCGTCTTTTTCCTTGTTGGTTCTTTTCTCATCGTCGTGGTTGCTGTCCTGATCAACTCCTCTTTTTTCGATTCCCGCCTGCGTGGTCGCTTCTCCTCTTTTGGCCCTTGCATTTTTCTCCCAGCGGGCCATCGCTGGAAATTGTCCTTCTGCTCTCATGTCGTGTCTTGGTCACAACTTTCTCTCCTATGTATGACCGTTTTATTCCTGGGGTCCTTTTGCTTCCCCCCCATAATTTTTGGAGTGTATCTTCTTTTCTTCCATCCTCTCTTTCCTAACGAAATGAGCTGGCTTCGGTGTCTTATCCGCGCCTCTTTCGGTTTCGAATTACTCCGTTCGAGGTGAGCTGCCTATCCCCTACCGCGGCTCGATCCGATTTCTGAATTCCTTTACCCACCAAGTCTTGTCTGCCGGAGGTTCTTCTTCTTCTTTTGCGATTAGAACGCTTGCTTGCACTTTTTTTTCCTCTGCCTTCTTTGTTTAGATCGACCCGAGTCTCTTTCTATTCGCTTGCGTCAATCCGTTCCCTTTTTCTATGCGTAGCCTTCGTGGCTATGATGCGAAGGTCAATTTCCTCCTTCTTTCCCTTAAATTTCAGGATAGCTCTGAAAATCGTTGGCTTCCCCTTCCTTCCCTTCAGCTACTCCCCGATTTCTTAAATTGTCCTTCCCTCCCGACGATCATCGAGTCCCTCACTTCCTCTCCTTCCTTCCTATCTTTCACCCTTTACCTTGTTGATGTTGTTAGTCTCTCTCGTCTGCTTTTTGTCAGCAGTTGGCCCGTTTTGCCTTTTGATCAAAGTCTCGTCTTCCCCCCTTTCACGGAGGGGAAAATATCGCATTTTATTCCGTTAATCACTCCCCTTGAGTTTGGTGCTCTCTCAGAGTGATGGCTGTTTATTTCCCGCGAGCATTGGTTGCCCTGTTTTCGTTTTCTTCTTTTTTTTTTTATCTCTACCCTCTTTTTCCAAGAATGTGAACACTTCTCAGAGCGTTCTGTTTAGACCCAGGGGCTTTGAGTTTCTTGTTGAGTTGGGAGCTCCTTTCAAGAATCGTTGCGTCTGCATGATATGCCCAGAGTTCCCCTTGCCCTCCCCTTCTGGCCACCAAATCTATTGGCCCGCGTTCAATCCCGATGTTTTCAAGCCTTTTCTTTTTCGAATTCTTTTTTGTGATCGTGTAAGCCGCGCAGTCCCCTTTTTCTCGCGATTTCTGAATTACCCCTTTTCCCCTTCTCTCATGATTCTCCAGCATATTCCCCGGCTTACATTTCCTTCCCCCTGAATTTTTTCCCCCTTTTTTCATGCGCGTTTTTTCGATCGCGCAGATGAGAATCGTCTTTTCTTTTCCTCCCTTTCTTTTGGCAGGGGTGCTTCGTCCGCCATCTTTGATTCCTTTCCATGAATGCCTATCTTTTTCTTTGCTCGCTTTCTGGCAACTTGTTTTTTCATCCCGTCGTATCCTGCTTTTTTTTCCTTCCGGCTGTGGTCCGAGCACTTTAGTTTCGCAGCCCGGATTCTTTAGCTGCCCCCTTCCTCGATGTTCAGTTTTCTTTTTCTTGCGTTACTGATCCTGCGGCGCCTGTTTTTTCTTGTGCGCGGCCTTTTTTGTCTGGCCGCTTCCATTTTTCCACTTTTCACGTCCGTTTAGCCCCCCCCCCCTCAATCTCGGAGGCTTTCTCCCTCCTTTTTTGATATTTTCTCCCCCCATTTTTCCTGTCTGGTGCCGAACTCCCACTTCCCTCATAGTGGGTGTCTCCTTCTCGTTATTTAAGACCCTCCTGACATGATTATCTTTTCCTTTATACGGTCTGTCGAAAAAGCGACTTGCCTCCCATGGAATTTTTTACTCACCCCTTTTTATCTGCCGGCTAATGTTTTCCGGTCGGGGTTTGTCCCTTACCTCGGCGCACCTTTCGTATTTTTTCTCTCGTTCCAGAATTGCTCGTCTCGGCTCCCCTTCGCATGACATTTTTTGCCTGTGGGCGACGGCGATTTCAAGACCTGATCTGGCGTTCTCCTCTTTTCCCGACTCGTTCGCACTGTGTCTTTCTTCACGTCCGGGTTTTAGTCCTTGCTGTAAAACCTCCCCACTTTGCCTCTTGCAGCACTTGCTGATTTTTCTTTTAGAACTCCCCCACCGCAATTTTCAATCTGCCCCCCTCTCTCCGACAACGGCGTGATAGTACCCCTTTTTCCGGCGATCATGTTCGCTCCTCTCCTTTCTCGTTGATTTGCCGTTGTAGTAATCAACAGAAGCTCCTTCAAGCTTCTCTCCAAGTGGACGAGCCATTTATTGCCCAATGTTTATGGATTTCTCGTCAGGCACCTCCCAGCGTGACCTTTTTTTTGCGAGAGGGGGGTAGCCCCAGTTTTCTCCTTTCTCATACCGCGCGGATTGTTCCGCTTGCGCATGTCGACACTTTCCGAAAGTGTTTTCTTCCCAGAAGAAGACCATGAGACCGATTCTTCTTTTGGACTGCCGGCGCTTCTCTAGACCCCTTATTCTGTATCCTTCGCCTCTCTCCCCCCCCCCCCCCCTTACAGTGATGAGAATTTTTCTTCTTAGGAGATTTTTTTCTTTTTTGACACCACTTCTTTTAGGATGAGCGCCGCCGAGATTTTTTTCATTGAAAATTCCTTTCATACCTTTGTTGTTTTTTAGACTATTCGCTTCTCGAGGGGTTTAGTAATGGCAGGCTTCTCAGGCTGTTTTGTCATCGTTCTCTTTCTTGGGGAATATGGAGAGCGGTTCTTAGATTATTCCCCTTTCTTCTCTTTCTGGTTTTTTTCTCTTATATCATTCTATCTCCGCGATTTGTTTCAGCCCTCCTTTTTCCTACACTGATTCGCTTTCCCCATGGTAGCCCTTTTTTTTTCCTGGTCCGCACTTTTAATCGTTAATGAGACGACTTTCTCGCACGCACGTTCTTCGCAGTGATTCATTTGGCGAACTTTCCGTCATTTTCTTCCCCCATTGCTACCCCCACCCCCCTCTTCTCGAAATAAAGCGCTCTTAGCTTGTTCATATTCTCTTTATGCCATTTGCCTCTTCGTCCCTTGAAAGCCCTCGTTTGTGAGAGACCCCATGCGGCTATTTGCTTTCTTCTGCCATCAACCCCCTGATAGTCCCGTGCGGCCCCCCTCACTGATCGCCGGAAACCATTTACCCTCACCAAGCTGATGTACTTCGTTTTCTTTCTATTTTCCCTCGGCGGTTCATTTATCCTTCCCTTCGCAAGCATTGATTTTTCTTTTGCCTTGAATTGCCTTTTTTCGGATTAGGCCCTTTTTGCCCTTCCTCGAGGTCCTCTTTTGCTAAAGACGTCTGCGCCTCTCGCGACACTCCTTCTGTTACGCGCCCGGTGCCGCCCGGCAAGGTCGCCTTTATCCTTTGTTATACAAAGCGAGGCGAGCCTCCTTGGTAGAGCCTATTTCCTTCCAGCTCCCTCTCCCTTTGACCGGCCCCGAGCCGGTTCCCAAGGTCGCCGGTCTTCATCCGGCCTAATCCCGGTGGAGTGAGAAACCCTTCGTGTTAGCATTTTTCTTTTTTTTTCTTTCCCACCAGGATTCCGCCCTCTCCCTCCGGGTTTTGATTTGTTCAAGTCTTTCTTTCAACGCCTCTTGTGTTTTTTCTTTCCCTTCTGGGTCACCCGCTTCGGATTAGTCCCACGATAATGGCTTCTCGTCTGGCCCTCCGCTTCCCTGGACGATCCCCCCCTTGGGACATCGTTGTCACTATTTTTGCCCCGGCCAGCCCCTAATTTTTTTCCTGCCCATGCCCCCTTTTCTTCCCACGTCTGTCTAACTATCAGATTTGTCTCTCCTAGTCATCAGCCCGAACAATGCTCCTTGGTATTCCTTTCCTTCTGACCGGGCGAGCTGATCTTCCCCCCAGAACCCCTCTTTCAGCCCGACCCCTCAGCACGTTCTCCGCACCACCCCAAGTGCCAGAGTTTGCAAGGTCCCTTTTGATGGCAAGCGGCTTTTCCCTAATCACTTTTTCATCTTGGCGGATCGCAAAGATCGTAACGGCCCGCTTTTTGAAATGTCCCCTTTCCAGCCATTCTTTTTTGAGCTTCCCCCCCTTCCACGATCATCGGAGATGCCCTCTGCGGTTTGAAAGGGTTAACCGTGGTTTCAGTATTCTTCCCCGGATCCTTTTGACGGGGTGGATCCGGAAAACTCCTTTATTAATCTGCGCCTTAACCCCGACCCTTCTCTCATCCACACCTTCCCTCTGAATTGTCCCCTTTCTTTCAGCCGGCCGGAGTTCTCGGGTAATGAAGAGTTTTCTTTCTATTTTTTTTTTCAATCGTTGCCTTGGCCAGCTTCCCCCATTTGCTTCCCCCACCCTTTTCAATCTCATCCAAATTAATCAATTCTCCTCATCCTTTTCTTGTCTGGACACTTGCTTGATCACCTCAGTCGTGATAAGTATTCTTTCCCCAATAGGACCCCCCCCATGTCTCCATTCCCCTCACTGAAGGAAGCACCCCGGATTCCCCCCCTTCTGTATCCTTCAGCAAAGGCGCCGTCCCGATCCTTCCCTCGAGTAATTCCTTCGATATTTTTCCCTCCCCTTGCAGTGATACATGTTTTTTCGTCCTGGTCCAGACGCCTCCCTGGCTTTTTTAAAAAATCATGAACCAGTCCTCCAAGCTTTTGGTCTCCCCTGAGAGTCATCGCATTGGTTTAGCTCTCCTTTTTCCCCGGCACATCTTCCTTGCAAGTTAGAAGGATTTTGCTCAACCAGATTGCCGCGTAACCCTCTAACTTGGGTGTTCCTCATCCTGCCTTTCCTCATCCCCTCCGAAGATACGAATATACACCACCTCTTTCTTTCGCCGGACCCCATAGATAGTACATCTTTTCCACCGCCGATCCCTTACCCCCTCCCATTAGCCACCACCATTTTAGGTGTCTGTGCTGCTATCCTTCCAAAGACCGAATGACCCAAAGCAATCTTTCTGATCTTTTGGAGCAGACACGCGTTCGAACGTTCCTCGCGCGTATTTAGTGGAGAGGATTTTCTACGCACCGTAGCCTTTGAAAACGCCGCCCCCCGATCGCGAGGTACTCCCCTTATGAGCAGGTCGTGACGTGAAAGTCCATTTTTTCACGCTCCGATTCTCCCAATTTGGTCGGCCTGCGGGACCCCGCCCGGTCAGCCCCTTTTTTACCCCTCTATCGTTGTCACCCTGTCCAAAGTAAGGAGCCCTTCAGTCGTTCCTTTTTTAACGTCTGCGCTGCTGGCCGCTTTGTTCTCGACACCTCGAACCTCCCCACCTTTAAGGATTAAGGGGCCCCCCTTCATGCGTAGAGAACCACATCTCCTTTCTGCTGGTTTCGCCTCCAACGACGGATAGACCCCGAAGTCTTCTCCTAGTGCCGAGATCAACTCCTCCAGTTCTCCGGTCATGCTTCTTCTCACGATGTCCTTTCCCTCGCTCACTATGGCTCCCTCTTCCGCCCTTCCCGAGAAGCTCGCAAAAAGTCGGGCCTGCTTTGTGATTTTTTTTTTTTTTGAGTATGCAGCCAATTCCGTTCTCCTATCAGCAGTTTTCCATCACACCAGGAGAATATGGTTCAGTGACACCCTCCGCGTGATACCTAACCCGACCATCGCCCAGCGGGCGGAGGGTAGCTATACGTGGTATGGATGTCCTTATTTCTCCTTCCCCCGCGGGTCAATAGCCCCAAACCATTTTTATTTTTGGGGCCCCTCCTTTTATTTTATTGAGTTGACCCGCCGCTTGATGAGATGCCCTCCTGGCAACTTTTCATTTCGGAACACCCGCCATGCTCTTGTATCGCTTTCCTTCTGGTCGGCTTTGGGCCGTCTTGACGTTTAGTCGTCCATTCCCCCCCCCCCCCCCCCCCCCCCCCTGAGTTACCGGCGATTTTCCTCGCCGTTGTTCTGCCTCTTCTCGCACGCCTATCAAGCGCGAGATGCTTTTTTCATTGCTATGAATTTGCCCCCCGATGTTTTCACCCCTTCCTTCTGGATCGCTAGTTTTATTTCCTCTCTCGCTGTAGGTGTCAGGAGGCGCGTCCTGCGGCCCATCTCGAACGGCTGCGGGTTCCGATTCCTCACTCCGTTTTTTTTTTTTTTTCGTCTCGCTTCGCGCCAGCTCCTTTTCTATTTTGATGCCGACTACCTCATCGCACCGCTTAGTACCGTCGGAGAACCTGATACTTGCGTATCCTCACTGTCCGGTCGCGCGCCGACAGATTTCCATGCAATGCGAGGCACGGGCATTCCTTATGATATTGTTTCCCGGTGTATTCCTTCGTTCCTATGTGTAAGATTGTTGGGGAATTCTTCTGCAATATGTTCGTTTTCCCGTTGGGCCAAGGAAGGCGTCCCGTCTCAGGTGCAGGGGCTCGTCTTGACTTCTCTTCTTCCAGCAGCTTTACTGCGACTCGCTGGGAAACTTCTGAAATAAGCCCGTGGTCCCCCCCCTTTGCGACCAAGCTCCATCCCTGGATCGAAGGAAGTGGTCTCGCCTCCCACGCACCCGCGGGGGAGCTTTTTTGCCTTGTCGTGTGATCGGTGCCTTGCGTTTCTCGTGAAATTTCCTGGTGGTGATGGCTGCAATGTCCGGTCTGGACTCCCTCCTATTCTGACATTTACTATTTGGGGAGTTTCGGTTGTGTGATCGTTTCATCAATTTCGCCTTTTCAGGCTTCTAGTTTACCCTTTCACCGCGGAACTTCGGTTGTCTAGGTCTACGTCCCCTTTTTGGTCGTCTGAGTCGGTTCTCCAGTTGTTCGATGATGTTTTTCTCTTTCTCAGTTTCTTGCCTCCCCCTCCAGATGAGTGTTCGTTCATCGTGGTAGCTGGACCAGCTCGTGTAGGCCGTCCCGCGCCTTCATCTTGACTAACTTAAAATCTTTTCGACTGATGGTATCTTTAGTTTTTCTTCTTTGTGCCAAATGCCCGCTCTCTCCCCTTGTTCTTTCTTCGGTTAGGGGTGGTCCTTGTCCAACCGCATTGCGAGGGGATCGAGTCTTTGCCCTTCCTCGCATAGTCCCCTTACCTGTCGTGGACCTTGGTCGTCTACCGCCATGATTCGTAATGACGTCGGGGATTTCCTGGTCCTCTCATAAAAATACCCCACCGCGCTCGAACCTTGTTCGGTCCTTGGCGTTTTCCAATTGGCTATAAGTGCCTGACAGCGGCTTTGCAGTCTTGTTTCGCGGGTACTGCATCCAGCGGGCAACATCCTTTTGTCGCGTTTTTTTTTGTTTTTTGTGACGGAGGACTTTTTCCTTCCGTCTCAATATCGATGCCTTTCAGAGGTTCTTGGTGTCTTCGGTACGTATGTGTCGAAGTTCCTTAGGCCGTCGTCTTTCCTTACCTTTAGGATATCCGCACCTTTGAGCATCACGAATCCCCCCCTCCCAGCTCGCGATTTCTCGGTAGGCTCGCGATCAGGCGCTTTTCTCCCCTAGCGATTACTCTTCTTTTAACCTTTTGCATAGGCTTATGATTTGTTAGTAGCGACGCGGTTGTCGTCCTCATTTTGGCCCTTTTCCCTCCCTGACAAAAGCTCGCGATTTTTTCCAACTGGCACTTGCTGGAAAGATCGTTCTTCTCCGCTCTTGTGCCATAATTATCATCCTCTTTCGCTAGCAGAGCGCCAGATTTGGTTTATCCTGTCGGCGCGATGAGCTTTCTGGAATGCGATACTGTTTTTCTCTTCTATTGTACGAGTTATTCGTGTCACAGTGTCGACAAGCGAAGATCGCTGCCCTGTTTCGAATGCTTTGGGTTGTTTGGGCATGTGAGCTTTTTGATCTTGCCCGGAAGTCTTTAGTTCCTCCCGCGTCCAATTTCAAACCGTCAAATTCGAGGGACCCTCTTTTTTTGACCGATGCTCCGCCAGTACGATTGTACTTTTTTCCCTTTCTTACTTCCGTGGCCTTCCCGTCCTTGTCTGTGGTTTTTTTTCGAATTTTCCCTCATTTTTTCAACTTGAATTTCCAGCTGTATTTTCTGCCCACGGCGTCAACAGTCCCAACCTTCACAAACTCTATGGTTTCCTCCTGATTATCTTTCTTAGGTCCCAGTGACCGTCTTAGGGAATTTCCGTTTTTCTCTTCATTCAGTCGATCTGCCTTATCCGCCCCTGCTTTAAGGACTTTTCCATAGTCATGCCTTTCTCCTTTCTGGCAACTGGTTCTTTGCTAGTATCCATTCTGTCGTCGTGGCGACAAGCCAGGCCTCTCTAGGAACGTTTTGTTTTCCTGTCGTAGCCGAGAGCTTTCCTCGCTTTCAGCTGTTTGTCCTGATGTGCTGCTCCCTGATCCAATGATTGTCTTTACATGTGTTTGCTGTCCCCGTCGAAGGCGGTTGTTCCGCGTCACCACCTATCCCCATGGCAACGACGTATTTAAATGACCCTATGATCGGATCCCCAGCTGGACCTGCTATCACTCTTGACCTCCCAGACGGTAATGGAAGGCCTAGACCAAGCTCTCTGCGTGTTGCCCGAGGGAGGTCTTTCCTAGGGCGGTTTTCAGGTTTCCCCCGCACCTGCGACCGCCGCCATTAATCGGTACACCTGTTCTAATCCATTCTTCACTTGACGGCAGTGTGATCCAATTTTTGGGTCCCCGTCTCGGGGCCCGGTGCGGATTTTGTTGCTCCTTCGTTTAGCTGCTCGCTTTTCCAGGTCCTTTGCTCGGTTTTTATCAATTCTCGCCGTCAAACTCCTTTGCCTTAGGAACAGTAGTCAGCCGATCTTTGCGGCGATTTCGTTCCTTTTCCCCGTTGTTTCGTGCCTTTGAGTCCGGGGCGGCCGAGTCCCTCTCCCCTTCCCTTCGACTGTCCGTCTGCTGTATCTTTCTTCCCCATCGACCTATCGCTCAGAAAAAGTGACTTTTTTTTTTTGACTGACCTCGATCCACATGTTGCGGCTCTCACCGGATGCTTATCGGGCCTGGGGTGAGCACTTTCAGACACCCCCAAGGCAGACCAGTCAAGCGGCTACCATGACCGCGCCTCCCCTATCCCCATTCACCGACCCCCCATCATTCTCGAACTTTTCAGTGTGATTGCGAGCCGATGAAGGCGTGTGGTCAACTTTCCGCCTTGATTACCTCACCGTTCCTCCTACCCTTGCCGGCGCCTCGCATACTCTTGACATCTCCCGAGTAAAGTTTTAAGGACTTGCCGACACAACTTGCCCGAGGCGCGCGAGTGTGGCTTTTTGATGCCGATCGAAATGACCGATCTCTTAAACACTCAGTCCTGCCGCCGGCGCTCCATAGTAGGAGGCCCCCCTGTGTCAACCCCCTCGGGTGATCCCTCCTCCTAGGTACTACGAAGGTTGCGAAACTCTTTTGTTGTTGTTGTGACTTTACCCGTTCGTACCTCGGGTACGCTTTCCCCCCCCGGACGGGGGTTTCCATTCGGTCGTTCGTCAGCCTATTTGTCCTAGCTAGCCCCCCCTTGATTAATAGGTTAATTCGCTGGGTGGTTTACGAGCTTCCTGCCGATCCATATACCGACAGCTCGGCTTTGAAGGCATATCTGTCGCCTGTTTATCTCTCCGCAACCTGTATTGTTTTCGACGGCGAGGGCGAGCTTGTCCCGCTGCTTAGGATTGAGGGTTCAGACCCTTCCAGGAGGTCAACACCCCCCGTCATCCGCGCCAATCTCCTCGTGTGCCGCGAGTCATTTGTGTCTTGGCAATTTTGCGTCGACTGGGGCCGTTTTCGGATGGATGTTTTCTTTCTGCCGCTCCTGCCCTCAACGTCTCCTCACGCGCGTACTGTCTCGCCGGTTCCCCCCGCGGGTTGTTTGGGGGTGCCCGATTCCATTCTGGTTCTTTTTTCAATTTCTCATTAACAGCATTGGCTGGAATAAGGCGCATTTTCTTGTCCTTTGGCGGAACTGCATGCTCAGACCCGCAGAAGCCCACACGGGTGTCTCACGTATTTGAAGAAAAGATGCGCAAAGATTTCTGCCCTTTGTCCTGGCTGTAAGCACTTTTTCGCGCGCTTTTCTTTCCCCCGCCGACTCGTCCTTTCTTTCCCCTCGTCTTTCTCACGAAAGGTCGCGCGCTAAATTTGGTGGGACGCAAGGAGCGGCGCTCACTTTTCTAAAACGTCATTCGGAGTCTTCGTTTTTTCTTTTCGGACCGAAAAACCGCCGCTTTGATTCATCTGGGATTGCTTTTCTGAATTAACCCTTCCCCGCGATCTGGACTTGTCCTTTGATCGCAGGCGTGATAAGTCACCCCCAAGACTGGAGTAGCTCTCCCATCTTAAACGCGCTTACTCAGATTGGCTTTCCCCTAACGTTTGGCTTTTCTTTCATGTGGGGAAAGCTTATAACGTTCGCCGCTGTCTGGTCCGCCTATCCTAGAGGGGATTATCCTCCATCCCTCCCGACCAGCTTCCCGAGCCTTTTTTCAGCTATCGGATATCCCCCTCGCGGACACTTTCCTCTTTGAGATCCCACACAGCCCTTCACAGGTATACATCAAGCTTTTGGATCCCGAAACCCCATTTTCCCGACCCTGTTGAGCACGTTCTTCGCGGTTTTCAGTTCACGACGGAAACCGCCCTCCAGTTCATTGGCGGTTAATTCAGATCGACCTTCCCTGCGTCAATCCCCCCTTTGCCCCTTTTCTCCGCACCTCAGCCCTTTCTCCGTTCCGAGCACTCTCCCTAGGCTTCTTCACACAATTGCCGCAGGTTTTAAAGGGTCCCTTTTTGGAATCTTCTTTGATGGAGATGATTCTCCCTTCAGGTCTGCCCTTGACCAAATGGAAGTATGAATTTCTGCCCGCAACCCGACAGGCGCTTCTTTACCAAGCTTACCCTTGAGAAATGCTAAAGCTTCAGGCTTGCCCCGGTTCATGGAGGTCCCTGATTTGGAGCCAGCCTTTTTTTTTTTTTGCACTTGCGTTCTCTCCTTTTGTTCACTAAAGGACTCATTTATATAACCCTTTCCCTCCCCCCTTTCTACCTCCCTCCCTTCGCTTACCTGAGTCTGTTACCCCTTTCCGCAAAGCTCGTCTTTCCCTTATCGATGACAAACCCTCTTACCTTCCCCAAGGATCGCCCCACTCCTCTCCTGTATCCTTGAGGATAAACCCCTCGCTATACTTGCTCAAAGGCGACCGAAGAATTTCTTTCTTTAAGAGATTAGCCTTTGACTTTTAAAGCAGTGGCCCCCTTTGGTCCCCTCTCGAGTCTCCGCTTGCGCCGGGCCCCTGTTTCGACGAAGCATTAGTCTTCTACGAACACCAACATCAGAATTTCTTCCCTTTCTTCCGAAGCGTTATTTCTCTCCTATTCGTAGAGCTGATCGCGTGCTCCCTTTCTCCTCAACCTTCTTCCAGATGAATTGTACTGTCTAACCCCGATTTATTTAACCCGTGTCCTTACCAGAAGGCACTTCTCCCTTTGCGCACACATCTTCCTCAGCTCGAATCCCCCATTCCGGTTCGCGGGCCTGATAGTAGACCGTCCGCAGACCTCCTCTTGTCAACCTCCTCCCCCCAGAAAAGGTTCGGTTTTTGGCACTCCTCCTCTCCTTATTCGCCCCGCTGCCCCCTAGCCTGCAACCCGTCTTTGGTCATGATCTCCTCTTGTTTGGAGCGCCAATCCGTAGCTCCCCTTTCTTTCCTGAGCGCAGTTTGAGTGTTCTTTCTCTTTGAGACCCCCCTGAACGACTCATTCCGAACACGCTATTTTTTCTTCTCGGTCTCGACACATCCTTTTCCTAGCTTTTTTTTTTTCTCACATGGCTGATTCTCAAGTTACGTCTCCGATCCCGATCCAATTCAGGTTGTTCGTCAAGCTACGGGAACCCGCTGCCACCTCTTTAGCACCTAAGCTCTTTTTGTTTCCACTGGTATGTCCGTACATGAGAGCCCTCCTCCCCCCCTCGATTTCCCTCTTTCCCACGCTGAGCTGATTTGCCCACGTCCGCGTTACACTTTTTTCGCGGGTCCTTCCCCGAAAAACCACGTTCCGGTGATCAGGAACGTCTGACGAAATGAGAAAACAGCGTCCTTTTTTCCCCTCCGCATTCCGCAGCAGCCGCGACGAGTTAGAAGAGAATCCCTCGTACGAGCATTTTCCTGGAATCGCCTCTCTCTATTTTCATGGCTTATTCTCCTCCCCCCTTCCCTTTCCATAGCCAAAGCAGGGCCTGGTCCCTAGTCAGAGTATATTTAGGCCTCCCAACTCCGTGAGCAGATATTTTTTCTTTTTTGAAGTCCCTCCCCCCCTTAGACCCCTTTCAATTTCAGACCAACGCTCCTTAGACAGAGAAGGAAACCTCTTTCCTCCCCAAATCCAGCATCCTGCACATTCTTGTATTCGCTACCTCGGTAATGTTTATGCTCCTTTTCCTCTTCGCGATTTCCTCGTGTGTAGCATTTGTGCTGTTGCTTCACCCTCCGATTATTTTTTTACACTTTCGTTCCCCCTATATGAGACGTTCCGTCGGAGGACCCCTTTCTTGCGTCCAGGCCAGTAAATCATTTTTTACTTTTCCTTTTTTTGGACAAATCCGATCCTTTTTTTGCGAGAACATTCCCCGTTTTTTTTGTCTCCAAAAGAGTAGCCTTGGCGGGGCCCTTTGTTCTCCAATTGTTCTCTTTTACTGCAAAGAATGAACCTTTCTTGATAGGAGGGGCCTTTTTTCGCAATGATGTGAACTTTGCTATCCTTTTTTCTAGAAATCCCCAGGTCGACACGTTATATAAGGTCGAAGTCATACTCGGGGTTCTTTTGACTTTGTCCCTAATCGCCCCCCCCCCCCCCCCCAACCCCCCCAAAAACCCCCCCCACAACAAACACACCCCCCCCCCCCCCCCCCCCCCCCCCCGAGTTTTCCTCGT
>Ga0179593_1720348_pt1 | contig 34353 bp, 45 predicted proteins | sample CZODoug2_1_08_16_FD_185931 | JGI IMG/M metagenome (GOLD analysis project Ga0179593, IMG submission 185931) | Vadose zone soil fungal communities from Angelo Coast Range Reserve, California, USA - CZODoug2_1_08_16fungal (PacBio error correction) | ecosystem: Environmental > Terrestrial > Soil >... | reverse complement strand
TTCCCCCCCCCCTGCCATTTTTTGTAAGTCTTTTGATATTAATAAAAATTGGTGGTTTTTTTTTTCTTCTAGTCCCCCAAGTTTCATGATAACTTAGTTTTTTCGTCCCCTGCGTGTTTTCCTGTCTCAGCCTCTCCCTCCCTTTTTTTCTCCCCCCTTGGCTTGAACAAGGGTCCAGGCAGGTTAAGCGGTCTTTCAAATGACCCTCCGGACTATTTAGATCCCGACGTGTTTTTTCTACGCTAGCTTCGACTTGATGTGCCCTCCCGCACCTGCACTTGAGCTCCCTTTCCCCCTTCCCCCTTGGCTGGGAGCTTCACGTCCCCCAAGAACCCTTTTCTTCAAAAAGGCCTTCCTCACTCCCCTGAGAACTTTTTCTGCCTCTAGTCTTTTAGATTCTTCCCCTCTCAGCCCGCTCACCAGGTGGTTCGCGCACTTGCCTCGCGATCTTCCGAAACTTGGGAAGCAGAAGAGAGTCCAACGACGTGACGATCGTTCAAAACCCCCTTCCTTTCTTTCTCATCGTTTCTTTCCTCGTGCTTCCCTCCCCCCGGCCATCGAACTCTCTGTCCGATTCCCCCCTTCCTTTGAGAAATTTTCCAAAATGGGCGGAGAATTGCCACGTTCGAGCCCCCCTCTCCCGCGTTTTTAAGCCCCTTCAAGGCCCCTTTCCTCTAAGGCAGTCCTGACTCTTTTCTTTTTTTTCTGCCTGCACTCGATTATTTCACGCAATAGGCCTTGAGGATTTTTTTTTAGATCCCCGCCCCCCCCCGTGTTCGCCATGATTTCTCGGCCGCGGTTTAAAAACGTCCTGCCCCCTTTCGACGAAGAGGTGATTTTCCAGCTGTTTACCCCCCCCCCCAAGGTCCCTCTTTCACAGGATTTCGTGCGCCCTTTTTTTATTTCTTTCCCCCTAAACCCCGTGCAAATCCCCCCGAACCCCTGACCAGGAAACTTCCTTTGAAGCCGTCGTCCTGATCTTTGCCCCCTTCCGAGCAATATCCTCTCCGGCGCTCTGCTCCCTCGTTGTGCTCTTCCCCCTTACGGAGAATTTTCTTTAAAATTTATTGAACGCCAAGAATCATGCCTCTCCCCCCGACCTAATGACCCCCCTAGATTTCCCCCCCCCAGGCTTTCCTGATAATCTTCAAGTCCCCTCCGATTTTCCCTTCAATTCAGTCCTCGTTTCAGTAGAGGCTGCCGCTGAGGCTCCCATCTTCGATTTTTCTCCCCTTCACTGAACTCCCCCCTTCTTTTACCAAAGTACTCTTCCAACCCCCCCCCCCTTCCCCCTCCCCCCACGCAGATACACGATCTCCAGAAATAGGTGCACCTTATTCCCCTCGTGCTCCCCTCTCTCTCCAAACATGCCGCGGCTCCCCCTTGGCGTCCGAATGTTTGAAGTTTCCCTGTGACGCTCTTTCCACCTTTTTTCAGTCTGTGCCTTTTGTCTGACCACGTCGAGCCGCGCAAGTCGCGTGATGGTTTTCGCACACTTTTCTCTTTTGGGATGTGCTATGGCCTTTAGTTTAGTAGCTCCCTGGGTTCAAGTAGTATTGTTGTTTCTCCCCTTTGTAACGTTCCAGTTGTTTTTGACTTTTTCCCCACCGAAGAGCCCTCTTCCGGACCCCCCCTTGCCTCGTTTACTCTACTTTTCCTCTTTTAAGCTCGAGGGTCTTTCTCCTTATAAAGAGATGGTCCCGTTTTTTTTCAACAGATAGTTCCCCTAGTAGTATGGTGGCGATCCAGCCCTCCTCCCCCCATTTTGCATTTCAGTAGACTTAATTTTTTAGAGGACTCACAAACTCTCTCCTTCTTGAGAGAGGAGATGAGATCCCCCTAGTTTGTCCATTTTTCTCTCCACCCCTCGGCAGAGAGATGCCTTGGTCGAGTTTCCTTTACAGGCTGTGTAGTTTAGAAGTAGATGCGCAGAAGGAGGACCAAGAAAGTTTTTAGTCCGTTATTTCTGTGTCCCCCTTATATCGATTTCACCCTTCAAATTTCTTTAGTAGACCGTTTTTTGTTTTTACTTTTGATTAGAGATAATGATGAGCACTCCTTTTGGTTACCCTATAGCCTGCAAGAAGCCACCTCCCCCTATGTTCGGGGTCCCTCATCGGCTGCTGCGACGGTCCCATCGCCAATTGTTTCCGCCCCCCGCTGACTCGTTCTTTTGCACAGATTTTCCTAGGTCTTTTTTTTTAGGGAAGTCCAAACAAAGTTCTCTTGCGGGCCCTAATTCCGTGTCCTTTTCCCCCCTTCCAAAGAGTTCCCCGTTTCATGTAAATTTTCCCCCTAAGGCTGAAAGACGATGCAAGCGACCTTCATGTCAACGATGAGTCAACGGTCCCTTTACCCATTTTCCCTTTTATTTAGTTAGTGACTTGCTCCAAGTTTCGTCTTGCCGTCCTTCTTCACAACCCCCCCTTTTGTCTGACCTGAGCTGAGCCCCCCTGAAGAATATCCAGGCCCCGCTCCGAGCAGAGCGATTACTGTTATTCCCCGGTTTCTTCTTCACGGGTGAGCCTCATTTCCTTTTTTTTTTTTCCCGCTTTTCCCGGTCAGATCCAAGCCAGGGCAGGCCGCGACAGTTCTCTTTGTTCCACATCCCCTGATACCCAAGCGCTCCTCCAGGCTCCTCGAAATAGGGCGCTTCCTTTTCGCCTCGGTCCCCCTTTTTCTTCCCCTGTTAAGTTTTGGAGAACTAATTGGATAGTATCCCCGGTTCTCCCTTTTTTGTGGTCCCACCGAGATTCTTCGCCCACGACGTTCCTTGGCCCATCCCCGTCTGAGAAGTTCATGGAAACATGTTTTGAGATTTTTTTTCTCCTCCCCCCCCCCCCCCCAATTTTTCCCCCAGATTACCCCAAAACCTTGGCCCTTTTGGAAATTCTTCCTTTTTAATATAAGGTGTTGTTGTGAGAGCCAATGCAATTTTTGTAAGTCTTTTGTTTTCTTTTCATCAAAGGGTTTTTTTTTTTTTCTCCTAGATTCCCCCCTTACTTAACCTGCATTTAGCTAATTTTCCCTTTCAATTATAAGACCCCCCTCGGCACATACCTCAGTAGGTTCCCGGTCTTTTTTCCCCTATAAGCCCCCCTTCATTCCCCCCACGGAAGACTAACAGTTTCAGGCACAGTTTACCGCCCTGCTGATTCAATGAAAATAGACCCCTTCTCTTCGTTTTAGGGAATTTTTCTGATCCTTAACCCACCCCACTTTTTTGGTCTTTCCTTTTTTTTTTCTCACATCCTCCACACCTTCCCTTTCTTCCTCCAGGGTCCAGGGCTGGGCAGCTTTCTTTTTTTCCCAAGTTTTTTGGCCCCCTATGTCCCCACTTTAAAGCCCCCCCCCCCCCCTCCAACAAGCCTCTCTCGTTGAGAGCTTTCGACTTTCCCTCATCGCATCCTCGCGCCAAGGTTGCGCGAACTTTTCCTTTCTTTTCCTTTGTTAAGACGTCCCTATCCTCAACACATTCATTTCACTAATGAGGTCCTCCTTTGCCGATATCTTGGACACCATAGTCGGACGTTCGCTTTTCCCGGCGCCGTTTGAAAAGTTTCACCTCTCCCCTTCCGGCCCACTCAACCCCTGTGCGCCGGACTTTCCGTTTTTTCCCCCCCCGTAACCTTTGACATTTGCGTCAATTGAAGTAAGATTTCTTGACTCTCTCCTAATCCTCCCCCCCGCTTACGCATTTTGTCCTTTCTCCGGCAGAATTTTCCTATATTTCTCCATCGGCTATTCTGGGCACGGCTTCATCTCGAATGCCCCCCAACGTGTTCCATTCTCATCATGCTTTTGGCGGTCCCCCCCGTGAGTCTTCCCTCTTGCCGTTGATGCAGTTAATCTGATGACTTTCCCCACTCCCCCCAAATATACCTTCCTTTCTTTGCAAAGGCTTTTTCGCACGCGATTCCCTCTTTTCCGTCTTCCCCCTTTTTTAACCCCCCTTTCCCCGCACGCCCTCACTTTTGCCACCCCGCTGGATACGACTCTTGATGACACTGAGCTTTGCCGCCCCCCCCCACATTTGCTTCTTCTTCGGAGCTCCTGATTCCTTTTCTTTTCCCCAAATTCTTCCTTCTTCCTCCATAAAATTCTTCAAGATTACGGCCGAATCATGTCCGCCACCCGCATTATTTGAAGACCCTGACCAAATTTGCCCCACAAAAACTTGGATTCGCCGTACGAGGCCAATTCATCCTCATCTTTTTAGTTCGTCTTCCTGACCGATGCGTCACCTCTTCGATGTTTTTTAGCGAATCCAACATCCCCCTCCCCAGGTACCTAACAACCCCTACCTTGAACCAGCCTCCACGAAAGGCCCCTCCCCCTTCTTCAACCCTCGTTCCCCCCATCGTGTGACGACCATCAGACAGATCAACCTTACCCTCTTACAGCCCCCCCCCCATTTTGTACTCATTAGTTTAGGGGAAGCGGCCTTTCTTTGAGGATGGCTTTTCCCTACATGTCCCCTTTTTTTTGTGTCCCCTTTTTTCCCCCCTCTGATTTTTTTAGGGCGTTTTCTTTTTTGTCGCCAACCCTCATGGTGGACGGTTTTTTTGTTGGCAGAGTCCGGTAGGCCGTCGCTGTTACCCAGTGTACCTTTTGCCATGTTTCTCCCTGTGCGAACCAAAAATAGGTCCCCCCTTCGGGGACCGCAGAGGCTCATGCTCTTACCGCAACACCTAGAGTCTAGTCCTTTCCCTTCTCGTACGCGAGGATTCTTCCTTTTCTCTGCTCACCCCTTAGCGGATTTTTTCTTCCACAGTCCCTTGAAGTTCTTTTCTTTCGGGTGTGTCCTCTTCTTTTCTTCGTGACGTTCCCGAGTTCCATTTTGATGCGCAACCTCTATTTGTATCTTTTTCAAACCGTTTTCTTCGCAGCTCCTCCCCGATCGAGCTCATTTTCTTCCAACGGTTTCAGTTGTTTCGCAAACAGAGTAAGTTCCCAACGTTAGCTTCTGATTGAAAAAAAACTCCGGGCACTTTTTCGCGATATCTTCGGGTTGTTTCCCCCCTCTCCACAGGTTGGATTTTCGTGAGGACTTTCGTCTCGTCGGAAACGAATTCCCTTAAAATTAGCCTTTAGTCTGGTAATTTATAGCTTAACCAAGTCGTCGACTGACGTCTTTGTCCCCCCCTGTCTTCGCCATCATGATGAGAAGTTTTTTTTCCCTTTTTTCCTTCGCTCCGAAGTGCCGAATCTCCCCGATTCGTTTGGGAACCACCCCGGTGTAGTATCGACACCCCTCACCTTACCAAAAACCCACTGACCCGGCCAAGAAGGCCCTCCCCTCGTGGTTGTAAGACCCGTTTTCGCGTGAAATATTTCCGGTTGTTCACGACAGGTGTACTATTTCAGAATTTTATGGAATCCCACTCTTGTCTAGCCGTAGGAAGAGACGGGCAAAACCCGTGACCCTTTCCCTTCCCCTAGGTCACCTCTGAGAATTCTAACTTTTCGATGCAGAGTACCACACTCTGGCCGCGCCGGATTCCAAAGATAGAAGTAAAATGCAGTTCCTCCCTCTTTTTTTTCTCTCCCCGTATTTACTCGATACCCCCCCCCCGGGGTACCCTACCACTTTGGTGACCTCTCCTGGGAGAGCCTTTAGAGAAATATGGTTTCAGGACTTTCTCCCACAATCGCTTCTCCCCTCGATTTTTCGGCTCCTGACTTGCCTTCTTTGGCTTCCCCTAGTGTAAGAATTTTTACTTTTCGATCCCCGCTTTCTGCATTTTTTTTCGCTTTCTTTAAATTGCATCCTCCTAACCAGCTGATTGCCTCTTTCATGTAACAGACTTACCTGTTTTCCGTCCCCCCACCTCCTCAGTTTTCTGGGTCCTGTCTCCACATTACTGCCCTTTGTTAAAGTCCGTGGGAGCCCCGATTTGGCAGGAGATGTACAACCTGAGATTTTGCCACTGACATGAGAAAAACCTGTTTTTGGATCTTTTATCTATCTTTCTTCCCTGACTTTTCGAGAATGGACTAGAGGAATAACACAAAACACCCAATTCGGACACCAAGCCTCTTTTCACACACATCCTATGGGCCCCGTTTGTTTAATTCTACCTCCACCAACCATGCAAATTTTTTGTCCGTATTTTAATTTGAATTATACCTTGGTTGTTTTTAGAAATAGGGCCCCCTCTTTCCATTACCAATTCAAAGCCTTCCCCGGTTTTTATGAACTTATACTCCCTTTCTGAACCGCCTCATGGTCCCCCCCCCCAAAACTGTCCCTCTAATATAAATCAATTGTACTTGACTTTCCAGGACTTCCGAGGCCTCTTAACCCCTGAAACTCGAAGATTTTCCTTTGGATTGTGTTCCCTTTCCTCGGCGCTGTGGATGAAGGTTCTATTGACTTTTTACTGAAACAGATGAATCCGACCACTGCCCCATTCTGGGCTTCAGCTACGCAACGACCCCCTGAAACGTCCCCTACTCTATCCTACCACCCCGAACCCGCATCGGTTTCTTCGAGATTCTGGATTCCTTAAACCTTTTCATGCTTTTTTTCCTTCGCGAACTATCTTCACCCCCTCAACTGCGACTTCGAACTCGATTAACGACTTTTTACCTCAACATTTTTTAACCGGTAACACTTCTCCCGTTTTGACGCACGGGGAAAGTCGGATTGTCCCCGTTTGTCCCCTTGACCGTGCCCCTGTGCTTTTTTCTTAAATAGGATGGCCTTTTCCCCAAATCGAAACGGAATTTGCCCAGTTAGGCCCCCCTCGATAAGGAGAAGTTGATCGCCCTTTCCAAACTCCCCTTTACCTTTAAAGGTCGCCATAAAAGTTTCGCAGAGATCGCCTCTTCTCATGCAGCCGGCGATCTGTCCCAGACCCTCGATTTTGCGGGCCTTCTGTCCTCCCTTTCTTTTTACAACTTAGGTTTTTTCCTGACTCTTCCCACGCGACCTGCCAAAACCCAACAGTCGCCATTTTTAGTTGCCCCTTTTTTCCGAGCTCTCTTACTCAACCCTTTTCTTCTACGGCTAATTTATTGACGTTCTCCGGATAGCTCGACAGTCTACCAATTCCCCGGTTTGCCTCCCCTCACTGCCCTTTTTTTTCACTCCTCCTTTTCGATCCCCTTGCATTCAATGATCTTTGAAGAAAAGACCTGTTCTTCTAACCCCCCGCTCCCCCTCTTTTTCTCCTCTTAAAGTGATCTTGGGGAGTTCCCCTACCCCACCCCCCGCCGCCCGTGGCTCCCTCAAACTTTCCCCAGGGGAAAGGAACTTTATGTCATCGATACCTTTTGCCTCTGTGGACCACAAACGTTTTTTCCGATCCCCCTTTTGAAAGTCCCTGCGCTCGTATCCACAGCTGACGCTTCGCCTTTCTCGGTCCCGATGCGTCCCCCCTCTTCCCCTTTTTTTTTGACAGAATGAGAACTTCCCCCCCCCCCCCCTTTAACTGCCAGTTTAACCCAATCTCTCTTAACCCCCTCCCACGGCCATCTTTTGCCCAAACTTATTCCCCCCTTCTGCGGAAACCCCCCTCTAACAACGCATGAGCAGGATAACGCAGCCTTTTTTTTCCCCCAGGGGATCTTTTCTCTGCTGTTCCACCGTGTTTCTCTGTTCCTGTTGTCCTTCCCCCCCTTTCGTAGAGAGACTTTGCTAGGGAGGATTTGTCGCCAAAGATGGTGGACTTTTTTCCTTCCTGTGGGACTTCTTTATCGGCCCTTTCTTTTGGGTCTTTTTTTTTTTCCCCTTTTTTGTTTTCAAAGTTTTCTTTATCAGTTACTCTAAAAACACAAAATCGTCACGGGATCCGCCAGAGGAGTCCCCTTGATATACCGTCACTGTCCCATGGTCTTCCCCTTTTTAGGTTTTCTGCTTGTTTCCCCCCTCTTTTTTGAGCGGCCTTTTTTTTTTCAAAAGATAGTCCCTTGCCATTTTATTCGACTCGTCCTGCGGGCCTCTCTCATTTCTCCCCCCCCTTTTGTAGCGACTTTACAATAGAGAGGCATTGAGCGAGGAGAGTTTCTGGTCGCGACGTTTCCGTTCGTCCTCCCTTTCATCAACCCCCCGTTATAATGCTACCCAACAAGTGCTTCTTCCTGTAGCTTCTAATTTTGCCCCAGTTTTTTTCGTGTAGACGTAAGTTTCCTCAGGCGGCCCCAATTCATCTCTTCTTTCTTTCATCTCACTCTCTTTCTCATCCCCCCTAAACGGGCAATCTCTTTGGAGAAAACCGGGTCACTAATGGCATTCGGAATTTACGTTGGCTGTTCCTCGAGTCCCCTCCTTTTTCCCTATACACTTTGGACGGTGACACAATCGGCGGTTTCCTTTGGTCCTGAACTCCCAGCCGTCGCCTATTCCCTCCGGTGGGGGATGACTAGGTGTGACGTTTGCTCCCCTCCTTTTCGTTTTTAATTTCATTTCAAAGTGCTTTACTTTTGGGTCCCCCTTTTCCCAACCGCTGTCGTTCATTTGAAGCGACAGAGGTTAACCGGAGCAGGAGTCCTTCGTGTAGATGGCCCCTTCTTGCTTTCCGCTGTCCACTCTTTTATCCGTCCCCCGACGCCCAGTTCGTGAAATGTTTTCGAGCATTCTTTTCGCTTCTTCCTTTCTTTTCCTTTATTTTCGGACTTGCGCTGTTTTCCTCCCTTTTAGTCTTCCCCGATTCTGTCAAGAATACTTAAATCGCTCAGAGCTCCTTTTTTTTTTCTCTTTGTCTTTTATTGGGCGGCCCCCTTCCTTTTTCCGACTTTTTTGGCCCACAAGCTGATTTTTTCGTTCGGTGTTCTTTTTTCTCCATGCGTCCCCCCACCTTCGCGCCGAGCTTCATGTCCCACCGCTCTTTTTTAAAACCCAATCGCGAGCCCCCTCCCGTGCCCCCTCTTCCCTCCATTCCCTGTTGTAGCCTCCTTATAGCTATCTTTAGACCTGGCGTTTTGTCAAAACGCGTGGGAAAGGTCCCCCGCTGGCGGTCCTTGTCTTTTTCCCTTGCGAAATTTTCCGCTTTTTTCTCGCAAGAATATAGCTCCCCCCCCACTTGGATGTCCTCCCCTTTTTTTTCCCCCCTTCAAACCATTTCCCCCTTTTTTTTCAATATCTACTTTCCTCTCGCGTTGTTGTGGTGAGTTTTTCTCTATTCCCCACCTGCCCCTTGATATTTCCCCCCCCCTTTTTTGTGCTAGACCTCTCCTTCCCCAAGCTCTCCAGGTTGAAATACCTTTTCTTCCCTCTCTTCGCCCGTTTTTTCCTTCCCCCCCCCCCCCCCCTCCCCCCCCCCCCTTACCACCTGTCTTTTTCCCCAAATCCTTTTCCTTGAAGGCACTCTTCTTATTTCCCCCTCCACTTAGCTATCTTTTTTTTTTTTCTTTCTTTAGATTGCCCCCTTGAGCTCGGGCGCCTGGGATGACGGATGAGAGTAGACTCCTAATGCCTGCCCCTTGGGAGATGCCCTCCCCGCCCCTTGTGACCCTTCCAATTCCCTGTCTACTTTCTCGAACCCTCAAAAGAATCGATAGTTTGTCGTCTATTCTGGAGTATCAATGGAAATCTTCCTGTGTTTTCCGATCCCCCCTTGGTTCTCATTTTCGAGTACCTTTTTTCTTCCCCCGCCACCACCTATTTCCCGACCGGCGGCCTTGTACGAATAGAGTGGAAATCGTCGTTTTTTTTTTTTCATCGGCTGACCCCCCTTTTTTCCCCTTGCGGAACCCCCCCCGGTCAATTAATTTTTTCACTTTCTTCCCACCGCTACCGCGGACTTGATGCAAAGGTCCCTTTTTCCCCCTTTGTACTTAGTTTCCCATTTTTCTCCCCCCTGATCGTTCTTTTCAGTTGGCAAAGCTTCTCGATTAGTCGCCATCGGACTATGTTTTCCCCTGTGACTCCCCAGCCCGTCGCATCCCTTGCCGCCGAGGCCAAACCTTCTCCCCCTTTTTCGAATCTGATTGAGTTTTTATTTGAATCTTCCTCTCGATTGAACCTCCGGCTAGTTTGGCCTCTCGATTCCCCAATCCCCCCTTTCCCCCAATGCCAAAGAACCAGCCCCGGCACGTCTCACTGTTTTGTGCCCGCAGAAGGATATCCTGCATTTCTGCCAATTATCCCTACCTTTGGCTTTTTCATCCCCTTTTCTTTAGCTGTTTTTTTTGTTGAGACGTCCTCCCCCCCCAACCTTAAGCCTCGTGCGCCCCCCCCCAAAAATTCCGAGGGAACGGAATCATACATGAATTTTCCCAGAATATCACATAGTCTTTACGCTCTTTTTATCCGAGAAGCTCCTCTTTCGGGACTTCTTCCCCCCTTCGATTCGCCCCGTTTTTTCGTAGGAGGGTTTCCAGACGCATGAGGAGAAAATCTTCCTTTTTAATTCAACTGAATCCCACGTCCCCCTTTCCCCACCACAACCCTTTCCCCCCTCCTATATAATACACGAACCCCCCCCCTTCCCTTGCACACCTCCACCATCTGTGTTCGACAACCCCCTCTCAGCTTAAAAATTCTCCTGGCCCAATCAGTGCCTTCCATTTGCCTCCTTTTTCGCTCTCTACCTTTTTTACAACATTTTTTCGTCTGTGCCGGTTATGACAAGTAGTCCTCCTCGGCAATTTTTTGCGGTTTTTTTTTCTTATTGTGTTTAATAGGTCTCTTTGTGTGAATCTTCGGTAGGCCGTTCGTGTATTCTCGGACCGTGGTCCTTTTTCCTCGTTTTCGTTCTGCTCAGTTTCTTCCCCCAACCCAGCGAATCTCTTCCTCCCCCCCCTCGGCGGACGCCTCTCCAACGATGCGTACTCATGAATGTTTTTTTCCTTCCCCTTCCTGAGGGGTTTCGCTGATCCTTTCATTTTTCTGTTTGCTTCGTCCTTTTTCTCAGTGCATTCTTCCCTGTTACGCCGGTCCAAATTTTTCGCACGTCGCCGTAATTGGCCTTCTTCCTCCTAACATTGAGTTTTTCGCGTGGACGTTCCAACCCGGTAGTTGTTCTTAAAAGATCCAGTGACACAATGCGTTTCTGCTCTGGAACAAACCCTCTAGTGTGGCTTTTTCCCCGTTCTTCTCCCTTGATTTTTTTCGCCGGAGGTCCAAAGCCTTTCAAGACGTAGATTGGGGTTAATGTCATCTGAGGTTCGCCGAAATCCTCCCCACGGCTTTTTCCCTTTTTTTCCGACTCCCTTTCTCCCCTCTCATTTGCGAACGACGTGGGGGTCATTCGGAGATAAGACCCTTTCCCCTTATACTGACTATTTCCCTACTCGTCCTGGATTTTTCCCCCGAACGACTTCAAAGAGCTTTCTGGCCGATCTCGGCGGTTTTTTTCTTTTTGCCGTTGGAATAGGTTCTCCTCTCAACCCCGAAAAGTTTTTTCGTTGAGGGGTTTTTCTTTGGAAACACTTTCCATTTCTTTGCTTTTTTCCGAGGGGGTTACCCAGCTGATGAGGAGAACCTCTCCTTTGAATCTTTAATTTTTTTTTTCCGACTCCTTTCTCGCTTTTTTTTCCCCCATGCATTTTTTTTCCTTCAACGTATTTTTCCTCTCTCTTGATTCGCACAAATTGTGAAGCTCAGAGGAGATCCGTTCGGCCCTTGACACTGGGATTTTCCTCCCCCGATTTTTCCTTCTCAGAATAGCTCCCTTCATTTTCTTGACTTTCGGTGTTCCATTCCCCCTTTTTTAAAGACTTTTCGGTCGGTCAGCATCAAAGAAATTGCCCCCCTTCTTTAGAAGTCCTTTTCTCTTTGCATCCGGCCCCCCGCGCGTTTCTTCCTACTCAACGACCCCCCCTCTCCCCTCTTCCCGAGTTTCATTTCCTTTCCCCTCCCCCTCGGTCTCTGACGGAAAATTTCCCGTCCCCGTTGGAGAAGAATGGCCTTTCTTTTTTTAGACAGTGTGTTGCCCCAACCTTTTGGAAACACGCTTCTCTCTCTTTTTCTCCCCTGGTGCGGAGTGCTTGGGTGAAGGTCCTTCCCCCCACAAACCCCCCCCCCCCCCCATTGTCTACCCCCCCTGACACCGTCCCCCCCCATTTTTAAATCCTCCTTTTTTTTTTTGATTTTTTTTTTTTTCTCGTACCCCCCCCCCTTCCTTTTTGTAAGTCTTTTTCTTTTCTTTTTTTCTTCCCATACAAAGTGAGTTTGTCTGACTAGCGTTCTTCGATTCAATTACAAATTTTACCCTTTCTTTTTTCCACCAATTTACATTCCCGGACCCCGCCTTTTTTTCCTTCCACTGCTCCCTCTTTTTTTCTTCCCATTTCCCCCCCGTTCCCCTTTTCCCCTTTCAGGCAGTTTTCCCTCTTTTTATTCCCCCCTAAACTCGCCTATTTCGTCTTGGTTTTTTTTTTTTAGGCCTACTCTGTGACATGTCAGGCCCGTCCTCCGGATGCTTTTTCCCCCTTTCCAACGACTTTTTTCCAGGTCCTTTTCTCTTTGACCCCCGACAGAATTCTGGAACCAACGCAGGGCATACGTCAAGTCAAGACCGTCGTCCCCCTTCAAAGTTTCTGGGATTCCCCCCCGCGTTTTTTTCCTCCCGCGCTCTCCCTCCCCCTTTGGAGAGCCCCTCCTCTCCCCTGAGGCAGCTCCCCCCTCCCTTGAAAAAAACTTTTCACGAACAACTGGCGCCTTTCGCCATCCTTTTTTTTCTCTTGCCCATTCCCCCTCTCCTTTCAGCCCTCTCCCTTTTTTTAACCCTTCCTTCTTCCTGAACATTTCTCACGGAATTCCGTTTTCGGGACCCACAGATAAACCTTCCTCCCTTTCAAGGAGAAGCATATCCTTTTTCAAATCGTCTCTGATTCTTTTTCCTTGTGAGCCCTCTTTCACAACCCCCCACCCCCCCTTTGTGTGGTGGTGTGGGGTTACGATTAGTGCCCATATAGAGATTTTCCCAGGGTCTTATATTCCCTTCCCAACTTCCTAGAATACATGATTCCAAAGCTGACCCCTTTTTTCGACGTCCTCTTCCCTTCCGCCCTTTTTTATCGCTTCCAATGCCCTCCCCCATATAAGGCTCTTTCTGGAAAAGTCTTCAGACCGAACGGCGTTTCTTTTCCTCCACCCCTTTTTAACCGGGTTTGGGCCCTTTTTCCTCACTCAATCTTGATGTTCCTCTTTTTCCTTCCCCCTAAACAACTTTTCCTTTTTGAGAGCCCCTATCGCAGATCGCGTTCCCCTGAGACCGGGCTCCTTCCCCATTTTTTCATCACTCTTTTCACGTTCCTTTTTTTCGCCCCCCCTCCACGACCCCTGCAAAACTAGCTGTGGTTCAAAAAAAAAGAGCAGACCCTCCTCTCCTTTGTTCCCCCTCCCTTCGAAAGTACCAGCTTTCCTCCTCTTTCTTTGCTGATCCTCCCCGGTTTTCCCCCCCCAATTTTAACCATGACCCGTTAAAAATCCTGAAAACAAAACTAATGACCTTTGACCAAGGCCTACCCCCTCCTTCCCCCATCTTCCCTTTCCTATACCAACCCATAACGCCCCTCCCCCCTCCTCCGAGTCCCCGCAGCAATGTTCCGGAATCGGATAGGTTTCCCTTTACGCCCCCGCGCTTCCCCCAGTTCCTTTCGTGCCTCATGAACAGTCGAGCAGCGCACTTTTTTCGCGGCGGATTTTTTCTCAAACCTCTTGTATTCCTGCCTTTCGTTTTCTTTGGCGTTGTCTTCCTATTTTTAAATTTTGAAGTTTCCCTTCCCAGGTTAAGCTACCCCAACTAGAGGGTGCTTCGTAAGTTCAGTCAGGAAGACCCCTACGAACCTTATTTCATGGGTACTTCTGATTTATTAGATGTACCGCGCTTAGACGGCAAAATGACTTGTTTCTTTCGCCCTGGCAGTTTTTGTCCCCTCGGGTTTTCTTCTCCTTCGTTCATTTGTCTCTCCTCCCCCCCCCTCCCGCGACCCTTTCTGCTGCTCTTTTTTTTATTGAGAGCCCCTTGTAGTTTCATTTACACCCCTCTCTTGATCCTGCCGGCTGAACCCCCAAACCAGTGAGGAGGTTTGTGCCTGTTCAGGTCGGGTTTTGCCTCTTTTTTGTCCCTTGCCCTTTAAAGACCTCCGTAGATTTGCTTTGGGTACGTCATCGAGAAGTCGTTTTACCTCCCCTGCTTTTCGAAGTCCTTTTTTCCCCCTTTTTCCTATTTTTTCCTTCCCCGACGTTGGTTCCTTCCCTTGGGCTTCGAGGATCAAGAAGTGCTTTAAATAGCGATGGACGGTTTATTAAACCCGTGAGTTACGACCCTCGCGACGTATTGACTTTTTCCTTTTTTTTTCCAGGAAGTTTCCCAAGTAGTCCCTTGAAACAGACCCTTTTCTACGGCTTCTTTTTCGGAAATTCCCCCCACATTCTTTCTCCCATTTTTGAGTGGCCCCAGACTCCTGTTCAAAGACGGAGCATTCGAAACCCCCCTCATCTCCCTTATTTTGAATTTTCTTCCCCCCTTCCCCCTAAGATGTCTTCCTTCCAAGGAGACCTTTTCCCCTTTTCCCAATCTTTGAAAATGAATTGGTCTCGGTCAGTCGTGCACGAATCTCTCTTTCCTTACTCCCCCACATTTCCGGCGTTTTTTCTCTGTGGGTGTTTTCTATTTCTGTTCCTTCTCCACTCCCCTCCGATACCTCGATCGATTCTTTTTTTTCTCGGTAGTGCCGTATTTGGCGGAAATTTTTTTTCCAGACTTTTTTTTATCCTAGCCCTCCTCCTTTTGAGCTGTTCTCCCCCACCAAGACGTCCCTTCTCACGCTAATGCACAAACAATCAGGACCTTTCTCGTTCATGGAATCGCCAGGAAACTTTAATTGTCCCCCTTGGAGAAGATTTCCTGACTGGCTGTCGGGACAGTCTCCCCCCTAAGGGAGGTCCTCAGTGACTTTCCAAACCTTGTGTCCCCCCCGAAATGAAGGTTGATTCCTTTCCTGAGGTTTTTCCTAGCACCCCCCCCCCCTACTTTCCCCCCTCCCACAAAACTTTTTTGTTCCCCCTCTCCTTTTCCCTCCTCCCCTAAGTTGGTTTTTTTTTTTGAGAGTCACCCCAAAATGCAGAGTAAGCTTGTACTTTGCTTTCCCCCCCCCACTGTTTGGTTTCTTCCCCTTTTTCACCTTTCCTTTTCTCTGAGGCTTTCTCAGAGTTTCCCCTGTCTAGAATATATCATCCTCTCAAAAGTCTACAAGGGCAGGCAGTTTAAGCAGGAGGCAACTTTCCCCGAATATTTTTACTCTGTTTTTCTCTCCTCAGGAGCCATGCTATTGTACCCTTCAACTGAGACTCCCCCCCCGGAGAGGCTGAGCTGACCAGATTTCCACCCTTGGCCAACCTACGTCACCTTGGTCAACCTAGTAACAGAAAACGCTCAGCTCCGGATCCCTTCTTAATCGCTTTCCTGCGATCCTGCTTCCTTCTTTCCTTCCTCCCTGAATCTTTTCGAAGTGCCCCCTCGAAAAATTTCATTTTTTCCATAATGGGGAGAATTACGATATCTGACCTATTCTTTTCTTTATCCTTTTCCTTGCCCTTTTTACCCCCCTTCCCTTTCCTTCCATGCAAAAACCCAGGACCTGCAAAGATTTAGTGAAAACGATAAGCTATTGAAGACACCCCCCCCTTTTTTCACCCTTTCCTTCGTCCCCTTCTGAAGCCCTTCTCCCGACTCCTTTCTCTCCCGTTCGAAGCATCCGGGCAGATTAGTTTACCCGCCAGGTGTTCCTCCCAACTTTTCCCTAATGCTTCCTCCGACGTTTACACACCGTCGACGTTGAACTCTCCTTTTTTGAATCTGCTCGCCTCTTTTTCCCGCCCCCTTTTTGACTACCCGCGTTTTTCCCCGTAATGCTCCGCCAGACGTCCCCCCCTACACCTTTTTCCCCAAAGCTTTCTCCTCCCGCCGCAGTTCCTCCCCTTTCTTTTCCTTTCCTTTCAAATGATTTTTCTCCCAAACTACCTTCCCTCCCGCGCAACCTCGCGCTCCTTCCTGCTGCTCTTGTAGTCCCCTTGGCTTTTTTTTTTTCCCCATCCAACCCGTGGAACCTCCCGGTCCATCTGCACCTTCCTGCACCGAACCTGCTTCCTGCATTAAAATTTTTCGCGAACTTTCCCCAGCGAAGCCCCCCTCCGCGCGTACGCTCCATTCTGTGATTAAGTACCTTTTAGTAGTCGTCCCTTTTTTTCCTCTCTCTTTTTTTTTAAACTAACACAATTTTCCCCCCCGAAACCTTTTTTTACAAAACCCACATACTTACTTGACCGATATAATCCCACGGAAAGGAAGCCTTCCCCCCCGGCAACATTACCCACCCTTTTTTCCCCATGCCAAACCTATGCGCGTTTCCCCTCTCCTTTCGAAGACTTCCGTCTTCGGGGACCCGGCCATTGTTATCTTCCGGTTTGTGCCTTTGTGTAACCCCTTTCTTTCTCCTCTCCCCTTTTTTTTGTAGGGCGGATGTTTCTCAAACTCTTGTGTCATCGGTGTTGGCCCCTTTTTTAGGACGGCGGTTGATCTTTTTTGGTTCCCTTTTTTCCAGACCTTCTTTCAGTCTTTAGGGCCCGTCCCGAAACCAACCAACTTTTTGACTTTGGCGGACTTAAGTCAAGAATGAGTAATCATGAAGTTTCCCCTTCCGTCCTCCTGGCCTTCGCTGCTTCTTTTCAAGGTTTCCCCAATCTTCTTTGAGGTCAGTCGTCGTACCGGTGCAGATTCCGGAGGAGCGGTTCTCCCTTTCTGGAAATGACGCCCCCCCTTAATGTAGTTCCCCCCCAAACCTTCTCGGACAGCGCGAAGGCGCTGAGTCCCCTTTCGCGTTCCACTTTATTTGAAACGCGTTCCCTCTTGCGTTCGTACGCCGGCCCTTTACCACCACCTTTTGAGGAGCTCCTTTCAGGTTCTTTTTTCATTGCCAAAGTTGTAGTGTAGACTTGAGAGGCCTCCTTTCAACTCTTTCCCTTCCCTAGATTGATTTTACTTTTTAAGATTAGATCATAAGGCCCTTTTTCCTCACCCGGTTTTTTTTTTTTTAGCCCTGTCTCACCTATTTGGGTGCTTGATAAGCACGTGCCACGAATTCCTTTAGTTGTGCCTCTATGCCCTTTTTCCAAGTTCTCCGTCAGACTCTCCCTCCTTGGAGTTCGAGTTCCTGTTGCCCCCTCCGTTGGGAATAGGTAGGTCCCCCCCCCATTTTCTGTTTTTTTGGACCCCAAGGCCCCCCCCCATTCCCCTTCGCCTTGCATGGGTGCCCCAAGACCTCTCGGTTTACAAAGAGGCGCAGTTCCCTAGCGGCCTTTGTCGCGATATCCCCATTATCTCCCCTTCCTTCAAATTCGTGAAAGTGACTTTTTAGTTCTAGGAAAAGTCTGCCGTGCTTTACACCCTCTCCTTTGTGCTCCCTGCAGGAGTCTTTTGACATGGGCTCTCTCGCCGGATTTCTGCTAATATAAACTCTAAGAGCTCGACTTTTTGTGTGCTGGGTCCGTGTCTTTTTTTAGTCCTTCCCTCCCCCCTAAAGCTAACTTCAAGACCGCCTCTCCCTTCTGTTCTCCACCCTCCCCCCAAGATCCCACAGTCTCCCACCATAGACTTTATCTTTCTGGAATTTCTCCCCCCGGGCGTAACCTGAATGTTTTAAGTCCCGTGGGGGGGCTGTTCTTTTTCCTCCTGATTGCGTCTCCGTTGTCCCTAGGTCTTCTGGTTTTCTCTTCCGGGACACTTTGCGACATGCGGTTTCCCCTTGGGTCCGGGCCGCGAAGCGCGAGCTCCCCCCCCCCCCCCCCCCATGTCTGACTCTCCCCGTTTTGATTCAAAGGTTGTTCTCAGCAGCTTTTTTGCGCGCGCTGACCAAAGGGTTGTCCTGCTTTCCCCACGGGACCCTTTAATAAAAATTGTTTTTTTCTTCTTTCGATTCTGAATTCCTCCCTTTTCAAATGCCTTCCTCAGAGACCTCTCCTCTCATGGTCCGCTTTTTTGACACAAAATTTCCTCCTGATAATTTACCCCTTTTTATTACTCCCAGGGTTTTGACTCCCTTGCTTGGGGGCCTCTCGGATCCCGTCCCTTTCGAACCTCTTTTTTTCCTTGGGTAATTTTTTCCCCTCTTCGGCGAGATGTTTGCCTGGGGAGCGATTTAGAACATGTCCCCGCACCGACTGATCCTCCTCAATTGTCTCTTTCCCCTAACATTAATTCCCCTGACCACCCCTTTCCCCTGGTCCATTCGATCCCCCCCTGAAAATTCTCTCTCGATAGGAGCTCTTCTGGATCTTCTTCCTCGCTCTCTCCTCTTACGTCCCCTGGTTAGCCCGAAGCCCTTCCCCCACGAAGGGCCGATAGAACACAATTCAGTTCCGAGTTTTTGCTTTTACATCTTTTCCCCTTTCAACTCCCCCTTCCCTCCGGAAAACCGCCCCTGCCGACTTTGAACCCCCTTCCGGCCCCTTTTTCCCCAATTCTTTTCCTGACACCCCCCCTCTCTTTTTTCTAAATCCGACCTATTTTCCAACGTGCGTGACAACCCCTGACACGGATCACCTTTTTTTTTGGATTGGTGTTCCGTTTCGATTTCGAAGCCTTTGTCACCCTCCCCTGCTATTCTCGGGCAAGTTCTGCTCTCGAAGGACCCCCCCCCTTCTTTTCGTAGATCTGCCCAACCCTCTTTTCGACCGATGGCGTTTTTCTTTTTTTTTTTTTCTATCTTTCTATGAATGAAAAAAGCAAATATAAGGATAATTTCTCCCTTATTGGCGTTGCCCGGACGTCCTGTTCCTTCCCAGACCTCCGGACGTATCAGCAATTTTTTTTTTTAACGGCCTCTTTCATTTCTTGCAATGATCCCTTCCCTCCCCCACCTTTGGAGACTCACCTATCTCGATAATTCTGAGCGCTTCCGTTCCAACTTTTGGAATACAAATTTTTCCAAAAACCCCCCCCTCGTTGACCCGCCCCGCCCCCCTCCTTCCTTCACGTCTCCCCATATCGTTTCTAAACTATCTTTCCAAAACGAGCTTTCAGCACTTCTGAGTACTCGGCCCATTTTATTTTCTTAAGAATACCCTCGACTTTTTTCCCCCTCCTTTTTTGAATTTCCCCCCCCAACTGGAAACATCCCAACGTTTCCCCTTGTCACCAAACCCCGACTACCTCCCTCCCTATCCCCCCCCCCACCATAGTGTGTCGGACACCATCCGCAGCCACAACTCAATGTTTCGCGCCATTTGTATTTATTTTTCGCTTCTCTTTCCAACAGTTTCGTTTCTGGAATTCACCCCCCCTTCTCCCCTAGATTTGATTTGTCCTTCTTCCAAACGTCCTTTTGATGTGCTTTTTCTTGTAGTAGCCCTTTTGGGACACTCTCTTGTTTTGTTTCAGACTTTTAACGTGTCAGTTTTACTCAGTCTTTCAGTTTAAGATTCCCCCCCTCAATTTGGTTTTCTTGCCTTTTCAATCCCCTTATTCGCCGAGATCCCCTCTTCTTTGGAGCAGCCCTTTTCCCCCAGTAGTTTTTCAGTTTTTCTGGATGATTCAGTTATCCTTGATTGCGTCCTTTTTTTTCGCGACCCCCCACAAACTATGTCGGCAGCGCTCCCTCTGAGCTTAGGTTCGCGTCTTTTTAGTTCTTGCCCATCACTTTGCCGCAACAAACCCTTTTTCTTCTGTGAGGTGCTTTTTTAAGTTTTTTTTGTAGGATTGTTTTTTCCGCAGGAGGAAACCTCCTTTTTTTTAATTCCCGTTGCCCCTTTTTTCTTTCTCGACCCACTTCTCGTCGTTCCCTTCCGGTTTTTCTTCCCTCCGATCTTTTCGAACGATTGGCTGGCCTTAGATCTCCCCCAGCCTTTGTTCCCCGATTGGTACACATATTTATTTCGTTCCTCGCAATCTACTCTCTCTTCACGCGTGGGATCCCTTTAGTTCATGTTGAACTCTTGGGATCTGTTCCTTTTTCAAAGGCTGCCTTTTCAAAATACTTTTCCTCCAAATTTCTCCTTTCCCGTCCGCCCCAGTGCCCCTTTTTTTAGCAGGGTCAATTTTACTAGATTCCTTTAGAAGCTCCCCCGCGAGCTCAGAATTAGCCCTGATACCCCAAAGTTTTCCCCCCTGAATTTTTCCGAAGCGGCAAGTCTTTTTCCGCTAGAGTAGGCTTCCCCCCGTTTCTTCTTCGCGGCGGCACCTTCTTTTTGAGCTTCCTCCCCCCCCCAGTCCTTTTCTTCTGAGACTTTTGCTGTCTCGGTATTGACTGGACTTTTCTGGCCATTCTTGCCATTTTTTGCGAACTTCTCTTTCTAAACCCCCTTCCCCCCAGCCCCCTTCGCCCGTCGTTCTACCGCTTTTCAGCCCGAACCCATCTGAACCATATGCGAGTTTCGGGTTTCCGCCTCTTCCCTGCCTTAGTCCTTATTGATAGTTCCCTTCGACCCCAGGGTGTTTTTCCCCAAGCGTTCCCTTTTCCCTTCTCGATTCCATGCTCAAAATGTTTTCGTAGTTCTCTTTTCACCCAGAAGAATCTCCCCCACCACCCCCACTTTGTATGACCTCCCCCCTTGGAACTCTTACCAAATCCTTTCTTTCGATCCTTTGTAAGTATTCTCCCCCATTGGTTTTTTCCTCGATTAACTTACCCCTTCATCATTTTCTGCGCCCAACTTTCCATGAACTTATCCTCTAGGCCCGCACGTTTTTTTCTCTTCCCAAGAGAGTTTACCCCCCCTTTCCCCTCCCCCCTCCCTTTCTCCTGAACAGGCTTTTGGAGGTTCAACCGCTTTTTTCGCGGCCTATCCTTTTACCTTTAAGATAGTTCTTTGGGATGACGGATGCGATGATCCTCCTTTCCCGACACAATTTGCGAGGCCCTCCCTTTGTTTCTTTAAACCCTTTTTTCCCCCCCTCCGAAAAACCCCCCTACGGTAAATTTCCCTTTCCTTCACCGCAAAAAGTTCTCTTTGCTGAGATTCTCTTTCCTTTCAGAAATAGAAGATCTTTCCCCCATTGATCGACTTCCTTTCCCACGACTTTCTCGATCTTTCCCTGCCCTAGTCCCCCCCTTCCTTTTAAAGTTTTTTTGAAGATTCGTTTAACTCGTCAGGCTCTTCCGGGTTTCAAGAATTAGTCCTCCTCACGGGATTCCCCTCCTTTCCCCCTTCCCTGCACCCTTGCGAACTTTAACTTCCGCTGTTCCTTGCACCTTTCCCCCGTATTTAAAACGGCCCCTGCCTTTTTTTCGGTACAAGAAAACCCCTTCTCCCCCTCAGCTTCTTCGCCGCGCTTTTCTCGAAGCCCTCTCTAAATTTTCCAAGATTTTCCTTCCTTCCTCCCCCCCCCAAAGTCTTACGGCGCCCTCTTTAAAACCCCCAAAGTTCCCTTGTTTTAACTGCCTCTTCGTGATTCTGACCTTTTCCTACTTTCTCCTTGAAATTTTCCGGAGCGTCTCCGTCCCTTAACCGGTGAAATTCAACGAACTGCCCCCCCCTTTCCTTTTCCTGTTTTTGCAAGCCCCACCATCCCTCTGTACATTCCTCCCCACCCCCCCAACTACCTTTTTTTTTTTTCCTATAGAGCTCATCCTTTCCTGCAGAGAGTTTTTCTTTCGCTACACTTCCCAGGAGACGTGTTCTTCCAAACAGCCTGTGAACGCCTCTGCCGCTCCTCTAGCTTCCCTAGCTGTGTCTAGGACCTTTTTTCAGAGAATCCTGGTCCGTCTCCCCATCATTGATTACGAATCGTTTTTTTTCTTCCCTCCAGGAGTTGATCTCTTTTTTTATTTTCCGACCCCCCTTCTTTCCCAAGGTTAAATCCAACCCCTGACACGTTTTTCCCCCCGTCCGGACCTGCACACGGCCCACCTATTCAACCTCCTTTTTTCCCCCCGATAAGCCGCTCCCCCCCTTATAAGGCGCCCCCGGATTTTTTTTTCCCTTTTCATGTCTTTTTTTCGGATGAGCTAGCTTTTTCCAAAGTTTGGATTTTCTGTTTTTCGAATCTAATGAGTTTTCTTTTTTTTTTTTTGTACGCCCTCTTTTGTAATTCTTTGGGCTCTTTTTCTTCTGGAAGTTAGTGTTTTCTTCTCTCCTGGTTTTCATTTTTGGTACTTCTTTTTTGGTTATAATCCCTCTCCCCCCCCCCTAGTTCTCCTGCGGCGGACTCCTCCTAACTCTTCGTAATAATTCCTAGTTTGTGGAGCGCTCCCTCCCGGATTCCCCCCTTACAGCTAGTTTTTTTCCCCCCCCCTCGTAGTCCCCTGCTTTCCCTGTTCACGCTTTCCTTCTGCGCAAGTCTCGTATGTCGCGGGACGCCCTCCCCCCGACGTAGCGTTCTGATAGTTTTCCAAACTTTGTCCAACGTTGAACCTTTCTTTCTCCTGCGGTTTCCACAAAAAAGTGTTAGAGTTTCTGCGGGTCTGTCTTAGTCTTTTTCCCCCGGCTCCCTACCTTTGCCATCTAGATTTTTGTTTATTTCACTCTCTTTTAGACCCCCCCCGGGCTTTCCTTCCCTTCGATTCTTTTCGAAGCCTTTTTGAAATGCTTTTTTTTTTTTTCTTCGAGACTTCCGTTACCCCTCCATAGTCCGATGGAGGTTTCAAATAACTCCTCCGGTTTTTTACCTTTCCCCTGTACCTCCTCTCGGCGCACCGTGGTTTTCCTCGTTAATTGGTTTTCTCCGTTTTTAATAGGTCTTTCCTTGATTGACTCCCTTTTTGGGGTCCTTTTCCGTTGCGCTTGCAGTGAAGCGCCTAGTTCCCAAGCGTTCTTCTCGCGAACTCTCTTCCTACGTGAGGTCCCTGCACGAAGTCCCAGTTCGTTCCCTCTCAGGTTTCCCGAGCTTCGGTTTTTTGTTTCGTTGAAGATTTTTTTTTTCGTCTGCGCCCCTTTTTCAGCGATTGAACCTTTTTCTTTTCCTGAATAGCACCCCCTCCCCCTCTCTCCCTTTTGTTTTCTTCTTGACATTTTTGACATGAACTTCGTGTACGGCTTCTTCCTTTTGTTTAAATGGATCTCCGCAGTCGTTTGCGGAGCTTTTCTACCTGCATAACTGTCCCCCCCCCCTCGCGACCCCTGCTTCAACTCCTCTAATTCACCACAATTCCTATATCCGTTTTTCCCCTCTCCCCCCCTGTTCAAGTCTTTTTCTTGAATTTTCTAGGATAGCTTTTTTTTGAGACAGGGGGTCACCCGCGCTGGCACCTGCTCCTTCCCTGCTTGGGCTCGCTAGACGTCTTCCCCTTTTCCACTGCTTTCGGGAATTCCCCCCCCCCAATCCCAAGGCCCCTGCAGTTTGTACCTTCTTTCCCTCCCTTTTTCCTTTTCCCTTCCCTCCCGTTTTTTTTTATTCTAGAGATTCCCCCTTGCATTTGCCAAGTTCCTTTTTCCCTTGGTGGGGTTACCCTTCCCTCCTTCGCACCCCTTTTTCCAGCGATTTTTTTTCTCCATCTTTTCCCCCCCTGTACTCGTCTCCTATTCAATTTCTAAAATTTCCTTGACCGTTTGCATTGCATTTTTTTTCTTATCCCGATTTTTCTGTGACATCTTTTTCGCGGGTTTTGGTCTGTAGTTTTTTACTGAAAAGATAAGCCCCCCCGACTGCGCACGGCATACCGGCCCCGGGCAGGGGAGATGCCCGCTCCCCCCTTTTTTTCCCACGGCATTCCTCTCAATTCAAGAAGTTCCACTTGAATTTTTCGGTGAGAGATTTCTACTTTTATACTCCTCTGAAGCATAGATACCCCCTTTTGAGAGTAGCTCCATCCCTCTCTTCCCCCTTGGTCCCCGCGTCATCTGGCCCCTATTTCAACTCCTTTTTCAGTTGACCCCTTTTCTTCGTCAGGTTTCTCCTCCTCGATTCCCCGACCATCCCCCCAACTTTCCTTGAACCTTTTTTCCCATGGCGCTCCACGTTCTCTCAAGCCCTTTTTCTTTGCAAAACCCTCCCCCTCCTTCACCCGTTCCCTGAATCCCCTTTTCTCCACCCCTATAGAAGATTCATCCCAACGAACTCCCCCCCGCTTTATTAGTCCTCCCCGGAATTGAGGCCCCTGATAGATTTCTCCCCCGGTATTCCCCTTTCTCGGATCCTCTTACGTCCCCCCAAAACAGTCTTCCTACCTTGTGATTGATTGATGTTTTCTCAACCCCCTTTAGCCCCTGGATTCGAGCTCGTCCTGTACACCCCCTGTTCAAATTGAAACTCCCCACCTTCACCTCCTGTTTTTTTTTTCCCCCTGCGAAGACCACTAATTTCTCTCTTCTTCCGAAACAAAAACTAAATTGGCTCCTAGCCTATATTCTTTTCCTTCCTCGCATCCCCGTTTTTCCCTTTTATCGTTTCCTATTTTTTCCAAAATCCTGCGGACGTGTCCTCAATCCGCTCTTTTCCGTTTCAAGTCTTTTCATAACTTACTGCCGACCTCTGTGGAAAAAACCGTTAACTCAATCTGCCCTTCGGAAGATACTCTTCCATTCCCCCCCGTTCGTATCCCCTATTGAGGATCCTTTTTTTTTATTGGAACTGATACTAACCACCCCCTCAACCTCAAAATCCCCCCGCAGACCCCCCCCCCCCAGGCTTTTTTTCGGCACCCCTCTTTTCCCCCGTGGGTCGACACCCATCCTGACAGTCTCCCCTCCCTGCTCTTCCTAGCAGTCGGCCATAGGACTTTCCGTTTCCGTTGTTTTCCACCGTGTTTTTCGTCTGTGACTTTTATGACCCATTCTTATTTTCTTTTTCCGTTTTTAAGGGTTGTTGCGGTATTTTTTTTGTAGGATCGGTTCGTTGGTCCTTCTTCATTTTTTCCTCCCTTTTAAATTCTTCAGTTTTACCAAACTCGATTCTTTTTTGCTCCGCAGCGGCTTAGCCTGACCTCCCCACGAGGCTCATCATGAATTCCCTTCTTCAGCGCGGAGGTCTTCTAGAGGCCTTTTTTTGATATTCCCATCGTCTTTTTGAGCTTTTAGGATGCTTTTCAGTTACCCTCGGGAAATTTTGATATGCGAATTTGCCCCGTAAGACGCCCCCCCGCGCCCTTTTCGAGAGATTAGAGTTTCCCCCCCCCCTAGTTGTAAACCTATACCAATCACTGTTAGTACATGAGGATTGCCCCAAAAAGTTCTTCTCGTGTTCATTTTTCTAAGTATCGAGCATTTTCCCAAAACATTTTATCTTCTGTTTCATTCTCCTAAATCTACTTATTCTTTGCCCGGTTTTTCGCGATCTCTTTCTCCCCCTAAGTTTTCTGGCCTTCCCCCTCGATACATCCTTTCCCGTCCATAAAGCCTTACTCGTCTTTTGCTTGCAGTTCCCCAATTGCGTCGCGGTCCTCTTCCCTGAAAGGTTTTAAATCGAGTTCCTTTGTTCACTCCCCTCAAGGTCGTCTTCCTCCTTTTTTTAGATTTTGCCTGAAAGTCAATTCCTTTCTCTTTTTTAGTCATCTCCTTTTCCCTTTCTGCCTTTCCGGAGCTTCTTTCAAGCGGAGCTCTTTCCCCTCTAGAGTCCCCACGGAGAACAAGTACTTTTTTCCACTTCCTTTTTATGTTCCTCTACGATAGTTTTCCAGGCAGGAGTTTTTTTTTGAAGCTTCCTTTTGAAGAATCCAGCCTCCTCTCAAGAGATGCTTTTTGCTGTTTATAGGTACCTTTCCTTCTTGGTTCATAGTTCCTTTTTCGTCATCTTGGACCTTCCATGTTATTTTTTTTTTTCTTCTCACATTCGCATTCCTCCCCCCTTCTCTAAGAGCGTCCTCACCCTCCTCCTGCCCGAAAAACCCCCCTCTTAGTTTTCATTTCCCTCCTTTTTACTTGACCTCCCTCACTGGAGAACTTCATGGAGATTTTTTTTTCCCCTAGCGGGCCTCCTCCGGGGCGGGGTCACCCCCCCCCTCTTTATAAGTAATGCCTTTCTCCCATGAGGTGACCTTGGTAAGTCGGAATCTAGCCCCCCCCCCCCATTGGTTAGAAAATCTTTCGTTTGTTAAATTTTCCCCTTTTTGTTGTTGTTCTTTCCGTTACAAAAACCCCCTTTTTTGTAAGTCTCTTTCTAAAATTGGTTTTTTTTATCTAGTTTCTATCATCCCCCCCTCCCGCCCCTTTTACATGTCCTTTTTCAGCTCCGTAGTGCGTTTTTTCCCCCCCCTATCGCTCTAAAGGATTCCCCTTTGGCCTTTCAAATGTGGCCGTTCCCGGAGGATTCCATGAACAATTCCCCTTTCTTTCCCTCTTTTGGGGCTTGCCTCTATTTCTTTTCGGAAGGATTCTCATTTCGCATTCGGCCGGACATTTTTTTTTTTTTCTTTTCGCCCTTTCCCCCTCCTGCAAAAGGCCGGTTTCCCAACGGCGGGCCCCCCCTCCTTTCTCCTACCTCTCCTCCTCATCTTTTTCCCTCCCTTATTTTTAGATTCCTTCTCAGCTCGCTCCCAAGTTTTTCTCACTCGCACCCTAGCTTCTTTCCCAAAATTCCTCCCCGCGTCCCCCCCCTAAAAGAACTTTCCTCTCTATAGGTCCCTCGCTTTTTCATTTCACCCTCTTCATCCGAAAACTCCTCCTTCCCCGCCCTCGGTTTTTTTTCCCTTCCCCCCCCTTCGAATCCCCCCTTTAAGCCCCCCTCTCCCCCCTCGAATTTTCTCCCTGCAAGCCGGCCCTCTTTTCAACTGCGTCAACCCCGGAACCCGAGCTGCTATTTTTTTCCGATTATTCCCCCCCATATCTTATTTGATCGTCCCGTATCCCTCCATGCCATCATCTAAGCCAGTTTCCCCCCTAGCTTTTCTCCAAGCTTTCTTGCTTTTTTCCGGAATCTCTACATGTCACCAGAAAAGAGAATCTCTTTTTATGGAAAATTGCTTTGGCTCCCGTACCCCCCCTTGCCAACCCGTCCCAGGACCCTCCCCTGTTTGGTCTCCTTCTCACTCCCCCTCTTTGAGTCCATGATCTTGTTCCCCAAACCCCAATTTTCCCCTCTTCCATATCGTCATCCGATTCCCCTTTGAGGTCTCCCCTTTTCAGTGAGCCCCCCCCGGGCGTGAACGCCTGAATCCCCTGAAGTCGCCACCCGACCTCTCTGAACCCTCTTTCTTGTGAAAACCCCCCTTACGCTCCCCCCCCCAGGATAGCCCTCCTCCTGCCCTTTATTCCTCTAATCCTCATTCCTTGAGAGGCGTTTCCGCAAGTGCGGATACCAGTGGACGCTTTTTTTCCGGAATCCCCCCTCCAACAAGCCCCCATGGTGTGGCCCCCCCAACCTCCCTTGACACGAAGCCTCTAATTACCCCTGCTTCTTTGCAACCCCCCCACAAATAGTGTCCCGCCGCCCATGCTTTCGAAAGACTCCATTGGAGTCCTCATCCGGGGTGGACGTGCTTTCCCCGATAGAGTTTTTTTTCTTTTCATGAAAATCTCCTCTATGACGTTGGGGCGGATGATTTCCCCCCTTGGGGAATAGTTGTGCCCAGTCTGTTTTTTCTTTTCTTTAGTTGTTTTTTTTTGTCAGTGTTGTCATCCCCCTTGTTTTCGTTATCATTTCCGGATAAACCAAACAGAATCTTTCTCAAGCCCCAGCCTTCCCTCCTAACGTCTGACTCTGGAGGGTTGCTGGTTTTTTTCCCCACAGATAGTTCTTCCTTTCTTCCTTATTAGGGGCTCCTGTGCATTATGCGCCAGTTAACGCTTTCATTTCCGCGCACGTTAGCTTTCTCGCTTTCCGCGGCCTCCCCGCTTCGAAGCTTCCCCTTTGTCGCGCCCTCTTTGCAAAATTTCCCTTTCATGCGTTCGTATCTCCCCCTTCTGCCCACACAAGTGCTTCTGCGTCTGGGGATTTTTTTTTTTTTTTTTTGATTAGCTTTGAAGTTCTTCGGCCCTTTTTTTTTAAGAAATCGCCGTAGATTTGGCGGGTTCATGTTAGAGTAGCATTCCCCCCCCCCCCCAATCCTTCCAGTTCTTCCTGTTTTTTTCTTTTCCCTTCCTGATAATGCCCCGAAGTTTCTTCTCTCTCGGCCTTTTTTTTTTCCATTTCCTTCATCTTCTTGGCTGCAGGTCCCCTAACGAATCGCCAAATGCGTGCGAGACTCTTTTCGCGGAGCCCTGTCAGATTTTCTCTCTGTCTTTGAATAGCCCCCCCCCTTCTCCTTTCAGCAAACAGTCGCTGTTTTTTTTAGGTTAAATTTTTTCCCCCAGTTTTCGAGGTGACACCCTCTTGTTCAGGCTACTTTTCAGATTCAACGCAGGGAGTGAACTCCGATTTCCCAGCGTCACTTCCGTTAGTGCCCTTTTTTTCTGAAGATCTTTCTTTCTGAGATGATGTCCTCCCTTTTCGTGATATTTCTCTTCGGCGAGTGTAGCCTTGGGCTGGCCCCTTCCCCCCCCCTTCATATCACGTTTCCTATCTTGTTTCCCTTTTCCCCCCTCCGTCTTCCCATGAAGTTCCCTCTTTCCCTTATTTTCTCTCCCAAGACCGGGCCCTGAGGCACTAGTTTTTTCTTCTTTTCGACCTTTTCCAGTTTTTTCAAAGCTCTTCCCAACACCCCCTCCAATAGGAGATTTCATGTGGTAATAAGAAGCCTTAAACTTGAAAGAAATTTTCTCCCTTTTCCAAGTTGTCAGAGACCTTTCTTCTCTTACAGGTGCCCTTTCACTTCCTCCCCAGGGAGGTCTTCAGCTTTTCCCCATGTGAGACTTCCTTTGATTTTTCCTTTCCTCGAAACCAGCAGACCCCCCCAATTATGTCTTCTTCCCTAAAAGCTCCCCCCACCGCATTTTCCTCTCTTTGGATACTTGTTGTTTTAGAGAGATTTCCCACCTTCCCCCATTGTCTTTTCTCTCCTCCAAATTCTTTGATTTTCCAGGTGCACGTCCTCCCCCCTTCATGAACTTGAGTCACCGCCCTTCTGTTCCTGGCCAGCGCGTTTTTCCACCCCCCTGCCCCCTTATACCCCCTTTGGACTTTAGTTTCTCTTCTTATCTTCCCCTCTCCTATTCGCTTTTTCGGTTGGCATTAGCCTTTTCAACCCCCTTCACTTGCTTTATGCCGGCTTTTTTCTCACCCTCCTAACTTCCTTGTACTCTTCCTTGATGGTTCTATGACCTCGAAACAGTTTCCCGCGGTCAATCACAGCACTCTTCTGCGATCTCTTCTCTATGATCTTCCCAGAAATCAAGATACGAGAAAAACTCTCCCCCTGAACCCGATTCGCCTCAAATGGGAGCCTTCTTAGCGTCTGCAGCTGAAAAAATGAATTCAAGAAATGTGATCCCTTTGACTCTTTTCTTTCCACTTAGATTTTATTTCCCCCCTTTCGTACCCTTGTTCCGAGAAAGCTTACCCCCGGACGTCACTGCCCCCTTTTCGCAAGTTTATCTTTTTCCGGCCCCCTCTACAGCGACTTTTCTTTCAGGTAAAGAACCCTCCATGATGTCCCTGCAAACCATTCCCCACGCACCCTTTCTCCCGCGCCTTTGAAGATTCTGATTTTTAGGCCATCTTTCCCTAAGTCTTAGTTTCCTTCTCCGGGCCTGACCGGAAGCCCCCCCCCCAACTTTCTCTCCTGATAGACCAGCCGCGGCCCCCCCCCCCCTGCCGGTTTCTCCCCCTTGCCTGGAACCTACACCCCTCTCTACCTCCCCCTGGAACGGCTTTTGTCCGCCGTTCCGCTTCTACCCCCCCCCCAAGCCCTTTCACCCCTAACTTTTTTGACGATCGGATAAGCACCGTTTGTTTTTTACTCTCCCAAACAACTTACCTTTCGGCACTCGAGTTTCTTTCCCTACCTTCCTCCCCCCCCCGCTTTCCTTCACTGAGTTTGAGAGTAGCATACCCACAACGCCTGCACCCTCCCTTCGCCCATGCCTTCTCACCTTCCGAGATTTGCCAATTTTGGTACCCCCCCAAGTTTCCTCTCCAGCTTTCTTTCAGCTAACAGTCTGCACCTTCTGACCTTTCAAGGATTTTATTTTCTGGTCCGAAGCTGTCCCTTTCGGAACCCCCCCATAACCATTAACAATGCCCCCCCCCCTCACCCAATTACCAAATCACTTGACCCCTCCTCCACCCTCCGCCTCCCCTCCCCCCCCCTCCTCCCCAAACCCAAACCATAGGTTTCCTCCCCAATCCCCAGTATGCGCCCCATTTTTTCTCTTCCGTAGGATTCTTCTCCTTCTGGGGCCTTCCAGGCGCTCTTCTTGGAAACCCCCCCTTTTTATGACTGTTTTGACCCGTGCGCATTTCGTCTCCTTCTGAGATTGGTTTTGAAACACCCTCTTTGGTGAATGAGGGGTTCCCTCTTTATGTTTCATTTGCAGTTGTTTTTCTCTTGGCTCTTGTTTTGTCCTCCAATGGGTCCCCTCCGTTGGCATTTTGTTATCCCCCCCCCCCCTTCCGTTATAACCCCCCCCCCATACTGAATCTTTTTCCGCGGCGGCTTTACGACCCTCGCCCACCTTTCAGCGTCTCTTCTTTAGTTCGCTGACCCTCCCTGCTGGAGTTTCCACTGTTTTTGTTTCAACTCCGCGCCCAGTCGTAGCTTCAGTTCCCCTTCACCATTTTGTCTCACTTTATGACGGTCCTTTTCTCCTCCTCTCAAAACCTCCGTCAGTCTCATCTTCCTTAGATAGTTCAAATTCCCCTGATAAGTCCCCTTCCTCATTTCATGCTTTTCCCCACACTTTCTTAGAGTTGAAGCGTTCCTTTTATTTCCCAACCTTCCCCCCTCTTTGTAGTTTCTCGATCTCTAGGAAACCTTCCTTAAGAGTCAGAAGTTATTGTTGCGGTTCCCTTACCTTTTTCGATATTTTTTTTTTCCCTGTAAACACCTTCGAATCCCTATCTTCTGATCATGATCCCTCCTTTTTGGGATTTCCTTTTCGCTCATTGAATAAGTGCACACTTCATCTTAGGGCTTTTTAAAGACTTCTTCGGACCTCCGGCCCAGATAAGATCCTCCCCCCCGCACGATCCACCCGGCAGGGGGAGTGCGAGGTCCAGTGTTGAAACTTGACGATTTTTTCCTTCCTCCCACTCCGTTTTTTTTTTGGGGGAAAGGTCCAAAGTACCGTTCCCCCTTTTTTTTTTGCCCCTCTTCTTTTAATTAGAGTCCCTTTCCTCTGAAGAGAATTCGTGCCCTCCCCTGCCTCACATCTTTTCTTAACTTCCCCCGGTAGTCCCCCTTAAATTTTTTCTATCTTAAAGTATTGTCCCTCCTTCTTCCTTTTTAAAAGCGCTTCCTTACCCTGTAGCTCTTTCGATTATGAAGAATCTTCCCTCATAGTCCGAGAGATGTTTTTTTTATGGTTTTCTTGGACTTTTCCGAGTTCCCCTCCTGACCTCCAACTGGATCTCGACACCCCCTGTGAGGAGATTTCCCCTCGATCCCCCCCGAGCCTTGTCACCTTTAAAACCCCAGGCGATTTTTACTCGTCCTTTTCAACGGCCTTCCTGAAATTTTTTTTTCCCCTTGACATTCTCTATTATCGGTTTAACGCGATTTTTCCCCTCGGGCGGGTTTCTCCCTTATTTGAACTTCCTGTGCCTTCAGTTCCCCTCTAAAACCCCCCCCTTGAAATCAAAGGACCCCCCCACAAAACCTTTCCCTTTTTTTTAAAACTATCTTCTCCTCCGAAGTTTTTTTGGACCCCAAATTTTTATTCAACACCTTTTTACCTCCCCTCAGACCCCCCCCCCCCTTAACCTAAAGTTCACCCTTTCAATGAAACCCTTTTCTAAGACCAGAGGCACGACCCCTTTATCCTGGAAATATTAGTTAAACAAAACATTACCTCTTCCGATACGGACTTGTGGTTTAAGTCAGGCCCCATGAAACTAGCCCCTTAGATGTTTAGGGACCACATTTTCCCCAATCCCCCGTTCTTTTCTGCTTTTCTATCCCCGCTGTAGACCTGCCAGCCCTAATCTCCTTTCCCCCTGTCCCGGCTGGTCGCTCCCTCCCTCCAAAGTTTTACAAACGGACGACCTCCTTCCACGTCCCGTCTGAACCCCCTCCCCGGAATTCGCTATTCGGTAGATGATTTTTGTTTGGTGATTCTTAACTCGCATTACTTTCCTGTAATTTCCTTGAAAGAACACTGGGAGACGTCCTGGTAGAGGACACTACGGTGAGTATGACACCCATTTCTCCCCGAACCCTGGGTGAAGCTCCTTGGAAAGTTTCGGAGGGCCGAGGCTTCAACTCCCATTCCAGCTTTTTTTTTGAACTTTTTTGAACTCCCCCCTTTGCGAAAGGCATTTTTTACTTCCCTCCGCGCTTTTCAAGGATTCCAGCCACTTTTTTCACCCCCGGACTTTCCATTCCAAAATTTCGCATCTCTGCTTTCTTTTTTGATCCGACGCTCTTATTTTAACCCTCCATCGGCTTATGGCTGGCAACCTGTCAGTTTCAGTTTGTTTTTTCATTGATAGTTTTTTTCCCTGCGGAACCCCGTAGAAGTTTTTCGCATCCAATTGGCCTATCCCTCTTTTCCCCCAAAGCCCCTCCTTGACCATTTCTTGGACCATGCTTGAGCCGTTCTTTTTTTCAGTTCCCCCCTGTCCCCATTTTTGGTTAGAAAAAGAACAAAACAGGACTCCCTCTTCGGAATCTACCTCTGGCCTTCCCCCTCGTACCCCCCACCCCCTACCTTGGATCTCCTGAACAGAGACGCCTACGAGCTCCGCTTGTTTTCGCGTTGTGAGGCGTTCCCCCCTCTATTAATTAGCCGGTAGTCCCCCCCCCAGCTCCCCCCGGCTTTCATCATGCAAGTGGCACCCTCATACTTCTCATTTCCTCGCTTAAAAACCCCGGCTCTCCCCTTCCTCGAGAACCTCCTTCTTACTGAGTTCCCATTCGCGGAACTGTCTGTAGAGGTCAGCATTCTTGAGCTTTCTTTTCTCAACTTTTCTAACCCCCCCCCAAAGGAAAAGGAACCTAACACCTCCAAAAACCCCCCCCAATTACCTATATCCCCCTCAAAGGAACCCCCCTCACAAATTTTCATTTAAACATGTCCCTGCCCCCCCCCCACCCCAAAAGATCTGATACCCCGCCCGCATTTTGGCGACTTTTTTTTACAGATTTGTGGAACTCGTTAGGTGGGGGGCAGTGACAATCTTTTTCGCTTTTTTTCGTTTCGATTACGGTGTTTAGGTGAGTAGGCCGTTCTTGTATTAGTAGACGTCTCCCTTTTTTGTCCCTCTTTTCCCGGGCATTTGTCTTCTCAGGTCCATAAAACACCCCTCCTCGCCCCTCCTTTGACCCTGAAATTCAAGAATGACTCCTCTACGTCGCGGAGGCTTCGATTCACTAGCTTCGTCAGGTTTTCCCAAATCCTACGATTATTCGACTTTGCCTGATGACGTACCGTTCACGACACCATTTTTCTCTTAGCCCACAACCCTGCAGCGTTTCTGACTCTCTACGGTGTAGCTCTGTAGGTGGGTCCGCCTATACCTTTTCTCAATGCGTCGGCTTGTCCCCCACACAGTTGGCGTGCTTTGGGTTTACCTTCATTGTCGTTGAGCGCGCCTGCGGCACAGTCCCAGCCATCCCTTAGCCGCTTTCACGACTTAGTCCCCATCAAGAGAAATTATTTAGTCGCACACTGGCATCGTGTAAGGGTGTGGGGAGACCCCCCCGGCCTCAGCCTCGCGAGCAATCTTAGTTCTGGAGGGATTAGAAGAAGGGGGGTGCTCATCTCCGCATTTTCTTCCTTGGCCCTATGTGTCTGTATACTTCACGCGGACCCTCTTCGCCCCCTTTGGAGTTTTCCTCTTGACTTTGAAGGGTTGAATAGTGCTTTTCCCCCTCTCACCAAAGGAGATTTTTCTGGGGATGGTTTTCTCCCAGGGCCAATGGCCCTGGCGCCCAGGTTGCGAAGATTCCCCCCTAGTTAATTCCCCTTCCCCGGTTGGGCGATTGAGAAGGAGTGCTAAATGTCACTCTCCGCTCAGAGTAACCTTATAATTTGTTGTTAATGAATTTTCTATCTCAGTCGTGTCTAAGGATTTCTTCACCGTGCCGGAACTCAGGTCCGCTTTCCGGAGATTCGAGGTTCAGGAGAATCAATGAAAACAAACTCCCAAGTGGATGTCGGTTTCTTGGACTCGGATGGTCTGACATTCTTTAGAATGGACTTTAAGCTTCTTTTGGAGAGGCCATCCAGTTTTTTTGTCCCTTAGTTTTCTCCACCATGCGGGCGTCAGGCCCTAGCTGAACCAGACCACGAGCCCGGCGTTAAGGTGACAGACAGACAGAGGGAAAAGCGAATCCGTTGGTTCAGTGAGAGTATCCGGTAGACAGGGGTTTCCCGTCGGATCCGAATTTTTCTTGAGACGGTAATGTCACCTTTTTCCCCGCCTATGTGGCAGGGGCCTCAGATCCCAGGTCCCTATCACCTCCCAAATTCTTTCCCCCCATGCCATTTTGTAA
>Ga0179593_1498512_pt1 | contig 34359 bp, 56 predicted proteins | sample CZODoug2_1_08_16_FD_185931 | JGI IMG/M metagenome (GOLD analysis project Ga0179593, IMG submission 185931) | Vadose zone soil fungal communities from Angelo Coast Range Reserve, California, USA - CZODoug2_1_08_16fungal (PacBio error correction) | ecosystem: Environmental > Terrestrial > Soil >... | reverse complement strand
TCTGTCAGAATTCACTTCCAGTTTCGTCGGGCTTTTTTTTGTTCATTTCGTTGCTTATCATCTTTTACCTGCGGACTTTCCCGGCGCCAGCAGAATTCCACTTGAAAGTTTCCCTTTCTCCGTGTCCAATTGACCCCCTTTGTGAAGACTGGACCGAAGTGGTCCCCACCCCCCCCTTTCTTGTCGCTTTTTTTCCTTCCTTTCTTTTTTGATGGCCTTTCCCTGGTTTGCAGCCCGGTTCTCGTCACTAAATCTCCGGGCATCCACGTGCCATCAGCGTCCTAGGTCCCGCGTAACCCTTCCTTTGGCGGCGTTTTGTTTCTCCTGTGGGATGAGCTTTCCCTTTCGGCGAGGCTTCCTTTTAATCTTTAATTCCACCACACCTCCCTTGGTGACAGGTTTCGTTGGAACACCGTGATTCCCCCCCTTTGTTAACCCCCCTTGTCGCCCACCCCCGTCTGGCTGTCTGTGAGGTTTTTTTTTCCTTTTCTTTCCTGGTGGCCTTAGCGGAAGCCCACTTTTCGAAGGGGTAAGTACGACCTTGGTTACTAGTTGTCCTTCCCAACAAGTCTTCTTTTCCCGTCCCTTGCCTCCTCCCCAATAAAGTCCCCCCCCCCCTTTTTGAACTGTTTTTCGGTTTGCGGTTCAACCAACGTTTGGTTCCTTTCCCATACCCCTTTATTTTACAAGGCATTTCCCTTTTTTTTACTGTTTTTTCGGTGCTTGTTTCCACGTTTTTTTTCCCCTTGATTTCTTGGGCTGTCCCGCATGTGAATTGGCCCCCATTCCTTTTTTTTTTGCCTTCGAACGCGGGGCTCCCCGACTTTCCGAGGTGTGGTCGTTATCGAACCACCTTGGCTTTTTTTTGACCCCCGGTTCCCTCTCATAAATCGTTCTCCTTTTCTAGATTTGGTTTGGGCGGTGCTTCTTTCCCCCCCCATCCGTCGGGGTTGGGATGCAACGGGGGCAGTTGTTAACAGAACGTTCCGGTTGTGGCTGCTTTTCTCGGCCCGTTGTTTTTTTCAAGAGGGTTCACCATACTTGTTCTCACGCGTACCCTCACAGCCAAGCTGTCCCACGTTAAATAACCACTCTCCTCCTTTGTTTTACTTCCAGTCCTCTGTCTCATCAAACCCCGTCTCTTTCTCTTCCGCTTGGGTCTTTTTTTCCCCCTCCTGAAGCAATCACAGCACCCCGTCTGCGTTTTTCTTTGATTTCCTTCATTGTGCGTCAACCCCCCCTATGCTGCCTTGCGAGGTCTTTCCCCAATTGACTTGACCCGGTCTTTTGAATCCTCCCCCGTTTTTCCCCCCCCCCCCTCTCCCTCGACAAACACATCAAGTTCCTCCCCTCCCGGTTTAATTCCGTCCACATAGTGCAGTATGCTTGGTCTTCTCGCATAAATGTTTTCCTGCCTAAAAGACCTTCTTGTTCCCCTTCTCTTCTGTGGGGAAGTGTCTGTTTCCATGGGTCTCCCACCTTCCCCCTCAAACCCCCACTAGCACAGGAATTGTTTTTTCTTGGCGTGTTCCCTTAGCACCCAAACCCTTTTTTTTTTTTTTTTTTTTTTTTCCGGCTTTTTTCCTTCGTTTACTGGGCTGATTGCCTTATTTTTCCCTTCCATTTCCCCCCCGTTTTTATCTTCTACCAACTTTTACCTCTCCCAGAGCCATCCTCCTCGCAACCCCCCCCCCCCCCCCCCCGGCCTCCCCCTTTTTCCTGTGACGTAGGCCTTTTTCGGATCCTCAGCTTAGGACTTCGTAATACATTGTGATTACCCAAACGGCCCCTGAATGTTCCAAACCCCCCCTCTTTTTTTCCTGGTGATTTAACGTTCTCGGTGGGGCGTTTGTTACCCATTCGTGAGTTTGTCCAGCTTTCTCAGATTTTTTTTTTGGAGCGGCGTTTTTGTTCAACTGTGACCCACCCCCTATAGAGAGAGCGCCGGCCAGTCCCTTCCCTATTGCTTTTTTTTACTTTTTTTATGTAGTTAATTTTCACTCCGTTTCCGCCTTCACCTTATCTTTTTCCAGGTTTTTCCTTGGCAGGCCTTGCTTGTAGTTTTCTCCCTTTCCCTCCCTCTTTAGTTTCATTTGCGGGCGGCCCACCGTAGGGTTTACTTCAGTTGTCTGCACTTTTAACTTTTTTTCCCTACTTTTTTCTCGTTCCCTCCTTTTTAAATGCGATCCCCCTCTCTTGAAAGCGTCGTCAGTGATTTTCTGGTTTGGAAGCACGCGGGGAGAGTGAGTTTTCGTTACCTTTTTTTCTTAATCCCTTTGGGAGCCTTTCCCTGCCGCCCTTTTTATCCCTAGACTTTTCCTCGTATATCTCTTCTCTTCTCCCCTTTTTTTTTTTTTGAGTGCGAGCTAACGGTAATCGTCTGTCTGCGGAGCGTTTGCTTTCCTGGGAAAGGGTTCAGTCTTTTCTTTGGTTTTTTTTTTTCCCGCGCCCGCCTTCCACCTTATGGTACCCCTCCCCGGACGCGTTTTCTGAATTTCTTTTCTCTCACCCCCCACCCAAGGAAGTGCCGAAGGACACACGTAGGTTTTTGACTTTTATTGACACCCTCGTTATTGGCCGCCGTAGATGTCTTCTGACCCCGAGTCTTTTTCTTGCCTCCTGTGAGCAATGGGCTGCGAACCAACCTTTCCTAATCTTTACCCCCAAGGAAAACATTAGAGTGGAGAATATCTTGCGACCAAAGCAACCCTGTCTGCCCCCGCTTTTTTGCTTCGCTCTCTACGTTTCCTCTGGCCCCCCGCCTCTTTTTAAAAAACATCTTCGGTCCTTCCCCCGATTTCCTGCCGAGAATCACGGCAAATGAATGACTTCGGTTCGCCTTAAAGGGGTTGGTTTTTGTTCTTTCCCTTTTCTTTTATTCCTGTCCCTTTCCCTAACGGACTTCCTGCAAGGGCTTTTTTTTTCTTTTACCCTTGAGACGCCCCAGGCCACCGGCTTGACCGTTTTGCGGATATGTCCTTTTGCTTTAGAGGAAAAAATGTTCTGCTCTGCTTGATGGTTTTTTTTTGCAGAGCGTTTCTTTTTCAAGGACGAGCTTTTTCCCTCCAGTCTCCATTGCGTTTTTTGGAGCCTCTCCCCCCCCTCCCTCCATTTTTGTGGAAGTGGGTGTTTGTCTTAATACACTGGTGTTTTTTCCCCCTTTGTCTCGAATGTACAGTGGCTGTCGTGGACGTCTCTTTTAAAGTGTGCCTTTCTCTACTCAAACCCGAGTTGCCGAGCTCTAGGTGCTTTCTTTTACTCCTGATTTGATTCCTGTTGTTTTGTCGATCGACCTTGATGCCTAGTTTTCCCCCCCGGCGGTGCAATCATGTGATCCCCCTTCTCCTGGTCAACAGCTGTGCAGCCTGATTGTATTAAATAGAATCCCTTTTCTTGTTTGCTTGCTCTATTTTTTGTTATTTCCCAAGCGCGCCTTTCAGTCTCCCTCTGTTATGTTTATTTTTTCCCCACCAACTGTTTGAAAAATGCATTGGTGATATTACTTTTGGCCTATGGGAGGTCCTTTCACCTCTTTTTTATCTTCTTCTTGGCCCCCTTTTTTTTTTTTCATCAACTCTTTTTTTTTCCACCTTTTTTCTAAAAGCCCACGCCTCTCTTTTTTTTTCCCCCCGTTTCGGGGTGCACAACCCCGATGGCCATTTTTTCTCCCCAAACCCAAGTGCTTTTGTCGTTTTTTTTTTAAGCTGTAATTTCTTGTGAACATGGTCCTTTCTATACCCCGGTGTCGTTTCCCCCCTTACCCAACTTTGCCGCGTGCCGGGTTAAAAATTTTGTTTTTCAATTCTTTAAGGAGGACTGTTCTACCGCCATTTTTCCCCTACTCGTGCACACAATCCCCCCAACATTCCACGTCGTTAACCCCCTGTCCTTGACCACCTTCCCCCCTTTTTTCTTCGTGGCATGACCTTCCCCTCCCCGAACCTTTCAACCTTTCTTTCTCTGGCTGCTATTTTTTTGCCCTGTCCTGCGGAAGATTTACCACTTCTGCTCTTCTTTTTGAAAAAGTTCCTGACCTCCCCCCCCTTTTTGTCTGCAGACGTGTCGGCTTTTTGGCTCCCCCTTTTTTTTTTTTTTTTTTTTGCCCTTTTTGATCCTGGTTCCGCTGCTTTCCCCTCGACCCTGGGGCGTTGTGAGGCATTTCAAAGGCTCGGGAAGGAATCTTCCCCGATTTTTTCATAACTCCCCTTTTTTTTTCCCCGACAAAATTCTCCCCCTGCTCTTCTCTGATTTCCTTGGTGATTGGCCGGATTTTGTTGGAGAGGTCTCGCACGCGAACCCACACCCTGTTCTTTTGCCCCTCGTCAGGCGGTGTTTTTTTGTTTTTTTTCGACAACCGGGAATGGTTGACCCCCCCCCTTCCTTTTTACCACATGTCCTTCCCGAGGGGGGACGAGGGCCTTCGTTCTCTCGTGGGAGTTTTTGCCCCTTCGTTTCGATTTTTTTAAAGTTTTTTTTCTCCTATTGCCCCCCTTCGCCGAAAACCTGACCTTTTTTTCCTCTACTCCCCGGGAACGAGTGGGTTTACTTTTCCAAATTTTTTCCTTCCCCCCTCCTTGCTTACCAGGCAGCCCCTTTTACTGCTTCCTTCTTGTCATCCCCGCCTTTTCCCCCAATTAGGCAGTGCTTCTCTTTATTTGGTCGAGAGTGTTCACACGGTTTTCATTGCCCTCGGTTTCCCCCTTGCCAGTCATTTTCTTTCTTTAAGACATCCTTTTTTTTTTACCACAAGGGCGGATTTTTGTGAAACTCCTGGTTCTTTCATTCAAGGCCCTCAAGGTTCCGGATTTTAAAGGAGATCTTCAGCCATTCTTTTTTATTTACTCGTGCCTGATTATCGCATGTCCCCAGGCGCTTTTCCTTTCCCTTTTTCTGACAGGCTGGTTGCCCACCCCTCCTTGCGTTGTCGGGGTCATTTGCCCCACGGTCTACACGCGTCTGGTCCTTCCTTTACCTGAAAGTTCGACCCGCTCTGTCTTTGCTACCCCAAGGCGAATCTTTTTCTTTTCTCGTTCTCAGAGGCGTATGGTCCCTCCCCTTTTAATGTTCCAAGTTCGGGTGCCGGTACACCAAATGCGGTCCAAAAGAGCAAACGCCCTTCCCCTAGTTGAAGGTCTATAATGTTTCTCCCCTCTGCGATTACTCTCCTCCCTTTTTTTCGGACTCCCGATTCACCTTTTCACCCCCTTTTTCACTTTTGATCAAGACTTGTTTTTTTGCAAGAAAAACCCCAGCCCTTGTTTGATTGTCGCCCTTTCCATTGCTGCCTTCCTTTCTCCCTGAGGCAACCCCCACCTTTCTTCTCCCCTTCCAGTCGTTTCACTTCGTTTCTTGTCTTCGCATCCAGAAATGCTGTCCTCCCTTTTCCCCATCACTTTCCTATCCCTCCCTGTGACCTCTTGTGTATCCCCCCCGCGTCCACCTTCTTCTTTTTTGACTGCGCCTTCTTCCGACCGCAGGTTGTTAAGTGCTAGGTAATTTTTTTTTCCAGGATGGAGGGCCCGGTCCATCAGTTGCTTTCCTGCAGGGCGGTTGACAACTTTCCTTCTTTCTTTTGATTGTTCAGGCAGGCGGCCCTGAAAACGACAATTGTTCCTCTTTTTTTCTTCTTTTCTCGTGTAAGTCGGCCACTGTGGCGGGGTCTGGTTTTCTTCTTTTGCCATGTTTCTCACATTCGATCCCTTTTTCCCCTCCTTTTCTTTTCCCCCGTTTGAAGAATCAAACACTTGTTTAACACCCTGAAATCAGCCCCCAAACATTGATTCTTTTATTATGGCACTGCACCACGAGTCGGACGTGCAGCTTCTTCCGGACCCACATAATCCCGTTGTCACGTCCTAGCCTTCAATGTCTTCTTCACCTTTTTTTGGTTGGAGATTTCTCCTTCCCTGTAGACCCTTCCTTGAAACAAACTTCCCTCCCCGTGTCCCCCCCTTTTCCAAACCGGCTAGTGTTTCTTCCTATTGTTTTCGAAGTACCTAGGCAGGTTCCCTCTCCCCTCCTTGCTCCTTTTTGCTTCTCCATGTCGGTACCCCTCCCCTTGTCCCCCACCGTTTTCGGACTGACTTTGCAGTTTGATGACCTTTGTTACCTCTTTGAAGATCTGATAAAACGTCTGTCCGGAGGCCCCTTTTTTTCATATCTTTCTTTCACATCCTCCATATTTTTTTTTTTGTTGAGGTATGCACTGTTTCCGCGCCCGTTGGTTCGTTTTTTTTTTTATTCTTACTCTTGGTTCCTCGTTACACCACTCGAGCTTTGAGTTCCCTCTTTCCCCCCGGCCGGGAGTTTTCCTAGGGGAGTCATTACGACCTTTCTTCCCTCGCAATTCTGTATTCCGTCTTTTTCCCCCCTTGACTACTTGATTGAAAGCAACTTCAAATGAAAGCTCACCCTTGCTCCTTTGTTTGGGTTGCCCTTTGTTTTTCCCGGATCTGTTCCTTTTTCTTCACTCCTGTTCGAGTCTCCCCAACCCCCCTTTTTATTTCTTTTGAACAGCCGCCTCGAAACGTTGTTCCACTTTCTTATGATTTGTTTTTCCTTATGATTTAACGTCGACCTCCCTTGCTTGCATCCTGCTTCTGTGATTTTCCGGTTTTTTGCCGTGTTATTTTATTCAATTGGTGAACTTCATTTCAGTTCTCTTCCTTTTCTTCTTTTTTTTTCCTTTTAATCAAAATTTACAATTCTCCTTTCCCCCCTCACCCTTGTGAGTTCTCTCCTGTCTTTTTACCTGAGTTTCAGGCTTCCTCAAATGATTCCACGGCTACTTCATTCTTACTTATTGATTAACCGCCGTTTTTTTCTTTTCCCCCTTTTAATTTCGGGGCCTCAGCCGGCAGCGCGAGAATATCTGCCCTTTCCCCGGCGCCTGTCTCCATCTTTTCCACTAGTTTTTCGTTCCACAGCGCCCTGCTCGTCCTTTTTTTTCTTTCGTTTTTTTGCCCGTGCGCGGTTGTTTTTCGTCCAGAAACTTCCCCTTCCCTTTGGAGGTGTTTTCGCTTCCTTTAGTTCCCCTTTTTTTGGTGCACTTCCTCTTACCCTTTCTCTTTCCTTTCCCGGAAATTGTCCTCTCCAAGGGTTGCGCAGTGGTCCTTTGCCCAACCCCCACTGGAATGATGATATTTTCTTTCCCAAGTTGAACTTTTGCCATCGGGATAGCCCTGATTTTCTTCTCTTTTGACTTGGCCGAGGAAAAATGTTTTTTTCCCTTCCCTAATTTCCTTCTATCGTGAGTTGATCGTGTTTCCTTTTTTCCTCACCCTTACTGCTGAAACCTGGATTGCTCTCTCTTGAACCCGACCATCGCCCGGTTTTTGCCGTTTCAGCCCTTTTTTTTTGCTGTATATTCGAACTGCTAATCTTTTGACTTTCACCCTTCCTTTCGTCTCCTGCCTCAACGTTTTTTTTCCACATAAAGATTGGCAGGAGCCTCTCTTCCTACCTTGCGATGCATATGGTGGCCAGGATTTCCCCAAAGAATTTTTTTGTTTTCTTGTCGCCCCCCTTTTGCCCTTTTCCATTTTTTTGACGGGACCCCGTTTTCTTTTCCTATTTGATTTCCGCGTCTTTTCGGGTCGGCCGAAAATTTTCTTTCTTCCCATCTTGGGGCATTTTTTTCCCAGGGTCTTTTTACCTTTGCACCATGCTTCCTTTAAGCTATTAGGCCACGCGCCCTTTGCAAGTAGTTCGTTTTCGTGAAGCTTTGATTCCCCCCTCGATTTCCTGCCTCTTTTTGGGCGGTTGTTCCCCCTTTTAGCCTCGGCTTCGGAGTGCATAGGTGGTTGGAGAAGCACGTTCCCCTTTTGTTTCTTGGGTGTCGTTGTTTTTTTCCCGGCTCCTAATTTTCTCAATGACCATTTTTCTCCCCTTTCCCTTACCATCGGTCCCTGCCGGGGTCCATTAAAAATGCCCCTTTTTTTCAACATCGGTTTCGTCTTTCCACCCCTCCCTTGCCCACTGCTGGTCTTTTGGCCATTTTTTTTTTTCCCGGAGTTGGTTTGCCGTCGCACCACATTGTCTTCCCCCACACTACCCCTTCTTGTTTTTGATTTTTCCCAAGGAACCTTCCTTTTGTGCGGCCTTTTTTTTTAATAGTTTCGCGTTTTTTCGCTGTTTTTCGGGAATGTTTTTCACTGTTGGCCTCCCAATAAATTTTCGGTTTTTGCCTCTTTTTTTCACCCTTCTTCCCCCCTGTTCAACTGTTCGCCCACCCTCTACTCTTCTGCCGTCCGAGCGGGGTGGGTTGCCTTCTTTTGTGAATCCTCCTCCAAGACCCCTGGTTCCATTAGGGTTTATTCCCCAGGTGTTAGGCCCCCTGTGCCTGCCTCCTCCAACCTGTGCCCTTTTTCCCGGGTTTCTTGGCGGTCTTAACCAACCGTTTTTTCTTACCGTTTCCCCTCGGTAGTTGGTTTTTAAGCTGTTGAAGATGGTTTTTTTATGGTGGCGTTTTTTCCCGCGTTAGGTGTCCCTTGCCCTTCTTTCAGCCTTCCCCCTTTTACCATAGTGGGCCTACTTTTTGCGCGTTTCCGATTGTTGTAGCTCGTGACCCCCCTTTTCCTTTGGCCGACCTCTTACCCCCCACTTTTCCTAACGAACTACTCGACTTTGATATGGTGGGGAGCTTTCATTCCCTAGGATGGGTTTGCACAACCGCTCCTTTTTTTCCAGGGACCCGCATGTTTTGTTGTTTTTTTATACCACCCCTGAAGAGTGTATCGGTTGTGTCAGAACTTTCCCCCCCCCTGAGTTTAAGTGGTTCTTCCCAGGTGACAGGTCCACCTCAGCTTGTAAGTTACCCCCAACCTACAATAGGATTTTTTCTTGGCATATCCCCCCCTTTTTTTTTCAAGGCCCTCTCCCCATTCCCCGTTTCTTTATCCTTCCATGGATTTGTTGAGTTGTACCTAGGCAATGTGTCCCGCTTGTCAACATCCTTTTCATATTTTTCTTCTCAACTTCATGTCGCAACCCCAAGGGTTGGTTTTTTGTTTTTTCACCGAGTCGATTTTCTTTCCCCATCTGCCCTCCTTCTTTCAAAACCGATGTTCACCCTCCCCTGTGGTGGGGTTTTTTTGCCCCTTGCTCCTGGAACAAAACCACACCCCCTTCATCCTTCCGGTAAACGACCGTTTCTCCAAGTAGACGTTCGAATCTTTTTCCCTTCGGTTTTCGTCCCTCCTCCTTATCTACCCCTTCCTGGAGGCGTCCCTTACAATGCTCACTTGGCATTCCTCATGCTTTCTTTTCTTCCCCCCCCAGGTTACCAGACCACCTTCCCCACCCGCGACCAATTTCTTTCCTTTTTTTTCTTTCGCGCCCCTTTTGCAAAAAACCCAGGAAATGTCTTGCTTGGGGCATCCGCCTTTGCAGTCCGCCATTCCCTTTTCTCCCCCTTTCCCTCCACCACCGTTCTATCAACACACAGCTTGTCCCCCCTCAGGCCCGGGCGCTGTCTGACATATCCTTTTTTGCAACGGTTTTTGCTCCCTTTGTGGGGCCTGTGGTTCTGGGTAGGGCTTTCCTTCTCGGCCTTGCCATGACCCCCACTGGGAGGTTCCTGAGTTCCCCCCCCTCCTCCCAAGCCCCAAGTCAACTCGTTGCTGTCAAAAAACCCCCCCCTTCTTTTTCCCCCGTTTTTCTCTCATCTCGGGGTGCCTTCTTGATCTCTCTTTTGTGTGTTTGAGTACTCGTTTCCGTTCAGTTGAGCGTTTTGGTCAAAATTGGTCTTGCCTTCCTTTATTTGTCATAGGCCGCCGCGCGGGTTCTGGAGGTTTGTTTTGTCGCCCCAGCGTAATTTCTTCGAAGTTTCATACCCTCCTTTATATTTTCCTGTCCATCCTTTCTTTCCTTTTTTCTTCCCGCACAGTCTTTTCGCCCCCCTCTTCCTTTCCTCATGGTTTTCCCACGTTGTGTGAACCGGTATAAGTGTCCCACCTCCCCTCTTTTTCCCTTTTCTTCGGTCCCCACCTTCCATTCTTTGGCCCAAATGCTACCTTTACCCATCCTGTCTGATCGTCAAAGGGGTTTCGGCTTTGTTTTATCGTGGTTTCAACTTCTGGTGGAAGCGGATTTTTTTCTAAGGCCATAACATCGCCCCCCCTTTCCCTTTGTGCACAGCGGGGCCGGGGCGCCCACCAGTTCTCTCTTCTACTTTCCATTTTTTTTTTTTTTTGAGAGAGTATAACTGGTTTCTCTCCTCAGGGCTGGCTCTCCTCCTTTTTCTTCTTTTTTTTTTGGACATTGCCCCCCGATGTTAATGCTTCCTCCTACTTCTTCCCCCCAGTTTCCCTTTTCCCGAAGGCCGAACCCCATGTTACGGGGAACGTTTCTCTCTCATTTTTCCAAAAATGGGTGACCCGTACCGCCCCCCCCCCCGGTTTGGCACCTCATGGTCCTCTTTTTGTACCCCGCAGTTCCCCTACGGGTTTGCCTCCTCTTCTGGGGTTGACGAAGCGGGCGGGGCCGGGAGAAAACCCCGAACTCAGGGATGGTTTTACCAAATGTTTGACGTTCCCCCCACATTGATTCTTGAAACCCCTTTAATCGTTCTAACCGGCGACCCACCCAGTCCTCCCCTCTAAATCCCTGTGCGGCGTCGCCTTATATTGGCAAGACATTTTTCCCTTCCCTCTTTTCCGGTTCCCCGATCCTGCTTCCTCCCGAGATTCTTTCCCTCCAATTTCCAGATTGCACGAGCACCTTGCCTTCTTTTTTTTTTTTTCCATTTCAAGTTTCTTTCCGCTCCCGCCTCCTTTCCCACTGTATTCTCTTCTTAGGACTTTCCTAATTTTCCGGCCCCCCCCTCCTTGAATATGTGGGCTTTCGTTTTTCTCTTATGTGCACCTGGTTTCATCTCTTTTCTTTTTTATTTGGGGGGCGAGGGAACTGGCGCGGTGCAGCTAGCTTGTCCAAATGCCTGCCTACTGTTTCCGTTTTTTGCGCGTCCTCCACAACCCCTCCCATCCGGTTCGTCTTTTTTTCTTTTTTGGTGTTTTGGTATGGTTGGCTTCGACCACAATGTTTCCCCCTCTCCCTTTTTTTGTTGCTTCCGTTGGTATTTGACCTTGTTATTTTTGGTTTTTCATGCGGGAGTTGGGACCTCCTTTCCCCGAGGAGACTTTATTGCCGTGCCTTTTTTGATCTTTGTATACACCTTCTTTTTTTTCCCCCCTTTGCTGGGTCGATTTCGCTTCGAATTTTCCTCGTTTTTTACAAGTTCCCTTCCTTTTTTGAGTCCCCCAACCTGTCTCCGAACGCTTTTGTTTTTATTTTTAAGAAATTGCTTTTTTTTCCCACTTTCCTTACGTGTGTTCGTTTGCCTTGCTTCCTCTTTTTTTTCCCCTGAACCTTCTATGAGGTAAAAGGAGTGTTTATTGCGAGATCTTCACCACCCCCTTGTTCTTGACGGAACCCCTCCTGGATCTTTACGTGGGACCCCCTTTTTTTTCCCCCGGTCCGACGTGTCTTTCCGTGGGTTGTGGCCCATTATTGTTTGACCCCCCTGGTCGAATACCCTCTGGGGAACCTTCCCCAAAGTCCGACCCTTCTGGTCCAGTCACTTTCTTCTGTGTGTTTTGGCACAACACCCACACTATTTTGCCTTTTGCCCCACCCGCTAGGTTTGTTAAGCTTTCCCCCCTTTGAATTTATTTGTACATTGTTCTATCCCCACTTCCCGGTGTCGATCAGTAACCATTCAAGTACACTCCTGTGTTTTTTGTTCAGCTTTTTCTTTGTTCCACTTTCTTCAGAGCGGGACGACAATTTTCCCCCCTTTTCCTCCCTGGAAAACTAGTGAACACTGCCCACCGGCAACCCGAACTCCACACCTCAACAGGAGTAGCTTTTTTCTGCATGATGTCCACCTCCCCCCGCACAGAACACCTTTTCCTGGCCATTTGGAGGTTATTCTTTTTTCCTTGTTACAATCTGCAAGTCCTTTATTACCCCTTTTGTTTTTTTATTAAGAGGAGTCCCCTCCATCCCCCCTCATTAACGAAGTGTTCTCTTTTCGAACAAAGTTTTCCCTTTGTCATTCCGGGTTTCCGTTCCCCCCCCCCCCCTTGTTTGAAAGGCCTGGTGGAGGCGATGCCACCATTCCCATTTTCCTGACCGTTGCTGCCTCACTTCTGACAACCTATTTTTCCCCTGTTTTTTCTCACCATCTTTTACGTGCGCTTCTTTTTTTGCTTTGCCTTGTGATGCCGGATTGTTTGGTGACGGTCCTCTCCCTGATGAAAAACCCACTGTTTTTATTTTCCATTTTCCCTGGTTTTTTTTTTGCGGACACACGGACTTTTTTCCAACAGTTCAAGCTCCCGGCAGGACCGTAAGTAATTTTTATTCCATGTTTATTTTCCTAATCGTGGCTTTCCCACCCAGATGCCCCCCCCCCCCAGCCCGACTAAAACCTGGCCCCCCATTTTTTTCTACCCAATCCCCATACCCGTGCCGCCGGGGCGTTTTCCCTCGTTGTAAAAACCTCCCTTCCCCTTCTTTGGCGGACTTTTTTTCCCCTGGAAATTCCTCTTTTTTTTCCTTTTTCCCTTCAGGCCCAGGTCACTGGCCTTTTTCTTCCCGTGTGAGACTCTTTGGGCCCATCAGGTCACACATTACGCCTTTTAACCTTTCTTCTTTTCCCCCTGTCAGGGTTCATTTTTTTCGACAGAACTCCCCCCCCCCCCTTTTTCCTGCGCGAAAGCCCGGTTTTCCCCTTCTTTTCCCTTTAAGGCGGTGCAATTGGCCGAGCGTCGACCCCTTCCCCCCCCTTTTGATTTTTTTTGAGACGCCTGGCTCCAACTTTTTCGAGCTCCCTTTGCGTGTTTTTTTCCTTCCCACGGTGGTTTCCCAAAACACTTGGAGGGCTGTGAAAAGCCTTTTGGTTATTTTACCCCCCCAAAGATGTTCCTCACCACGTAGCTACTGACTACCCTCTTCCCCTTGTGCGAACCGCGCGTTCATTTCTTTTCTCTGTTTAGTCGGTTTTGCGGCCGGGTTCCTGTTTTCCCGTTGTTTTTTTTCTTTTCCCCCCTGAACGCAACCTCTTTTCCCGTTTTACAGGCTGAGCACTTCCTTTTAGTTCCCCAGTCTTTCAGACCTACTCTTGGATTTCTCCCCACCTAAAATTTTCCTCCCCATTGATCCCTCTTCTTTGTCCTTCCTAACCGTCCCAAACCCGTTTGACCCTTGGTCGAAGGAGGTTGCCAGTTCCCTGACCCTGAATAGGGAGTTTCTCTTTGTTTTCCCCATTTAACCCCACCGGGTTTCCCTTGAACTTCGGTCCGTACCCTTGCGTTTTTCCGTGCCTTGCCCTTGACTTTCATTGAAGCCAACTCCCCCCACCCTTCAACGTGGCGATGACAGGCGCTGGGGGCGGAAACATTTACATTTTTTGCGTCAGTTTTTGAGCGAACGTTTCGCTCCAACTTTGTGTCTTTCTTCACGGCACGTCCAGCCTTTTCTTCCTCGTTTTTTGACAGTTACGGATGATGTCTACCCTTCGCCCGGAACTTTTTGTTTCCCCTTCCTTTTAGCCTCTTTTCCCGTCCGTCCTTCCCTCTTCTTGGGATGTTTCTTCCTTCCAACTATCTTTAAGTTTCAACCATGTCAGCCTGAAATACAGAGTCAACACATTTTTTTCCCCCCATTTTTTAACAAAAAGACATGATCCCAAGAGAGTCGACTTTTTTCCTCGAGGTCGACATTAATCCCTTGCACCTTCTCTAGACCCCAACCTTTTTACCGATTTGTGGTTGGGAGACGACAGTGTTCGTTTGAACCCACCCCCCTTTTGTTCTTTTTTTAACCCACCCGGCTAGGGTCTTTTAGGTAAAGTTTTCCCCCCCTTTTTCCACGAGTCGCGGCCTGCCCCCCCCTTCATACACTTGCCTTCGTTGAGGAGACCCCTGGCCCTTCCCCCGTTTTGCCCTTGGACCCCTGAATCCCTCCTACTTTGTGACATTTTCCTGCTACCTTTACGGTCGTCGGCGTTTTCATGGAATCTTCTTTCTTCTTTTCCCGTTTCTTTGTTGGTTCTTTACGAGATGCCCGTTTCCGCCTCCGCCGGGACGTTGATGTGTTTTTTTTCTGTCTTTTTAAAACCCAATGTCGTAGCTTCGAACTCTCCTTTCAGTTAATCGTTCTTTTGGTTCTGCGTCTTCTTTGCGGACCCCCTTTTTCCCCCCGCGCATTTTTTTTGCGTTCTCTCGTCCGCGAACTGGCCCTTAAAAGTGACCGTTTTTTTTGGGCCCTTGAGAAGGGTGGTTTTCCCTGAAAGATTTTCAGAAGGTTTGTTTTCCCCTTTTTTTTGCGACATCTTTGGTTTATAGGTTCTCCACCCAAACGTTAAGTAAAAGTCTTGATAGTATAGGCGGACCTTTTGTTTTTTGTTTTTTCCTTTTTGAGATTGATGTCGGACCTCGATATTCCCGTTCGAACTCTTCTTTCGATTTCATCATCTTTTTCATGTTTTTTCTTTTTTTTTGGGAATGTTTTGACCCCATTCTTTCTTTTAATTTTGCGATTTCCTCATCCCCCCTTACAAGAATAAGGCCTGGAATTTCTCTTTCTTCTACTTGCATTTAACCTTTTTTTCCCGTAGTTAAAGGCATGATGTGGGTTTGCGTACCTTTGTTCAACTTTCCTTACCCCGCTTGCTTCATTCCAACGGGTCTAGTGGAGTTGTTTTCTTTCCTCCCCCCTTGCACTTGGCTGCGATAAAGTCAGTTTCGGTTCGATTTTCTTCTTCTCCTTCGAAATACTTTTTTGTCCCTTTTTTTGCCACCAGAATTCTCTGACTTATAGTTCCTTGATTGTGGCTTTTTTGGCCCGGCTTCTTTTCGTTCTGTCCCTTTCCTCGGTCATCGGAATACTGGGCCGGTTTTTTTTTGGATTCCCGTTTTTTTTTTTTTCTCTGCCACCACCTGTGGGTGGTGTTTCTTCCTTTGTCCTTGCCTCGTGTTCTTCCTGTCCTGAACTTCTTGGCGATTACTTTCGCCGGGTTTTGTTCTTTCCCTGAGGCGTTTGTACCCAAACCCATTTTTTTTTGCTTGATCATGGTGACTCCAAGTTTTGTGTTTGCAATAGGGACCGCCGCCCCATCTTTATTGGCTACGTTGTCTTTATAGTTTGCCAAACCAGTGCGTCTTTTCCTGTGAGCTTTCTCGGTGGACGTTTAAGGTGGAGCGGTTGGTACCTTTTCATTGTGAAACCCTTCTTTTCCTTCCTTTTTTCAGATACCCTTTTTCCGCATTTAGCCGGTTCTGACCAGTGACCGGGAAGAGTGTAGTTAGTCTCCGCTCGATGACCGTTCCTTTTCTTCCTATTGGGCTCCCCCCCCTCAGGCTTCGGATACCTACCCCAATTCTGTGTTTCAACAGATTTTGACGCTTTTTCAGCAGCCTCCCTCCTTGCTTCTCCATCTGCCAGGGTCTGGCTCCAAGCGTTTTGATCGATTGTTTGATTTCCCCCTGCGTGTCCTGTGACCCCAAATTGCTTCTCCCTTCTCGATGGTCAGTTTTTCGCTCCCCTTTGACCTTTTGGATGACTGCTTGGCATCCTATCATTTTTTTTTCAAATTTTTTTGTTTTTACAAGATTACCCCCCGGTACAGCCTATCGTTGCCAATCCTTCCTTGTTTTGCCAGTCTTGCTGACGTTGATCTGTACCTCCCCCCCAGCTTTGATACTCATCTTTGCATCGAGGGTAGGCTTTTTTTCATTACCCCCTCGTTTTCTCTGGAATTTTCTTCTGTTGCTGGCAATGAAACTGTCCAGTCGTCGTTTCTTGGGGCATCCTTTGCGGTGAGTTTTTTTCCATCGTTTTCCTCTTTTCTCTCCCCCCCTCCGATCACGAAAATTTCAAGTTTTCCCCTTCTTCCGAAACTTGGAAACGATTTTTTTGTCCAAAACTTCTTTTTTTCCTCATGCCGTTCCCCTTTTCGATGGCCATTCCCATGTTTTTTTTCCCACGCTTTTTTTTGAGTCGCCGCACCATTTCCGGCCCTTTCCAATGAACCCTTCCCCCCCCGAGCATTGCGCACGGTACCCGGAATGGGTGTCCCCTTTCCAGTTGATAGTTTTAGCTTGTTATGTCTGTGCAGAGGTAGTTGACGAGGGCATTGGGAAGCTTTTTTAAAAACGGTTCTTTTTTTTTCAGGCGCCTAACCCCGGATTTTCCCACAAAAGTTTCCCCCCTTTTCTCCTCCTCGACGATCTGCGCGTGAACCTTTTTGTGTTTCTTTCCTGCGGGTGTTTTCTTCTTCGAGTTTTCCCCCTCCCCTCTTTCACGGTTATTATTGCAAAGTAATTCACCATCTCTTTTTCCCCCCAAGAAGCCGTCTTCCTTCCCAAATCTGTTATTTCACTTTGTTTTGTGCGAGTACCAACCAGTGTGGTCATGCCGACATTCCTTTCCGTTTTGTCCCCCTTGAGGGTTGGTTTGCATGGCCATGGTTACATCTTTTTCGGTGTCCATTGATTATGGGTCTTCTTTCCCTATCGCATTGAAACCATTCGGTCGAGAAACCCCCTTTCCCTGGTTCCCTGATTTTTGTTTATTTTTTTGTATGAGTTCTACCTTTATGGCTGGCCGTTGAACTGTCCCAACACTATCCCCCCCTTCTGCTTCGCTAGAGATGTTTTTTTGTCTTTTCCATTTCCCCCCTATGATTGTACCTGTCGTTTCCCCCACCTTTTTTTTTTTTTTGGGGACTGGGCCCAGCCGTTCTTCGTTGTTCCTTGATAGGTGCTTTGTTCACGTGGTTTCAAACGTTTCCAGGTCCTTTTTAAAGGTGCGTTTTTTGTTCCAAGAAAAGGTCCCCCCCTCCTCCCAACGCTTTTACTGTCGGCCAGTTTATGTGCCCCCTTTCCCCTCGATCATGCAACCCCTTTTGAACCTTCTCCTGCGGGCTTCTTTTTTTTCGTTCCCCCATCTTAGGCACGCATTTCCCCCCCCAGGCTGCGATTCTCGGACACATTTTTCTCATGGGCTGACCCACTAGCAGTTTCAGAGTTCTTTCTCTTTATTGGTCCCTTTTTTTTTTTTTTTGAAACGAAGGGCAACCTCCCTTTTTTTAGTTTGGACATTTCCTCTCCTTGACACCCCATCCCCTTGACTCCCCCCCAAACCTCCGGTACCGACGATTCCACCTTCTTTTCTAGAGTGTCTTTTTTCGTGGTCTATCGGCCCTGAAGGTTTCCATCCCTTTCCTTGCCGTTTGAACTTTTACCAAAGGGGCCGCCTTCTTTCCTTCTCCCCCCTCATTGCACAGTCGGGCGCAATTGGTGTCCTCACCAGTTACACTACCCACCACAACCCCCCAATGGGAAATTCTGGATGGTTTCCCCCTGTTTTAATCAGACAACCACCTGCAGCTTGCAAGTGCCAACGGCTTGATTTTTGTCCTAGTCGCAGGTACCAACCCCCTCTTTTTTTTCGACTACCACAGTGCGTTCGCGCACAGATCCTCCTTCCCCTTTTCAACGCCCCCCCCCCCGGTGGGGCCCACTGGTGTTGCCTCTCTCCTAAGCCTTTGCCCCCATTGATTTTTCCTTTCCGGTCAGAACTCAGGACCCAACCTTTTAAACGGCTCCTTTCCAAACCACTCCCTCCCGTTTCCGGTTCGTTCTTCTATCCTTTTATTTTTGTCTTAAATTCTTCTTCACAGCCCAGATGTCGTTGCGGGGTGAGTCCCCACCTTACTTTTTCCCACCCCTTTGTCTGAGAGACAGATTTCCCTTTGCGTCTCGTTGCTTGTCCTGCAGGCTCCCCCCCCTGTTTCTGTTTTCCTTCCCTTCCTTATTCCCCTTCCCCTTGGTACAGCTTGTCTTTTTTCAACACAGGCTTCGTTTCCCCGATCTATGCGGCTTTTTCCCCCTTACTTTTCAAAATAGTGTAGCAAACCGTACTTTTTCCCCCTTATTTCGTTTTTCACATTCCACTTTTTTCAAATTGCACCCAAATATCCTTTTTAACGGAGTTAGTAAAGTGATTGAGGTTTGTTGAAGTATTTTGCCCCCCGGTCCCCTACTTTGCGGCGTGGGTGTTAAGGTTCCCCCCTCGGGGAGCAATGTCTCTCCCTTTCTTTCGATCTTTGTTTTTTTCCCCGTGATTACTTTATTCTTACCCCATCTTTCCTGGTGTTGTGTTGATTTTCTCCTCTTTTCTTGATTCTCCACTGATGAGCGAGTCTTTTCGTCAGGGCCATGTCCTTTATTCTTTACTCACGCGCCCGGCGGTCCTTTCCGATAACTGGCGAACCAAACTCTCCTCTTTTAGCGATTTTTCTTTTTTTTCGTACCCCTTCACAATGGGAATGGTTTCCCTTTTTCCTGTCCCCACCTTCTGCCGCATGTGTCTTTTTTTGTACCCGCGTTCCACCTTTTTGTAGCCGCCTAGGTCTTTCACGTGCCTCCCCTATGTGTGGAGGGACCTTTTTTTTTCTTTTTTTTCCCCCCCGACCTTCATTTCTGGAAACACTTTCGGGAACCTCCTTCTCTTTTGACAACATGTTTGTTGCCCTTACGGCGGGCTTCCCCCCCAAGCCCCGCAGCTACACTGTCTTCTTCGCTCGCCTTACCAAGTCTTTTCCTTGTCCCACTTTGACCCCACCGCGTTCAACCCCATATTCGGTTCCGGGACCCCTCCTTCCCTCCCCCCATAAACTTATTTCATGACACCTTCCCTAGCTTGTCCCTAGCATTGGGACACCGTCTTGGTTTTCCCTCGCCTGTTCAAGTTTTCCTTTTTCCGCATTTCCGCCCTTTTTCCCTGCAGGTTTGGCTTGCTTTTTTCCAATTCCTTCAATCCAGGGCACCACCGGCCTGTCCAACTTTCCTTATATGCTTCTTCTTCTTTCAGGTCGTTGCCCCTGTTGTATCGATAATCGTTGTTTCTTTTTCCCCTGTAGAATGTCCGTCGGCATTTTCAGTTTCTTGCACGAGTTCGTTGACATTTTGCCTTTTTACCGAGTCCCGCGCAACCCCCCTCATCACTGTATTTTTCCCCAGTGGGGAATTTTTTTTTTTTTATTTTGGCATGGTGGCGTGGTTCCCCTGCTTGGTCCCGCACTGCGCGCTCACATTTTGTCCAGGGGAGTGTGCCATTGGACTTGTTGCCCTTTTTGGCGAGGAAGACTCCTCTTCCTGAACTTAGCGATCCTCTACCGTTTTTCCTGTTTCATTGCTGTCCCCTTTTTCCCGGTCTTGATGTTTAATGTGGTTCGAGCTCCTTTTGACCAACCCGGGTACTCTTCGACAATAGGTCAACCTCATTTCTCCAACCAGGGGACTAGTAAACCATTTTAGTGTTTTTTCCTCTTTTTTTTAAAGCATCCGGTTGGGCTTTTTCTTTGCTTCGATTGTACACCATCCGCGCGGAGTCGGTCTTTTTTACCCCTAATTTATGGTTGGACTACGGTCAAAATTGCTATTTTCGTTCCCCCCTCTTTTTGTTCTGATATTTTTTTAAAGTGGGGACAAACTTTGGGGCGGTGAACTGACCTCGGTCTCCCTTCCTCGTGTCACTTTTTCTTTTCCACCACTTTGCGCTTCCAACCAGTATTCACCGGGCCCCCTCCCTGAAACATGCTAGTTTAAACTCCCGCCTCAAAACAACCTTCCGTTCCTTTCGCGCTCCCCAGTTTTTTGTCCTATCTTTTTCCGGTTGTAATTAGTTCTGAGGTCCTTGTTCCGGCCCTCAAAAAAACTTGTGTAGATCCCTCCCCCCCATAGCCAATCCGCCGCTTTCCCCTTCCCCCCCCTCAGGGTGCACTCTAATGGCGGAACGAATGGCCCTCTTTCCCCCCCCCTTTGCCCCCCTAATATGTCAACCCCCGGTTCCCTTTTTTTTTCCCAAACCTTTTTCTTTACCGCAATGACCCCCCCCTTTTCACCGGATGATTTCTTCATGTTCCCCCTGGTTTAATGTGAACACAGTTCCCCCTTTACCCTTGCCCCCTTTTTGCCCGTGCTCTTGTTCAATCCCTTTTGAATTCCTTTTTCCTCTACCCTCTTCTTTGTTATTCCCCGCGGGGCCACGCGTCAGCCACACGCCTTTTTTTTTCCTCTTCTCGTCCTTTGGGCGTCCCCCTGGTGCCGGTTCCGTTTGCCTTCCCCTCCTCCCCTGATTTTGGGATTCTTTCACGGTCCCTTTCTTTTTCCCTTTGCCCAAGCTCAAGCCCCCTTGTTTTAAACTTTAAACCTGCCGCACCTGCCTTACCTTCTGCTTCTTCTTGAGTCCATTTGGTTATGCCCTTTCTTCTTTCTTTCGGCCCCGTTGTTTTTCAACCCCCATCCCATACAATCTTCCCCCTGCTGGAGCGGGGGTCCACGACATTGGTGACCAACCTTCCCTGTTTTTTTTCCTTCCTGGGTCCTTCTCGTCCTTTCGTGACGTTTTTTTCCTTTGCGCTGTTAGTTGCCCCATCCCCTCCTCCTCAAAAATGGTTTTAAAACAGTTCTGACCTTCCCCTTAGAAATTCGATGGGTGTCGTACGTTGGTTTTTTTCCCCCCACAGCGACAAGCATTGTTTTTTTTCGTTTAATCGTCCTCTTTTTCCATTCTTTTCCCTCTCAGAAGACTGTTGACCCCAGTTCATGTCAGTTATCTTTTTTTGACCCTCTTCACTTGTCACTTACGCAGGGACCCTCGTGTGCCACTCTTTCTAAGACCTTTCTTTTCCGAAGACCCTGACAACTTCGTCTTCGCTCTAAATACGTTTCTTTCCATTTTCTTCTCACCCTTTTGCCTAGTTAGCTACTGTTCCAACTATGGGATCCAGCAATGGGCCTTCCTCATCCTCCCGGTTCTATCTCGGCGTTTTTTCCTTCCACCATGACCACAGGCCTGCCCCACCTACTTTCTGATTCGTCCGCCTTTTTTTTTATCACGGCTTTTCCCCCCCCTTTCCCCTCTCTCTCCTACTCACCAGCTTGGCCGGTTCTCCCCGGAGCATACCTTGGCTTTTTTTTTTTGCTTGCGCAGCCCATTTTTCCGTGCCTCCCCGTTTGGTCCAAAGAATTCCACCCCATAACGCGGTCTCAGCGAGTTTTGAACTGTTTCATTTTTTATGCAGAGGCTCTCTATTTCCTACTTTGGCGGATCCCGATTCAACCACTTTTCTTCCCCCTTTTTTGATTACCACGGGTTTTGCCCTTTTTTTTGTTTCCTCCCCCATGGACCCCTTGATTTGAGGTTTTTTATTCGCCCATTTCTGCCCGGTCCCTCTTGACCTTTGGTTTCCTCTTTGGAAGGAACCAAACCACCCGTTGTGGCTCGCCCTCCTTCTAGGGTTGCATCCCCACCTCGCTTTGTTTTTTCTGATGCCTCCTAAAGCCTTGCATCCTTCCCCCCTAACCCGGGTACGCTTATCGTTCCTGTTCATTTCGGACGTCAACGCGGACAATGCATGATTGCTGCCCTGCCCTTTAGTGGTATGCCTTCCATATTTTTCACTGGTTCTCCCCCCAGGTGCCCGTGTGAGGGCCCAGTCACATCTCCCAGCGTTCAAGTTTCCCGTTCTTTTTGAAATCGTAACTTTTTTTTTCCCCCCCCTGCTTTTTCGTCACAAGGGTAAGTTTTGAGTCCCTTCTTTGCACTAGTTTCGCCTTGTCCCCCGTGACGGCTTTCGACTCTGTAACGTTTTTGTCTTCTACTTCCTCCCTGACTTTCCGTCACCAGTGAATTTTTTTTTCCCCCCATTTACCCTGTGCAGGAAACGGTCCTTTTCCACCCCACAAGTTAAGCCCTTCTCCTAGGCCAAACGTTTCTTTTCGCTCGATTTTGGCTAATCGTGTTCAACCGTCGCTCTCTCCCCCCTTATGTTGTCTACGAAACGGTTTTTCTTTAATCTACAGTTGATGTCTACCCTTCCACCAAAAATATTCATTTGAATTTTTCCCCCCACCTTCTCATGTTTCGACTCTTTCCCTTTCTTTGTTTCCGCCGTTTCCTCTTCCTTACTTTAGACTCATTTTTACTGGAGGTTCTGGTCCCCCATTGTAGTTTTCCCCCGCTGCCCCCCCCCCAAAGCCCCCCATTCACAGAATGTCCCAGCTTTGTAGTGCACCTCTTACCCCCTTATTTGACCTCTCATTTTTCGCTCTTCCCTTTCCCACTTTGACCCTTTTCCTCTTTTTTTCCTCCTTACTTTTTTTTTTTGATGGAGAGGATGTGCCTTTTGCCTCGAATGGAGGGTCTTCATTGTTTTACGCCGCCCGCTGTTCCAAACCCTTGTTTTTTATAGGAAAGTATCCGTTTTTTTCCCTTTTCCGTGTTCCTGTGCGTTATGACTACCCTTTAGCAACAGACAATTATTTCTTCTTTTGGTGAGTTCCAGTTCGAATCTTAGTGGAAACCGTTTAACGTGACTTAGTTAGCACTGAGGAAGTGGGTTTTTTTCCATGCAAAGATGCTCGGAAGGTTTGTTTTTTTTGTTCGTCCTCTGGTCTAGTCCCCCCCCCCACAAACGTTCTTTATCCACTGTGGTCTTCTGCTTCGCCTTTTCCCCTGTTTGATGGAGGCGTCCTCGAGGTTGTTTTTCCTTTCTTCCCTTTTTTTTTTTCATTGATTATGACACTTTCATGCTTTTGTTTTTTTTCATTGCTGGGTTTTTTTTGCCTCCATTTTGATTGCCTTCACTGGTTTTAAAACAAAGTTCCTTTTTTTCGATCCATTGAAGGGAATCAACTCCCCCCCATATCGTCTGGTCGCTTTCTCCACCTCATCCTTGCAGAGGTCATCTTACTTTCCTTTCAAGTCCGATGACGGAGAACAATCAAGTCCTCTTTATGGATTAAACTCAATTTTTAACGGATTTCGTTTTCTGGTTTTTCCATCGCCGGGTCCCCACCCCTGGCTCATGGTCTGAGTCACTAGCTTGCGGTTCGTTCCTCCCTGGTCTTCCCTCTCAGCATCTTTGTACTTCTTTTTTCCCCAAGATTTTTTTAATGTTCTCGGAACTTTTTTTTGCTGTTTTCCTTGATTTAGTCTGGCTGTCCGGCTTTCCCCCTCGCCCTTTTTTTTTTTTTTTGCCTTTGCCTCTGCTGAGGTTCTCCCAACAAAGGTTTTTTCCCCAATAGTGTCTGCGAAAGCCTTCGTCCCTTCCATTTCATTAACTTGAGCATTCTCCTGGCCCTGGTTGTCTTCGATTTCGGACAAACAATGGCAATCGCTCTCCCTTTTTACTTTTTTCCCCCCAACTGTTGAGGGGAACCCTCTGGTCTCTCCCCTCCGAGTCTTTTTCTGAGTGACTGCACATAGGGTGGCCCACCTTTGATAGCCGGCAGGAGACGGTGTTTCTTTGAAATGTTGTGTCCCTTTTTTACTTGCTAATTTCCCCCCTGGAATTTTTTTTCCCCTTAATGGTCTGTTCTCCTCGCGTAAACGGTAAGACATTTTTTTTTTCCGTTTCTTCTCACGGTCAGTTGGTCCTTTTTCTGTAGGATCTATTCCTCGATTTGGTGTGAGCCTCACGTTTTTAAGAACCATCCTGCTTAGTATATCCCCCCCTTTCCACCTTTTTTTTGGGAAAGACATTGTTTTTCAGTTTTTTGCACCATACATTTGCTCCGCCGGACTTGCTTTCCGGCCAGGGTTGTTTCCCCCTTTTCCCTTGTTTTCTCGGCTTCGGCCACAACCTTTCGTATTACCCCTTGTTAAAGACCCAGGATTTTTTTCGTCTGATTTCCCTTAGAGTCGTAGTTTTTTACCCTACCCTCGTTCTTACCCGCTTTTGCAGATATTCCCCTTTCGTACTTTTTTTTTTTTTTTCCCCTCTTTTGGAACACCACTCCCTTTTGATTATTTGCTCACTGCTTCGTCCCCCTTATTGTTTTCCTTCAGCTTGAATTGAATTAAATGAGTGTTCACCTCCTTTACCCTCCCCGCTGCCTTTTTTTCTTTTCCGTCCTTTCCCCTCCCTTGCCCTTCTTTGGAAGTCTTTTTGGTCGGCGACTGAAATTTGTTCCTTTCTTTTATTCTTTGGGGAGTCATTCAGTTTGTTTCTGGATAGTTTCCCCGCGAGCTTTCCTATTTTTTTTTTTTCAATACATCCCGGTCCTGCCGGGGTCTTTTTTCCTTCAACTCTTTGATTTACCCCCCCCCCCCTTCCTTCTTCTTTCCCTCCGGTGGTTGTCTTTTTGTCCTATTGGGTCTTCTTTTTTGCCCCCTCTGGTCCTATCCGTCACGTACCACCCTTCCCATCCCCCACACCCCTCCCCGTCCCATCATTCCTCAGCCCGGTAAACTTTTTTCCTTTTATGCGGCCGTTTTTGAAATAGTCTTTTCCCTTTTATGAGTTATGGTCCGCTTTTGCTGACTTGTCGATGTTTCCCAAACGCCGCTTTTTTTCCTTGCCGTAAAACCCCGGGTTTTCGGAACAACCTTCCAAGTTCGCCCAAATTTCTGCCCTTGTTTTTGTTTCGTTTTCTGTTTTTCTCGAGTGGTTTGTCAGGTGAGACCCTTTTCCCGTCCCTTTCCCCTTTCTTTGCCCCCTTTGACCCCAGGCGTTGCCCCCCCTATGCCCTTGACCTCCTCCAAATTGCCACTTCAGTCCTTGTTCCCCCTTTGTTTCGTACTTCTTACCCCAAAGTTTTTTGCTTAAAATCCTCCGGTTTCCTTTTGTTGACATGTTGGGGAACACGAGTTTTTTTTTTTTTTGCCCTTGTTACCAGTTTAAGTCAGTGTCCGATTTCTGTTTCCCCCTTTTCTCCTACTGTTTCATTGAAACTTTTTTGGTCGACCCCTCTTCTTTCGTTTTTTCCTCTGGTGTCCCGTGATAGCCCCCCATTTTCTCTGGAACAATGTTTCCCATCATTTTTCCTCGTCCCCCTCCCCTCTAAGAAAGAAGTGTTTTTTTCATGCGTTGATCTTTTCTCTTTGTTTTCCCCCCCTTTGCATCCCCAAACTTGTGTACTTGCTCAGGTATGTCTTTTCTTGTTTCCTAACCATGAGTCTTGCTTCTGCCCCTGGCCCACCTTTCACGCTTTGACGGGATCCCCTCTTAGTCCAGCAAAAATTCCCCCTTCATCAACCCAAATAGATTTTCCCTGTCGTTTAAAGTCCCTTGATTACACCCTCACTATTTACATTAAGTCCTTCTGGTACGTAACATCGACTTTTTTCCCCCCTGACCCACTTCCTCAACCCCCCGGAGGCTCTTCGCCAGGCGTTCCAAAAATTTCCGTTTTCCGTAAGTTCATTGGTCTAAATGATTGTTCCTCCTTTTCTACTCTGGCCGACTGGCTTGGTAGACCCTCTCACATCCGATCCAAACCCTCATTTCCCTGTTTTCTATTAATTAACCCCCTCCCGATTCAATCTCCCTTTACTGAGTTAGTTGACCTCTTATCCGTAATGTCTGTTCCCCTCTCCCACATTACTCTCCAAATTTGAAGAACCTTCACCTTTTTGGGGAAGAGTGCTCCGCCACTTTTTTTTAACCCCACCCGGTCCCCATACCAAACACCAACACTGCCAATGTTCCCCTTAGGATTTACCTCATCGTTTTTTTGCACACCACCACTTCAATCTTTTCCACTGCAAAGCCGCTTCCTCCCTCCCACCTATCTCTCCCCTACTTTCTTTTCCCCAGCTATAGATACCCCCCCCTTTTGGCCTGATCAAGGAGGAACGTTAATCTGCAAACTGTGTTACCTTCTTTGGGGAATTAGTCTTTTTTTTGCCCTTTCATATCATTTTCCTTTTCAATTGTTCCCAGTTGAAAGTAGTCTCCTGAGTCCAGGTATCCAACAATTCCACGGAGATTTTTCAAAAACCCACCGAAATTTTCACGTGCGCCCTTTCTCCGTTTGTCCCCTTCTGACTTTCCTTTTAGTGCTGGGTCAATCCTTTTTTTTTTTTCAAAAGTTCGATTTGTGGTTTTTTGCAAATTTGTGCTTTTCCTCGTCATGATTTTTTGGGTTTCTTCCTTTCCACTGCGTTTCTTAATTTTCTTTTCTTTGTCGAAGTTTTCCATATCTCTTCATGTCATATTTTCCATTACTGTCACCTGTGCTGCATCTTTCGTTGTATTTCCTTTCCCCCTGACACATTTCTTCCTTGCTGTGATCCGGACTTCTTTCCCCCCGTCTTGGAAAACTTTGTGTTCAAAATCCATATTCCCCCCTTTTTTTCTCTTTTCAACTTTCCCTTTGAAACCTTCGCCTAAAAAATACTTCCCCTTCCTTCGTTCCGTTCTTTTTTAGGCCACTTATAGTCCCTTCTTCCCCGGCTGAGTAGTTTAGTAAGCCCTAACCACTGACCCAATTTCCTGTCTCAACCCTGCTCTTTTTCTTTTTTTCTCCACCTCTTTCCCCATCCCACCTTGTTTTCCTCGATATACTGGTTATTTCCTCTTTCTTCTGGTCTTTTTGTTCTCAGGGTTTTTTCCCTAGGTATGGCCTTCCCCATTCTTAACTTCAAGTCTTCCACCGGTTTCCGAACACTCACTTTTTCCTCCTCTTCTTCTTTTTTTCTTTGCTCATTCCAAATGGGAATGGTGATCCCCACCCGACAACTCTGGTTTCCTCAATGGAGATTTTTCTTCCATGATTTGGCCTCCCTCTTCTGCCCATCCTGTGTGATCAGGTTGTTGGTTTTACGGCTATCCCCCCTTTTCCCCCCCCCCAACTTGACTTTCCCTCCCTAGTACAAGGCGTGAACCTTGTCTTTCTGAATACTCTTCTCAACCCTTTTTTGCAGATAGCTTTTGCCTCGGGACCCTCTCTGCCGAACGTATTTTCCTCCATTGTCCCACCGCCTCCACCTCTTCTGTATTCACCTATTCTGCAAAAAATTTCAACTCTTCCTTTTCCCCTTTTTTTTCCTTAGTAGATTGACCCATTTAACGGGTTTTTCAGATCCTTTTCAGTTTTTCTTCTCCTATCTCCGGCCAAGGCTTGCTTGATCTTTCCTTCCTACCCTTCCCCACTTCCAACCGGCTTGTAACACGCTTCCCTTCTTTCCTTGCTGAGAGTTAGTGTAACCTGTTTTTTTTTACGATCCCGTTTCTTTCTTGTTTCGTTGTAACCTTGAATTGGGCGTCTTTTTCCCTCTTGACTTTTTCCTGAGTATGCTTTTTGTTGCGAGTATCTTCCCCCAGACAATCCCTATGAAGGTGGGGACTTTGTTGGGTATTTGGCACTTTTTTTTTTTTTGTGTAAAAATGGCTCCTCTTTGCCCAGGATGCTCCCCGTGCCTGAACGAGTCCTGTCCGTGTTTTTTAGGATTGGCTTTTCCCGTTTTCACATTCGAGCGACCCTTCTAAGCTATATCCTTTTTTATAGTTCGGTCGTTACCTTGTTTCCTGTTTCCCAATGATTTGGTTTTTCGCTTCTCTGGTGCGACCCCTTCTTTTCCCTGTTTTTTCCCCACAAGGGGTTTACCATGTGGCTTTTCCCAAGTGCTTGCTATTTTTTCCCTGATTTCGCAACTCGCACCTTGGTTTTCTGTTGCATTGAATTTTGCTGTACGACCTTTTCCCGGATTCCTTCCTTCTCCGACGTTGCTTCTCTCTTCTTTTTTTTCCCCCCCCCCAAACCCTCTTCTCCAGACAAATCGATTTTTTGGATTACTTTCACATCTTTTTGTGTCGGTACCTGACGGCTTCCTTTTACCGCCGTTGCCCCCTTTCTTTTCACGGTCGAACCCCCCCCCTCTCCCTGTTGATACCCAACCTGCCGACATTGCTGTCCTTCCCCGTTCCTAGGGTTTAAAACCCTTTTTTTGTTTTTTTCTCGTCACCCCCCTCTTACTAAGGCTGTACTCTTTTCTTAACCTGTGTTTCCGGCCCCCCAGAAAGTTTGATCGACACACCAATCGTCCCCACGCCTCTCGCTTCCCGTCTTTTTTTGTACCCGCAGGGATTGTTCCTGTCCTTTGCTCCAATAATTTTTTTTGCCCAGTTCCACCAACCTACTTGACCCCTCCCCATGACCACTAGTAAAACTCCCATCCCCCCCCTTCCCCAGCTTCTTTTTTTTTCCTGGTACCTTTTCCCCCTTTTTTCCAGATCACCAGGACAACCCCCCATTTGCTTTGGAGGGTCGGCCCTGCTATTGTTTTTCCAGACCGGATTTCTGTGGCACAGTACCCACTTCGCTTCTTTTTTCCCTTCCCTTTATTTTTCAAACGAATCTGGACCCCCCTCCTGTCATAATACCTCGCTTTCGACCCCCCCCCAGTTTGAACGTGTTTTGTTCCCTCCGGGGCTCCTTTCCCCCTCACGCGTTACATGCGTTGTTTTTCCGTTGTCCCCGCTAAGGTCCCTCTCTAATGCTTAAAGCTTCCCTCTTGACCTCTTCCCCCCCGGACCGTACCATTTCCGTTTCCCCCAACGTGATTCTTGATGCACCCTTTTCCTTGCCCTGATTTCTTTTCTCCCTCTCAAACAATTTGTGGCACACTAACCTTTTTCCTTTTTCCTTCGTTGCACCCCGACATCGGTGACTGAGTTTCCTTTTTTTCTTTTTACTTTCCGGGGGACCTTTCTCGTCACTTTAGGTCCCTTGATTGCCCATGTCGCTGTTGGCTCCCCCCTCTGGTCCCAGGCATAAATGTCAACCTGGAACGTTCTCCGACCCTCCCTCACTGCTTCCGAAGGCGTTTAGTTCCTTTCCCTCCACCATACGAATTGATGCTTTTACGAGGGTAACCGCTTTTAATCCTTTCCTCTTCAGTATCCAACTGTCGTTTCTTTGAGCTCTTCTTTTTTTTGTTTGGTGCCCGAGGAGTTTTTCCTTCGATGGAAATGGCGTTCACAGCGTGACTTTTCTTTCCCCTCCGTTCCCCCCCCCCTTTTTTCCCAAGGTCATCGGTTTTCCCATTTTTTTTCTTTCCCCTTTTTCTTAATTGCGCAATTTTGGCCGTCCCCTTCTCTCCCTACAATGCGGGATCCCGTGACCTGTTCTCCGCTTTGTAGAGCTTCGTTTTTCTCCCCACCCAACTTTTGACAACAAAAGGTGCGTTCCCCCCCCCTTGTCTTTGCTGAGGAGTTTCCGACCCTCTTCTTGTTCCAAATATTTCTCCACCCGGCCCCTTCTGGTCCCACCGATTGTTCTGTGCTTATATGTTAGTTTTTTTTCCTTTCCTAGGCGCACGTCAGCTGTTCCCTCCCCCCTTGGGATTCCCAACATGTTAATTGGCAAATTTTTCCGTCCTGAGGCAGGCTTCTGTCCCCTTTCCCATCGGTCAGATGGAGCTCATTTTTCATACTCTTTCTTCTTCACCTCTTTCCCATCAAACTTGGAGTCAAAATTGCCGCATGCCCCTTTTTGTGTCCTAGAAGACACCAACCTTTTGAGAATTTCGCCAGTTCCTGGGGCTTTTTTTTCCTGGTGAAGCCAGGGTGGCACCCCCGTTTTTTTCTTTTTCTCCTTTCATCGGCCGTCCAACTTAGGTTTTTTCCCTTAAGTTTTTTTGACGAAAGAATTCTTTTATTCCCAACCTTCAACGGGCCTTCCGGTGAGGCAGGCTTTGGGTCTTCCCCTTTGACTGGCGGCAGGCTCGTTTCTCCTCTTCTTGTTCCCCGGAGCCCCTCCGCTGAGGCCCCCTCACCCTCCCCTCAGTTTTGATTAGCAGCTTTGACAGTTTCCCTTCATTCATTTTTTCGGCCTGTTCTGCCAGGAGTTTCCGGGAGGAACTCCCTTTCCGCCTTGCTTTTCTTTTTTCGTTCCCCCTCGAACGGCTTCTTGTCCAATGTTTTCTTGAATTCACCAGAGTTCTTTTATCCACAGGTTTTGAGTTTTTTTTTTTCCATTTTCCGGGACCCTCACCCTCTTCAACACACTTTTCCCCCCCCTCCCTTCCAAACAAAACTCGCCGATTCATTCGCAACGAGTAGTTCTGCCTTTAAAACTTGAGGTCGACACCCTGTTTTCCCCCCCCCATAGAGCGTCCAGATGTTCCGCCCAGTTGGTTTTTTCTTATCTACTGATGTCTCCAAGTTGCCCCCCCCCAACCTTTTCGCAAATTTTCAGTTCCACCCCGGCTAAATTTTTCCTCCCTGTCCACCCAAGTTTTGTTTTTCCGTCCTGTCTCCCGGCCTCGCCGCAATCTTGAGATTTGAGACCTGTCTTTGTTCAGCCCCCCCCCTGCTTTGACCTTACCCGGCCGGACTTTTTTTTCTTCCTCCTTGAATTGCCCCCACCCCTGCCTCTTTCCCCTCTTTTACACTGAACGAGCTGGGTCCTATCTCTCTTTCTTCTTTTAATTTTCCTTTTTTGTTTTGAAGATGGGTTCTGACATAGCGTGGCCGTCCGACGCTGACTTTTTATTCTTTACCGGATGTTTTCCCTTGTTCCCCAAATGACGAGTTTTCCCCTCCCTCCGTCCTTCGGGAGGGCCTTTTGTTTTTTTGCTTCGTGCGACATTGGAGGTACCTCTCCCCCCCCCTTTTAGGCGAGTTGCCTTTCCTCGAATTCGGTTCCAAGTCAAACTTGACCGTCGCCCCCCCCCTGTACTCCCCTTTGGTTTTGAACTGTCCCAAGCCATTTTTCTCTGTTTTGTTTCTCGGGGTTCAATTCCGGTTCGGTCTCCAACCCCACGTTTAGTTTTTCCAGACAGCTTTGTTTTTCCCCCTCTTTGCTTTAGAACGTTTGAAAATTTTTTTCTTTTCTGTTTCTTACTCCTGAGATTTTTCAGGTTCCTCTTTTTGCTTGCAATCCCGTCTTGTTTCCTTTTTTGTTTGTCGTGAATTTGTCCCTTAAACAACCCCCCCCAAACCCCCCCCCCAAAAAATTTTTGTTTAACACGGTCACTTTCTTTCTCTGATTTTCCGACCAACCTTTACAAGATATCCCGCTTTCGCTTCGAAGGTTCGTTTCCCCCTTTGCACTCAGTTGCGAACCGTTTTTTCTGCCGGTGGCCCCTTTCTGCGGTGCGTCATCTTCTCCTTTTTCGGCAAAGACTGCTTCATACCCTGGTTCTCGTTTCTGTTGCCTCAGCCGGTCCCCATTTTGACTTTTTCCTGAAAGTTCCTCTCTTTCTAATCTGCTTTTTTTGCCCCTGATCCACGAAGTTTCTTGGCAGCGTTTTCTCCCCCCAATCGGCAGACGCCCCTTGGAGTTGATGGTGGCCTGGCTCCGTTCTCCTTTTTTTCCGGCTTTCTCAACCCCCACCGCCGACCCGTGGTATTGGTGCGATTCAGGGGAGATCAAACCCCCTTGGTTTTTGGTGACCTTCCTCTTCTCAGCGTCAGTTGCACTTCCCGAAGGAAATTTTTCCTCCCCCCTTATAATTGAAGGTTTTTTTTCTCTTAGAGTCTTCCAAACCCCCCCTTCTTTTCTTCGTTTGGGGGTTCCGGTTATTTCCATCTTTTGCTCTCTGAGAGTTCTATCCTTCGCCCCATTTTCTTAGGTGGTTTGAACAATTCTCTCCTTCTCAGGTAGATTTGATTTTTTTGCTTTTTTGTCCTCCAACCCTCCTTTTGTTATACCCGGCGGATGCCGACTTCTTTCCCCGACGTCAAGCAAATAGGTTTTAGACGGTTCGCAAGACCCGGCCCAGTTTTTTTTTTCTGTGGGTCGCTATGATTGATGATCTCTCTCCTCCGGGGAGGTCATCTGGCTGCAGAAGCAGTGAGGATGGTTGGGTGGTCGGTGGGGGGAGCCTCCACAAGCTTTGGTTGGTCCAGCCGGCAAGCTCCTTGTTCCCCAGAACCATCCGAGGCATCGACTGACCTTTCCTCTTATTTCATCTCTTTGTGGGCCCATTTTATGATCTATTTCTTTCCGAAAGACACACGTTCTTCTTGCGACCCTGCTTGGTCAGTTTTCCCACGTGACCCCCTTCTTCATGAACACTGTTTTTTTCCCCTGCCAATATTTCCCTGCCTTCTTGTCCAAGATTCTCGTGTTGTCCCCCCAGAATGATTCGCCCCTGACTTTTCCTTGGCCCCTTTTTTTTGTCCCCTCCTCTCTCCCCTCCCCCTGTGACTGTATCCTCCTCTCATTTTTCATTTGCGTGTTGCGTTTTCCCCACAGACCTGAACGGCGCATTAGGATTGTTTGCCTCTCCTCACCTGTTTCCAGTTTTTCCTTTGGTTTTGGTTTTGATAGGCTTTTTCCCCCCTCCGTACTATGGGACTGGCAGTCTTTTCTCCCTCCCAGTCCTAAGGTTAACACCTTTTTCCTGAACATTAACACCGGAGTTGGTCACCATGTACTTTTTTGGGTGTAACGCTACGTTACCCATTCCTTTTCTTTTGGATGCAATGAACGGGTTGGTTTTTTTCTTTGTGCGAGCTAGTTCCCTGCCACCAACTCCCGGCATACACCATGCCATCAGTCCTACGTCGCACGGTTACCCCCTTCCGGGTTTGCAGGTTTTTTTATTTTCTCCCGGTTTTTTCTGACGCTGTTTTCCCTCAGTTTCCCTGTCGGGCCCTTGGTTCCTTTTCTTTTTCACCACCAACCTTTTCCCTTTGTTTGGTAAGTCTTTCCCCCCCCCGGATGGCACCCACTTTCCAACTTGTTCGCGACGCTCTTGCTTGAATGTGGTGGGGCTCGGTCTTTGCGGTGCCTCCCAGAGGTACCTTCCCAATGAATAAGTGTCCCTTTCCTGGACTTCACCAGGTCTTTCTGAAAACTTTTAATCTATTCCCCCCCCCCCCTCCCAACAATGGCTTCCTTTCCTTGTTGGCGTTGTCTTAAAACATTTTCCCATGCCCGAAATCCTCATGTGAACTTTTGTTTCATTGGTTTACTCGTTTGTCCTGTCTTTTTTTTGTAACGGTAGGTGGTCCATTTTATTTAGGGTCCCCCCCTCTCTTCAGGAGAATTGTCACCCCATCGGGCGTAAGCGAATTATCTCTTGGACTATTTTGTTAGTCTTAGCCTTGTCTTTTCTTCACCCAAATGTCCAATACTTTTCCCACCCCGCTTCCGCCCTAGTCTTTGATGGTTTTTTCTCTTTGCCCTCATTCGGAAATTGGGTTTTTTTTGCAAAATCGTTTTTTCAAATTGGGACTGTACTTCCCTTGGTCGTTTTTCGTTGTGGCTTTTTTTTTTCCCATGTCGAGGTTGATTTCCTCCCAGTGGTCGGAAATGCCCCTGCGGAAGTGGCAGGACCTCAATGTCCCCCTCCCACAAATTTGTTCCCCACTCCCCCTGAGTCCCCCCAATCTTGTGCCCTTCTGTTTTTTTTTTGAAAGCTGCTCACCTTCCCCCCCTTTTTTTCTCTGCAGTGCTTTCTACAATCCGTGAGAACGGCACCTCCTTGATCCCTCTTCCCCCCCCCCGTAACCTCATTGCGAACTCTCCTCTTGTGCCCCGAGTGGCGCTGTTTCCTTCCCGATTCAAGGCTTGACCTGATTCCATCCGTTTTCTTTCGCAACCCAGAGCATCAGTTCCAACACCCATCCACTTTTCCTTCCCTTTCCTTTAACGTGACCGATTCCATTAGGCCTTTTCTTGTGCTAGGTCTAAGTGCCCCTTCTTGTTCGCGCCTAAAAGACTACAGGTTTGCGGTCCCTTCCCCTGATTCAGCTTAACCCTACAATTTCTCTTGGTAAGAAAAAATTTCCCCCATGCAACCCCCCCCGACAGGATTGGCTTTTTTCCTGCCTAGTCAAAAACGCCCGGGTTCGCTTGTAATTTGACCGATGCTGGACCCAGTAGCCCAGCTCAGAAACCGAATCCCAAAACCCTTTCTACAAACCCAGTTTCCACCAGACCCAAAGTTTCCCGAAGGCATATACTGCCCACCCCCCTTTTTTTTCAAAGCCTGGTTGGGCCTGTTCTTTTTTTCCATAGGTAGGTCTTTTTCAGTCCTCCTGCCAGGATGTAATTAGTGCCCGTTTGTCTTTCCAACCCCCTTCCCTTGCTGTCAACAACCAACACTACTTTCAGTTCTTTGTCCCATCTCCTTTTTTTTACGTTCTTTCCAGTCTCGTTTAAGTTGAGGAATCGTTTCTCCGGATCTTTTTTCTGCGGGCTTGTTTGCACCCTTTACCTTGCCAATTTACGTAGTTCGAGCGCTCTCCCCCCATTAGTATCTGCTTTCTTTTTGTCGCCCTTTTCTTTCCCCTTTCATGTTTTCACTCCTTTCTCTTTCGTTCATTGTCACCCTTGCTTTTTCTTTTTCGTTCCCCTTACCCTCGTCACGCTGCTCTTATGCTTTGGAAACCCAATTCTGGGTACCACTCGTGGTAGCCCTTTATCCTTTTTTCCCCCTGGTCACCTTCCCTTTTTTTTTCCCCCCTTGCGCCATCCTTTTTTCCCAAAACTATCTACCCCGCTCAGTGGAGGGTTTCGGTGCCGTTTCGATTTACAGGACGCGCGTATGTGGGTCTAAGGCTTTTTCTAATGTCCTTCGAACCCGTCGCTCTGCGCACCCCCTTAT
>Ga0179593_1699092_pt1 | contig 34365 bp, 43 predicted proteins | sample CZODoug2_1_08_16_FD_185931 | JGI IMG/M metagenome (GOLD analysis project Ga0179593, IMG submission 185931) | Vadose zone soil fungal communities from Angelo Coast Range Reserve, California, USA - CZODoug2_1_08_16fungal (PacBio error correction) | ecosystem: Environmental > Terrestrial > Soil >... | reverse complement strand
CTCTGTGAGACATTGATTCTCTCGGTCTCGAGCCCTTTTTTAGAGTCCTTTTCATGCGCCCAAACAATGAGCGCGATCCTTTATTTTTTCCTCCACAAAGTCTTTTCAGGCCCCTTCTCTGTCGCATAACTTTAGAACCCAAATGTTTTTCCGGAGTCCCTTCTCTTTCAACCCCCCTTGTTACGTCGTTTCCCGCCTCCTCGGGAGATCGTTTTCCGGAGATAGATTCGCTTTCTCGTAACCATTCGGACTTAGCGTTATTGGGCCCTCGCTTCATTCAGCAGTTAGTGATTCTCCCCCCAGTCTAGAACGTCCACGATCCCTCCCTTAGAGAATCAGAGAACGATTTCTTTTTTGCTTCCTTTTTTTCCCAAGTTCCCCCATAAACCTCGAAGTCCTTTTTCCCCTGTGATACGCCCTTCTGCATGCGACGTCACACAACAAACCGAGGGCCGACCTTTCGCACCTACGCGAAGTCTTGGTTTATTCCTCAAATTTTTTTCGTGCATTCGTCCCGGTGATGAATTTTTTCCCTATGGCTTTTTTTCAACTTCGTTCTTCGTCTCTTCCATTGGTTTCTTCATAGTTTTCTTTCCCAACTTTTTTCTCTTACAATTTTTTTCCCGTGCTCCATTTTTACGGAGCATTTCATTCTCCCCCCCTTTTCTCGCCGCGGAACTTACTTCGCGCTTTTTCCTTCTTTTTTTTATCCTTCTACATTTTTTTACGCAGATTCCCTTTTCTTCAGTCATACTGTGAACACCCCCTTTCACCTCCAATCCGGAATCTATTTTAAGGCTCTCCCGAATCCCCACCCTCCTCTCCTTGCAGTTCCACCCCCCTTCTCCTCTAACTCTTGGTAAGGCGCTCAGTTTTTCGACGAGAGGTTCACTTGGCGTTTTTCGCTCGTCCCCCTTTTGAAAGTTCATGAAGAAAAGGAGGGGGGGGTCTTGAAACTTTTCTTTTTCCAAGAGATTCTTCCCCTTATTGTTTTTGGGGTTTCCGTTTCCTTGGTTTTTGTTCGTGGGTTGGGGGGTTGGTTCCTCCTTGCGTCGGCCATGTCTTTCGGACCCTTTTTCCCCAAAACGAGATTTTCACCGAGGTTTTTCTTTTTTTTCCCCAGACCGACATTTTTTTTTTGACTGTAGACCAAGCTTTCCCCGTATTTCCTTCCCTGGGTGATCTTTCCCAGAGTAGTTGTGGTTCGGATCCGTTCTCCTCCCCAAGTCCCCTCCGACCCCCCCTACATATCCCGCTTCTTTTCGCAGAGAGCCCGCTTTTCCTCTGGTTTTTTGGCCCCCCTCGGCACTTTCTGCCGTCCAATTTTTTCTAATGATCTTCCCCTCCCTCCTGGTTAAGGTTCTTTCTCCGTTCTTTCAGGCATGTTTCTTTTTTGATTTTTCGCTCCCCGGTCTTGTCCGCTTTTTTCGATCGTGGCTTCCTTCCGCCGCCTCTGACATCGAGCCTTCTTATGGACCCGCGAGCCGCTTTAGCTTTCCCCTAAGCTCCCTTTCCTCGTGGGAAGAAAAAATCTGAGGAGCACTCTTTTGCATCAATCTCTCTTTCTTTCTTGGTTTCTTTTTTCGGGAGCCCAAGGGGCCCTTGGTTTTCTTTTTTTCTTAAAGACCCCGTTCTTTATTAGATCCCCCCCCCCTTCCTCCCCCGAAATCCATAACTCACCATCTCTTCTCTTGATCTTCTTTGGACGCGAGCAGATATGATTTTTTTACCCTCCCGTATTTCCCTTTTAAGTCGTTCTTTCTCTTTTATGGAAACAGTCATCCCACCCGACATTTTTTCGTTGGAGTCTCTCGCACCCCTGTCTCGAGGTCTTTTGGGTCCTCTTGGTTCTTCGTGCCCGACACCCCACCGTAGCTAAACCCTCGTTTTTTTCTTCTCGGTTCCCTGGGGTGAAGATTTAACTTTCCCTTTCGCTAGCTGTCATTCCCCTTGCCCCCCAGAAAAAGCTATAAAGGCAAAAACAACAACACAACAAAAAAAAAACATAACCCCCCCATTTCTGGGGGGGTGGGGGTGGTTTGTGGGGGCCCCTTTCGTCCAAAAACAAAAAAAACCACCCAAACAAAACACCTCCCAACAACCCAACCACAAAAAAAAACCCACCAAAACCAAAACAACCCCAAAAAAAACAACCACAACCCCCCACAACCAAAATCCCCCACACCAAACACAACCCAAACAAAACAACAAACAACCCCCCCAACCCCCAAACCACAAAAATGGTGGTTGGTGCCCCCCCAGCCCGTGCTGCCCCCCCCCTTGTTTCTCCTCTCAGATCTTGCCCCCCGTCCGATCTCCCCTCTCCCGGCAGGTACCCCCATCTTTTTTCGATTCGCAAAACTTCCCCCCTTCCATACTCCGCGTTGTAATGGCTTTTTCCTCTGGAAGAGGGACTATTAACTCCTTCGAGTTCGTTCAAAGTATCCTTCCGTACTCCCCCCTCGTTTCTCTCTCTCCTTTTGGCTTGGAAATCGTCCCTTGAATCCTTTCCCAGACGGACCCTGATCCCTCAAAGTTTCTTAAATCCCCCCTTTCTTCTGAAACCCCGAAGCCTCTAGCAAACGGCCGTTGATTTTCGTTATATCCCCTGTTTCCCCGATGCCCCTCCTCAAGCATCTTTTTCTTGACCCGAAATTCTTTTAGGTTTCTGTAGCTCCCCGTCCATTCTTCCCCGAGTTCAATAGATCCTTGGCTTGCCCTCCTCCAGTTAGAGGGTCGAGTTTCGATTTCTTCTTCGATTCTTCCCCTAGACCTATATCTTTTCTGTTCCTTCCCCCCAGGTCGGATTTTCCCATGACCATGAGTTGCCTCAACTCCTCTTATAGGTTTTCCAGAAGTCCCCTTTTCAGAGACAGATCGCCAGACGACCCTTTACGATGTCCCCCTCCTTTGAAAGACCCCTTGCGGGTGTCCTGCTTTCAATTCCCCATGTAGAAGAAGATGCGTGGTCTCTCTTACTTTAACGTTACCCGTCCTTTTCCCCCCTCGATTCTTTTTAAGATTTTATCAGTTTTTCCCACCACAGGACTTTTTTCCTCTTGAGAGGTCGGCAGGTATCAGAACTTTGACTTTCCTTCTTTTTAGTTCTTTCCTTAGGCCCCCCGGTGGTTGCCTTTTGAGGGGAATACGGGCGTCTTTCCAAATGGGATCTCTCTTCCAATTTATTCTCCCCCCTTTTTTTCGTTTAAAAATTGCGTTTTTCTATAAGATTTAGAGAAGTGGCTCGAGACCTTTCCTCCGCTTTTTTCTCCCCTTCATAAGTCCATGTTCCCTCTTATCTAGTAATTTTCCAGGTTTCTTTGTACAGGAAGTCATAATTGGGACTCCGCCCTTTCTGATCCTATTTTTTTTTCCCCTCTCGCCCTTCTCGGCACATCATCCTCCCTGAACGCTTTTTAGACCCCTTTTTTGGGAGTGGCACAGATTTTTCCATCCGAAATTTTTTGTGCTTCATTTTCTCCTTCTACTTCGATTCTCCTTCGGAGATTTTGAAGGGGCCCTGCTATTTCTTTTTTCCGATGTTTCCTTCAAATTTATCTGGGAAAAACTAACGAGTGGTCCGACCATGATTCCTGATCTCTCTATGAGATTCCTCTGTACAGAGCCCCCCCCCCCCTAGAAGGCCTTTTTTTCCCCTAATTTTCCCCCCTAGATTTAGATGTTCAATTTTGGATCTTCTTTTTTGTTGGCACCTTTCTTCTGCGAGCCTCTGAAGATTTTTTTTTCATAAGGCTTTTCCCCCCTTTTTTAGAGCTTTTTCCTTGGAAAGTGGTGTATAAGCTTTTTCCTCCGATTGCGTGAGCCTTGGCCTTTAGCGGTGGCCGCTTTCTCTTTCTCTTGTTTTTTGGCTTCCCCCTTCTGCGCTTTTTTTTTCTTTCATTGACGATTTCCTGCCCCACCCCCGACTTTTTTTTTTCTTTTTCGACATTCCTCTTTTTCCAGGACCCCCCTTCGAACTTTTCCGTGAGCGGCGCTAATGGCTTGTCCATACATAGCGGGTCCCCCGCTTCCCCCTACCACTTTTTGCGAAGTCGCTCCCCCGTATTTTGCCAGGCGGTCGTTTTCTTCAGAGGAGGCCCCCCCTCGTCTCCTCCTCCTGTTGAGTTATTTGCTCTGGCCTGCAAGTACTTGATTAGGCCACTGTCGATTTTTAACCCTACGGCCCCCCATCTTTCCGGCTCCTTTCCCGAGCCTTTTCCCCTCTCTTTCCGCGTTTTTTCCCCTTTCCTCCCCCCCGCCCGCACATTCCAGTAAACCAGACTTTCTGGCAAGTGCTCTCCTCCTGTGCGGCGTTAACCTTTCTGATCTCTTTCACTTTTTCGAAGACTCTTTTTTTCCCTTCCCAGCCGAGCCAGCCAGATATCGAGTCACTTTCTCAATTTCTCTTTTCACCTTTATTTTTTCCTTGATATTGGTCTCTTACGGTTATTTTCCCCCTTTCCAATTCCACTTTCCCCCCTCCCACGGTCAAAAACGCTCTCCTTTGAGGGCTCTTCTCTTCCTGAATCGAGTGGTCTGGCATAATTTCCTTTCCAGCTGTCCCTTCCCCCTTTTTTTTTTTTTTCCTTTCTGGGGGTTTTGTAAAATCCTCGACCTGATTTTTTTTTTTCCTCAAGACGCCGGCGAGCCTTTAAAATGCCTTTTTTTCGGTGAAGTTTTCCAAACCTCCCTTTCCCCCCCCCTCCTCCCGACTTTACTTTTACGCTGATTGCCCATAAAGTTTTTTTTATCCAAACGTAGATCTTTACTTTTGTTGAATATCCGTTCAAGAATCTTCCTTTGGTTGGTCTTCGAACTTTCGAAGTCTCGCCTCCATGTCTTAGACTGCGGCGGACAGGGGTAATCTTACCCTGAGTTTTCTTTTCCTCATCCACCGAACTATCCGACACGGCAGGCTTTTTTACGACATGAGTAAATCCCCCTGACCTCGTTCTTGGCAGACTTTTTTATCCCTTCAGTTGTCTTTTTTTCGAGTGTGGCCTATAACATTTTCGTGTTGCCCCCTGGTGTGGTCCTCATCTCAATTCCTTCTAGTTAGGCTTTTTAGTAACCCTCCCCGCCAACCACATGAACCCCTGATGGCTTCCTTAGAAGAGTCTTTTCCTTCCGTCACGACTTGCTTCTACTTTCTGTGAAGCTTGCCCTCTCTTTTTTTCCTTCACCCATGGCGTTTAATTTGGACAGCACTCCCTGGCAGTTCTTTTTTTAGAAAGACCCTCGCTCCTTTGTTTTTTTTTTTTCTTTTGTCCTCCCCTTTCCAAGGACTTCCTCTCGTGCCTTTTTTTCTGGTCAAGGTTTTTTAGGGTCCTTCACTTTTTAGGCCCCCAGGCTCCAAACCCTTCTAGCCGTACTGCTTTTGCCCTGTGGGTTACAACCTTCCGCTCCCAGAGATTTTTTTTTTATTTCCCTTCTCCTTTAAGCGTTTTTTTCTTTTGCGACTATTCTCCCGCACCAAAGTGGCCAGATTGATTTCTTTTTTTGGTCCTCCCGAGTTCTCCCCCCCATTATTCCTTTTTATGGGCGACTCTCGTGAACCTCACAAACCCTCCCCAGCTCTCATTTCTTCCTCGACCTTCCCCATGCTCTTTTCATTCTGGGTTTTTTAACCCGCGCGTCCCCTTCTCCTTCCCATTCTAGACCCTTCCCCCCTGAAAAAAGGATTCACACGTCTTCCCCTTTTGATTGGGTCGGCCCAGTGTCCGACATTTTTGGTTTTTTGTTTTCGTGTCTCACTCTCCCTCCCTGTCCAGTGAAACAATTCTCCCTACCCTCTTCCCTCTTTTTCGGGCGTTCCGTGTTCTCTAGGGCTTGACTTTTTGGTTGATCCTTCTTATTTGACTTACTTCTCCTTAACCCCCTTCCCTTGCCTGCCTTTTTATGATCCCCGAACGCTACTCCCCTTCATGGCCCCATGAGTCTTTCATCCCCAGCCCTGTTGAATTTTTTTTTTTTCGCATCGAAGCTTAAGTCTCTCGGCTTTCTTTTTTTTTTCCGAACCACCTGAGTTTTCCTCTCAGTCGTTTTTTCTTGTTTCCGATCTTGCCTCGACACTTTTCTTCCCTTTCCTTTACGACCTTCCGACCTTTCCCGAGCCTCTTTTTTGGACCCCCGGTCAATTCTTTCAGGCTGCTTTTCAGCCTTCTTTGGCTCGTCCCCTTCCAGCTAGAGCAGTTTCTTCCCTTTTCAATCCTTCCGGCCTGTCTAATCCCCCTCCGAATCTTTCCAGACTTTCTCCCTTTCAACGGACCGCCCAGTAGGAAAGTGAGCATACTGCGCTTTTATTATGAATTTCTCCCCCCACCACTCTAGGCCAATGATTTTCTTCTCCGGAAACTTTAGAGGACCCATCAATAGAAATGGCCCCTTTCCTTTTGGCCCCCTTCATTTCCCTATGCCCCAGCCCCTCTTGTTTCTCACGCTGAAGCCCCCCTCCAATCGATTCTCTTTTAAAGTCCCCCCGCCCCCCGATCGAGCCTTCTCAACCTTTCTTTTCTTTGACCTTCTTTTTTCTCGTAAGTTCCCTTTCTCAGGGCACCGCCCCCTGATGGATCCTTCGCTTTTCTTTCCTCCTCTTTCCTGTCGACCCTACCCCGGTTTTTCCTCCTCGTTCTTCCGAACGCGACCCATTTGTGCGTCTACTATGGTTTTCCCGCTCCTTTGCCGTCACCCCCTTTTTTTCCCTATTTCGCTCCTTGAAGGCTCCTCCACACGCTCTTCTCTCCAGCCCCGCAGGATTCCAGGTTTTCTCTACCAAGTGATTTTTCCAAACATCAATGTGAGATCTGTTTCCTCCCCCTTTCCCAAATGTCCTCAGAATCTTCCTTTTCCCTAGGTCCCCTTCCGTTTTCTCCTCGAGCCCCTCTTTTCCCCCTCCCCCATTAACGACTTTTCCCCTATTTTCCTCCTTCGTTTTGTTGAGAGTTTCTTTTTTCTAGAGTCCTTTCCCCTTTCCTTTTTTCTCTGCACTTTTTCCCTAGGGAAGTCCCCCTCCTTCAAGGTGTGCCCTCTTTTCTCTAAGAATTCCAATACGGAACGTTTTTTTTTTTCTTTCAATTTTGTCTCTCTTTTTTCAAGCCTCCTTATACTTCGGTTCCTCTTTTCTCTTGATTTCTAGCCACTCCAGCCCCTCTTTTCCCCTTAGATACGAATGGTGAGTTTTTCCCCCCTAAAAGTCTTTCTTTTTCCAGATGATTCCACCGTTTTTTTTTATCGATCTCCCTTTTTCAGATTCTCCCCGAGCCCCTTTTTTGAGAGGGAATGTCGAAGGGGTTTTCCCTCATGAGTATCTGAGGTATCTTGGAACCCCTTCATGCTCGAGGTTTTTTTTAATCTGAGTTTTTTTATTTTTTTTACAGAAATAACCCCCATTTTCTTTCTTTTCGGAAACCCTCTCCATGTACCCCCCGCTTGGACCCCTCTTTTTCCCTTTCTAGAATCCGTTATGGTTTCCTCGTAGAACCTTTATGCTTTCTGACTCTCGTTTGGGTCATTTCCATTTTTTATGCTTGTTGTGGTTTGTTTTCTTTCTGCTTATGTCCCTCTTCTCCGCAAGTCTGCCCCCCCCATGTTTCTCAAGAAACCCCTTCTCCTCGAGCCCCCCTCCTTTAGATTCTCACGTTCTATAGAGGGTGCCCGCTGGCTTTACTTAGCCTTGAGATATAGGTTTTCTAGATTACCTTTCCTCTTTAGACATCCCACTGAGAGCTATTACATCTTAGGATCTCCTCCTTATTTTCCCGAGGCTTCCTCCAGTTCCCTTTTAATGTAGCAAAGATTCGGACCTCAACTTCTTTAGATGCCCATCCCTCCCAATCCTCCTCTAATTTGCCTTCTGCAGTGCCTTCCCTTCGGTTGGTAGTCCTCCGATCTTTTTTTTCTTCTTTTTTTTTTTTTCATTTTCTTCGACTTCTCTCATAGATTTTTCAGTATTTTTCCCTTTTCTTATGTTGAGTGAAAGTCTGCCTCCCCGAGCCCTTTTCGGGATCTTTCCGACCTTCCCCCAGTTTCTTCCGCCGAACCTATTGTTTCCCAGACTTTTCCTCTCTCGCCTCTTTTAAGGTTTCGTTTTTCCTGATTTTCCTAGTCGTCACCTGCAGCCCAAATCTTTCCTAATCCCCCTCCTAGCCCTTTCCAAGAAATCCCGGGTTTCCCTTTCCTTTTCTTTTGAAATTCCTTTTTTTTCTTCAGCGGTGCGGGGATACTTTTTAAGGAAATTCCCTAATGACTCTCTTTCGTTTTTCCCTTGGTCCTCTCCCATTCTCTTTTGGGTTTTTCCCAACTTTTGGCGTCGCGACTTGAATCCCCATATCTTTCCCAAACCCTCCTTCATGGCCTTTCTCCGCGACCTTTCCTCTGGCTTGAGCCCGGATAGTCCCCCCCCCGATCTTCTTTGAGTGGCGAGGCACCTGACCCCATTTCAACTTCCTTGTTGAAAGGTTTCCTCTCTCTCTTGATTCTCTTTTGTTTATTCTCTCCCCCTAGAGTTCCCCCCGGCAACTCCTTTCTTTTAGAACGGAGTACTCTCATTTCAAAATTTTCCCCCTTTTAAGACTCCTTCCCCTTCAAAATTTCCCCCTTCCTCTTGTATTTTTTCTTGAATCCAGGTAGTGATGGCCAACTAATCCCGGCATCCCTTAGAGATTTCCCCCCGGTGCCTTTTTCAATTTTTTTCGAATTTCCCTTTTTTCCCGCTTTTCGCTGGATTTGAAACCGAGGTTTTTTTTTTTTTATGATTTTCCTCTCTGCCCCTTCACGCTCTCCGTAAGTTTTTGTAAACCCCCCAAACTTCTTGGAGGAAATTTTGGGTCCCTAACCCTCCCTACTCCCTTATTGTCTTTTCTTTCGTTACACGTGAACTTTCTCTCCGTGTTTTCATGGTTATCGCTTTTCTGTCTCTCTTTCGCGATTTTCGCCTCCTAGAGTGAGAATGAATGCCGCGCCAAACCTTTTCATGAATCTTTCCGTACTTCTCCCCCTCCAGAGTTCACCCGCCTGACCAGCTCCTTCGGTTTTAAAACCCTTTTCCGGTCCATTTTCTCCGCGCAGTTTCTTCCCAAGCTTGGATCCTTCTTGTTCCTAGTTGGTCTTCCTGATTAATAGACGCTTCCTTCAAGTACTTCGCGGTGGCATTCTTTTGAGATTGCTCTCCGAATCTGAATTATCCTTTCTCGCCCGAAGGAGATTTTTTTGGGTCCGTAGTGCCTTATGGTTAACTGTCGAATTTTTAAAAAGAACAATTTCTTTGAAAAGCCTTCATGTAGTCCCCCAGATGGTTTATCTAACTAGGCTCCCTAGGGTTCTCTTCTTTCCAAGATACTTTGCTCTCTTAGGACCACTTTTTCTGATCTGGCGTTTTTGGAACGTCTCCCCGCGACATCTAGACCTTCCTTCTCCCAAACCCCCTTCCTTGCCTTCTGATTTTCCATCCTTAACTATTCCAGTTTTATGCTTGATAGTTGCATTCACAAAGAAGTTTTCTTCCTCCCCTTCACAGGAGATTTTTCGAGTAAACTCCCTTTCCGGCATTTCCAGAAGGCATTCCTTTCCTTCCTCAGCTTCACGTTTGCCGAAAGTACTGATTTTCTCTATTTTGAGTTACGGCTCTTTGTGACCCCGACCGAACCGCTACTTCACCTCTAGATTTCTCGTTTTTCCCCCCTTCCGAGGGCCTCGCCCTTTTGAAGAATTCCTCGTTGGCTTTTTTTCACAGCGGAATGTCCCTTCCTTCTTTCGCACCACCCTCGACCTTCCGTTCCCGTTTGGTCCCCCCGCAGAAGTCCTTCCGACAGACGATCGCTGTTTCCCCCTTCGGTCGAACTTCAGTTTCTTTCGCGACTTCTCGTTTCCCTGGGGCTTTTACCTGCGAAGGTGTCGACTTAACGTGCAGGGCTTCTTGAGCCTCCTCGATCTATCTTCCGTAGTTTTTCCTTAAAAATAGTTGGAACTTTCCCTCCTGACCCTCGTCGTTTATCCAAAACAAACCTTTTCCCAGTTTTCTTTCGTCTGACTGCCCCCCTCTAGCTCTCTCCCACGCTTAATCGCCCCCGGCCCCCGGTTTGAGCTAACTCCTTCCCCGCCCTTTCCTGATTATTTCTCTTTGAGACTCTTATCGCCGTCTCGGCGCCCCCTGACACTTGTATCCTTTGCATTTTGATGCTGCAGGATTTGTTCCTCCCGATTAAACGGTTGGACAAGACCGCTGTCCCTCCCCGCTTTCTTTTCTGATGAGCTTGAATCCCTCCCCCTAGCGATCCCGGTCAACCCTGATTCAGAAAAACCTCCCGGAGAGTGGTGAGATCCGCTTCCCCCCCGATCTCCTATCCCTCAGCGCCTGAATTTTCCTCTTCTCCTTAAAACCTTTTTTTTTTTTTTTTTTCCCCTTGAATTCTCTTTAGCCAGCGGTCCTAGGCATTGCCAGGATCCCCACTCTCCCCCACCCTTTGCCGGTTCGGTCGATGTCCGACTCCCTCTTCCCGGATAGACCATTCCAGACCCCTCTTCGTTTTTTTCCTTCCGGTTTTCTTAAGTCCCCTTTTCCGAATGACGCTCTTCGCGTCTCCCACCCTTAAACTTTACCGGGCCCCTTTGTCGTACTCTTTTTTCGTTTTGCCACATTTTCGGAGCCTGGCCGCTTTCTTGCCCGACCCCCTTCCTTTCCCCCACACCTCGGTGATTCTAGTGAGACTGGGCCATTTCTCTTCGCTCCCCTCGTTTAGCTCCCTTTCTGACCTTTCTCCCCTTAGCTTTTTCCTGCGATTTTTTTCCCAGGCTCCCCTTTTTTTCTATCTTCTTTTCCCCCTCGCAGATCCCTCCGTTGTTGTTTTTTTTTTCCTCTGGGTTTTGGCTTCTGCAACTTTTTTCAGTTTAGCGTTTTTAGGACTTTTTTTTCCCAAAAAGATGGCCTGACTCATCTTTCTTTCCTTTTCGTGTCGCGAGACGGACGATCCCTCCCCCTTTTTGCAACCCTTTTTCCCTTTTCCTAGCACTTTTGGGAATTCATCTCCTTAGGCTTCTCTAGAGGGTCCTTCAAGGTTTTCTCCCTCAATCGGCGTCGACACTGCGCCCACAATCCCTGCCCGTTGAGATTTTCGCTAAGAGCTGGAATCTCTTTTTTTTTCAATTCTTGTTTTTTTGCGCCCTTAACTTTGCTTTAGGCGCCCTTCTCCTTTGTGACCGCTCTTTTCCCGCCCTCGCTCTTCGCTGTTTCCTGTTCTTAGGTTTTACTTCTCCCCCCTTTGCGGGGAAAATTTAATGCTGCTTTCCCCCGCCTGCCTAGGCTTTAGATCTGCCCTTCATAGATGACAGCTTTCCCCTTGCGCTTCAACAACAACCTCTGTGCTCTTGTCCCCCATTTGCCTTTTCTCGGCTTGACCTTGATTATCAGTTTTTTTCGTTCGGACCTAGGCGCTTTACTTCCTTTTGTTATTCTCTTGGCAAATTTTCCTGTATTTCCTACAAGTGTTTTCCAGGACTTCTCCCCCCTGAAATCTTTTGCTTTCGTGGTTCTTTTTGGCGGGCATCCCACCCTGGATCAGTCGCCGATTTCTTCAATGCCCTCTCCGCTTGTGGTCCTTTTTGACCCCGCTCGAGCGTATTTTCCTTGTTGTTTGCCCCCCTTTCCCCCCTTTTACGGGCGTCGCCGGGACTCTAACTTCCCACGTTTTTTTCCGGCGCGCTCTCGGAAAACTCTCTTTAACACCGCGTCTAGATCTGGCTCGTTGATTCTCTAGGGTGGGGTTGTTGGGGGGCTGGATTCTCCTTCGGCCCGCAATCCCTTTTCTTTTTTTTTGTCAACAAGGCGTCAAAACGATTTTTCCTATGCTTCTTTCCTTCGACGTCGCGATTTTTTTTTAGGGTCCTCCGTGCATTTTTCTGGGAAGGTTTCTAGCTTTCCCAGTCATCGATAAGCTGTAAGGTCCGTTCCCTTTATCCTTTCGGGGTGAAGCGCTCCAAGTTTTTTTTTCGCCTCCTAGAGTTTCTTCCCCTTTCCAGTTTAATGCTCCAGCATATTCTTCCAATTTTACTTCCCTTCCTCCCCGATTTAACCTTTCCGGCCAGCCCCACTTTCTTTCGTAGATTGATCGGCGTTTTTTACTCTTGAGCCCCTTTTTCCCTGCAAGGAACATCCCTGAGAATTTTTTCTTTTTCTCCAGTTTTTTTTTCTCTCCACAATAACGTATTTCCTTCGAAGTGCAATATCTTCTTAGAATGCGTGATTTCCCCTTTATTTTTTTTTGCTGTTTTTTCCGAGCCCCCCTCTTAGAGTTTCCCCCCCGGTCCGATTTTCAGCGCACTTGGCTTTAGGTGTGTGTTTCGGGTCTTCTTCTTCCGAGGTTCGCTCTGCACTGACCATCCTTTACCCTTAAAAACCCCCTCTTTCTTGAAAATCCGATCTCCGAGCCGTTTCCCACCAACGCTTCCTTTTCCGGATTGCTCGTCTTTTTTTCTCGATAGTTTCTCTCCCTACCTTTTTTACCCTTAAACGCCCTGAGTCTTCCGGCAGACCGCGTTCTTATCTCTTTTTTGGTTCATTAGGGTCGAGAAGACTCAATTTTTTTCTTACCAATTCAGACTTTAGGGTGCCCTATTCCCAGACTTCCTTCCCTTTGGACGTTTTTTAAAGTATAAGCCCCCCAATCTGGCTATCTCTCCCTCCGGCTCCTGTCTGATTTTCCCCGCTTTCCCCATAAAGCGAAAGGGAGTTCTGGCAACTTCTATCAGGATTCTTTTCTGAATCCGCCGTAAGCGGCCCTACTCCTACGTGGTGGGCATTAAAGGTCGCGCGCGCAAGGCCTGCTGTTTCGCTCGTTCCTCCCCCGGGACTTCCAATTTTTTTACCTCTCCCTTATGACGAAGTCTCTGTCTTCTAGGTTCTCCCCCTCTTCAAGGATACTCCCTTCCTTTCAGTCTTAAATCCCCGCTTGACGTCTAAAGATTTCGTGCCCTCTATCTTCTTCCCACTAAGTTGTGTTGGTCCTGTTTTTGGGATCTGCCTTTTCATGGGTTTATTTCCCGGCCCCTTTCCGTTACCCCTGATTGTGACCTGCTCCTGAGACTCAAACGTTTCTCCGCACCTTCTTTTTTTTTTTTTTAAAGTTCCCTTTCTCTTTGCATCCCGCTCCGAACCAAGCCAGCGTCACCCCACCCCCGTTCCAGCTTACCCGTTGACATCCTCCCCGTCGGGGTTAGCGCGTTCTTGAGCAACCTGGAGGGATTGACGGGGGCCAGTGACGCCCTGGTTCCCTCGCTCTTCAATCCCTCTTGGTCCAATCGAAACACCGTATTTCTTTTTTTCTTGAGTTTTTTTTTGAGATTTTTCCTTTTGCTGGATTTCTTTTTCCTTTTTCGATGTTGATCTTCTTGCTGGTCACGTAACCGGGAGGGTGCAGCCTTTCCCCTCTTTTGGCTCCCAGGGTCCTTTGAGATGCCCCCTGGTTTTCCGTTTGCCTCTCTTTTGTGGCATTTTTTCTTGTGAACAACGGCAGGAGCTCCTCCCCCTCTCCTTATAGAGTGATCCTCGTTGTTTTGCCTTCCCACTGAGCTTCCTTCCCCAACTTGGCCTTGTTTTTTTGTGGAGGGCTTTTCCCTCTCTTGGAACCGTTTTTTGTCCCACTTCCGTTCAGCCCGGTTCCTCCCCCAAACCCTCCGCGCAACAGCTTCTCAGGGACCATAGAACATGAGTTGCTTTCTCTTGCCTCCTTTTTTTTTTCCGTGCGAAAACCGTCCCGTCTTCAGGCCCCTTTTTTCACGGATTTTTTCTAGAATCGAGGGCACGTCTCTCCCCTCCTTTGTTCTCCCTTCTCGGCCGCCATGCGGGGACGTACAACACTTCTCTGTTTTGGCCTTTGATTTTCTTCGACCAGTCAAAAAGAGGCTTTTCCAAACCTCCAATGCCCTCCTTCCATAATCCCCCTCCCCTTACCCTCAGTGTTGCCTTGTCCCATCTGTTCCACCCCGATTTTCCGCCCCTCCCCATGGTTAAGTCCCTTTTTGACTTTCCCTTTCTACCCGCTTTACTGGCGTGACGTTTCCATGAATTTTTTTTCAACCCCCTCCCCCGCCGCTAGCCGTTTTCCAGCATGGGCGGTTCCTCTTTTCCCTTTTTAAGAAGCCTTCCTGAACGATCGCCGTCTTTTCCAGTTCTTCTTTCAAAAATCCGAATTTTCAGAAAACCTGCTGAAGCCTTGACTCCTCCTTTCCAAGGTATTTTTTTGTTCGACCTCTTTATATCCCTTTCTTTGAGACACCATTTCTTTGAGTGATTTTCCCGCGTCTTTCTCTCAATTCCCTCCTCCGATCCACCTTCGAGCCTCGTGGATTACCCCTCTCCCCCTTCTTTTTTTTACTTAAGGTCACTCTTCGAGAGTTAGATCGCGACTTTCCTCTTTTTCCTTGGCGTAATTTCCTTTGACTTCTTGACCTATTTCAGATCGATCCCGCGCGGAACCTCTCCTTCCCAATCCCGCGGTGATAGAACCCTTTGCATCTTCCTTTAACATGCTCGTCCCTCGGTCTTTTTCTGCTTTCTGACCGCCCCCCATTTTCCCTCCAGAACGAAAATAAGTAGATCATCAGTTCTCTTTATGATTCCTTCTCCCCTCCCCAAAGCTCGGCCGGGAGAAGTTCTTTCCACACTTTTTTTCTCGTCAAATCAGTATGTCTCCTAGTACTTTTTTCGCGCCCTTTTCTCATTGGCCACTTGAGTGAAACCTTCCTCTAGTTCCTCTTTTCTCCCCCCGCGGCTATCTTAGCCTTTTTCTGCTTTTTTTTTTCGAGAGTCTCCTTGCCCTTTTTTCGCTCGGGACGGGCTTTTCAAGTGATTGATTCTTTTGCCAGACGCCCTTCATAGTCCTGATAGGCGCTTTGTTCGACGAGCTTTCCCGTGAAGCGCCCTCTCCCTCCCGGATGTCCCAAGTTTTTCCCCTTCTGGGGAAACTTCCCTTTTTAGAGTTTCTTCAAGATAGTTTTCTTTCTTTGAACCGCCTATGTTTTTTCCATTCTCTGCTGGTTGCCTTCATGCTTTTAAGCCCTTTCTCAGCTGCCCCGAGTTTCTTCTTTTCCCCGAACAGGGCTTCCCCGACGAGTATGCCTGACAAAGTGGGACAACAGCCCACTTTTCCTCATTTTTTCGACTTTCGCCCTCCGCGACCTTTTTCTGAGAATCTCAAAATGAGTGCCTTCACGGTGTTGTGTCCCTCCTTAGACGATTCCTTTAGGCCTTCCTTATTAGCAGCCCATAGCCCTTTATAACTATCATTTTCGTTGTGTTGACAGTTCCTTTCTTTCAGACTAGGATCTCTTTAGAGACTGTGGAGACGCTGACCTTTTGCTGCGGCTCCCCTTGGACGCCTATTTGATTTCAGTCCGGGTCCCTCTTTCGACGAGCTCTCCTCTCTATCTTTCCCCTGATGGTGTCCTTCTACTCCGATAGCATTCTCCCTTCTTTTGCCCCTCCCTGTCGTCGGCTACAGCTTTTGTTCCTGCGGACTCCTTTTTCGACCTTTAGGGGCCCTCTTCAAAGTCCTTTTTTACTTACGCTGATAGAAACCCGACACTTTTTTTCGGGGTGTCCCCTCTTCTGCGTTGTAGAGTTTTCTGACCTCCCCGTAGAATTTTCCCCCCTGCGTTCTTCTTCCCCTCCTTCCGGCGCCGAAGCCGGCGGGTGGTTAGGTTCCCTCCTTCTTTTCCCACCAGACGTCTTGACCCCCTCCCCTTTGTGTACCTTTCCCTCTCCCTACTTTTCTTTTTTTTCCTTAATACGATGAGATATATCGGGTCGCGCCCTCCCCCGAGAACTGTCTTTCCCTTTTTTCTTTTTATTTTGTAAGCCCCTCCCTGCATCCTATCGATCCGATTTTCTTGCAACTTTCCGATCTCTCATACGTGCTTTTTCGGCAGTGCTCTTGTACCGCGTTCCGTGGATTCTTTCCTTTTTTTTCACAACTCCTGTGTTTTTGGGCACATATCCCTTTCCTTTCCTTCCTTTTTCCTGCCATTCTTTTTTCCGGCCGCCGATTTTTATTCCGGGTTTTGAGGTTCCCCAACTGAAAAAATCCGCTACTGGGAAACCTTCCTTAGCTCCCACGGGTGGTTTCTTTAATTTTTCAGTTGAGATTTTCCCCTTGAGAGTTTTTCTTTCCGATATCCGGGACTTCTCATCTCTTGGTCTTTCTTAACTAAAACGGTTTAGATTACCTCTCATTTTTAATTTCCCCAGTAAGCTGGACTTCTTCTAGGCCTGCCCTGTATCTTCTTGGAAGACCTCCCTTCCCAGTTTAGCCTTTCCCTTCCTAGCCCAAGCGAGTCTGACACGATTTTCTTGGAGGCCCCTCTTCTTTTGTGAAGTGCGGTAACGCCTCGATCAGGACGCTTTCTTTTCTTTGGGTCTTTTTTCCCAGAGGCTTTTCACCCCCCCTTTTCCGCAAATTCAGGCTGATTTGCGGGATTTTTTCTTTTGGTTATCGCCAAAGTCCTGCTCCCTTCACGTTAACGCTGTTCGTTTCCCTGATAATTCCTTTAGCCCTTTTCCCCAACTTCTGCTTACCCTTTTACATCTCCGCCCTTCGGGGTCGGACTTTTTCTTCTGACTCGATTTCAGTTGCGTTTCTGTCTTTTGCTCCTTGGAGTACACCCCCCAGACTTTTCCCAAATTGTAGCTTTTTGGCAGCAAAAGGTTCTTCCCCCTCGAACCCTTTTCCCTCTTCGGCGACGTGTCCCCACCAAGGTTCCCCCTTTTTTTAGAGCATCTGCTCCTTTGAGAATCTTTCCTTAGACGTTCCCCCTTTTTTCGCAAGCCTCCACCCCATGGCTCGCACTTTTCTTTTCGATGCTCCCCTTAAAAGATGGAACTGGTGTTTTTCTCTCCCCTTTAGGCTCGTCGCCTTATTAGTTCTTTTTTCTTATAAACAAGTTTCTCTCCCCCAAACCCCCCCCCCCCCCTCCTTAGAGGACTTTTGGACGCCCTTTCACAATCAGGGCCCCCCCCTTTGAGACCCCTTTGTTATTCTTTCTATCTAATCCGTTCTTCTCCGCTGGCTGAGGCTACCCGTCAACGCTTTACCGACCATGCCCCAGCGGGGTTTGCTTTCGGGTTTTGATCAGCTTCGTCGACTCCCTTCCCCTTTGCAGTGAACCATCTCCACCGAGCAGTCCTTTTCGATTTCCGTGCACCGGTCCTTCGCCGGCCCTACGCCCCCAATCTCGTTACCTCCTTCCTCCTAGGACGCTGCTGCGTCCTGACCTTGGAAAGACCCCATTTTGTCCCCCTGTCAGCTTGAAAGAAAGCTCACGGAAGTGCTCGCCCCCTTATGGCCTTTTGTGGGAGTTTTTACGTCAACGGTTATCGAGGCTCTTAATTCTTTTCCTCTTGGGAGGCCTTTCGGGGGAAAGCTACTGATGTTTTTCATTACCGTTCTTTTATTCCTCACACTCATTTTTCCCCCAGGATTGGCCCTCCCCTTTTTATACGGCACACAAGGGACCACCCACCCCCCCCCCCCCCTTCCACCAGTGCAGGATTTTTTCTTTTCGCCCCCCTTTCTAATTCCCCTGTTTTTTTTTTCGAGATTTTTTCTCCCCCCACATGGGGAATCCGTGTTCCCCTGGGGATTCTTCTCCCAAGGCCCCCCTCTTTTTCTAGGGACGGAGCCTCAGAGAGGTTCAGTAATACAATCAGGTGCATTTCTAAGAAGTCTTTCTTCTCAGATTTTAGACCAGCTGCCAAACTCTTCAGTCCACGGAAGCCTCTGCCCCCTTCTACCTGCACCCCCACCCAGGCATGGTTTTTGTTTTTTTTTTTTCTTCTGTTTTCTTTCCCTTTTTTTTTTTTTTCCTTCCCTTCTGGAAGTGCTTTATTCACACAGACCTTGCCGGGTCCTGAGCTAGACGTCCCTGTTCCACCTAGGTTTTACGCATGTTTAATAGCACCTGGACCCCGAATCCCCCCCTTTCTCGGTTTCTTCCCCCTCCCCCAGTTGAGGATTGCCGTTTTTTTTCCAATTCAGTGCACAGTCCTCCTTTTTTGATCCCGGCTTTTTGTCTTCCGGACCTCCCCCCTTCGGCCTGAGTCGAGTTTACTACCTCCCGGGACCAACAGGCGCGACTTCCACCTTCTCGCGCGCCACCCCTCCGGCCGGCGTTCCTTTCGTCCATTTCTCCCCCTTGCTTTTGAGTTGTAGCTTTTATAGACGAGCTTTCAGATTTCTCTTTCTCCTTTGGTTTGGAGTGCCCGGTTGAGATTTTTGTCCCTTCCCCCCCGGAATCGAGTTCGTTTTATTTTGTTTCCTCGGAAACTTTCGTGGTCTAGACTCCTTAGGTTCTCCCTCTCTCTCCCCCCCCCCCCCCCCCCTCATTTCCTTCCATCTTCGATTTGGAAATTTAACCTACGAAGCCGCCCCTGAGTATTCGGAGGCCCTTTTCCTCCCCCCCCCCCAGACCGGTCGCTCCCTGTGCTGCCCCCGCGAACTGTAGGGCCTATGCCCCCTCTCAAAAGATTCCCCCAAAAGTCGCCGTCCCGCTGTTTTCTTTTTTGAGATCACGTCGTTCGGACCCTTTTTTTTCCCTTGGTATGTGCTCGTTGAGACACGTCGCCCACGTCGCAACCAGTACTGACATTCGTGGCGCAGTCCCACCTTTCATGTATGCTCTCCGTTTTTAGTTGCTTCTGTATTAAGCCGAACTTTCAAGATTTTTCTCCCTATCCTTCAAGAAAGATCGCGTGACTCCCGCAGGTCCGGTTCCTTACCCTTTTTTCTTCCCCCAAAGCCGATCACTTTCCTCCCCCTTTATAGATGGATTTGTTGATTCCTCTCTCCGATCTCCGGCCCAACTGCAGTCTGCCACACTCTCTGTTTCCCCTGCCGAGTCCTCTCCCCCCTCCCCTCAAAGCCTTTTCCTTTCCTTTTCGTTTTTCCGACCCTTTGACCCGTCCTTGACAATTCAGGGCGTTCAGCTTTGCCTTGCGACATTGCGCGACCCCGACGACGAGATCCCGCTCTTCTTTAGCCCTCTAGATGCGGGTTTTTTCGTCAGGTCCTAGGCGGAGTTTTCTCCTAGCGATTTTGTTTTTTTATTGAAATCTCGACGACTTCCCGGTCCCTATTAGGTCATTAGCCACTGCGCCACGTAATCCTCGCTTTATTCCCCATCCACGACCTGAAAAAAGCCTTTTCAAATCCTTCGACGACAAAATCTTCTGCTTTTTTCGATCTCCTCCGTCTGTGCCCCCACACGGCCACTTCCCCCATTCTTCTCCCTAAGCGCTCTTCCCCGATTTTATGTATTTTGACCCCTTCGCTCGTTCCTCCCCCCTTTTCTCCCCTGCTTCCCTTTGCGGCCGAACGGTACCCTGACTTCTGAGGACTTCCCTTTCCAAATCTCTTTCCGCCTTGTCCTTTCCCCCCCTCCATCCTTATTCCTTCTTTTATTTTTTTCTACTCCCCTGATCGAGCTCATTCTCTCCTATCCCCTCCCCTCCTCCCACTTCCCCGATACCCTCCTTGCCCCCTGCTGCATTTTTTTTTCGGAATTCCTTCCTTCTAGATTCCTGCCTCAATAGCCTGTCCCTCTCGGTGCTTTGAGCTGTCGGGTTTGGTTGAGCTTCACACAGACCTCTCTCTCCTCCTCGCAAAAGGTTTTCTTCAATCATCTTTGCCCCCCTCAAGACCTCTTTTCTTTTTTTGAATTCCCTCTTCGGCGCACCGCGAACACTCGGTGCTGTTTTTTTTCCCCTGTAGCCTGTCTCTCCTTTTGGTTCCGAAGCCTGCGCGTCCGCCCCACGATATTCTCCCTTTCCTCCTTCTTGCAGCGAGGATGCTATCTTTCCCGTTATCTGCTTTCCCCTTCGCTTTTTTTCCTAGATTTTTTTCAACTTCTCCCCTTCTGAGACTCCTTCTCCCCCCCCCCTCCCAGCCCTTTTTTTGTCCCTCTTATTTTTTCCCTCCCGGCGACAACTTGGCTCGAAATGCTCTCTCAAGCCCCCCCTCCTTCATCTCTCTCCTTGTTGAGAGAGACTCTTCTCGTTTTTTTTTCTCATTTCGAGCAAGTGGTCTGAACTTTCTCTCCCCCACTTTATATGATCGTCTTCCTCCGTGCGCTTCAGTTGCCCTCTAGCTAAGCCAGGAACTTTTGTGGAAGTATTTTCATTTGATCCCTTTCTCTTCGACGTCGTCGTTTCTGTTCCTTCGTGTTTCCTCCCCCGCAGAGCCCCCTTTTCTTCGACATGGGCTAAGAAGTTCTTTTTCCGGCCGCTTTTCTTGAAGTTTCGAACCCTTTTACCTTGTTCTTTGGTAGGTCCCCCCCCCGTTTTCTCGCCCACGTTTTGCCGCGGGCGTTCGGTCCGATATGGTCTCTTCTTAAGCTCGTCGTTCAAGCGCCTTTTTCGACGGTTTTTCCCTTTAGGTTCCCTCTTCCCCTATCCCTCCCCCCTTTTCCAAATCCCTCCTGCTGTGCCCGGTTCCGCTCGGAAATTTGGGCCGTGCGGGGGGTTTTTTTTTGGCCGTGTTTTGCTTTTTGTGGGGGGTTTTTGTTGGGTTGGTGGTTGTGGGGTGGGGGCCTTCTGCGCTGCTCGTGCTCATCGTCTTTCTTGCTGCACGTGTTTCCTGCCCCATTCTCCCCTTCCGGCTTTTCTTTTCCCCAAGCAGCCCCAGGCTTTAGCGATCTCTCGATCTAATTTCTGATCAGAGTCCCTCACCTGCTGGTCCTCTTTGCTGTTACTCGGGCTTTCTCGTGGCGTTCAGGGTCAACTCCTGCGTAATCCCCATTTTTTTTTTCTTCATTTCCCTCATGGACGAATTTTTTCTTGGCGTTTTTTTGCCTAACCATGTCTTCCTTGAAGATTTGAGATCCCCATTTCTGCTTCCCCTGCACCCCCACGCGGTCTTTGGAGGTTTCTCTTTCTGTTCTTTCTGCTTATTCCTTATCTTTGGCTCGGATCGCACTCGAGGCGCATGCCAATGCTACCCCCCCGAACCTTACCCTTCTTCGATACAGCGTTGCCTTAGGTTCTTTACTTCCATATGTCCTATGTCCGTCACGACCGAAGCTCCCGCTCCCTAGATTTTTTTCTGGAGTCCTCCCTGGACCCTAGTCTCCCCTCCCTCTGGTAAGGTTCCAAACGCGATCAACGACTTCCCAGTTTTGCCGGCTTTGCCTTCTCTTAGATACCACTCCGCACTCCTTCGCTTTTGGACTATGTCTTGTGCGGTCGATTTTTCTAGGCGTCACCCCTCTCAAGCTACAAATGGCAGGTTTTTAGACGGCTTTCTTTTACTTTTCGAACCGGCCCGCTTGAAAGTCTCCTTTCTTCCCTTTTCCCAGTTCATGCGGCTTCACCCAGTTCGACCTTTCTTAGTACACAGATTTTGCCCGATACCGCAATTTCGCGAGCTTGAAGGACTTATTTTTCAGAGTTCATGGTTTTTGTGTCACGGCGTTTTTGGGAGTCACGCCCTCCCCAGTACCCCTGGAGCACGGCGAAAAGTTTCTTACGTGATCGCTCCAGAAGGCGGACTTGTTCGTGTAAGACCCCCCCTAGACTTTTTTTCTCGGCTGCGAAGTGAAATTGCTCATTTGTTGTGCATGGGCTCTCATTTCTAGGTATTCAAGGCCCCCTAACCCTCATGCTCTAGGAATTAGTAATTTTTATTTTCCCCGGCCTCTTGGTTTTGGGTTTGAGAGTTATCTCGTCACGTCCTTTCGCTGCGTTCTATCTTCCTTTCCAATACCAATTCTTCGCGCGTCTCCTGGCATCCCTCTCCTCTGGCCACCCCCCGCGGCTTCCCCGATTCTTCGGATCCTCGTCGCTCTCCCGTGTCGCGGCTACATGTCCAACATTCAAACTTTTCATCCTGAATGCGACGATCTGATTTCTCCCTGTCTTTTCCTTCGTAGACCCCACGCTCCTTCTTTGTGAAAATAAGCTTTCCGAGTTCAGTGAACTTTAGCACTTTCCCTGGGAAGTCTCCTGCCCTTTTTTTTTTCGAAATCGGGCTCCAAGGACTTTTCCGTGCTGCATTATTACTCTCCCGCTGAACCGGCTTTTGCCTTTCTTCTCTCTCCTTATTCTTTTTTTTTTTTGACCTCTTTCCCACCCCCCCACTTGCGTCCAAGATTACCTGTTTTCTTTCCTCCGAACCTCCTCAGCAGAGTAGTTTGTTTTGCTCTCTGCTTATTCCCTTCCCATCCTGCCCCTATTTTAGTACCCCTGACGTATTGGCTTCTCCCGGTGTTTCTGAAAAATCTGTATTGCCCCAATCTTCCGTCACAGGGTCTCGTAAATCCAAAAATTCCCTTTGTTATTTTCTATGGAGAGCACACTCTTTTTACCCTCTCTCTTGTGAGATATGTTTCAAGCCCTCTGTTAGTCTTTGTTTTTTTATGTTCCCTTTCCTGTCTACCAAATGGCATTTGAGCGAGTGGCCTGCCCATCGCAGATTGTTTAACCACCTTCTCCCTCCCGACCCCCAACAAGAAGGTATCCGTCTGTGCTGGCGCCGACCCCCGGTGAGAGCACCCGGGAACGTTCCAAGCCGACGTTTAAATTTTCGACCCACAACGGTTTCAAATCTTGGGCTTTTTATTCTGCGGATTCCCTCTCAAACGCCTTGGCTGTTGTGTACTTGGATCCTCCCCTACGTTAAATCCACGCCTTGTTTTTCTAGTCAAGCCTCCGATCCCTTATTTTTTTTCTTTCTTTCGTGGGAGATTGACTTTCTTCAGTCCTTCCCTTCTCTCTTTTAATGATGCCCTTGAGATAGTGATTGTAGGAGGAACGTCCTTAGGTCCTTAACTAAGGCGTAATACCATTTGCTGTCAGCCCCAACTCTCGTCGCCGACACTTTTCACGCGCATCCGGTTTGGACTCCTTTTCGGATCTCTTAGAGCTCGCCGTCAGCAATCCTATCGGGATCCCGGTTTTGTTTTTTCCCATGCTCCTTCCCCTGTGTCGGCCAAATTTGGTTCTTTTTTTTTTTTCGCGGCGGGGTGGGTTTCTTTGGAAGATCTGCACGTTTTCGTGCGTCCCCCCCGGACGTCCTCCTAAGTCTCTCCTTTGTAGGTAAAAACACCCTCTCCGATTGCGGTTGGAGGCCTCCGGTTCCTTGCCGCCCAGCTGGGCTGATTTTTGCGGCCGTGACTGAACCTCCTGCACGTTTCCCTCTCCCATTCCCTTTTCTCACCCCCCCTGGTTGCACGTAGGGCAGCTTTTTCGAAAAGGCCTTTTTTCGTCGCCGGACCGCCATTTTTATGTCTTCCGTTGGGGCCTCCCTTCACTTTCTCCAGGTGTTTTTGTTTTCTTCAGACATTGAGCCACGCGTGTGAACCCTTCAAATGAAATGCGCCTGCCCGTCACCTGCTCAACGTTTTGCGGATCTTTCTTGACCCTTCGGCCCCCAGTTCCTTGACGATTTCGCGGGTCGACCGCCGGCTCCCCTCTATCTGACTTGCTCAGCCTCTCAACGTTCTTCTGACCCCCCGCCTGCCAAACTTCATTCTGGATCGATGACCTGGTTTGAAGCCGTTGCAGACCCTATCGCAACCGCATCAGGAATTGCAGCATCCGGGCTTCTTTCACCCTTCTCGTAGCTTAGCAGCCGTCTCGGCAGTAGTGGTCCCGCGTTTAAGATCCCCCCCCTTTCAACTGGGCCCCACTCTTGGACTGGACCAGCTTGTTTTCGACCCTCGCCCTTCCCTCGCCCCTCCGACTTTGGACGTACCCTTTCTCTTAACGTTTCTTCTCTCAGGAAGACTCCTTTTTCTCGGGACTCTCCTCCTTCTTTTTCGTGGTCGCCTTACACAATGACGCACCCCCCCTCCTTCTTATTTTCCTCGCAATTCTCCTCTCTCCAACGCCCCCGTGAATCCGATCTTTCCTAACATCGGATATCCCACCGCGGTTTCTACTCGGCGAAACATTGCTTTTCTCCCCCTTGCGGGGGGCGACAGAGTTTTGAACGACGGCTCCCAACTTTCCGTTCCGGCATAAGTCTCTCCAGCCTGGTGATTGCCAGGAGTTTCCCCCATGCCCCTCCCAGTTCCTTCAGTTTTCCCCGGTTCCTCGCCGAGGCACCAGCACCTTCTGGAATAGGTAGCATCAGCGAAAATCGTCTGCCTCGCCTTTTCCTGATGGCGTTTGACCCAACAAAGCTCTCCCATTTCTCTCCTTTGTCCCGTTGTCCGACCTCTTAGCTCCGGATCTCCTTCTTCTCTAGCTCGGCCCAAGAGCCTCGACGAGCGACACAGTTCCCTCTCGTTTTTTTTGTCCCATCAGTGAAATTGAGTATGATCCCCACAGCGGCCCGCTCCTTTTAATAGCGGTGGATCCCCCCGTTCCTGCCCCCTGTATTGGGGCCGACGCTTCCCAAGGTTGCAATCCCTCCGTAGCCGCCGCCTGCTTTTTGCCCCCCCTTTATTTTCATAGGTGTCCAGACCTCAATACCTTTTAGGTTCAGCGTGTAGCGGCCGTCTGAACCTTTAAACGTAGGTTTGTTTTTAGTCCCCTTTCTCCTTTTTTTGGTCTTTTGCGGGAAGAATGCATTTCTCGCCACATCCTTCGCCCCGACCTCCTTGACCCCCTCGAGGATGTCTCTCCCAAAGTTTTTTCGCTTCCAAATCCCCCCCCTTCCTGTTTTCCTAGATCTTTGAATATCTTAGAGAACACTTTTAGTCGCTTCTCAAATAGGCGTCCACGTGTGTAGCCTCAGACAATTTTCCTCCGTGAAAATTGGCCGTGAAGCTTTTCTGACCTCCCAACCTCCCGCTCCCCCCCTTTTTTGACTCTGTTGTTGTTTTTTTTTTTTTCCTTTCTTGGGAGGGTGGTTTGCTTTTCAGTCATTTAGGAGCCAATGCACGCTGGTGACCCTCCCCTTTTCGGAGGACACCCACTCCTACTTCTTTGAATCCTCATGGAGATACGTGCTCATTTTTTCTCTTTCTCTATATCAGCAGCATAAACTCGTCAGTTTTTTTTTTTTGAAGCCGATCACCTTAAAGTCTTCCCATCCCCTCTGTTCCCGGAGGCGTCCTTGGATCTTTTGTGGCCGCGGACTTTTACTCTCCCGTATTCGACCTGTTTCTAACTTCCGCCAGCTTTTCTCCTGCGTACGAGATTTCGAACCCCTCCAATCTTTTTTGCTTCGGGGCCCTTTCAATCGAACGTCGCTGGGCGGCGGATCCGTATCTCTCCGTGTGTGTCTATAGTTTTACCGACAGCGCCGGTTTTGATCCTCTTTGACTGCTCGAGGCGGGCCGCCTTTTTTCTAACTGACGTCTTTGCCTGATGGGTGTCCCCCCCAGGCCCTTCCCATCGATCGCCTCTTTTGAGGATCGTCACTTATCTTTTGGGATTAATCTAGACTTACTTGAGGGCGTCCCTTACATAACCCTAGTAAATTGCCGTGTCGCGGTTTCAGCAGCCCCCTTCCCAAGGCGATTTTAGGTTCGATGGCCACTTTACTTCCTAGCACTTAAGTGTTCTTAGGCTTCATGGTCGACGCAGTGGAGGCCTCGGGCATTGGTCACTCTCATCACATTGGGGTATGCCTGATCAGTTTCATTCATTTAGGACGTGGTGCGCAGTGGCTTCGCGGGCATCTTCCCCTTGCCCTAACTCTCGATTCTTTTTTTTCGCCGGTTCAGAGCAAATCTTTTCATGGAGTGTCTTCCTGACTCCCCATCAGAGTAAGTTCTCGCGTTGGCTCGAGCTGCGATTGGACGTCGGAGGCGTCAGATTTCCTGCGCCAACTGCCCTCTTGGGTTTTCTCTCGAGTAAGAGCCTTCCCTTTTACTGACTTCCCTCTTCATTCCTTTCCCTTCTGATACGGAGCCCCGCTTCTTTCTTCAGAGGTCATGTACGAAGTCCCCCTAAGGACGTACTCTTATCCCTTGTAGACGTTTCCCCGGAGTCGAGAACCGTAGACACCCCCCACCGCCTACTTGTCTTTGCGAAGTTCACCCTGAAGGTGTTTATCCCCGCCTAGCTCCCGTCGTCTGAGGGGTCTCCCCAGATAGTATGCCCTGCTTTTCCAACCTGTCATCTCCTTTCCCCCACGGAGAGTCTTGAGCGGCTTCGTGGTGGTTTATTCCTTTTTCTGAAAGGATTTCCGAGCACTTCCAGGTCTTTTTCCCTTGGTCCGATCATCATGCCCTAGAACCACAACTTAGCTTGCCCCTCTCACGATGGGAATCACTCTCCCCCCTTTTGCAAACCCTTTAGTCATCGAATGTCGAGCGACCTTTTAAGTTGCGGTCTTAACGACGTCTTGTTCCCGTATAACATTCCTAAACATAGGCTCACTAAAAATTTGCGTCACCAGAGACAATTCATTGGATTTCCGGAGTCCTTTTACCCCCCAATGTATCCTTTTAGAGGCCTTCCCTCTGTCGCCTTTCTTCCCTCTTGACCGTTTATCCCTTCATGTTGGAGACGGGCTCGTTGTCTCTTTTGACATCGCACCATCCATTCCCCCCCCTAGCTCGGCGTTTTTTTCCTAGTCTTTTTAAGTCCCTTTCTGCGCAATCTGGCCGATGTCGTGATAGAAACTCTTCGACCCTTTCTTCTTCTTTGGGTCTCATGTCCCCTTTCTTTATCTTCCTCCACCTCCCCCCAGCGCTATTCCCCCTGAGCCGCATCGCCAAGTCGCGGCCAACACTCGAGCCCTCGATCTGGCTCTTTTTTTCTCAATCGCTTATTGTCGACTTCTGAAACCCAAGCCTTTCTTCGGTTCAGTGCGCCGCTCTGCGGATCGACTCCGGGTTTATCCCTCCTCTCAAATCTCTCCTCCCCCTGCACGGGCCCCCCCCCCCCGACCGCCTCTCATTCCCCCTACTCGATCCCGGTCCCTTTTCTCTCGTCCTTCCTTCCTCCCCCAAAGCCCAATAAACGACCGCGTTCCCCCCGATGTATTCTTTGATTTTTTCTTTGGTATAGGAAATAACGCTGTCCCTTGCGTGAGGGGTTCCCATCCCTGTTATAATTATCCCGCTCTGTTTGAATCCTCCTTCGAGAGCTCGAAGTCCCCGTCCTTGTGCTAGACAAAGTAGACGTTCGTTGGACTTTCCTTCCTTAAGACATTCTCCTCTCGGCCAGAAGGGAAGACTGATGTTGGCGATGTTCGGTGATCCGACCTTGGAGCATTTCGGCGCGACCTTCCAGGGGCAGAGGCCGACCCACTACCAACAATCTTGACGGATCCCGAGGTCTTTTAAAACATTCTCTTTCTCCAGGAGCTAGTTGAGCCACCTCAATCGGGATCCGTCACCTCTTTTTTTTTTTTTTCCGTATGTACTTTCTTGCCCATGCCGGTAGCCTTGGCGCCGTCGCCTGCCACAGATTACGTTTTTGTCCCCCTCGACCGTTGAACACGAAGGTTATTCATCTTTTCTTGGCCGCCGCGGCGCTTCGCCACCCAGCTGGACCCGTCCATTGAGTTTTCCTTGGTTGAGAAATTCCGCCAACACGGCCTGGCACTGGATTAGGCATTGCGAGTTCCGGCCTGTTCGTTCTTCACCAATCCCTGGTTCTCTATGATCTCGCCGGTAGCAAGCCCTTTTTCATCTTTTACTCGTAAAGCCTCTGCACCCGAACGTACATCGATTTGCCGCGGTCGTACAGATTGGCGTTGCGATCCACGCCCCCCTGTGAAAGTGACTCCCCCCCTGGAATGCTCTCCCCCTGATCGTGATTTTTCAAGAGGCTTTGCGTACGAGATTTTTCTCCTAAAAAACGGCGATCAGACACCAACTCGCCCTAAGACCTCCGATAGGCCTGCGCCTTTTGTGGGACTGTCTTACTCTCCACGGCGACTCTCCTGCGAGTCGAGATCCGATCCTCATCCTCCGTCTATGTCGGCACCTTCTTTCCCGTTCCCCCCTCCCCGAGCGGGGGTTTTTTAGGTTCCTTTGAAGCTTTTTTGTCCTTGGTTCAATGCATTTCCCCGCGGTCGGACCTTTTTTCTTCAAGTTGCCGAATCACCTCATCCTGATTTGCCTCCTTCTTTAGATCTCCCTTAACACGAAATTTTCGCTCGTCATTTATGGGCTCTTTTTTTTGAAGAAAAGACCCACCCGCCCAGTCCCTGCCCGGATCCCCCCCCCTTCAATCTTTCCTTAGGCGAGCATCAGCTTCCCTGATCATTTTTGTTTCTAACTTAGAAGGCATCTTTAGTGTCGGCGATCTTTTTTTCCACCGTTTCGGCCATTCTCTGTTTTTTTCCCTGTTATTTCTTTTGGGTGGACGACCCCCTGACCAAGAGGCACTTGACCCCACGCGCAACTCGAGTCTCCCCCCTTCACATTCCCTTTTTAGAGAGTGTGCGTTGCTTTTGATGCCATTCCTTGGCCGCTCCGTGGTTGACGTATTTTCTTGCATGGACTGTCCTCAGCGGCCGTCAGGACCATTTGACGTGCTCGTCTCCTGGCCGTGCCCCCTCAACTAACCCTGACTCCAAGACTTCAGTCCTTCCCTGGATCGATTTTGAGGTGGTTGACTCTTCTACGATCGCCGGCCTTTCCTTATCGCCTGTGCAGCTCTCGAAAAACCCTGTCTTACCTCCGCAGCCGCAACATTAAGTGGTGCGACCGTTTGCTTCGACGCTTTTTTGCAACTGGCAGTGGTGCGCCCAGGACTTGCGCGGGCTCGAAATTTCCTAAGAGATAGTCTCTGCCTAGTGGACGTATCCATTAGATTTTTTTTGGTTCCGCAGGCTTTCGGCGAGTGCGTGAGTTTCTCCTTTTCCGGTTTCGGTTTTGAACGTACCTTTGTCCTCTCGAACTGCCTCGCGCAATCGAGCCCACCCTGACACCGTAATCCTTCGCGGGCCCCCCACTAGGATAGCACTTTTTCCCGCGGTTTGCTCCTAATCTCGATAACTCGAGATTTCTTCTTTCGATTTTATGATGCCCGGCCACTCCAGGGCACCACGTCGGCCATGGTTTGCCATAAGCGTCTAAGCAGGCCCGAATTTTTCAGGATTGACCCTTCCGTCCACGCAAGGCATTTTGGCTGTCCCCCTTCTCCTGCCTACACGCCACCATCTCCCGAGAGGATCGTTAGCCCAGCGAATCCCGTATTTAGCATGGGCACCTTTTTTTTTTGGCCACTTCTTCATTTGATGGGGTTTTGATTTTTCGCCTTTTTTCCCCCAGAGCTTCATTCATCGATTCTAATCGATTACCGTCGCTGCGCCGAAGTCGATCTCAAAGGGACCCACCTCCTTTCAGGGATTTTTAAAAGCCATTTTGTCCCCCTACGTGATGCAGCTCCCGCGCACCCTAGCATTCACGCCCGATCGGGCGCCGGCCTGTCGGGTTAAGAGCTTCAACCCTTTTCCGCGACAGATCCCCTGCCCAATCGTATATGGGAAATAATCTTTTCCCGACCGCACGCCTGACTCTTTTTTCGCATCCAGCTCGTATCTGGCCGTCGAACCCTCACGTCGGTGCTGGTTGCGCACATGTAGCACTTTGGCGCGTGTTTTCCCTTTCCGGCCCCGAGAGACGACGCGAAGGCCTTTCCCAGGCGAGGGATGCTCTTCTGCTTCCAAATGATCGGCGTCCCAGCCACCGGCCGATTTCTGCATTATTAGAGAGCGTTTCAGTCGCGCACCTGCGCAACGTAGCTCTTTCAAATTGAGCCAAGGTTTGTTTTTCTCCCCTCTTAGACGATTTTCATTCCGCGCCAACTTTTTTCTTATGATCTCTTAGAAGACCACTTGAAAAGTTATCTCTCTCTTTTCCCGTTGTTGTTGTTGATTATCCCCTAACTTGACGCGGGAGTTCTAGCTTCGATCATTTGCAGCGCTGATGAACATCGTTCCCTCCGGCGAAACCACCGTCTCACGGCTATTTGAACTCCTCTTGCCTCTCCACGTGGCAGTTTGCGCGCCCTTTTTCCCCGACCGACAGCTCTCTAAAGAATGCCGGCTGTTTCCGACGATCACTTTGTCTCCCTCTAGTTTTCCATCGGTTTCTTCAGGATACTCTGTTTTTCTTCAAGCAGGATTCTCCCGTCTCTGCTTCGACATTGGCTCCCAGCACCGACTTTTGCTTTCGACGGCGCTACGAATTCGAACCTCCCTTCGGGGTTCCGATGATTCACTCTCTTTGTCCGCAGGGCGGCGTTCCCGATCTGTCGCTTCGACTTTTCCCTGCTAGTCGTCGGCCCCTCCCTTTTTAGGCGCCGATCCGGGCGTGGGGCTGGCAGCGGCGGGCGTTTCATGACGTCCATTTCTTGTCTGGCACTTTTCCTTAATTTTTACTGCCCGGATCTTCCCTTTCCGCATCCCTGACGGCAGCGGGCGCGGATCGGTGCGCAACGATGATCTCTCTTCCGCGTCTCCTCCCCCCAGAAAATGGCCGACTTTTTGCGCGTGGCCCACCCAGGCCAAGGCGATCGGTTTTCCTCATTTCGCTGGCCAAGGCTACGTGCGGATAAGTGCTTTTTCGGCGGCGCCTCTTTTCAGAATGCCTGCGCGGCGTGGTCAACTCCTTGACTTTCATCCCCGTTTGCGGGTTCTTCTTACCTATGGCATCGTCTGGCTGGTTGCGCGTGCGGGCATCTATTTCTGTCGCCCCAATCTCGAAGATTTGAGCGCCCTTTCCGGCTTAGAGTCCCCCTTTGCAAGGGTGATATCCTCTTTTGCCGCGAGCGGACGGTTCTCCCTGGCTCGAGTTTGAGATCGGTTGCTTGTCATTGACGTATTTTTCTCTCCCCAAGACTTCCCTCTTTCCCTTCAACTCGACGAGGAGTTAATGACGGACCGTCCAGCTCTTTCCCGTCCACGAGGCTCTTCCGATCGATATCTAGAGGAGACTTTTTAAGCAGCGTCCAGCCCTTTTTCCTGTCAGTCGAGCCGGGTCTTCGAGCAAAACGCGCGTCGCCCCCCACGATGCCTACTTTGCCCCTGCGAAGTCGCTGCCCTTTGTGTTCGACCGCGAGATTGTGACATTCTCTTCTGCGGGGGTCCGGCCCTTGGATTGCATTAAACATCGATCCGCACTGGCGGCTCTTGAGCGCGGTGGTGTTCTGAGAGAAGACCGTCAGGCGGCGAGTCAGCGAGAGATTTCTTTTTTTTCGGTCGATCCAGCCTGACTCTTCAAACAAACCAGTTACTCAAATCGCCGAAATGATGTCCCACGCTCAGCACCTCGCAGCGTTCTTCAGGAGCCTCCTTCGATTTAAGTTGTCCTCTTCATCCTTTGGTAGAAACTGCGTTCAACCCGCACATCCCAGTCCCCACCTCGGAGCCATGTCGCCAGGTGCGTCACGTTGCTTAGACAACTCCCCTTCATGGAGGCAGTCTGTTGTTCAGAACCAATTTTTTTTCCCCTCTTGAATCTTTCTCTCGTGACCGTGCCCGCCGGTGCCTGCGCGAGGGCCCCTTTTGCGGTTCTTCCCCGCCGAGCCCATTTGCCGAGCCGGCTCTTTTTTTTGTCCCGGTTCGATTGCCTTCTCGCGCACTCTGGCTAGGGTGTGTTTATCACTTCGGCTGTCCCCTCACCGCTTCGTCGCGCGACGCACTGACGTTTCTTCTTCCGCCCCCTCGCGCTCGAGGCCAATTGCCCCCCTCGCCGCGCACTTTTTCCAAAAGAGTATCCCTCGCTATGATTCTTCTTACCTCTCCTCCTTAGCGGTCGAGGCCTACCTGTTTTTTTACAGTCCAAACGCGCTTTTCCCTTTTTTAAAGTGCGCCTCGCTTTGGGAGGATCTCTTTGGTTTATAAATTCGTCTCCTCTCGGACGACGGCCCCTTGCCTGCTCACGATCCGCTTTTAGGCCACGATTCTTCAGGGCACAGGTCTCCAGCGACGGCAATCTCAACCCCCTAATCGGGAGATCATACCTCCCTCAGAGATGTAAGTGATCCCGCTGCTTGACAGTCTTCCCAGTTTTTCTTTCTGGCCCCCGTCCTCTTCATTATCCCGCGTCTTGTTGAATCCGCGGCGCTCGGGCCGGCCGATTGACCGGCATTTTTGGTTCCCCGGCAATGTCAAACTTCTCCGTTCCTGCTGGGTGCGCTCGGCTCGCGGCGGCCACCGGGAACGAGCCCGCTGGTTGGCGCTTCCCCGTTGGTTATTTAGTCACCCTATGCGGCGGCTCCCGGCGCCCACTGCTCCTTTTCTATCGTTACATTACCAATGACCAACACGTTGAATTCCAGAGGATTTTCGCGCCAACATCCCCCCCTTTTCCGCCTCCTCTTTGTGGTTGAGATATAGTTGAGCTCCCAGCCTCGGTTTCCGGTCAAGAGCTTGTTGGTCATGTGTTCACGAAAGGACACCTTTCGGTCGCGAGTGTGTACTCCCCCCACGCGCATGATCCTTTCGTAATAACCGCACTTTCATCGACAAAACAGCAGGGTCCTCATTCGTTCCATGGATGGACCCTGGAGAGAGACTCGGTCGTTTAACGTGCGCTGCGACGTTTCGACCTTTACTCCCCCACGTCCGGGCAATCTTCCGGCCTCGAGCCGTCGGAGGATTATTTAAACCAGCGGCTGTAATGACCGGGGCCAGCACGCCCCTTTCTCGGGATTTTCCTCGTCAGCCGCGACTTAGAACGTACCTCGGCCGCTCTTTTGTCTCTGGGTCACGTTGGCCTGCTTGATCACCTGTGCCGTGCAACTGATCGTGCATTCTCCGATTTGATGGTGACGGCCAGAGGGGTTCAGGCGAGATGGTCAGACCTAAGGGATAAACCCCTTTTTTCGCGATCCGCCCAAAGTCTGCACTGCGGCGCGCGTCATGTCGGCATCGACCACGGCTTTCCTCTGTTAGCGATTGAGCCGCATCAGACGAGGTCCCCCCGCGTTGGTAGGAAGAGGTTCGGCGATGTCGGCCACCTTGAGTTGGGTGGGGTTTTTTCTGCCTCCTAGAGAAACGTTTTCAGTGTCCCCCCAATGTCGGGGAACGCCGCCGGTCGAGAGCCGAATTGCCCCCCCCCTCTTCAGCTGCGCGAGAAGGGGAATCGAACCGAGGCCGAATTCCGCCGCAGCCCGGCATGATGGGCTAGGATGGCCTTGAAGGAACAAACGCCCGTCTTCAAAATTTCCACCGTCATCCCTTGTCCAGTCGTCTAGATGCAGCCGCCTCCCAGGATCATGTTCTCCCCGTCGCCCGTCCAGGCGGGTTTTTCGAGCACGTGAAGCACCTTTTCCATGGCTCCGAGGTTATTTGATGGCAGGTCCTTGACGACCAGGTCGCCCGCGGCGTGCCCCCAACGCCGCAACTGACCCCTCGCGCTCTTCACAGTCATCTCGACGGTTGATCTTTGATGCCATCGGTTCGGATGGCCGCGACTTGTTGAAGATTTAGGTCCCATGAAGGGACTCCCCGCGGCACCCTCAACCTTAGACGTGCTAGGCTCCCTCTTTCTCGATCACCATGCCATAACCGAATATAAAGACTTCCCTCCCGTGCGGATCGATTCCCCCGGGGTTGTTTCCCCGCCGAATAGCAGTCCTATCGCCGGCCCCTTTCCGATCTTGGCTCGCGCTGGTCGAACACCTGCTTCATTCGCATCCGGCAAGTCTTCATAGTGGTTCGACTCTTTGCCGTCGCATTGACCCCCTCCCCTCCCCTTTGACTTGTTTCGTCAGGATGGACGGGGGTTTCTCGCCGCGATCCCCTCTTTGCCGAGCCTCTTTCCCGTAATCAATATCGCTGACGGTGTTCAGTTACTTTTTTTTGCCTCGGCGGATTTTTCTTTAATAGCTCCCAGTTACGTTGTAGTGGCGCAGGAAACCCCCTTCCGCACGATCACGATAGAGTCCAGCAGAGCCCAACGCGCGAACCGCTCCCTCTTACTTCGATTCTCCCCCAATCCCTAGGATAGCCCCCTTTGCCCACCTTCGGTTCCCCCCCCCCTGGAGAACACTTTCTCTTCAACCATGAGTGCTTGGGATCCAGTCTAAGATGCAAGCCGCCCCGCGAACCCCTTCTTTCCTTCACCCCGATGAAATAATGCGTCTAAGAAGGGCCGATGTATGCAGGATACCATGCCCAGATCTGCGCACGGTGAGAAGGACTTGACCAGCGGCGACGAAGCTTAAACACAAGTACTTCTAGAGGTTCCTGGCCAAGAGAAACCCTCTAGCCTTTCTCATGCTGTTTTTTCTTCTGGCAAACTCCCCCCACACAGCACTTCGGTCCGTTCGAGGGTTTCTTTTTCCCGCCCGCGCTATCGATCTCATCGATTACGCATCCCCCTCCTAAAGCGCCGCATTTCGATTCTTCTGCCAAAGGGACTTCATGCTTTTTACCAGCAGTAACTTCAAGTACGTCAGTTAATAGTGGCCCGCGCGGCCCCCCAGTCCTTCAAAGCCGGATAGGGCCCGGCCCCGCTGCGGGGGCC
>Ga0179593_1325071_pt1 | contig 34370 bp, 32 predicted proteins | sample CZODoug2_1_08_16_FD_185931 | JGI IMG/M metagenome (GOLD analysis project Ga0179593, IMG submission 185931) | Vadose zone soil fungal communities from Angelo Coast Range Reserve, California, USA - CZODoug2_1_08_16fungal (PacBio error correction) | ecosystem: Environmental > Terrestrial > Soil >... | reverse complement strand
TGAAAAGTCGGTCGGGTCTTCGGGGCCCCCCTTTCGAACCAGTCCAGGAACTGTGGGAGAGACGGCCGCTGTAATGTGGTCGAGGTTGAACTTTTTCCTGCTTTCCCCTCCCCTGTGCATCCCGACCGGCGTCGTCCTTTTTGCTCGGGCATCACCCTCCAACACTCGTTCGCGGGCACCCGGGTTCTGGCGCTTGGTCTTTTGCGTCACCCTTGTTCTTAACAGTTTTACCCGGCCGAGCTGCAGTGATGGCAACGGTTCGTAACTGAACGGGCGGTCACATGGCGGCTTTTTACATTTCATTGCTGATTCGGGTCTTTTTCAGGTTCTGCTTTTGCTTTCGACGCGGTATTCTTCGTGGAATGTCTTCCGTGGGCGGTCTGTTTTTCAATTTCCCCAATAGAGATTCCCCTGCAAACGTGCTGTTTCTGGTGGCCTTTCCCTTCTTTCTCTACTCTACTGGGCTTTTTTCTTGGTCTTTGGGTGACACCCCTTGCCCTCGTGGGTAGACTGCCCCATCGGCGGAATTTCCTGCGACCGCCCAGCCCAAGCCTGTTCATTCAACCCCTCCCCCATGGTTTTGGTGGCCTTTGCCATTGGTGGCGCTGCGGCCCCAGATATTGGGTTGGGGGTGTGCATTGCGTCGTGCCGGGGCAGTCGATCCACCGCCGTCGTCTTGGTGTTACGATTGGTCCCCCCTGTTCATGCCCTCCCCGCCTATTGGTGAGTCGAAAGCGGCGTGGGAACCACCAACCCGCTTCCACGCGCAATCAGGTGGGGCATTTTCAGTGTTTTTTCGCGTTTCCTTTTTTTAACCTTTTTTTACCAGCCCCCGGTTTGACACTGGACCTCACGGAACACCCGTGCACCAAGGTGTTGCCTCTTTTGCTCGGGCCGCTTCCACGTTTGTTTTGACGGGGCCGGCCTGCCGGCCATGTTTCTTTCATCGTTTGAAGGGGACACCTGGGGGGCGGCCCCGCTCCCCACTCTCTTTGAGCGAAACGGCCTTTTTTTTTCCTGGGTTCCGCAGCTTCGCAGAGCACTTCCCGTTGGGGGGCGATCTTTTCTTCAAGGAACCCCCCCAGAAGTTCCCGCGTTTTCCTGGCCTCGAGTCTGCCCCCCCTGGCCGAGAGTCAAGCTCTGCTTGGGCTTCGGTCCCGGCGCTGGTGACAGCCCTTTTTTTTGATCCCCCTTGTCTTTTGATGCGGCTGATGACGATTGGAAGTAGGTTGGTCGATGGCGGTTCGCGCCATGTTCCCCCAAGCGCTAGGGGTCCCCCCCCCGCCCTTGGCATGATTTTTTCGGGTCCAGGTAGCGGGCTTTGTGCTTGCCGCGGTGGCCTGCCCTTATTTTCGTGCGTGCTTGGCGGTGGCCGTTTCCTGCTATTATCGATGCCTGCCCTGTTCGCAACACCCCAAAAATGCCGCACTTTGTTTCGTGCGCGAGCGTCTTTCCCTCGCGGTTTGGGCTTCCTTCCCTCTCGATGCGGCCGACGGCTCTTCCACCCTTGCCCCTCTTTTTTGCTGACATGTGTCATGCGGCCCTGTGATTTCGCGGTTTTCAATTCTTTTTCCGGGGGCTTCCTCGGGCGACGCGTTCCGGCTTTCGTTGATCCTGGCAACCGTTTGTCCGGCTGTTCTCTTCTTTGATTTCGATGTGGAGGATTGATTAAGGCTTTCCCCGCACATATTTTCCGTTCTTCCAACTTTTCTGTCTGCCCTACAGAGTCCGTTTTCGTGGCTTCCCCTCCTTTGCGTCTCCGGTTTTCCTCAACATGGTTTTTTCCCATTTCGGTTTTCCCCGCTGACCCCCGGGCTGGCTACGGCTGCCCCAATCCTCCAACTGATTCAAGTGCTGCGCGGCTGTCGCTTCTCCTGGTTCCGTTTTTTTTTTTTTTTACCAACTTGGAACGGACAGGGCCTTGGCGCTCAGTTATGTGACGTTCTTCGGGCTCCTCTTGTCCCTTTGCCCCCCTCACTCCTTCGATTCCGGTTATTTTTCTTTAGGTTGAGGATTCACCACGCGTTCTGCACCCGCATCCGTTTCGTCGGACTTTTCTACACGCTGTGCATGCATTCGGACCCTTTGGCTCAAGGAATTTTTCATGTTCAGGCAATGTCGCATTGTACCCGTCTACGCCCTGAATGCCTCGATCACCCGGTGGTTTTGGTGGGCTGGCTGCCGATTGCGTCCGCTCCTTTTTTTTAAACCAGCAACTCCAGTTCGTCGTCGGCCGTCTGACCTAGGCCGTTTTTTACGCCAAGTTCTTTGTTCGTTGTCGCTTCTTCGCTCTGTGGCAATCCGAGTGCGACCTTTCCCAAATGAGGAATTCACGGGGTTTTGTCTGGAGTTTAATAACATTTTCGCCCTTTGGATCGGGTTTGCTGTCAGGCGGGGCTGTGGTCGGGTGGTCGGGTGTTGGGGTTTGGAAGGGCCCGGCTTTGGACGGTTCATCTGGTGTCGTCCCGTTTGGGCGATTTCCTTTGGCGTCTCGGTTCTACAGTTCGCTGATCCACGATTTGCACCCCCGCTGCTTTGCGGGTTGAGTTGATGGCGGGATCAGGAGTGTGTTTCGCTTTTCCTTCCCCCCCCCGCGCGTCCGCATCCCCTTGGTGGCCTTTTGGTTCAAATGGTGTTTCGATGCCTCGCCAGCCTTTTTTCTCGTACGACCAATGCCCCCCCTAATCCGTTCCAGCGCGCCCCGTCAACGTGTGCCTTGTTTTATTTTTTTTTTATGGTTCCTGGTGTCTCTTCTACCGACGTAGCTTCCTCTGTGAGCACTTTTGCCGGGCCGGTGGCTCCGTGACACCCATCCGGTCCCCAGCAGTTCCGCGTTTTTTTTCCCCCATGGAAGACGACTCGATCTGCCGATGCGTAGCGCAAAGTCTTTTCCTATGTTTGCGTGTTTGTGCCCGCAGTTCCCTTGCCTCCAACGGGCCCTTTTTCCTGCAGTTAATCCCCCCCTTTTTTGCCCTGTTCGCCAAGCACTTGCGTTTCACCGAACTAGCTCTATTTTAACCCTCACTCCTCCGTCGGTTTTTTTTGTGTTTTTTTCTGATGCTCTTGGTCCCAGGTTGGACTCCCGTTCTTTTCTGGTCACCGGCCAGTATTTTGGCGTCCATGCTGCGTTAAGGGGCGCTGTTGACCGGTTTTGTTTACCAAACTCCTTACCCTGCTTTCCGATTTGTTTTTTTTGCATCGTTGCACGGCTATCGAGTCGCTTTTGGTAGTTTTTTTGTGAAAAAAACACCCAGCGGCCTGCTGTTTTTTTACTTTGATTGGTGTCCTGTTTATCAAAGGGGCCGCTTGGGTATTGCTCCAGGGAACGGGCTTTTCCCCCCCCGCCACAGGTATTTTTGGGAGCATTTTTTTTCCCCCAGCTTTTGGGACCCGCCGCTCAGGCCTTGTGTATTTGTTGAGCATTCCTGAACTGATGAGTGTGCCATTTTTTTTTTGCCCCAGTAGTGGTAGTGGGGGTTTCAAAATTACCTTCGGGGCTCATGCGGGCTTGCGATTTTTGTTTTGTTGCACTACCCCCATTCCCCGAAGTAAAACCTGGGTTCGTTTTAACTTTTGCCGGTGTTCCCCCCAAGTTTTTATCCATCCGGATTCGGCTGCCATTAGAAACCAATTTACGCTTTTTACTTGGCCGTGCTTCCAATGTGCTCTTTGGTTCGAGGGGCGGTCAGCCCCGGTTCGTTCGGCCCCTGGCGCAGATCCGTCCCCTCGGTCCTGCCTCCCCACAGCGACCAACCCCCCCTTCCCCAACTGGTGACCGAAGTATCTTTCGGGATTCGTGCCGCACCGGTTACCGCTGTCCTCCCCACGGTGCCGTATTGAAACCGTATTTCCCACACGCTCGAACAACAGATTCCTTCTTTTTAACACCAACTGGGCGGTCACCGCGAGGGTACCTTTTTTCAGCCTGAACCCTGGAGTTTGATGCAACCCTCCCGTTGCCAGTTCAGGTACATTCACCAAGGTTGGTGAAGCCAGCACACCCCCAGTTCCCGGTGATCGGATTGCGGCTATGCTATCAGGCATTCTAAATTTCTGACATCCCTTTCCGGCGCTTTGATTTGGTCAGCTTTCTGTTCTTGAACTTCGTTCTGTGTTTTTTTTTGAAACTAATTTTGCGGTCCCTGCGGTAGCCCGTCTCGGAATTCCTTGGACCTGGGCGTTGGTTTGACAGTTTTTTTGGAAACTTGCCAGAGCGAAGATCCCCCCCTCCCCCTCGCTTCAGGGAACGTTTCTGGGCACAGACTATCACAGTTGGTAGTCACACCCATTCTCACCCCCAAAAAAACGTGCTTTCTTTTCCCTATCCAAAGCTTTTCTTTTTTTTTTCTTGGAAGTTTTGGTGGACCAGCGGAGCCCTTTGTCCCCCCCGTTAGCGTGTGCCCAACGCCGTCGTCCACCTGTCTTGCGTGCCGCCCGCGCCTTCTCGGCGGTGAAACTGGCGGCTCGAGATCTTCCCCTCCGCAAGTGCGGGCACCGGCCCGATACGGCCTGGCTTTTTTTAGTTTCCCTGCGGGGCATCGCACCTTTTTCGCGCCCCCCGCAAGAACAAACCAAACCCTTGGGCCTGTTTTTCTCTTCAGATCCGTCAGCGTGGACGCGTATCGGGGTTGTCTCCCAGAGCGCTGGCCTTGGAGGCGATCCGCCATTGCGTCTGCCCCTTCCCAGCATCAAACTCGTTGCCAAATTTTTTTCCCCCTGGCGGCCCGTCTGACGCACATAGAGTTTTTTTTTCTTTTGACCCCCCCGCGCGTCCAATGTCGTCTTCAGGAGAGCCGTCTTTCCCCCGGACCTATTGGTCGCCAAGCGTCCCCCTTCCATCTTTTTACAGATCGACACCCCCCTTCAGCCCGCATGCCCGCCGGCATCTTGTTTGCTCCGGCCGCGTTTTCCCCGACCACTATCTCCCCGCCCGACGGCACTGGGAGCCACATTGCTTTGGTTTTGGACCCACTGATCGCTTCCTTTGTTTTTCCGCCCCGCTGATCCTACAGCAGCACCCACACCAGCACATTATTTGCGCACCCACCTGTCTTTCTTCAAAATTCCGACTTCCGTGCCCCGCAGACTCTTGAGTTTCAGCTTCCGCGCTCCCGCAGAGGCTCGCCGCTCACACCAGGCCGCGTGACGTTCGTTTGCTTTACGATGAAACCTTCCGGGCATGCTCTTTTGATTTGGAGGCCGAAGACCCTTCCGTGACGGGGTCTCAGGAGAGCTGAAGAGGGCCGATCAGTTTGCGGCCGTCCCCGTTGCGGGCGTTTTTTTGTTTTTGATTTTGGTGCGTGCCGGACCCACTTTTTCCCACAAACCTGGACTCTGGCTTAGCTTCGGGCAAACGGGTTTGCCGTTGGTTCTGGTCAGTCCCAGTTCCCAGCTCTTGGTGTTGCTGGAAATTCCATTTCCCCCTCCCTTTTCATTAAATGTGAGCAGTGAGATCTTCGATCCCTTGTGGTTCTGTTGCCCCGAACTGCGTTTGTGTTTGTTCTCCTTCAGGCGGGCCGGCGCCCTTTCCCACCCACCCCTTTCCCCCACGCGTCTCGGGGCGTTTGGAGGGGTGCATCCTACTTGAATACGTCCTTTTGGCCGCACCAAGCTTGGAGTGTCCCCGTCTGCCGCAACTGCGGTTTAAGGAATTGCTTGTTTCGTTAAAACTGAGGCTGCTTTGCTTTTTCGGACCGGAATTCTTGCTTGGTCTGGGCCGCCGCCCTCCGGGGCCCCTGATACCACCTTTTCCTGCACAAAGGACCCCGCCCCGACGATTTATAGTCTAGACAATCGGCTCTTCGACCCAAGGTAACCCCAGCACGTTTGTGGACTCGGTCCTGGTCGCTTTAAAAGGCGAACCCCAGCCCTCCCCCCATGGCCGGGACCCCGGCCTCCCCCAGGCGCGCTTCCCCCCAAGGTTTGTCCCCTAAACCCTGTCAGCAGCCCCGTCCAGCCGTTACCAAGCTTCATTTTGCCGTTTCCCCCCTATATTGGGTGAACCCCAACAAAACTTTGGCGATTCACTTTTTTTGACTGCATTTTTTGGATTCATCGTCGCCTACCCTGAGTCAATTTTGTCCCCGTGGGCGTCACCTGGTGACCCACCTCGTCGCCCCTTTTTTTTTTCCCTGGCCGAAACCGGTTGATTCGTTCCCTGTCCGCTCCAGGGTCAAGTAAAATTCCGCTTGGTGCGGTCCTTTCTTTCTCCTGTTTTTGAGGCGACCTTTTAATCGTCCACCCATTCCAGCAGGGCCATTCGCCTCCCAGCAGGTTTCAGGGTTTTCTCTTGGTACGGGTCGACCGGGTCGTTTGCCCGACCATCCGCGCTTCTATCCCCTGTCTTTCATTTTCCCTCTACTAAGGTTGTGGTGTGAGTCGTAGGTAGAAGTCGGGAGCGTTGGCTGCTGGTCGGTTTTTCCCGTGCCCGGTCGCCCGTCGCCCCCCTTTTTTTTACCTTTTCTGGATCCGGCTTTGCTGACATGTCGAGTTCAAATGCCCTTCGGCCTTCGGTCATCCCGACCCGTTTGTACTTTCGGATTCGTGCAGGACACGATACCCCCCCGCTTCTCGCCGGTCTTGCCCCGGGCGACGTCTTGGTCTACCGTGACGACCGGTTTACCCTTGACCTTGTTGTCCCACCTCCTCTGGGAGTTGTCAGCCGTCTTACCCCCTCTTTGCTTTTTCTATTTTGCGGCGCCAGGACGTTGTTCCAATTAGGTGTTTTCCTCCCTGGTCTGCTGAAGTTCGCTTCCTTTTTGTTTTCCGTGTGCCTTTTGGTCCTGTGGCGGACATGGCTCTTTTGGGTCAAGAGACCAAAGCCGGCCCCCGACGCCACAGTTTTATGTTCCCTGTCGGGATTCTTGATTTCTGTGCCTCGGCACTCTTCCTGTTTGGTTTTTCGTTCCCCCTTTTGGATCAATAGTTTTTTGCTTCCGCAAGGCGATTCCTTGGCCGTACCTCCCGAAGCACTGTTTGTCAACGACCCATGTATTTTTGATTTCATTTTTTTGATGTCGTGCTGCGCAAGATCCTGGGGGTGTTGTGGAGGCTTTCCTTGAACTCTCGTAACCCGCACGCGCAGGACGCTTTTCCTTTCAATGTTTCCTTGCAGACTGAGATTACTCCCAAGAGGGGCTGGCTGGTCCCCCCCCCCCCTTTCTCGTAACGCATCATGTCTTTTTTAATAAGGTGTTCGATGGAAAAATTGTCAGCCCCCCCTTGTTTCTGGGTGACAATGTTACGGACCCCCAGAACAAACCTGCACAGGCTTCTTTTTCCCCCCGGTTTCGTTTATCTATGGCCGCTTTTCCCTTTTTTTTTATTTTTGGTTTTTTGCGGAAGCAGCCCAGGTTGCCCCTCCAAGATTGTACCGGCCGGCAGGACGCCCTTTTAAGCTATCCCCGGTCATGTTGGCCTTTTTTTTTTGGGTATCCTGCAGTAGTTGATTTTTCGATGTGTAATCCAAACGCCCCTTCTAAGTCTGTTTTTCTTCCTTTAGTGAGTTTTTGCTGGTTACTTCAGGAGTTACCCCGCACCCCCTCCGCTTCCCCTTTTTGCTGAGGCCGGTTTTCGGTCTTTGTCCGATCTGCCTTGATGGTTATTTGGGGCTGCTGATCCAGGAGCCTATCGGAGACTTTTTTTGAAGGAAGCGGATCTTGGCCCTTTCCTTTGGTTGCGTGCTGTCTTCGGGGCCCCATGTCTTCCCTTTGTGTGTTTGGAACGTGAACGGGAGTGCGGCCCGATGAAGGTCGGGCTGGCGGGCTGGAGCCTGGTTCGATCTGTGTCCCCTGATGCCAGGTTTCTTTTTTTGGTTGCCCACTCAGGACGCGGCGCGCGTTTGCGTCTGCTTTGCTTTCGTCCGTTTTCGAGGGCCGCTCATTTTTTTTTTTGCCTACCACGGTGTTCGCCCAATTTTTCCCTCCGTTCGCTGTTACCAACATGTTGTGTTCACCTTTGCGCGCTGGGCCGCTTTGGTTTTCTTTTTTTTTTCCCGTTAAATCGGCGTCTCCGGACGGCGACACTCCTGATGGGGTCATTTCAGCCGAGCTTTATCCTCTTTTTTCGCCGACGGTGGTGCCGGCAGGGCGCAAAGGGGTGTATCTGGCGTATTGCAACTTATGGTTAATACGGCACCTCTGACGGTCTTTCTAGAGAGGATGCTCTCTCTGTAGTCTTTGTCTTTTCTTTGTGGTTTTAGGCAGGTTCCTATTGTTTTTAATATTCTTTCGACTTCTCCTCTTTTTTTTTGTGTTTTTTTTGTCCGCTGGGGATTCCACTTTTTTGTGCCCCTTCCCAACCTTTTGACAAGGTCTTTCCGGCAGTCCGATGTTTTCCTTGGTTACCAACTGGATTCGGCAGCTGACTTTTTGGTATCTTTTGCGCTTTCTGTCTCGATTGTACATTACCCCTCAGGTCATTCCGATTTCTTTTTTTTGCAATCCTTTTTTTTGTACGAGTCCCCACGCCGTATTTCACGCATCAGTCGACACCCTCTTTCCGCAAGTTTTGCTTGGCGGTCCTCCTGGTTTTTCCTTTTGAGTATGTTGACCCCTTTTCTTTTCCGCCGACGCCGCCTCGCTTCCCCGGTGGTTTTTTTTTCTGCGATGGCTGTCCGAGCGTCCCGTTCACAGCCAACTCCACGTTAGTTTTTTTCTGCCCTTCGCCCTCGCCGGTGATCCCGCCCCAGTCTGCGTTCTAGTCGCTCGTGCTTTGCACAAGCCGGTTTGCGCACAGGCACCTTTAAATTCACGGTTTTATTTATCCGTTTATTTACCAGCCTCGACTTTGGATTTTTACGTGTGTCCTGTGCGTGTCGTGGATGAGCAGGACCGATTGGCGCTCGGTGCTTTATGACTTGTTGGTAATTTTGATAGGCCCGCTAGGCATTTGGCCCCAGCGGGTGTTGTGATTTTTTTTGCCTGGAAGCACCAGTCTCTCCTTTTTGAAGTTTGATTTTCCCTTTTGATCCGGCTTGGTCCCGACGGTTTTTGCACCAGCCGGCTTTCCGCTCATTTTTTGCTTATTTTTTTTCAATGGGGTCGTTTGCTTTTAGACCCTTTGCGCTCTTCGCTTTCTTCCTTCACTCACACTCTGCGGTCATCGGCTTCCGGGCCAAATGCTGAGCGTGCTGTATGGTTGTCTTAAACCCGAAGGCGGTTTTTCTGAGTTTCGGCCCCGTTTTTTTTTTTTTTTTTTGGCCGTGTTCCATGGACACCAGTCCCCCAGTGCCGTTTTTCACCCGCCGCCTGACCTCGCTTTTCGTTTTGCCGATGCCTGATTTTGTTGCACCGTGTATGGGTTGGGCCCCCCCCCGGCTTTTTTTTGTCCAGTTGGGTTTCCAATCCCAGCACCGGCCTACTGGCGTGGGAGATGCCTTAACACGTGCGTCAACTGGACCATTTGCTGCGGGTCCTCCGACCCCTTTTTTTCTGTTGGTCTTTTTAGGCTTTCCGGCTGTGTTAAGTTGACCGTCCGGCCGTAGAAAGCTGCCGGTAGAGCATTGTCCACATCTGGCTGGCTGTTTTTTCAATGATGTTTTTCCGACGAGTACAACCCCCCCTTGATTTCACCCCTTTTTTCTGCCGCTAGCATTCGTTTGCAGGGGCCGGATCGAGTCGAAGGTTCCTTGAAAAAACGCGGAAACCTGCCGGCATTTGTGGTCTGGTTATCACTTTTCCCCCGCCCGGGCGTTCTCCCCCCGGCGCCAACGTCCGTTTGTTCGCGATTTTTTTGAACCCCAGGACACCCGCCGCTCAGGGTGGCTTTTTTTTTTTTGTTTTTACCTGCCGTTCTTTTGCCAGGCGTTGCCTTGGATCACTCTTAGGAGCACTACCTCCTGAAAGTCCCACCGGTTCTCCGTGATTTCGCGAGTCTTACCCGGCGACCCCACATCCGGATTCCGCCCGCATTCCACCACCAGGACAAAAGGGGTTCCTGCCAACTGGTGGCGTCTCCTGCTTCTCCGCTCTGGATTTATTGGGCCGCATATAGACAGTCCCCCCTCTTTCCCCCGTCCATTCGTCTCCCCAACCACCCGTTCTCCACCCCCGGAACGTTTTTTTTTGTGACCGCCGAGAGGTGGGATTTTCCCTGAACTTTTCCCCGACCTTTTTGATGTTCCACTGTTGAAGGTCTGTTTGCCCACCGTCGCCACAGCTTCGCAGACCAGGCTGACGGCCCCCTTTTTGGTTTGATTTTTCACCGCGGTTCGACCGGCCTGACCGACCCTTTCCCGGACTTGACTTTGCTTTTGGTTTTCCACTCCGCTCGAACATCAACCCCTTCTTTTTTTTTTTCCCCTCCAGACCAAAACCAGGTGTTCCGCGTTTTCTCTTTGGCTAGCCAGGTCCATGCGCATTTTTCCACACGGCCCTGGGCGCGACTGTCTGCTTCCCGTCTTAAGAACAGGATTTTCGGGGTGTGCACCTTACGGTTTTGTTCTTTCCTGCGCCCCTTCGGTCCCTTTGTTGAGACCCTTGCCCCTGTTGGTTAAAGTTGAAAAAATCACTTTTCTCGCCTCCCCAGGCTGTTTGCGCACCCCAAAAAGTAGATTTTCCCTCACTTCCGTGGTCTCCACACCATCTCCCATGTGAATTTCTTCTTGACTGGGTTGTCTTCAAGAAGACATTGAGTTGGCTTGAAAAGAGGTTTCTCACCTGCCCTTCCGGACTCGTTCTGTAAAACACTCCAGACCTCCCCACTGTTCGACGAGAGCGCTTTCTTTTAGCTCTTTGCGTGACTGGATCTTTTCCCCTGTTTTCTCCATTCCCTCCAGCATAACTGTGACAGGTTCCCCAGATACAGCCTTTAGGGTGGAATGTATGAACTCCTCCCCCCCCTGTTTCGCCACTCAACGCTTCCGAACCCCATCCTGTGACTATGGATGCCCCCCCCGTCCCCCCGCTCTTTTCGGAACCGTTTCTTAGTGGCCGCGTCAAGACGGGATGCGTAGCTGATTCTGCCACCTTTTTTCTCTTTCTGGGCTTTTTTCCCTGCCCCACCCTGCGGAAGACCCAGAAAAACACTGGGCAAAACTTTTTTTTGACCGCTTTTTTTCCAAACCCGCGTTTTGCCGAAAAGTTTCTCCGACCCCTGGGTTCATCTGCAAGAGCTTAGATTTTGCCGTCGCGGAAGATTGCTGGTCCCCCCTCTCCTTTTCCTTCGGCCCGACTCCCCCCCCCCAAGTTGGGCAGCCGGCCCAAGACGACCACTGCTCGTCCCCCGCGGCACCAGGCCCCCCTTTCCCCCTCTTTACCCCTGTCCTCACGTTTCAGCTGTGAACCAAATGTTTCTGGACACGATCGCTCTGCGCACCTCCTTCTGCTTTGTTTTCTTTTTCCTTTTTTCGATCACGCAGCCACCCGAACCCGCCCGCAACTTTTTCCTTCCACCGCGTTCTTCCCCGCCCCGCAGGCCCGTGGAAGCCCGAGTGTTTTCGTTGCCTTTCGCTCAGGACGGACGACAGGGTCGTGAAGACGGCTGGGGTCTTTCCTGATCTCCCCCCCCCGTTTTTGTCATGGCTCTTGGTTTCGGCTGGGCTTTACCTTTGATCAAGGAATGAAGGATATCGGGTATTTTTTGGGCGAACTTTTGCTTGATCACCCGGCTTTTTCAGGTGTCACTGGTCGGTCGAGCCCCCCCGGTCCCCGGCTTTTTTGCCGGGGCAACTTTCCCCCAACCCCGGAAATTTTTTTCGATGTTCTTTTTCCCTGTTCCCCTTTTGGTCCGTTTCCGGTTCCCCTTTTGCACCCGCCCTTGTGTCCTGTGGAACAAATTCTTTCGGACCCGCCCTACAATGAGTTCATGAGCTCTCTCGTTTTTTGTCTTTTTTTTGGGTGGCCACTCCCCCCATGCCCGTCTTGTCTACTCTCCGTGGGCGTGCGGAGCACCCTGGCCCCATGTGCCTCAAACATTTTTTCCCTGTTTCGGGGTAGTTAGGGGTTTCTCCTGATACTTCCCTCCGACACTCCTTCACCCAGTGTCAAAGATTATGGTGCGAAGCGACCCATTTCCTTCCTCATTGTCTTGTGAACCCTTTTTTCCTTCTGTTTTTTCGTCCTTCCCCTTGACAGCCCTGTCGCGGACACCCGGCTTTGATTCCCCACGGCCGAAAACGTTACACCAGATAGGATTTCGGATTTTCCCCCCCCCCTGCAGGTTGACGCGTGGTTCCACCCGGCGATTCATTCCCCCGGCACAGTGTCACCGTTGGCGACGGGTTTTCTTTTTTTCGTTTTTTGGCCCTTTAGAGCTCTTCCCACCGTTTGTCTCCCCCGTCAATGGCCCGTTAACCCGTTCCGAGGCTCAGCAACACCAGCAGGCCCCTGTCCCTTCCGTCCCGATACGTCTGAATTTCCCTGCCCGTCCATTTTTTGGTCTGTGCCTTTTTTTTTCAAGAATCTTTAAACTCGTTTTCTGATCCTCTTTGTCAGTTCTCACTTTTTTCGCGTTTTCCTTCACCCTTTTCCCTGGTCCCGCTCACGTTTTGTGGAACCACCTGTTTTTAGACCCCGGTTTGTTCCATGCCCGTTGCCTGGCTGAACCTCTGTTTTCCTAGTGTTCCTTCCTTTTTCCAGTGCCCCACTTTTTACCCTGCGCGTGTTTTTTTTTTTTTTTTTCGGGTATGGGCACGCCCCCGAACGGCGGAAGCCATTTTTTTCTCGACCCCCACTTAAGAAAGGCACCTTCTTTCAGGGGTAGGTTTTCCCCTGGCTGTACGTGTCGAACGGGAGGGTTCTTTACAGGCGACAACCGCTTCCTTCTTTTCGCCTTTTTTAATCCCTTCCTTTGTTTGGGTTTTTTCTGTTTTCAGAGGCTTTTCCCCCTCAAGCTGTCCTTTCGGGGACACGGAATGTAGTTCCAACTTCCCTCCGGCACTGGTATCTTTTGGCTGAAATTTTTTTTGTGGTCCTCTATTTGTCTTGCTCTCGGCTTTGTTCTCCTTCGTGACACACTGCGCGTTTCTGTCTTTTTCGAGGGGTCCCCCACGATAACGGTTTCCTCACGCTTGTCCCCCCCCGGAGACCGTGTTTCACCCTTTGCCTCCCCTGAACTTTTTTGCCCCCCCTTCCCCCCTGGCCCTGCGATTGAGTCTTTGCAATGTCGTGATCGCAGTACCATCTTGAACAGGACGCTGTGGGACATTACGCTTTCCAAATTCAGATTGTATTTCTTTATGCTTTTCATGTTTTTTTCTTGCTGTTGGTCTCGCCTAGGTTTTCTTGTCCGGGTCAACGGTAGGGGTGCGGTGCAAATCTGTAGCCCGATTTTGACGTCGTTGCAATTGCTTTCTGGTCGGACATCTCTCTTCCGTAGGATTTTTCCAGGTCTTTTCGGCGGTGTTGATCACAGCAAGGGTGTCCGCGGCCCCAGCTCCTAAATTTCCCTGTCCTACCTCCTGACTTTTTTCAGTTCACCCGCCAAGCGTCCTGGATTGAGGGAGCTGTACTCTTTACTGTTCCTTGGGTGAACCCTGTCTAGTTATTGAGTGTCCCTGCTCCCGTATCACTGCACTGCAGAAGCCCGCTTTTTTAGAACAAATTTAATGGTAAGGGGAAGGCCCCGCTGTCTGCTTTCAACGAGGCTTGTTTTGCCCCCCCAACCCCCCCTCTCGACCAGGCGATTCAGTGCCCTAGGGTTTCTTCCTGCATTTGAACCATTTGAACGAATTTGGGCTTTTTTTTTGGGTTCATTGTCACCTCAGGAAACAGTGTGCAGAGTTTACCCCCTCTTAGAGACGAACTTCTTTGTGAAGGGTTGCCGGGCAGCCATTGCCCAAAGGGGCCCATCTCACTCCCTTTTACCGGACAATAAGTTTTTCCCGGGTTACCCTGGACGCACAGCTACTTTAGACCCCTTTTTCCCTGCCTTGTTAGTTTCGGGTCAGTCCCCCGCGCCAGCTCTTTTCCCCTTTGGGATCCCTTCCCTAACAACGCCTGCCTTGGTGGCTTCCACCCCCTTTTCTTCTCAGGGGAGATCAGTTAGTAGGGCAATCCGGGGGCTGTACAGTTTCTCTTTGTCCGTCCCCATTTCCTTTTGAGGTGCCCCTTTCTTTTTGCTTTTTTTTCATCGTGAGCAGTTTTTATCTTCGTCTGGCTTTCCGCGCCCCATAGCGATTTTGGTTTCCCATTGACTTTTTGCCCCCCTTTTTCTTGGTCGTGGTCAACAGGTTCGATGGTCCCTGTTTTCTTTTCCGGGCGATTGGCCGGGGCTTCGGCTGACGCCCCCCCCCCCCCCCCCCCGGTCCGGATCTTTTCCCTATGCCTTGCTGTGAGGACAATTATGTTTCAGGATTACGGCCCCGCTCCTAGGTACGTTCTTGCCTCCGCTTGGCTCCGGGCCCCTCTTATGGTGTTACAGACCCTTTTGGTTCCCTTTTCCCTGAGTTTATTTTTTTCCTTTTCCACCCGGTTTTTGTACTTTCTGCTCCCTGTCTCCTTCCCTCACAGGCTAGAGCGGGCCACCCGGCGTCGTTTGGCCCCTGGGTGTTCACCCTTTCAGGCCGGTTGCTTGTGGGGTTCCCCTTTTTTGGTCTTTCGGGAATTTTCCTGATCATTTTTTTTTTGAACAACGCTTTCGGCCGTTGTTGCCGCCAACCTTTTTTGGGTTCCCCTTCCGCCTCCCCCTGATGGCATCCCGGTTTCGCGTTCGCTTCGCTTCGATTTGCCCATGTGTCGGGGGGACGGTTCCCCCCCCCCACTCTGGAAAAACGGGCTGTTCTCCTCTTTCCATTGCTCCCCCTCCCACCTGGGTTTCTTTGCGGCGTTCCCTTCCTCCTTTTGCTATGGTTTCGCCCCCTGGAGCGGCCAGCTGCCTTGCGCTTTTTTTTTTTTCTCTCCGCTCGATTGTCCCCCCTGTCCCCCCCATTTGGCAGTGTCGTATGATCCCCCCCCCTGGCTTACGTCCTTGCCAGTGACCCCTCCGTACGTTAAACCAGAATACCCTGTTTTTTCCTTACGACAGTAGCGGTCGTTTTCCTGTGCCTGGTCAAGGTTCCTGGTCAGAAATTGTGAATTGTACCTGTATACGCCCTTTTAGCTGCCCCTCTTTTCCCCACAGTTTTTTTTTTCCTGTGCTGCACTTGAATCCCCAACTTGCGTGGAACAAAGTCCCCCCCTCACTGTTCGTTCGTTCCTCCGTCTCCCGCCTTTTTTTTTTTTCCCCTCAAAGTTTGTTATTGGTCGCTTTACCGATTGTATTTTTCCCCCTCGCTTCCCCTTTTACTTTTTTGCCGAGGGAGGGGGTTTAATTTAACGGTAGATACTTCCCTACTCCGCCTCCTAGGAATTTAAACCCTTTTGCGGTTTGGTTCCTTGACCGGTGTTTTAAGTTTATGTTAAGGGGATCGTGGCGCTCCTTTGCTTCCCTGCTCTCCCTCCCTTGTGTTCCCTGGAGTCACCTCCCCAGTTCCCCTTCTTGCCTTTTTCGTTTTGCGACTTTTTGTTGTCTCAGGATGTTTTGCTGTTACGGCCGCGCTCCGATTAACTGGGTGTTCTTCCTTTTTTTTGCCACTGGTTCTTTCCCTGCCAGGTGCGTCTCTCGTTCCGGAAAAAATGTCACACCGTCGGCAGCGGCCGCACGCCCCCCCAGGACGTCAGCTGGTGTTTTCCCGTCTCCCCCCCTGATTCGTGTTCCCCCTGGTCTGCCCCCCCCTCCCTTCGGCTTTTCTCCAGGAACCACCACCGCGTCCAAGCTGACCTCCGTCTTTCCCCCTGACCCGCTCCCCGTTTCCTCTCTTCCCTACGCGAGCCGGTCCCCCACGTTTCTCTTTTTTTTTGGAACGAAGGAAGGGCTCCTTTCCCTTTTTTTGCAGCCCTACCGTGCCTTCTCAGAATCCCCCTGCTTCCCCCTGTTCACCCCCTCTCTAACTCCTCTTTTTTGTGAGCGATGGTCCCAGTGGTTTTTGCCTCCAGGTTTCTTTCGAAGGCGTTCCAGGAGCCATTCTGGATTTTTTGATTCCTCTTTTTTTCTTTTCTGTACGCCCACCCCCTTGAATCCTTTATGCTCGGCCACTTCTTCGCAGTCGCTCGTTTCCTTCCAAAACAGGCAATGGTGAACCGGAAAATTGTTTTTTCCTTTGCTTCCCCCCTGAAGACTCTTTTTGCTTCGGTCGGCTCCCCCTCCTTCGGTGATGTCACCACAGTGAAACGCGATCAGGCCTTGGCCTTCTGATGCTTTTTATTTTTTCCCCTTGTTCAGTCCTGCCCGGTGATAGCGGTGTCCTGAGCACGACCAACCTTCCCCCGAGCCCCCCCCCCCCCAGGGTATTCGGCACAGTGCGGTTATCTTCCCCCCCATTTTGAGAACAATAATCATCCGCCCGACAGTCCCTTAATGTAAACAATTTCATTCCTTCCTTTGAGTTCCCGTTGTCCTTCCCGTTCTGGTTCCGTGCTAAGGATACCCCCGGGCCCTTACCCTTTTCACCCCTTTGTCCTCCCCACCCGCCTACCATCTACCCGAGGTGACCGCGCGATTGTGTTTTTTGTCTTGGGATTAAGGATCCCCCCCGTTGACTTTTTTTCCCCACCGGTGCCCCCCGCTTCCCCTTTTATTGCCAAGTCTTTTTCCGACAGCTTGGTGACTCTAACCCCCCGACACCCCCTTTGGCGTTACCCTTTTTTCCGATTTTGACGGCGGTTATGCCTCCCAATGTCTGATTTTGCCAACTCCGCACGGGTCCGGCCCCCCTGCTTTTGGAAAGCCATCCCCCCACCCCTTTTGCTTTCCTTCTTGTTGCTCCCTTCGTTTTTTTCCACCAAGACAAAATTCTTTGGACATTCGTAGGCTCCGTCTTCCCTGTGCTTTCCGCTTTTTTGTCTTTTCTGTTGGGGGGTTATTGTTTTAAACCCTACGGGGCGTGTAGTTCCTGCCAGTGCAGTCTTCTGGCACACCTCGCAAACTCTGGGACTTTTTGGGACACAATCTTTCTCGCGCCCCCCCCCCCCCCTCTACTTTCCTGCCCCATCATCTGGCCGCTTACAATTTTTTACTCACCCCTCCCTCCCCAACAAGCTTCCCGGTTTTGCCCGCAAGGCCCCTTTATTCCAATTGATTATTTTTGGCCCCCCCTTCTTCCCCCTTCCCCGTTTCAGGCGGTGGGTCCACACCCGTCCGGCCGACCCTTGTCGTAGGACGGGATGCCCCCTTTTCGTCGTACTCACAGTTCTCTGTCCATGATCCCAATGAATTTTCCACCCTAACTCACTTTGGTCGTTGCAGCCTCGGACTCCTCCACGTTTCCTTTCCCCTTACCACAGCCGTTCACAACCTCCTTGGTAATCGGCTGAAATCCGCAGCGACTCCTCTCGGGGCCCTTTTGACCTCTTATGAAGTCCTTCTTTTCGCGGATGCGGCAGCTTTCCCAGCAAACAGGTTACAGGACGCCAAGAATCAAAAGAAACCCCTTCTTTTCTAAACCCCCGTCGATGATGGTCCCCCAGTTCCCAGGAACTCACATCAGTTAGAAGCACAGTCTTCCTAGCCAGTCCTCTTTTCATCGACGTAAGACACTCTTGGTCTAAGAGAACTGCCCCCCCTCTTCCTTTCCAATTCCGTGTCCCACTCCTCAGCATCAAGGAATTTTCTTTGAGGTCGACACCTCCCCCCCTCCTCCCGTCCCCCCCCTTTTTTCCGTCACTCACCATCCCGTTCCAAATAAAGATGCAGCGCGGCCGCCATCCCCTGTCTTCCCTTTTGCTCTTTTTCCCTATTTCCGTAAGAAACCCATTTTTTCCCCCCAAAAAACCTCCAATTTGTTCCGTCGTGGGGGTCACAGCTAACGGAAGACTTGGTCCCCACCCCGAGCCTATTTCCAGGGCTCTTTCCCCCCCCTCAGACCTCTACTCCTCCCTGTCCCGTTTTTAATTGACAGGAGGGTTTATCGTCCCCTGCGACGTCTTTTCTTTCAGTCGGGGTACAAGACAGGAAAAGTCAATTTCCCAGTATTTTTCCCCTACCCTTTAGGCTTTTGCGCACCAGGCCTCTCAAGGGATGGGAAGTTAAACATTGTCCTTTTCCGTGCCCTGTTCTTTGATCCGCCCGTCACAGGAAAAGGGGCTTCCCTTCGGGTCCCGTTTCCCCCGTTGTTTCCCCCTTTTTTTTGTCAGTCTGTACAGACCGGCCCTAAACACAGTTCCATGGACGCCCCCCGTAAATTAGCTACTGCGATCTTTAGATATTGTTTTTTTTTTTTGTAAATTTTTCCCGGGAATCTTTCCTTTTTTCCTTGCGGACGGGTGAACGTCGCTAGCAGCTAAGGAGTTTGTTTTGTTCATCGACTTTTTTTGTCCCCTCCGGAGCACACTCAACCCCTCTTGCGTTTGCGGGCGCCCGGCATACCCGAAAGACACTTGTCTCGTGAACTGGGTGCAGTTTCTTTCGTTCCCCTTTTGCACAAGTTTTTTCCTTCGCGCGCGGAGAAAGCCGTTTTTCAAAAGGGCCTGAAAAAGAAACCCTATTTTTCTTCCGAATCTTTCCTCCGCCGTATAAGATTCGAAAAGGTGACCATCCTGAAGGGACAAGGTCGTCTGCCCCTATCAGGTTCAAAGGACCCTTTCCCCATATCCACTTTCAGAAGCCAAAGGCTTAGAAAAAAAGTCATTAGTTGTTGTGTTGTGGTGTTGGGGGGTAGTGGCGTTGGTGGTGGTTAGGTTGTTGGCCGTGGTGTTTTGTGCCTCATGGATTGGTTTGGGGGGGGGTGGGGCGTGGTGGGTGCTTTTGTTGTTGGCCTGGGTTTGGGTGGTGTTTGTGCCTGTGTGGGTTGGGGGTGGTGTGTTGTTTTTTTTTTTTGGTTGGTTTTATTTTGGCCAGAAGTCCCACGTGGCCTAGGAATCCTCCCGATAAGCTTGAGTTCAGGCGTCATGTCGTTTTTCAATTTTTATTTTTTTCTTTGTCCACCCTTGTCCCGACCTTTCTTCCCGACCCCTGCCTGGCCTTTTTCATGTCAACTGTAAGGTCCGTGCGTCAACTTTGACCCCCTCTTTTTCTCCCCCTGTGTCCGAACGTCGGGTCGACAAGTCCCGCTTTGGTTTTGTTGTTGGTATACACCCCAGGCACAAGCGTGGGTCGGGATGTCCTGACTGTCCGTCCGTCTTCCCCCCTTACTTCGACACCATTCCTGCCTCCCTTGGTCTGCTCCCTGGTGGAAGGTGGCTCCCCTAGTCTGACAGGGACTTGCCCGGACCCCCCAATCCCCCTTCCTACCAGCCCTTTTTATCTCTCTTTTTCCTCCCCCCCCCTTTTGTGTTTTCGCGATCTTGTCAGACTTCGTTTGGTCTCTCTGATTTGGGCTGTCGCCCCGACCAGGACCTGCTTTTTTTTCTCGCCGGGCTTTTCTTTTCCTTTTTGTCTCTTGAAAATGTTCCCCTCCCCTTTAGTCATCGTGTTCCCCCCGTGTCCAGTTCTTGGGGTAGCTTTACCCCCCCCGACTTCTTTTCCCCTCAGCGGTCTTTTGCCCCCCCCCAGGTCTCCCCTGCCCTTTTGTCAAAGTTGACGGTACCCTTTCCCTTGTGGTCGATTTTCTCTATGAGCGCGGGGCCGTGGGTGATCGTATTGCCACGATTTAGCCCCTCTTTTTTTCTTGTTTTCCCGTCCAGGTTTATGACCTCTTTCACAGATGACCTGGAGGTTTTGTTTCTGCTGTTGTTCGCTGTTCGGGCCCTTTTTTTAATGTCGAAATGTCTTTTCCGTTGGTTTGTGGGATTAACTTGCGCCCCCCCGGTCCCTCGCACCCGTTTTTTGAAATTCTTTTCCGGGTCTGATAGCATTCTGTATATCTCTGGTCTTTTTTCTTTTCTGGGTGTCCCCTTTTTATTTTGTCCTTTCTTCCCCCCCCCGGTTCCGGTGAGAGAACCTGACGACGAATCCTTGGCCGCACCCCTGTCCCTGTCAGGTTTTTTCCCTCCCCTTTGCTAACGGTCCATTTTTTTTCCCGCGACATCAAAGCTCGTTTTCCCTTGGTGACCTATCGGGCAGTGATATTTTTTTTTCCCCCCAACGTGAGGGCCGATAACGCTTTGTTTTTTTTTCTTTTTTGCCACCCCTTTTTCCTCCCTCCTATGCGTCCTCGCGGAGGTCCTTCTTGAACCCCAACCCCCCTTGCTGCTTGAAACAGTTGCATTTCCCCTTCTCCCATTTTCTCCCTTTCCCTTCTGGTTGTTCCAGCAACCGACTGTTGGCACAACCTTTCCTGCCCGGTACCCCACCTTGCCAGTTTTTTTCCCCCCCGTCTTTTTTTTTCCTTATGCGCTCAGTTGTGAAGGGGAGTTTTGCCCGTTTCCCCCCTGGGAGAGCCCCTCCTGTTCCACCCTTCCCGCCTGGATACTGCCCTTTCTGCCCAACGCCTTTTTTCTTTCCCTTCCCACTTTTCCTTTTGTCTGCGCCGCTAGATCTTGGCCCGTGGGGATTCGAAGCCCGGCCCTGCGCTTCCCCTTTCCTTTCTTTCGTATTTTTTTTTTTGTTTTGCTTTTTCCGCCCCCCGTCGCTCTGGGCTGCTACTTTTGGTCCGACCGACGTTTTTTTCGTCCAAATTGCTGGTTTTCCTTGTCTTTTCTGATGTTCTCAAGTCTCCCCCGGTGATGGCCCTTGTGTTTTCGAGCCAGTTGACTCCTCTTTTTTTCCCACGGTCCTTTTTTTTTGGCAGGTGAGTTTCCAAACCCCCACCGGTCGAGGCTGCGTGTTTGCCTTTCCCTTGCCCCCTGGGTCCTTCTGCATCATCCGTTTTTTTATGGGTCTGGGCTTGCATTTTTTCTCGGGCGATTTTCCTTCTTCTGCCCCCTTTTTTTCCGCCGAACGTCTTTGGGCTTCCTTCTCTTTTTTTTTGAGCTTTTTCGGTTGCGCGTCCCCCCTGGTTGCTTGATTTTCCTTGCCTGCCCCCGCGCGCCTGCCCTTCGTTTTTTTCTTCTTACACGGTGCTTTGTCGAGAGCTTGCCCTGTCTAAGCGGTGGAATATTCCCCGTGTTGATTCTCCTTCCCCCTACTCCCTGTCGCTTTTGGTCTTCTTTCCCGAGTTCCCGGGCTTATTTTGTTGTGCTTGATGAGCCCTCTGCCCGTCTCGCCCGCACAGGCTTTTATCTTTTTTTTTTTGGCCTTTCCTGCCCATGAGCAATCAAACCCCCGGCATCGTACGCCCGCGGTTTTTCCGTCGAGTCGGGTTCCTCCTGATCCCTCGTCTTTTTGTAGTTTCTTCACAGAATGAAGTTGCGGATGAGTTCCCCAGCTTTCCCCTTTATACACGGTCTTTCCTAGGAGTTATCTTTTTCGATGGTTTGTTACCCCACATTTACGTCCTTTCCCCCTTCTTTGCTTGCGTCCCGTCTGCAGCTGAGTGGTTTGATCGATTGTCCTCCCCGCATTGTTTTCGATTCCGCTGCCGTAGCCTTGGGCTGTGGACTCACCAAAAGTCCCGATTCGCGTAATTCCCCCCCCCCTTTCACATCCCCTGTTCGGACCAAGCCGTTTCTTTCCTCCCTTCTCCGCGCCGAGGTGATGTAAGTCAATTTTCTGCAATGTTTTCCTTTACCCCCTCCCCCCTCGCCTCGACAACTTTTTGGGTGGGCTGACGCATGCTTGGTTGGCGGCTTTTTCAACAGTGACCCTTTCATTTTCTTTGTTCAGTCCCATTTTCCCGGTGTACCAAGCCCCCCCTTTTGTCGGGTTCTGTATTGAGGTCCGGTGACCTTTCACTGTGGAGGAACAATAACGGTTTTTTTCCTTCTTACGTGAATTCCATGCCGACCTGCTAGGCCTTCTTTTTTCACCCGGGTTCTGGGATGGTTTTTCGATGTGTTTGCAGGCCACTCTTCTTTCAGTGTCTCCCCTGCGTGACCCCCGGGTAGATCATGGTGTCCCCCAGTCGGACGACTCGGTTTGCAACCTGGAGCCACGTTTCTTTTTTCTCCTTTTTTTCTCACCCGTTAGTGGCTTTTTTGATCCGGTCTGGTGTCCCCCTTTCTTGTTCGAACCCGCGCTTAGCTTCCCCTGGTTGTTTGGAATCGGGGCCAATGGGTTTCTTTGCTCGCCCCCGGCCCTCGCTTTTCCCCTCCTTTTCCTTCCCCCCTGTTTTTGCCCCTTTTCCCCTTCCGCAACGGCCACCCACGTCCTTGCCGCCTCGCCCCCTTTGTTTCTTTCTCCCCCCCCCCTAGTTCGGCGATACTTTGGACGCATCCTTGCCTGCCGGACAACACCCCTCGTACCGGCAGTTTCCTCTTTTCTTTTAAACGTTTTTTTTTGACCCCCCCTCCCCCTCCTTCGTCTCCGCTTGTCGATGCTCGGCACTCTTGTCTTTTTTTTTTTTTAATTTTCTTTTCGGGTCCCCCAATCCCCTCCTCCCGGCCTACCTGGCCTGTTTTTGCGCCAAGTGACGTTGTGCGGTACCTGGACACTCCTTTTCCTTTCCTCCTTTTCCCTTTTTTTTGTTTTTTTCTCCGCTTCACTGGTCCAAGAAGGAGTTTTTTTCCCCATCGCCAGTATGCTTCCTTTTGTTGGCTGTTGTCGCCCCCCTCTGCTTGGACTTCCTTTTCCACAAACCACCCAGATACCTTTTGCCCCGCCCGCATCTTACCACGAGACTTCGTCGTGGTTGTTTTTTTTTTTCCAAAACCCCTTACCGGCCACTTTTTTTTTTTTTGTCATTGTCTGTTCCCTTTTCATCCGGCCCGGGGGCGTACTACCTGTTCCAGTGTCGCGCCATGTTGGGGGGGAGAAAACAAGTGAAAAGCGCTCAGGCCCCGTTCCTTTGCTTCCTTTTTCCGCTGAGTTTTGTTTCCCTGGAAGAGTGGCAAAGGTCTTCTTTTTTTATTCTCTTGTTCACTTCCTACTCCAGGCTCGCCGGGTTGGTTTTGAGTTGCTGATTGATTGGATCGCACTCCCATTGTCCCTTTAAGTCCCCCCCCCCCTGGAAACTGGGATTTCGTGACAAGCAGCGGTTCTTTAAAACCGTTCCGCCCAATCCCCTTTTTGGGTCACTCTTCCCCTGCTGCATTCTGCCACCCATTTCCAGCCAGTCCAACGGTTTTTCCAACACTGGACGTGCATGTTGCTCCCCCTTGTCTTTCGTCTTTTTTGACCATTGGTCTAGTGCCGGTAGCGATTGCACGTACATTCTCCCTTTTCTCCCCCACCCCCTTACCAAGCCACCGTTGGACCGAAGTCTGATTGCTGTTTCTCTTTCTTTCCGGAACCGACCTGTGAATTGGGGTTCACTTTTTTCTTTTCCACGGTATTATTTTTTGCAACCTTCTTTTTTCACTTTCCCCGAAAGCCCCGGGCGGACTCTACCCCCGGCCCCCCGGGGGGGCAAGGAGGGTCGAAGACTCAGCCCTCCAATGGAGTCCCGTGTGCCCAGAACGGGGTCCCAAGACAATGCGGCAGACCCCCCTCCCCCCCCACCCCTCTGGGTTTTTCTGAGATGGGATTTGATAGCGGCGATGCTAGAGAAGTCCTCCTCAGGTTTTGACACAAAGGCGAAAATCCCTTCGTTATGAAGAATCGTTTCCTTAAGTATTCTTTTAAAAAGGAATCCAGGGTTGTCCTGGAGGGGAACTCTTCCTGTTTCCCTGCGGCCCGCAGTCTCCCTTTTTCACCCCCCCCTCTGGACCTGTTTTTTTTTTGGCATTTTTTTCTCTGGGTCCATTCGCTTTTGTGTCATCTTCTTTGTTAGCTTTTTCGTGGATTTCGCAACCCTCTGTTTTTCGGCGGCCCGTTTTTTCCACCACTCCCCCCCCCCCAACGCGATGGCGCGCCAAGCCCTTGATCCATTCTTTCTTTGGCCACATGAGACCAGTTTTTTTCACCGATGGGGCAGACCAGCCCCGTAACACTTGGCGAGTCAGCTTGTCCAGTGAGGGCGTCGGGACTGTCCGTTTTCGCTTCTCCCCCCCCCTTCATTCGAACACGCATCTCCCTATTGTTGCGTTTTGGTCTTGCTCCGGCCTTTCCTCACTTCGCCCCAGCCCCCCCCAGGAGGCACCCATCCCGTTTCCTTGTGCCCTGACTTTTCCCCGTGGCTTTTTTTCCACGCGGTTTTTTTTTACGGTGGCCTGGTTGCAGTGCCTTTTGCGTTGTAGCGAACTCTGCCGCTGAGTCAAACCGTTTGTCAGAAGTCCCCCCCTTGGGTTTGACCCCCGGTGTGAGACAAACCTTCCTAGCCAAGTTATTAGATCCCCCCCCGCTGCGAGTTTGCAATGCCTTTTGAGCCCTTTTTTCCCCCTTTCATTTTGGTCCTCTCATTGTGATCCATCGTTTTTCCGGTGAATTCCGCCTAGCCCCATCTATGACAAAGCGGTTCCCTTTTTTTTAAAGCCAGGCCCCTCCCGTGCCTTATTTCCGGTGTTCACGGCTTTTCAACCGCACCGCTGTTTTCCTGGCCGGGTTTCCTGTTTTTGGCAAAAATGCTGTTTCCCCCACTCTGCTTCCTTGGCGCTTTTTTGGGGCCGGCCATCGCCTTCTTGTGTACATTCGCCCTTGAACCAGAATTACTGAACCCCCTTCGTCGTTTTTTTTCCCCCCCCCATTTTATGAGTGGCCCGACTTTTCGAGTCCCCGGTACTTCTGTTCCCCAGTCCCCCGGAATTTTGCCTTTCCGTACCTACGACACCAATGGTACCTGCGCGTTCCCTCTTTACAGGCTGTTTTTGGCTTTCCGATGCCCCCTTCCATTGATCTGCGCTTTCCCCTTTTTTTCGCGACGACCCCCATGACCCCCGTGACCCGGTTTCTTTTCCCCTCTCTTTTTTTTTGCCCTTCCCCCCGCGGCTTCAGTTTCGGGGCGGTCGGCCCCTTTCTTGCGGCATTGTCCCGATCACCCCTTCACCTGCTTGTCATGAGTGGGTCCTTTGCCCGTTTTTTGGTCCGGCCGTTCATGCACTTCTCGGTGTTTGACTTCACCACCACAACCTCTTGACTTTCCCACTCTCATCAACCTTCGGGGCTATTTTTTTTCTTCTCTTGGATCCGTGTGGTGTTTGGCCAGGCATGCCCCCCCCTGTTTTCTAAGCTAGTGGCTTTCCGGTGTCCTGCAAGTGCGTCCCCCAGCAGTTCCTTTTTTTCGGGCGTGCGTTTGAATTCGCCCTTTTTTTTTCGAAAACCACTCCCCCCCCCCCGATTTGGCTGTCATTCTTGGCGCCTCCTTGCAAAGCACACCGTAATTTTTACCCTGTCGTTTTTTCCCTTGACCTTGCTTCATTTTCTTTCGTCAGTAGGTTCTGGTAGAGTTTAGTGGCGTCTGACCCCCCCCCGCCCTGGACCTTGATCCCAAACCCTTTCCCCCGGACACACTTTTGCCCCCCACCCCCCCATTTTTCCCTTAGAGGAGAAATCGTATTTTCGCTTTTTTCTTTTTCTTCGCGATTTCCGAATGGAACACTTTGGCATCCCGGTTTCCGCGCGAGTGCTGCCAGCTACAGACGATCCCCTTGTCGCAAGGTCACTTTTGGCCCCAAAACTGTCTGCGCAACCAGGCAGAACCCCGGCCAGCCAGACGCTTCATTTTTTTTTCAGTTCTTTTTTACCCATCACTTTTTCTTTTGTTTTTACACCAAACCCAGATTTGCGAAATCGTCCCGTCCATTCCCTTCCTTTCTTGCGCGAAACGTTTTTGTACTTTTCCCCTTGTCTTTTCTTTTTGACCACCACCCGTTTCGCCCGGTGACCGGTCCCCGGCGTTTCACACTTTATTAGTTTTTGTACTTTTTTTTCCTCCCGGCCATAAGATGATTGTGGGTGTCTGATGCCCTTAAGGAGAGGTTGCTCGTTTTCCCTCAGAAATCCTTTTACGCTCCTAGGGTACTGGCTGGGGACGGGGTTCAAGGTGAGGCTCAATACCCTCCAGGGCGGGTCGACGCCCTTCTCCCCTCTCTCCTTTCCCTCGTTGGTTTTTTTTTGTTGATGATGTCTGGGTCTGTTTTTTTTTTTTTTTTTTTGCCTTGTTTTGGCGTCTTTATTTGCCCGAACTTCTACCCTTTCCCCTGGCCAGTGCATGGGGAGGTGGTTTCTTCATTGTGTGAGTTTTTCCCCAATTCGCTTTTCGTTTCCTTCCCGGTACCTCTTTGTACGTTTCTTTTTTTTCGTTGCCATCACTTTTCCCAGCTTTTTTCACGGCCCTTTGCACCCGGGACGGCGGTAGTCCCCCGGCCTCCCTTGCACTTTGACGTTTGACGCTTGGCATGCGCTTTACTTTGGACGTGACCACGCTTTTTATTTTCTTTGAAATGTACCATGCGGTCTTCACACTTCAGCTTCTTCTTTTCTGTCTTCCCCCCCCGGGTTTTCTCTGCTGTTTTCGCTGTTCTTTCTTTTCCTGTTCTACTTTTTTCTTTGGGTTTAGGGCTTTGCAAATCGACTCCCCGTTCTTCCCTCGTTTCCAACCTTTTTTCCTGTTTCTTATTTCATCAGTCAGAATGGTGCAGCTTGGGCTTTGCCTTTGATCCCCCCCCCCCTTCTTTTCGGAGCCCAGTCGAATGCCTTGCCTTTTTTTTGACGCAGGGCTTTAAACAAGACCCCCATTCGTCGAATTGGCTGGTCTCTGCTTCTCACCTTCTTATTTTTGTTGCTGGGGACGTTTGCTTTCCTTTTGGGTTTGCAGGTCTTCCCACGTTTTTTTCCCCTCAGTTCTCCTGCTGTCGAACTTGTTAATTTGGTCCTCCCGGCCCTTGCCCCTTATTCCCTAAGCTGCCGCTGGTCCAACCCCCCCCATGATCATCTGTAGTTTTGCTATGTATGTCCAGGGTTTTTGTTCCCGCCCTAGCCCTTTTTTGTGACTTTGCTTCCCTGACAATTTTGCACGGGTGACCCAGAGCTTTCTGCTACTTTTGGGCACCTGGCCCCGGGGCCCCCCCTTTTTTTCGCTCCCCCCCCTCCGTAACGTTTCGGAATGTTTCCATGTCCATATGAGGCTCCGGTATGTCGGTAGAGGCCCCTCCGCTCCTTCCCATCCTTTCTGCGATTCGACAGCAATCGGGCCCTTCCTTCCACGGTATTTTTAGTTGCATTCCCCCCTCCTGCTCTTGGCTTTCTGGTTTCCGTCTTTTTCCGACACTTGTTTTTCCGTTGTTTCAAACTATGGTTTCTTGGTTTTGCTTATGAATCCAGAGGCATTCTGCAGGCGATTTCCCTCGCTCCCCCTGGGCCCCAGGCGTTCGTCCAGGCAGTCCCTTCCGTTTAGGACCCCCCCCCCATGTCTGGATGGTGCGTGGCTAGCCCGGTACTCCTCTTGCCCCTTTCGTGTTCTGTGATGCGCTTTTCGTCTCTACGATTTTCTTGCCTCGCGACTACTTTCGCTCGAGAGTGCGTTCTCCCTTTCCCTCAGTCAGAACCCTTTGGACAGACCGAGAGTTTTTCCACCCTTTTCACAATGAGTTTTTCTTGTAAAGGTTCCTCACTCCCATGTATCAACGACCAGCCCGTGTTGCAGTCTCTGGCCCAGCTCGCGTTATTTCTTATTTTGAAGAAGCATTTGTTTCCTCCGTGACGAGATCGGATGCCCCCTCTGCTCCCTCCCACACATTGGCGGGGCGTTCCACTTTCTTTATGCATCCCAGTGTGTCAGGTTTGTAGTCCGTCGATTCCCTGATTGCCGCCGATTTGTTCGTACTTTCCTTTTCCACTGAACGTGGTTTGGCTATGGCAGACCTCCCTTGATCCTTCTTTGTGCGTCCGTCGTGGAGGTTGAACCACCCGTTTTTTTACGGCGTTTTCCCGGTGTTTTCCTTCTCGATGTTCCCTTTCGCCTGATTGCCCTGCCCCCGACTCTTTTTAGAATCGTCACTGTGCGTTTTAAGGGGCCTGTATGTTTCCCCCCCACCCTAACTCCGTTCGGACGGACCTCAGGCACCTCTTTTTTCTCAGTGACGCCTTTTTGTATGTTAAGACTTTGTCCTCCCTTCCTGTCTCACGGCCGTATCCCCCTTGAATTTTTCCACCCCGTTTTTTTTGCTTGCTGTGCCCAATTTGCGCCTTAGGTCTGGTGCCCCCATCCCCTTTTCCCGTTATTTTTTTTCCTTCGGGTCGGCTTTTGCCGGTTTTGCAAGCCTTTTTTAGGGTTCTTTTCGATTGGTCTTTAGTGTTCAGGCTTGGTCCTACCTTTTTCCTGCCCTTCCGGTCCATTCACCGGATCCATAATCAAAGATCTTCGGGAGCCCCGTTTCTGGGTTCCTTTGGTATTTGCGTGTTGGAGTGGCCCTTTCCGTGACGGGGTTCCATAGGCCTCCCGGTGAGAATCTTTTTGCGGCCCCTCCTCGGAACCCTACCCCCCCTTGTGGAACTGAGAAACAAGCCACATTTCTGTTCTCCTTTTTTTTTTCCCTACTTGAGCTGGGCGGATCCCGATTCGGGGGCCGGTTTGCCCAGGTTAGTTGATCTGGGTTTTTTTTTCCTTTGCTGCAATTGGGTTTTTCTTTTCCTTTCTGTGGCCCTCTCTTGATCTTCTCAGGCCACCACAATTTCATTTGCGAGAGTTTGGACGGCCAAACATTCCCAGACTCCTCCCTTTTCTTTTTGTTCATCTCTCACCCACCTCCGGCGGGCGCTCATATGTCTCCAGCAGTCGTGCTCCAGGTACCACCCCCCCCTTCCGTCCCATCCCCCTTTTTTTGCCTCTTTTTTTTCTTTTTTCCCCGGTTGACCTATCCCGCTCCTCTGCCGGTTTTGACAACGTGGATTTCTTTTTGGTTCCCGGTGTCCTTTTCCGCAGCTGACGGCCACCCCCCGTGAAGAAAACCTGGCACATTTTGCTGTCGCCCTCAGTCCTGTTGTTCCCAGGAAAAGGGTTCAACCGTTTAGGTGGTCATTTTCCCTTTCACGCCACGTTTTTTTTTTTTTTATAGAATTAAGGACATTTTACGTCCCTTCCTTTTTTTTTTTTCGCCTTGCGTTGGGGCCATATGCCGGGCCCCCATTTTTCTGGCGTTTCACACCCCCGTCTTTTTTTTCTGACCGGTTCCGGTTCAACCCCACTTGGCATCACCCCGTTTGGAAGATTCTCACCCATTATTGGCAGTGATTTAGTATCTTCTTGTTTTGCAAAAACTGAACGCGTCACTATTAGTGGGGTTCTTCACTGGTGAGTCTTCTTGGTTTTTTGTCGATTTTTTACCCCAACTTTGGAAACCTCCCCCGGCTGTTTGTCTCCATTTGGATTCCCAACCCGACAGGGTTTGGGTGACTGTTTCCCCAGGCCCCCCAATTTTTTCTCGTATTTTCCCCCTTTTTGCGTTCTCTCGAACAGGTAGACGTGGAACCCTTGGTCCTTCTGGAACTCTCGGCATCCCCCGTCTTGGCAAGCACGACCCCCCATGGGAACCCTTCCAGTTTTGGCCCACCCCCCCAGTTTTCTGGATCGTAACCCCCTGCTCTTCGTACCGGCGGCCCCCCCATCCCCGCCGCGCCCTGCCAAACTTTACCTTCTCTTTCGGTTTCCAGGGGTTTTCCTCCGGTTGGTTTCCCCCCGGCGGCCGCCACACGGTTCTTGGTGTGGACCTCTTGTCCCCTTTCCTCCATCCCCTTTTCCCTCCCTCCACACCACGCCAGACCACAATGCCCCCCTTGCCCCCGCCCGCCCGGATTAGGCTTTACCCCCTTTCAAGTCCATTCCTTTTTCCTTCCCACGTCCCTTGCGGCCGTATGTAAACCTCTTCCCTCCCATCACCAGTCGTCCTCTTTTTTCACCCGTCCCCCCCCCCTGTGGCTTGTTTTAAAATTCGCTCTTAGCAAGGAGACCTAAGGGTCCACTTTTGGTCCTTTGTCTGGTGTCCCCACCCGCCAGCGTCTTGACAATCCCATTTCTTCCCCCCACGCAACATTTGAGTTGATAGAGCGGTCCGTCCCGTATCCTGTTTTCATGCGCCCACTGCCATTACCCGCTGGGCTCAGTATACAGAGGCTGACAGTGTAGTCCCCCGACCGACCTGGTGTCAGACTGGTTTCTTGTGTCACTCTGGGGTTTCCTTCGTGTAGCCCGTCTCCCCGTTTTTCCCCTCACCACATGATGTGTTGCCAGTTTTTTTTCCCACCCGTTTGGTGACCCCTTTTCCGAGCCAACCCTTTTGCCCCCCCAGGATCCAATCCTGATGCCGCCCAGCTAACCCCCCTCGCCCCACAAACCCTTGTCCCCAAGACCTTCTTCGGGGTCTGGTCCCATGGTTGCCCGAGGCCCCTTTTCCAGTGCGGTGTTTTTAATTTCAGCCCCCATGGTGTCGGTTGGTTGCGCATGTGTTGTTTTTTTCCTTTCTGGTTTCAGGCCCTCCCCTTCTAGTTGAGTTGTCTATGCCCCTTTCAGTGTTTTCCCTAGGACCACGCCCCTGGCAATTCGGAATCCACAACCGTTCGACACTCCCCGTCATGAGTGGGACAGGGGCCTCCTGCACCACCCGTCACCCCTTCTACGATCCTTTTGGAAAGGTTTCTATTTGCGTTCTCTCCCTCAAATTGTCTTCTTTTCCCCCCTTTACCCCCATTGTTTCCGCGTCTCCCCATCATCATCAGAAGATATCCAAACAACCTCGTTTCCCACCCCATTTTTTTTAACTTTATTGTACCTCAATACGATTTCGCTTCACCCCACCCGGGGGCCTGCGAGAACCTATGCTTTTGATTCTCCGGACCTTTCCGAGTCTTTTTTTTTGACTGTTGGAACTAAAGATCGGACAGTGCGGACCCAATGCCTCCCGCCAACCTCCCCCTTTTATTTTGAAAGCCCTCAACGATTGCGCTTGGGACGTGACGTTCTAGCCGGTGCCATTCCCCTTTGCCCCACTTGCACAGTTTCTCTCCGCACCTGGCCTAAAATTTTGTCTTTTATACCTTTGCATGCCCCCCCCCCAAGTCCCCCCTTTTTCCCCTTGAGAAATTTAGTACCCGCACACCACCCTCTCGCGCCCGTCTGCGAGGCGGGACCCGTCGGCATACCAATCTCTCCCCCCTAAGGGAAACAGCCGTGCTGCGAGGTGGCTCTCCCCCTCTTGCTTTCTGAGCTGGCTGCCTTGAAAAGGTGCTGTTTTCATGAGCCGTTTCTTGCCACCTTTTTCCGTATCGCTGGTCCAGGGAGCCTGGGTCTTGTCATTTTAGGAGGCACCCTTCACCCTTACTTTCGCTCATATTGAGGCTCTAGTGTACCCCTCTTAACGTTTGGGACAGTTTTTTCATTTTTTCATGGTGGGCACCCCTCTTCCCCCCAGTTTGTTTTCACTCGCCTGTTCCGTCTCTTAGATGGTTTTTTGTGTTTTAGGCACCACTTTTGCGCTGGCGGTTTAATTCTGCAGGCTGTTGGTTTCCATGCAATTTTTTTTGTTTGGCCCCGACGTTTTGAGTTGTTGTTTATCGATCCACTCCGAACCAAAGTCCGATTTTGGCGCCTCCCCCTCAAACTCCCGCCGCTTTTTTTGTGACCCTCCTGTCTTTTCCCCTTTAGTTTTCGCCTGTTATTTCGCTTGTCCGCGACAACGGCCGGCCTTGATTCACCGGTTTTCCGTCCCCCCCTCCCCCCCTATAGTCGTATGGGAACCCCCCGATGTGCTTTTTTCCCGACCCCCCAGTGACCAGCCACCCTGCCCGCTTTTGTACTTTGGGTCTCTTGGCCCACTACCATGCCCTCGGAACTGGTCTTTTTTTCCCCCCTCCTTTTCTGTTTGCCAACAGTCCTTTTCCTGCCAGGTCTTGAATGTCAATGTCGCCGTTCCTTTCCCCAGATATGGTTCTTTAGTGAAGATTAACCCCTGCATGCCTTCCCCTTCCCTGTCGCTGTACCGTTTCAATTTTTGCCCTGTACTTTTACAAATTCCTAAAGGCTCCCTGCGTGGCTCGTTCTGGTGGACCCCCTCTCCCCCCCCCCTCCCCCCCCTTTTCTCCCACCACGTTTTTTGTTTACTTTCTTTACGTTAAATTTTCCTAGCCACCCTTTGCGCGTCTTTTTGCATGGCCCTGTGTCTTTATTGTCTACGGTTTCCGGGCCCCGTTACCATCTTGCGCGCCCATCTTTTCCCGATTTTCCCCCTTTGTGTTGTTTTTTTTTGCGAGTAGGGTCCCTCTTTCCTGCTCTGCTTTCCTGGTGCCGCCGGCGACCCTTCCTTTTTTTTTCCTTGAGGTTTTTGATTTGAGTGGTTTTCTATCAAACTTGTCCTTCGGACCCCCGACCTCGGTTCCCCTTTTTTTTTAGTTCCCTTCCCCTCTCAAACGCGTTCGCCGACCTTTCCCCCCTTTTTTTGGTCAGGAGCATCACGTTCCACGGCCCCCTTCACAGTTTTGACGCTACGCTTTTTTTCTCTCTTGGGGTTCCTTTGCTTTCACCGGTTTTTCCCCTGGTTTTCTATAGAGACTCGTCGAAACATTCCTTTTCTTAGTTTGCCTCTTTTTTTTTGCTTTTTTTCCTCCCGATTTCGGGCCGGTTGGAGACCCCCTTTGATTTTTAGTTCAATTCCTGCTCTCCCTCTGCTTTTTCCCACCTTTGATTTTCCCTTTTTTCCCCCCTTTTTAATTAGCAGATGAGCGGATCGTTCCCTCCTTTTCTTTTTTGAAATTGTTATAATGCCTTGTCTCGTCCCTCTGCATTCCCCCCCTTTTCCCTGTACAATCCTCTTTCCCCTTTCCACCCTGTGCAAATTTTTCCCTTCCCCCAGCATATCTGCTGAGAAAGCGGTGGGTTCCGGCAGTAGGTAGTTCCGTATTTCTACACCTCACCCTCCCCCGTCTAAGATTTTCTCCCCCATTTTCTCCCTTCCTCTGAGTTACTTGCCCCCCCCTTATTTGATGCTTGCCCCCCCCAGTACGAGGACCTCAGCTCCGTTCGCCCCCCCTCTTTGGACGACTCCCCACGATCCTTTTTCCCTTCAAGGACACTTCACCAAGTGAACCAGGTTTTGGGATTTGTTAGGCTTCCTGCCGTCTCCTCCAACGGTTCTCCTGTCCGCATTCCCTTTTCCTTTATCTTCCCCTTTTGCCTAACCAGGCTATTTTTTTTCACGTTCCTTTGGTGGGGAAGCAGCAGATGCGTGTCTATTTTACAATTGCCCCAGACGGGTAGCTTTCACTTCCTTGTTCTTCTCTCTCCCTTGATTTCCCTGACCCATTCGTTTTCGGATTCTGTGACTTTTGTTGTGACTTCTGCGCAACTTTCTTGGTTTGCTGCGGGTGTATGATCCTCGAAGTAGCCCTTTTTATTGTCGTCGCAGCCAGGGTTTAAGGGATTTCGTGTACAGTTCATTTGCCGTTTTTTGCTGCTTAACATTCCCTTTTTGAGTGAGGTTCGCCCCTCTGCATGCCGACTCCCCCTTGGGTCGGGCTGGCGGGCTTCTGGTTTCGGCTTCAGTTTTTGGCCCGGCTTTTTAGCAGTGCCGCGACTGGCTGCCGCGGCGCTTGCTCGATTCTGGCCCCACGCTGTCTTTTTTCCCTTGCCCATTGTAACCTTTTCCCGGTTTCTGTCCTTCACACTTTTTTTTGTTTCAGCTGTTTTTTTGGATTGACCGGCAGACCGTAGCGTCTTCTGCGCACCCTCCCTTTAGATATTTCTCTGTTTGAGGGCCATTTTTGCGTTCTCTCGTGGTATTGCTCCTTTTTGGCCGCAGGTCCCTCAAAGGATTTCTAGGGGACTTTGTTTTTTCCTCAACCCTTTCTCCGAGTTTTACCCCCTCTTCAGACCCTGGTTGCAACGCTCGTTTGGTCGATTGTTTATAATCGTTCGGAGTTTCTTTCCCGCCTACCGGAGGTTTCGCTGGCCCCCCCCTCTCTTGATCAGATTGCGCTTCCCTTTGCGTTTTCCTCATTGGTTTCCCCCCACTGGAAGGTGACGGCTTTTGTCTGGAGCCATTTCTTGCTGTAGATTTGGTCCCTTGCCCCCCCCCTCAGGTCTATTAGAGGTCCTTTGCGGTGACGGCTTTCGACTCTGATTTTCCTTTCCCACCCGCATTTCCGTTCGTACTGCCACCCTTGCTTGTTTTTTGTCCCCAGGATGTTCTTTTTTTTTTTTGTCAGTCACGACCCCCTGATGTCCCTTCCTTGATCCCCTTTGACCCTACGCCGATGGAATCTTATCAACCCCCTGTCGCCGCAATTTTTTTCGACTGACGGCGTGGCACCCCCCCTCACCTCGCGTCGTTCGCCGACCCGACGTTTTTCACCCAGGGGGGTTTTTTAGTCGTTCGAGCGTGGAAATACCTTTTTGCCGAACCCCCCCTTCCCCCCCGTGGAGACCTTCCATCGTCGATCCGCAAGCCGAAGCATTGGATTTTGTTCCTTTTTTTTTGTGTTTTCGTGGGGTTCGTCCTTGTTTTCCTACAAAGGATTGACGGGCACGGCGCAACCCTTTTGCTGGATTAATGTCCGTTTTTGCCGGCCCCCCTTTCCTACGGCGCAGGCACCTTGTCCTGTCCCAGCCCTTTTAA